>ENA-OROM01000089-OROM01000089.1-human-gut-metagenome-genome-assembly--contig:-NODE-89-length-113178-cov-21.722046_pt1 | contig 113178 bp, 95 predicted proteins | sample MGYA00242129_ERZ509050 | MGnify/ENA primary metagenome ERZ509050 (study PRJEB26280, sample SAMEA2338701) | human gut metagenome | biome: human gut; feature: human-associated habitat; material: faeces...
TCCACCTGTTCCAGGAGGTATATCATGTTGCTCCCTACCAGTATTACCTGTCCCAAAAGTGCAAGCTGGCCCAGTCCAAGCAGCGCATCATTTAATCCTGCAAGTGGAAGCTTCGCCTGTAAAAAGAATAGTACCAAGGTTGAAACCACCCCTATAATTGCATTTATAACCATGATACCTCATTCAGACTGCACGCAATTCCTATTACTATGAGGCTGAATACAATATCAAAGGCATATGCCTTTCTGTAATCGTATTCTATTTGTAATCTTTGTTTTTGAGCAACGTACCTACAAACGGTATCGTAGCAAATTCCTGCGGGTTACTTCTGATAATGTAATCGATATAATTTCCCACAATCAACGCGTATGCATAGTAGCCCATCGGGTTCGGATGAAAGCCCAACCCGAACGATTTACGCATTTCTGCATCGTATACGGGCGCATGCGCAGTCATATCCAGTAAGTAAGTAAACTCAAACATATCGCACAATTTGGCGAGTTCGCTTGCGATATAACGGATATCGTTATCACACGCTTCACCGCGCAGTTGAGGAGTTACAACAAAAATACGCGCGTTAGGCTCTATTGTTTTAAGTTTGGAAACGATTTTGCCCATATTACCGAAAAACGTATCGTCATTATCCTGCGGACAATCGACGTTGACGTCCTTGACACTTCCCAGAGGATGCCCGAACACAAACGAATCGTTGTTGCCTAACGCAATAATATACGCTTGATTCCATTGCCAAAATCCGTTTGCGTCCGCCCAACTTTGAACATACTCGCGCGCGGTCATTCCGCCGCGGGAATAATTGTTGTATTTTGTTCCAGTAATGCGCTCTAAAACGGCGGGCCACGAGTACTCGTACATATCGGTATAAACTATATTTCCGTTTTCATCATGACTTTCAAACTCGCCCGATGCCAAAGAATCCCCTATAACGCCTATTTGCTTAAAAACGCCCGCAAAACCGCACGTTTCCTTAATAATATCTAACGGCTGTTCGCTTGCGCCGATTTCAAATCGTTTGTTATTCATTTTATTCACCCTCCTGTTGTTCTTCTTTAACCTTTTTAGGCTTATCCCATTCCGTACCGGTTACAGTTTTAAGATCAAGTCCGCGAGTTTCGCCGACAAACATCCACATTATTACAATTGCCCCTACAAGCCCTGGAACCGTCAAGCCCAAATACATATAACCGAACATGCTTTCGGGAATGATAGGCAGCAGTATCATAGTAATCACTGTTGCAAGTCCGCCCATAACTCCGTTAAGCAACGTATTGATTACCGTAACCGACGAACGCAGGTTTGTAGGAGACGATTCGGAAAACATAATTCCGCCGATGGTATCGCCTGCGCCCCAGTAACTGCCCATAAATCCGCCGATAGCAAAACCCGTCAAATACGAAGTCCACTTGAACATACCGCTAAAGATAAACAGCAAATAACACGTCAACGCCGAACAAGACATTGCGACTATAGTTACTTTACGTCCGAATTTATCCGACACAAAACCGGAAATCAATGTAAACAGCGCGTTGCCGACGGGATACAGAAACAAAGCACGAGTTATTTCTTCTTCCGTCATCAGCGCCGACTTTGCCATGACCGTACTGTACGTTGCCGTACCTAACGAAGCGAGATAAAAGCAGCAACAAGCAATAATCAAAAAGCGCAATTGTCTGTGTTTGAATGCGAATTTTACAGCGGTCAGAATTCCGCCTTGTGCGTTTTGTTCGCGTCCTTCCTTGCTGCGTTGTTCACGTTCTTCTATAGGCGTTTTTAAATACTCTATTCTTTTAATCAAAAATGCGTTTGTTTCCTTAGCAAAAAGCAGCGCGAATAACGACATTACAAAACCGATAATTGCCGGCACCAAATATACTACGTGCCAACGCTCGCTTACGTTTTGCATGAGTGTAGCCCTAAGCAACGGAACAAGTAACGTGCCCAGTATCGCCACCGCTTTTACGATTGCGTAGTTACGGGCGCGAGACTTTTTGTCGGAGCATTCCAGTATGTACACGCATTGCATATCGTGCGAGACCATAAAACCCATCAACGTGCCGCCTATCATGTAAACGTAGATATTTTTGGATAAATACACAAGGAACAGCCCTAAGCCCATACATAACGTGTTAATAACCAAAAACGGCTTACGCCCGAATTTGTCCGCAAGGGGACGATAGAAAATAATAAGCAGTGTTACCGGATAGGAAATAAAACCTATGGCGGAAAAGAGCGATAATCCCGCGCCGTATTCCATACCCATATTTTTTACGAAGAATTCTGTAACTATATTCGCCTGAAACTGAATGGATATAGTAGACGCAATTTCGTCCGTTATGTAGATGAGCGACAAAATCATAAACAAGTAAATCAAATAAAACTTGTTGCTTCTTGCGCCCAACTGCTTTTCGCGGCGGATAAGTTCCTTGGCTTCGCGCGCCTGTAATCGTTCAACGTTTTTTGCCATTTTGAGTTTTCTCCTTTTGAAAATTGTAAACAAGGAAATTCTTGGTCATCTCGTCGGTAATGCTGTAGCGCTCCGCCAAATTGTGTATGGCTTGCAAGAAATCCGCGCCGGAGCAGCCTTTAGACAACAGGTTTTCTTTTTCGATAAGTTTATTCCAAAAAACATTCAAAACAATTTCGTCGGTGGCAAGGGAAACAACCGAATGATTGCGCGTATGCACGTAAACGTTGCGATCGCCTTCTTCTCCGACTAAACACTCTCCGCCGTCGATTATAATTGTTGTTCTACGGTATGGAAACAGTGTTGAAACGTCGTTGATATTGTACGAATACACCGTTGCGCCCTCGACCAAAATGCTTTCGAAGGTAAAAATATACACCTTTACCCCGCGGGATATTGCGTTTTCGATATTACTACGTAGCACTTCGAACAGCTCCCGCCAAATGGACAGCGAAATTTCCGCTTGCGCGCTGTCGATAAGTTCCTTTGCCTTAGCAACGTATTTTTCTTCGCCCACTATATTCATTACATAATCGACGTCGGCGTTTTCCGTTGCAAGTTGTTGTAGCTCGCGTTCGGCGCAGGCAATATTCTTTTCGTTTTCTTCCTTGATGCTACGTATAAGGTCTTGATACTCGATAGGCTTGTAAAAATTCGGCTCTCCGTCTATACGAATAACCGCGCCCTTTGCCACCAGGCGATTGATAACCTCGTACACCAACGAACGCGCAACGCCCGAAAGTTTTGCGATTTCGTAACCGTTTAACACTTTATGTTTAATTAGTGTTCCGTATACTTTTGCTTCGTTTGACGAAAAGCCGAGTTTCTCTAAAAATTCATAATTGTTCATAGTAGTTATACCCCACACCACTATTATGCTACAAATCTCTGCGTTGGCAATACCCTTTTTGAAAAATATGGTATTAAATTTACTTTTTGCGTCAATACGGGCTGTCGTCAAAGTACAGTTCGTCGTACAAATCATCGTCTTGCCTATCGAAACGTTCACATGCCGCGCTCAGATCTCTTTGATAAACTGCACGCCCTCCAGTCTGCCGAACTCTTCTATCACCTTCTCATGGGATACAGGTGTATCAAAATGAAGGGTCATTGTTGCACCAACCACCCTGTTTCCATCCACATCCTTGCTGCGTACAATCTCCAGCCCGTCCATTTTACAGCCATGTCCCCGTCCATATGCCAAAAAGGCACTCAGATCCTTGATACTTACAAACTCCACGTAAGCTCCAAAAACACGCGCCGTTTTTCCAAGCCTCTTATCTACTGTGCTCAGGATTTTCAGAGAACACCAGATGGCTGCAAAGCCGACAATTGCTCCGGAGTAAAAGCCAGAACCAAGTGCCAGTCCCAGGCAGGCATCCGCCCACAGCCCCGCTGCGGTGGTCAGCCCCTTTACCTGGTTCTGTCGGGTCACCAGGATCGTCCCGGCTCCCAGAAATCCGATCCCGCTGATCACCTGCGCAGCAATCCGGCTCGGGTCAGTGCTTCCAAGCTCCCGGCTCAGAAAAATTCCCGTCATCATCGCAATTTCCGAGCCGATACAGACAACCATATACGTCCGAAATCCTGCCGGACGCCCTTTCTTTTCCCTTTCATACCCTAAAATTCCACTGAAAACCATCGCAAGCACAGTTCTCAGCAGCACGGAAAAAATGGTCAGCTCCTTCAAAACGGCTATTTTTTCCAACACCATACCATGCTCCCTCTTTTATCCTTCTCCTGATTTCTGCAGGCGTTCCCGCGAAAATGCCTGCAGCCTTATTCTATATGCTGTTTACAGGTATCTTTCGTCATAAACCGCCCGAACCCCGCCGACAAATTTCCGCCGCGTCCGTGCGCATACCAGATGTGCCTCCCCGATCTGTCGAATGGACAGTCTGACCGGAACCGCAACATCCTTTAGATGCATCCCGATCAGCGTATCTCCGATATCCATTCCTGCATGTGCCGCAATATGCTCCACTGCCACAGGATCAGCAAATGCCTGCCATGCCGCTGTTGCAAAGGATCCGCCTGCTTTTGGCTGCGGCATAACATTGACCGGCTCATAGCCATACTTTTCTGCCGCTTCTGTCTCCAGAATCAGTGCACGGTTTAAATGCTCGCAGCACTGGGCCGCCAGATAAATGCCTTTTTCCTGCACAGCCTCATAAATTCCGCCAAAGACCTTTGCCGCCAGCTCCGGACTGGAATAGGTTCCGATTTTCTCCCCGCCAACCTCACTGGTCGAACAGCCGACTACTAAAATCTGACCCGCTTTCATCCCGGCGGTCTCTATCAGCTCCGCTGCCGCCTGATAAGCGGTCTGGTAAACCTTTTCATATAATGTATTATCATAAGTATGAAAATCCATAGCTGCCATAAATAAATATCCCTTCCTCCCCGTTCTATTTCATCAAACAGTACCCTGCTTTTACAGTACACCCTTTTTATAACTTTTCCATTTAAGTATAACCGATTTCTTCTACTCTGTCAGTTTCTTCCAGTAAATTATTATTTCATGAGCATAGCTCACTCAATAATTTCGCCGTTCGTCAATCATGCAAGCATGTTGACTCACTTGCGCTCATTATATCAGAAAGAACAAAAAGACGGCAGTTTCCTGATTCGGAAAGCCACCGTCTTTTTGTGTAATCTATTTATTTTTTACCCGAAGTTCTTTCAGGTAATTGTAAACGGTAAAATTCGTAACACCCAGACACTCTGCCACATATTCAACGGAGCCTTTGACATCAAAAATGCCTCTGTTCGCCAGATTTCCAACAATACTAAGCTTATCTTCCTTCTGCATGTAAGCAACCGGCTTCTGCACCATTCCAAGCTCTGTGCGTACCATATCCTCCATAACCTCACTGATATCATGTGCAAACAGCTCTTCTGGCTCATCCTCTTCTGCCGGATGCTGAAACGACACCATTTCCTGATGCAGGCGAGAAGCCACGATATAATCTGTCAGATCCTGATTAATACATAAGCTTCCTACAATATGCCCATTCTCATCCCGGATAAAAATTGTCGATGACCGCAAAATGCGACCGTCTGTAGTTACATTTCGGTAATTAATGCTGTTCGGTGCACTGTCTCCATATTTCTGCAGCAGCTGCAAAAGATAATTTGTGACCGGTCCACCGATTTTTCGATGCGTCACATCTCCTGCCAAAGCTACAATTGAACTTTCCACGTGGCTCAAATCGTGCAGAATTACCTCATAGCGGCTTCCAAGCATCTGAAAAATTCCTTCAACCAGTTGCAAGGCCGCCTGCAAATTTGGATGCAGTTCCCTATTTTCCATACTATTTCAATCCTTTACTTTTCCAGATTTTTTTCCCGGATCAGCATGTCGATTCCTTTTTCCAGACGGTTCAGCCCTTCTTCCAAAATTTCACGGCTTGTTGCAAAGCAGATACGGATATAACCTTCAGAACCACTTCCGAAAAACTTTTCCCCACCGGAAACTACCGCCAGTTTTACCTTTTCTTTCATGTAATCGGTAAACTCCTCGCTCTTCATGCCAAAGGCTCGAATATCCACATATAGCAGATACGTTGCGTGAGGGCGATATGCTTTTATCATTGGCATTTGATTTAAGCGATCAACGGCATAATCCCGATTCTTTTTCAGATGTTCCAGAAAAGCATCTACCCAATAGTAGCACTTGCTCATGCATGCAGTTCCGGCAATCTGTGAAATGGAGGCAATACCTCCGGCTGTACTCATTACATCCGAATTTTCCACAATTTGTTCAAACAGCTTTTCATCTGTTGTATACACGCAGCCCGCCCGCAGGCCGGCAATTCCAAAGCTCTTGGAAAAGCCAAACACCGACATGACTCTGCGGCACCGCTTACTACCCAATGAGTAAATGCTTCTGAATGGCTCTTCCGGGAATACGATATCCGACCAGATTTCATCGTTCATGATATAAAGATTATACTTCTCGCAAAGCGACATGATATGCTCCAGATCCTCCGGGCGATATACAACACCATATGGATTGTGCGGATTACACAGGCCAATCATTCTGGTCTTTGGTGTAATGTAGTTTTCCAGTTCAGACAGATCGATATATCCATCTTTTAACTTAGCCGGAAACAGTACAACCTTTCCGCCTGCCGCCAGACAGGATTCACGGAACAGATAATCTACCGGGTCAAAAACGATCATTTCATCGCCCTGACGTAAAACAGTCTGAGCGATAACATACATTCCTCTCGCTGCACTGTCAATTGGAAGAATCAGATTCGGATCGATCTCTTCTCCTTTTCTTTCCATCAGTGCTTTGGAAATGCTGTCCCTGAATTCCGGATATCCCAGCTTAGGCGTATAGGAAAAATAACCATCTTTCACATAATCCATCATTGCTTCCTGAATTTCAGGAGCAACCGGATAATCCGGATCTGCCGCAGTCAACGGAATTACTCCGTCCGGTACCTCTGCCCAGCGATAATTAAACGCACGTTTTTTGAGCACATCCAGCTTAATATTCGAATTATCAAATAAGGCCATTTTCATTCCTCCGTATATGCAATCGCTTCAATCTCACACAAAACACCCTTGGGAAGTGCCTTTGCGGCAACGCAGGAACGAGCCGGACAGCTTACAAAATATTTTTCATAAATGCTGTTGAATACCGGGAAATCTGTCATATCTGCCAGAAAACAGGTCGTCTTTACTACCTGCTCATAGGATGCGCCGCCTGCTGCCAGAACTGCTCCAACATTTTTGCAGGACTGTTCCGCCTGCTCAGCAATCGCTGTGCCTGCGACAGTTCCGGTTGCAGGATCTACCGGAATCTGTCCAGAGCAATATACAACGTTTCCGATCTTGATTCCCTGAGAATAAGGTCCGATTGCAGCAGGAGCTGCAGAAGTTTCAATCTTTTTCATCTTTTCTTCCTCCATTTTATGAAATAAAAGGTTTCATACAGGACACCGAAAAGACTGCAGATTCGATATGCGGATCTACTTAGCTTATTATATCACAATCTACAATCTTTTGTTTCTTTTTATTCAATTTTCAGATGACATGCCACCTGTGTTCCATCCGCCATTGTTTTCAACTGCGGCTTTTCTTTTTTACAAATATCCATACAGTAACGGCATCTCGGATGGAACGGACACCCGGACGGTGGATTGACCGGACTCGGAATATCACCGGTAAGCAGAATTCGATGCTCATTTTCCTGTTTGCGAATGTTCGGGATGGCAGAAAGGAGCGCCTGGGTATAGGGATGACGACGCTTTTCATAGATTGCATCCTTCGTTCCTATTTCTACAATATTCCCCAGATACATTACCATAACTCTGTCGCAAAAATGCTTGATGATTCGCAGATCATGCGAAATAAACATATACGTTAAACTAAATTCCTTTTTAATATCCTGCATCAGATTGATAACCTGTGCCTGAATAGAAACATCCAGTGCACTAACCGGTTCGTCACAAACAACGAACTCCGGATTTAGCGCAATTGCCCGGGCAATGCCGACACGCTGCCTCTGACCACCGGAAAACTCATGCGGATATCTGGTAATATGTTCCGGGCGCAGGCCGACACATGCAATCAGCTTTTCCACCTGCGCATAGATTTCTTCCCTGCTCATCTCCGGATGATGGATACGATAAGGCTCTTCCAGAATCTGAAAGACTGTTTTTCTGGGATCCAATGACGCATACGGATCCTGAAAGATAATCTGCATCCTTTTGCGCATTGTACGCATCTCTCTTTTCTTCAGCTGACTCAGATCCTGTCCGTCGAATGTAACCGTACCTTCCGTAGGCTCCAACAGATGCAGCACAAGACGACCTGTTGTGGATTTTCCACAACCGGACTCTCCGACAACGCCAAGCGTTTCTCCCTTATAGATCTGGAAGCTGATATCATCTACAGCTTTTACTGTTTTTCCCTTTTCGCCGGTCGGGAAGTATTTTTTCAGATTTTTTACGTCTACTAAAACTTCACTCATTTCTCATACCTCCTGCACCTGACCTGACGTCCATCCTCCAGATCCAGAAGCTTTATCCGCTCCTTTTCGCATTCCGGGCAAGCAAACTGACATCTCGGAGCAAACCGACATCCCTTCGGCATATCATATAGGCTCGGTACCAGTCCCTCAAGTGTCCGCAGGCGCTCCACATCCTCATCGACATCCGGAACCGAATTCATCAGCCCGACCGTATAGGGATGCTTCGGATCATCAAACAACTCCCGCGTCTTTGCCTTTTCCACAATTTCTCCGGCATACATAACGACAACTTCATCTGCCATTTCCGAGATAACACCCAGATCATGCGTAATGATAATGATCGACATGTTCAGTTTTTTCTGAAGAGATTTTAACAGATCAAGTATCTGTGCCTGAATCGTTACATCCAATGCGGTCGTCGGCTCATCGGCAATCAGCAGCTCCGGATCGCCTGCCAGTGCCATTGCAATCATGACACGCTGACGCATACCTCCGGAAAGCTGATGCGGATATTCATCCACACGTTTTCCTGCCTCCGGAATTCCAACAAGCTCCAGCAAATGAATTGCCTGCTGCCTTGCAGCCTTTTTATCCATTCCCTTATGCAGGATCAGCGATTCCTCAATCTGATACCCAATTGTAAAAACGGGATTCAGGGATGTCATCGGCTCCTGAAAAATCATGGAAATCCGATTACCGCGCAATTTACGCATTTCCGGTTCCGGAAGCTTCAGGATATCTGTCCCGTCAAACAGAATTTCTCCGCCTTCATTTTTCCCGGTCACAGGATCCACCAGACGCATGATCGATAGGCTGGTTACACTCTTTCCGCAGCCGGATTCTCCGACAATTCCGAGCACCTTTCCCTTATCTACAGAAAATGTAACCCCGTCTACCGCTTTTGCTACACCGGAATCCGTATAAAAATAAGTTTTTAAATCTTTTACATCCAATAAACTCATGGCTGTTCTCCTTATCCAATATGGATTTCATGAGGCGTATGAGAAAGGTTCTCCACACCGTTCTCGGTCACAAGCACATCGTCTTCCGTCCGCACGCCACAATCATTCGGGAAATAAAGTCCAGGTTCAACCGTAAAAATCATCCCGGGTTTCAAAACGGTTTCATTCCCGATAACGATACGTGGACATTCATGAATCTGCAAACCAATGCCATGTCCCAGTCCGCGAAGTGCATAATCATCCAGATTTTCCCGCAGAAATACAGCACGGTGTGCATCCTCGACATCTTTTGCCATAACTCCCGGACGGATTGCAGCAATCGCTTTATCCTGTGATTCCTGTACCAGATTGAAAATTCTCATATGTTCTTCTGAAACATTGCCAAACAGCAACGTTCTTGTCATATCTGAACAGTAGCCATCTTTTAAAACACCGAAATCCACAACAACCATATCGCCATCTTCTATTTTTTTTGAAGTAGGAAACGCATGTGCCAGCGCACCTCTTGCACCGGATCCAACGATTGTGCCAAAGCTCATGGCTTCTGCTCCTTCCTTGGAAACAAGATAATGTAACTCATCTGCAAGATCTTTTTCTGTCATGCCAGTCTTCAATCTCGGGAGGAGCTTATCAAACCCTGCTTCAGCTGCGGCGATTGCAGCTTTCGTACACGCAATTTCCTCTGCATCCTTGACCATACGTTGTTCCAGGAAATATTCCTGTTCAAACACGACATCAATATCACCCATTTTCTCCTTTAACGGGAAATATTCATCTACTGTCATGCAGGATTCCATCACCATTTTTTTAATACCACACTTTTTAATCGTATCTGCCACCAGCGAAAGCCTATTTGCTACATGCTCAATGACTTCCACACCGATCGTCTGCTGCTGTGCCTGTGTTGTATAACGCTTGTCGGTTACAAGACAGACCTTATCTCTTGTAATGATCAGACATCCATTGCTTCCGGTAAAGCCGCAATAATAACGTCTGTTTTCATAGGAGGTAAACATGGCACCATCCAACTGGTGTGCATCCATATAGCTGTAAACTCCTGCAAGTCTTTTCTGATAAGTCTCTTTTCTGTCCATTTTTCCTCCTTCTTTATTTCTTCTGTTTCACATCAAATGCGTCTCTCAGACCGTCGCCGATAAAGTTGATACTCAGCACTGCCAGGAAAATACATGCGCCTGCCGGAATCCACTGCCACGGTCTTTTTGTCAGTGTCGCCAAATTATTTGCATCCATCAGCATATTCCCCCAGCTTGCCGTCGGAAGCTGAACTCCGCAGCCAAGATAGCTAAGTGATGCCTCTGTAAGGATTGCTCTCGCCATTTGCATGGTCGCTTCTACAATAATAGGTGCAAGAACATTCGGGATTACATGAGAGAAAATGATTCGAAAATCTGTCGCGCCAAGAGAAACAGCAGCCTGCACATACTCCATTTCACGAACTCTTAAAATTTCACCGCGCACAAGACGTGCTGTACCGGTCCAATTGCATAAACCAATGATAATCATGACATTGTAAATGCTCGGCTTTAAAATAGTTGCAACAATAATGATAAGAAACAAAACCGGAAAGCAGTTCACAACGTCCACGCATCTCATAATGATCGTATCAGCAACACCGCCGAAATATCCTGCAATTGCTCCAAGCACAATACCTATAACTGTAGAAATGCCAACAGCTACAAGACCAACACTCATAGATACACGTGCCGCATAGACCAGACGGCTGAACCCATCCCGCCCGATACTGTCTGTTCCAAGAATCGTATGGCTTTTGGATGGCGACATGTTTTTCAGAACAGTATTTCCATCCTGCAGGCTGACATACGGGTCATTCTGCGCAATAACAGGAGCAAATACTGCTACCAGAATCAGCAGTAAAATCACAGCTGTTCCAACAAGCGCAAGCTTATTTTTGCGGAAACGCTTCCAGGCATCTGTTTTGAAGAAGTTCTGTCTTTGTCTGTATTTCATTCTTTTCTTTTCCATGCCTGCTCTCCTTTAATACCGAATTCTGGGATCTACAAAGGAATACATAATATCCGCCAGCAGATTGCCCAAAAGTACCAAAATCGCTGTAAACAACGTCAGTCCCATCAGCATCTGATAATCACGGTTATTGATTGCATCAACACCAAGCAGCCCCATACCCGGCCATCCAAATACTTTTTCCGTAATATAGGCTCCTCCAAACAGGTTCGGAATAGACTGACCAAAAATTGTGATGACCGGAATCATGGAATTTTTCAACGCGTGCTTATAAATAACTACTTTTTCCGACAACCCTTTTGCTCTTGCTGTCCGGACATAATCTTGGTTCAGTGTTTCGATCATGCTGGAGCGCGCAAATCGCATTACTGTCGCTAAATTACTCAGAGACATAACCAGTGCCGGCATTATCAGATATTTCAGCTTATGCAGGATCAACGCCATACCTTCCCCATTGAATGTACTGGAACCAAAACCGGAGGTCGGCAGCCATTTCAATTTCAGTGCAAATACAAAGATCAAACCCATGCCGAAGAAAAAGCTGGGAATGGAAATACCTATAAAGGAGAATACGGTAAGGCCATAGTCAGCTTTAGAATATTTATGTGTTGCAGAATAAACACCAAGCGGAATTCCAACAACAAAGCTGATGACAAATGAGGTTACCGTCAACAGCAGCGTTGCCGGCAGTCTGTCCAGGATCTCCGTCAGGACAGCCTGTCCGTTATAAGTACTGTAGCCAAAATTTCCCTGTACCAGCTGCTTTAACCAATTCCAGTACTGGACAATTATCGGGTCATTTAACCCGAGTGCTTCTCTGGCTCTCTGCAGCGATTCGCTGGAGGTACGGGGACTTATCATCCCCGTCAGCGGACCGCCCGGTGCCATCTTCATAATAAAGAAAGTCAGAATTGTGATGCCAAACACAACCGGAACTGCCTGCAGTAAACGCTTTCTGATGTATCTTCCCATAATCTGTTCTCCTTATTTTTTGTTCTGCTCCTGTACCGCAGGAATGAAAAGATCCGCACTGCACGCTTCAAATGTAAAGTCTCCGAGAGATTGTACAAATTTCTCATATTTTCCCATCGTCAGGCCATCACAAAAGGCATTTCCTTCAGAAAAGTCAAGTGCGATTTTTTTCGGTTTTAATTCCAGAACCATCTGCGCCAATGTCTCATCGTAGTTTTCATAATGTCTTACCTCGTCAAACAGACCGGATTCTTCAACATCCTGTGCATCAATGCTGGATGCCGTCGCTAACTTTTTCCCGTCCTTCGTAAACAGGAACGCACTGGAGCCAACCGTATCTACTCCGGGAATAAACTCGGTCATCGGATCGCAGCCCTCTGCTGTGATAATTAAATACAAATCAATATCCGACTCGTTTAATTTTGTAATCACATCATCTATGACTTTTTTATGATAGCTATAGTCTTTCATTTTTTGTCTCCTTTTCGTTCTTCTTTCAGACAGTTTTTCTGTATAACCTCATCCAGCACCTGCGCGCCAAATTCATAGGATGTCTCCAGAATGCTTTCATCCTTTCCGTGCACCTTGGGCAGGATCGCATCGAAGGAATCTCCCATCAAAAGCGGAGAGCAGCCGTAAACCATGCTGCCTGCACTCCCGAAAAATCTTCCGTCCGTTCGTCCGAGCGCAAGCATCGGCAATACACCGCCGTCAAATCCGAACCGCCTGCAGGCCTCTTCCAGATCATTTACAAGCTGTTTTAAATGCGAATTTTCAAAATTACTTTCAAATCCGGCTTCATAACCAAGTACTTCCATTTCAAGCGGCAGACCGGCAATCTGTTTTCGGACAAATGTCTCGATTTCTTCCTGACTGCCATAAGGAAGTACTTTGAACTCCAGCACTGCTTCTACATGCGCAGGAATGACATTGCTGCGCTCTCCGATGCTGTAGTTTCGCATTCCGATGCTGTTCTGAGAAGCATACGCAAAAATGTCAGCCCCTGTTGCATTATCCCAGCTGTCACTGCCAACAATTCTGCGCATGGTCTCCCAGGTGCGGCGGCTGCCGCAGGTCAGTTCCTTTTCTGCTGCAAAAATTTTCCGTAATCCCTCTGCAAGCTTTAACAGTGCCTGGTTTTCTCCGGGAGCACTTGCATGTCCCCCGGTTCCTTCCGCACTTATTTTTATTTTGCAGACTGCCTTTTCCCCGACCGTCAGCATCATATAGTTTTTCCCGTTAATATGTAACGGGAAGCCACCGCCTTCGTTAATCACCATCGCATTTTGAAACAGATTTGGTCTTTCCTGTCTGACATATTCCATGCCAAAACTGCTCCCTGCTTCTTCATCGATAGTAGCCAGAAAATACACATCCCTGTTCAGATGGTTTTCCTGTTTTTTGAGATTCAGGAACGCATACAGCTCCATCATCGTCAGCTGCTTGGTATCCAGCGTTCCTCTTCCGAAAATTCGCCCGTCTGCTTTCTGGGCTCCGAACACCGGATGTGTCCATTCCTCCTGTATGCCAGGTACGACATCTATATGGGAAATCAGCACAACCGGCTCTTTTTCAGCCCTCGGTGCATGAATTGCTGCAAGAAGGTTTGGTCGATGCAAGTCTTTTGCAATCCGCTCCGTTTTTATTCCGTTTTCCTGCAAAATATGTTCCAGAAACGCACAGGCCTTTTCTTCTCCATCTGCACCGCTCCCGGTTACAGACGGGATTCGGAGCAGTTCCATAAATGCCTTCTTATTATCCTCCAGATTCATAGGCTGCTCCTGTTATGCTTCCTCACCGGTACGGTAAGGAATTTCAATCAATGCTGTCTGCCGTTTGCTGATCAGAACACAACCATCCTCCGTCAGGAGCACATTATCTTCAATAATTGCACTGCGCTTATCGCGGTCCTGCAAAACAGTCGGCTCCAGCGCATAAATTTCATTTTTCCGGAGAATTCCAGAAGCAGAATATCTCTTTTTGGGTCCAAGTGTCGTACCGCCATCATGCACCTCCAGTCCTACCTGATGTCCGGTCGCATGCGGGAACGGAGGAAAACCACTGTCAATGATCGACTGTCTGCCAATTGCATCCACTTCATAGCCTCTCATGCCGGGTTTGATCTTTGCCATAACCGCTCCTACTGCATTGATAGCCGCATTTGCACAATCAACCGCATCCTTGGGAGCATGCTCTTCGCCTGGTTTCAGGAAATACATGGTACGTGCAATATCCGATGTATAACCGTTATAACGAATGGAAAAATCGATCACCAGCATATCTCCGGCTTCGATTTTGTTGATGTCGTTAGGGTCTCTGTGGGACATTCCTCCCTTCGGATTCAATACCAGAGGATATTCCGGCGGATTTCCAAATGCAGTCACAACGTTTCGCTTTGCACATTCCTCCATCATCATCTTTGCTACACCAACCTCTGTCAGACCAACATGAATCCGTTTAAAAAGTGCATCGTAAATATCTGTTGTAATGCGGCTGCATTCTTTCATGATCTCGATTTCGCTCGGTGTCTTTACCGCTCTTAACTCCTCCAGCATAGAGTAGCTGCAGCATTTCACTTTCGCCATTGTTTCTGCACCGATCGCTTTTTCCAGTTTTTTAAACAAACCAACTGTCAATCCATCACATCTGGTATCGATCGTAGAATCATTGACTGCAAGACGTTTTACCTGATATTGATCGAATTTTTCTTTGAATACTTTTTCAAACCCGTCACCGGATACTTCAATTACTTCTGTATACAGCCCGGATTCTTCATATGCTTTGGTATCCGCAGCGGTTGCAATCGCAATTCTGTCCCCGCTTTTCGTCAGCAAAAACATCACTTCATTTTTACTGTCCGTATTGAACATCAGTTCCAGTGCAGTATCTGTTTTCAGCCGCGCATAAAATACCCACATATCGATATTATTATCCTGCAGCATTTCTGCAGCGCGCTGCATTTTTTCTTTTGCTACTTCGTTTCTGTTAATCATGTTTACCTCCCGCTCTGCCGTATGAACCGGCAATCTCTCGTGCATTTTTTCGGCAATTGCCGTTTTTCTTTATATTCCGCTCTGTGCTGCCCGGCAGACTGCAAGCGTCAATACTTTACTTCCAAACACGACCGAATCCCTGTGGATTCTTTCATTTATGCCATGAACCATTGTTACAGCACTGTCAAACGTCATATCCCAGGCATAAACCGGACTGTATCCGTATACTTTTGTATCCAGGTCTGCCAGGAAACGTCCATCACTGGAGCCCATCGACACAAACGGAAGAATTTCCGCTTCTTCTTTTGTTTTTCCCAGAATCTCCAGCGTTGCTTCTTCCAGAATTTTTAACATTTCTCCATCCGGGCTGCTTTCATACCCCTGGCTGAGAGAAACAATTCTGTAACTGCAGTCCCATTTTTCTGCAAGATTTTTTAAAACTTCCTCCAGATATTTCTGTCCGAAACCAGGGAGAAGTCTCACATCGCAAACCAGTGTCACTTCATTTACATTTTTCCCTGTAATCATCGTTACCGTCATGGAATTTTGTTTCATGGCTGTCAGTATTTTCTGCATCATGGGAGACAGCTGTACTCCTGCCAGCTTTTGTTCAAACTGCTTTACCGTATCCAGAACTCTCCCGTCAAGCTTCTGCTTTCCGATGTCCTCAGCAAGCCCCATCGCTCGCTCCATACCATCTCCGCTGGTAAAAAATGCACCTTTCGCGCTTTTTGCTTTCACGGTAAATTCCACTGTACCGCAGGATTTCTGTCCGGATTCGCAAAGGTAAAATTCCCTTTTTCCTCCAACTACCGGGAATCCGCCGCCCTCGCTGATCACATCACTGCCCCGAAAGAGCTCGCGGCCTGTTTTTGTCGTTTCACCAACTGTAATCTCATGATCCAGAAACCACTGGAGCCCATATGCACTTCCACTTTCTTCGTCCGAGGTTGCCAGAAAATATACATCCCGTTTTAACGGAATTTCTTTCTCCTTTAACGCCAGAAACGCTGTCAGCTCCATTGCTGTCAGCTGTTTTGTATCCACCGTACCCCGTCCATAAATATAGCCATCTACCTCCTGTGCTTCAAACGGAGGAAATTTCCACTGACTTGCCTGCGCGGCAACCACGTCGGTATGACTCATCAGGATCAACGGTGCCTCTTCTGCCTGATCTGCCAGCTGCCATGCCAGCAGATTTCCGCGTCCCTTTGCACTTTTCTGATACACATAAGGAATCCTGTGCTCCTGCAAAATACGTTCCAGATACAGGAGAAGCTTTTCTTCTTCCCCCGGCGGGTTTGTCGTATTGATCCTGACCAGATCCTTTAACAAAGCAACTGGTTCTATCATTTTTTCGTTCCTTTCTTTTCCTGTATCAAACAACTGTCCATTTATACTTCAGGGGTCTCGGACAGTAAGCCCGAAACCCCTGACCTGTTAAAAGTCTGTCATTTCTTTTATTCTGCAATATTCCACTTTTCAATCTGGAAGGTAATACCGCGGTAATCACATACAAAGTTCTGTACTTTGTCACTTACGCCTGCGATACCAGCCTTGTTATACAGCGGAATCCACGGAAGATCCTTGGAGATCAAATCTGAGATTTTGTGGAAGCATTCCGCTCTCTCATCAGGATCTGTCAGCAGCAGCTGATCTTTAAACAGCTGATCCACCTCCGGATTGCTGTAATGAATAAAGTTCCAGGAACCAGCGCCGGTAGAAGTGGAAAAGTACTCATTATATTCATTCGGATCTGCTTCAACGCCAAAGCCCAATGTATAGCACTGGAAAGAATCTCCGGTTGTCTCTTCTGTTGCTTCACCAGGAAGCAGCTTTGTATATGCCAGTGTTGCAAAATCCTGTTCAATTACTTCCATCTCAACACCGATCGCCTTCCACTGTTGCTGGATCAAAGCAGCAACTGCTTTACCATCTGTACTGGTGGACATATCATAGGTCAGATGTAAGGTCTTTCCGTCTTTTTCATAATAACCGGTTGCATCATTCATGGTATATCCTGCTTCCTCCAACAGCTCTTTGGATTTTGCAGGATCATAATCATAAACCGTTACATTATCGCTGTGAGACCAGTGGTTGCTCGGAAATACATCATCACAGACATATGCATTGCCGTCACCATAAACTGTATCAATGATTGCCTGCTTATCAATGCCATATGCCAGTGCCTGACGAACACGCAGATCACTTAAGCTTTCTGTCAGCTGGTTTAATCCAATATAATTAACCGTCATCTGCTCGTATTTGTAATCGGATACACCATCCATCGCTTCTACATTTTCTACCTCTGCAGAAGGAAGATTGTACAACACATCGATTTCACCGTTCAGAAGCGCTGCAGTCAATGTTGTGTCATCACCGAACTGCACGGTTACATTCTGAATAGAAGGCTTTGTGCCATAATAGTCGTCATTCCGTTCCAGCGTGATGTACTGACCGGATTTCCATTCTACAAATTTGTACTTACCTGTACCAATCGGAGCGCGATTGAAGTCATCATTGCCCCATTCTCCGGGATTCTCTCCTTCCAGAATATGTTTGGGAAGAATACAGGTATACATATTAGAAAGAAATGCCGCATTTGCAGACTCCAGTGTAATCTCTACCGTATAGTCATCTACTTTTTTGATACCGGAAACACTGTCTGCATTACCTGCCTGATAATCAGCAGCACCTGCAATCGACATAACACGTCCGTCTGCGCCGCCGTTATAATTCGGGTCAGCCAGAGACGTCAGAGTAAATACCACATCGTCTGCAGTAAAGTCTTCTCCGTCATGCCACTTTACGCCTTCCTTTAAATGGAACGTATAAACTGTTCCATCATCGGAAATATCCCAGCTGTCTGCCAGATCACCTTCATAATTCAATTCTTCATTCGGAACAACCAAGTAGCTGAAAATCATGCTCTGAACATTGCTATCGGGTGTTCTGGGCTGAATCATCGGATTCAAATTTGCTACCTCAGAAGACTGACCGATTACTACGCTGGTATCAGTTGCTACTGTTCCATCTGCGGCAGTGCTTTCCGTAGCTTCTGCTGCTCCCGCGCTGTCTGCACCAGAACTGCCTGTGCTATTGCTGCTCCCGCATGCTGTTCCAAATACCATCATGCCTGCAAGCAGTAATGCAAGGGGCTTGGACATTTTTTTCATAATGTTTCCTCCTTTGTCGATTTATCACTTTTACTCATTAAAGTGCCGGCTTATAAAAAAAGCAGAATCCTATTCTCTGATCCTGCTCCTTTGCACTTCACAGTGTCATAATATCACGCACTTATTTGAGTGTCAATATTTTTTTGAAATATTCAAATATTTTAGTTATTCAAATATTAAAATTCTACCAAAACCATATGTTTTTATTCCATTTCTCATCCTCACAAACTTTATGATAAGTTTTTCGTTTTTTCTAAATTTTCCAGTTGACTTTTTCAGAAAAATTCGTTATGATAATAAGGCTTGATGAAGCAATCGAAGCGTGGCTCAGTTTGGTAGAGCGCTGCGTTCGGGACGCAGAGGTCGCGTGTTCAAATCACGTCGCTTCGACTTTTAAAGACTGTTGAAATTTCAACAGTCTTTTTTGCTACAAAAATCACATAAAGCGCCCATAAGCGCCGTAAAACACCAAACCGATGGAGGATTTTATGGAACAGGATATGACCCAAGGCAAACCGTTGTCCATCATACTCAAATTTACCCTGCCGCTGTTAGTCGGCAATATTTTCCAGCAGTTTTACAACATGGCCGATACGATCATCGTCGGCCGCTTCGTCGGTGCGAACGCTCTGGCTGCCGTTGGCTCCACCGGCACAGTCATGTTTCTGATCATCGGTTTTGCACAGGGCATTACCGCCGGTTTTACGATTCTGACCTCACAGCGTTATGGAGCAAAGAATGAAAAAGCCGTCCGCGCCAGTGTGGCAAACGGTATCCTGCTCTCTGTTCTTGTCACAATCCTTATAACCGTGGTCGGTCTGAGCACCATGAAGCCTCTGCTTCTCCTTATGAATACACCGGAGGATATTTTTGCCGATGCGTATACCTACAGCATGTTGATCTGCAGCGGAGTCGTTGCCTGTATTTTTTATAACCTGTTTTCCTCACTTCTGCGGGCCATCGGCAACAGTAAGGTTCCGTTGTTTTTCCTTGTATTTTCCGCCTGTCTGAATGTGGTGCTCGATCTGCTCCTGATCCTCTGCTTCCATATGGGTGTGGCAGGTGCTGCAATTGCAACCAATATTTCACAGGGCGTTTCTGCGGTACTGTGTCTGATCTATATTTATAAGAACGTTCCCGTGCTTTGCCCGGAGCGCACCCAGTGGCGACTTTCCGCATCAGACACGGCATATCAGATGAGAATGGGCATTCCAATGGCACTGCAGTTTTCCATTACTGCATCCGGAGCAATGGTGATGCAGGCTGCCATCAATCTGTTCGGCTCTGTAGCAGTCGCTGCCTTTACTGCTGCCAGCAAGGTGCAGAACCTCGTAACACAGGGTATGATGTCGATGGGACAGACAATGGCAAGCTACGGCGGTCAGAACTACGGCAAGGGCGATTATCACCGTCTGGAAAAGGGCGTCCGTTCCGCTCTCCTGATCAGCGTCATCTACTCGCTGCTCGCTGCAGCTGCCGTCGGTCTGTTCCTGCGCCCGCTGCTTTCCCTGTTCTTCTCCGGAGACATCGATATAGCTTCCCTGATGCCCTGGGCAAAAACCTATATCTATATGTGTGCGGTCTTTTATATTCCGCTTTCCACGATTTTTATTTTCCGAAACATCATGCAGGGCTGCGGCTACAGCTTCCTGCCGATGATGGGCGGCGTAGCCGAGCTGTTTGCCCGCATGATCACAGCACTGATCGCCATGAAGCTTGTAAGCTTTCCCCTCGCCTGCTTCTGCGATCCTGCTGCATGGGTCGGCGCGGCGCTCTTTACCGGATTTTCCTGGTTATCCGTCAAGAAAAAGCTCCGTGCTTCCCTGCTGCCGGAGGATACCAGTTCTTCCAGCGAAGCAAAATGATACCCCATTTCCTCCCACTTTGTTAAAACCTCATCCAGAATTTCTCCGTTCGTCCGGGACGTATTGTGCAGCAGTACAATTGCTCCCGGATGAACTCTTTTTAACAGCTTTGACATCGCCTCTTCGTGGGTCGGCTGTTCCTCCTGCTTCCAGTCCACATAGGCAAGGCTCCAGAAGATCGTCCGATACCCAAGCTCCTTTGCCAGCTGCAGATTGTTGTCGCTGTATTTACCCTGGGGCGGGCGGTAAAACTTCGACATCTTTTCGCCGGTTGTCTGCTCGTACAGGTCTTCCAGCTGCGCCAGCTCCTTCTGAAACTCTTCCTTTCCCATCTGGCTCATATCCGGATGATGGTAGCTGTGGTTCCCGATGATATGTCCCTCCGCCCGCATCCGTTTGACCAGATCGGGATTTTTTTCCAGATAATTTCCTACAATAAAAAAAGCAGCCGGCACATGATGCTTTTTCAATGCGTCGAGAATCGCCGGCGTGTTGCCGTTTTCGTATCCGCAGTCAAACGTCAGATACAAAACCTTTTCCGTCGTATTCTCCGCATAAAACGCATCATATTGCGCCAGCTGCTCCATGCTTTCGTCCGCCACAGGCGGTTTGTTGTCCTCCTGAAAGGAAAGTCCCCAGTCCTTCTGTGCAGGACGTGCCATCACCGCCTGATCCCGCACGCTCACCGTATGCCCCACAACGCTTCCAAGGCAGAACGCCACGCCGAAAATCAGACACAGGGAAAGCACCGCTTTTAATTGTTCCATTCTGTCCATGCCGTTGTCCGTCCGAGTCTTTTTATTATGTATATCGGAAAACGGCTTTTCCTATGCAGGGGATTTATCTGCTGATAATGTACTTGCAGATCGGATTTCCCTGTGCTGAAAACCGTTCCTCATACTCAGTCATGACGTTTCCCTCGTTTAAGCGCGCATCCGCGTGAAGGTCAAAGGTTTTTTCCTTCAAGGTCCATCCCGCTGCTTCCACCTCTTCCAGTGCAAAATCAAACAGGGCGCGGTTGTCCGTCTTAAACTCGATCGTTCCGTCTTTTTTCAGAATTTGATTGTATCTTGCCAGAAACTGTCTGGACTCCAGGCGTCGCTTCGCGTGACGGTCCTTCGGCCACGGATCGGAAAAATTCAGGTAAATGCGATCCAGCTCTCCCTGTGCGAAAACATTTTCCAGATCTTCTGCATCCATGCGGATCAGGCGAACGTTAGGCAGCTCTTCCTCCTCCAGCTTCTGAACCGCGCGCAGCAGCACGCTGGAATATTTTTCGATACCGATAAAGTTGATTTCCGGGTAAAGGCGCGCCATATCCATCAGGAAACGTCCCTTGCCCATGCCGATTTCCACATAAACCGGATGGTCATTGCCAAACGCTTCTCTCCACTTTCCTTTCATCGTTTCCGGTTCGTGTACGACAAACTCGCTCTCCCCGATCATTTCCCGACAGCCTGTAATATTGCGCAATCTCATGAATTATCCTCACTATTTTTCATTATTATTTTATTGGGTTTTTGTCTTTCTCCCACCTATGAGCAAGCTCATGTGGGTTCAGACCTTTTGACCCTGGCTTTGATACCTACGGATTGTTCCGTGCTGCGCACTCCCACAATCCTGATATCAATTTATCTTACTATATTTCGGGATAAAAAGGAAGCTTTGCATTTTGGCGGCGCTCCCTTCGTGGCATCCCGTGGGCAAATTCTCATGCAAGCATGGAATTCTGCCCACGGGATGCCACGAGGGAACTGTAGTCTAAATTTTAAAAAATTTTGAATTTTGCTGTTCTGCCCTTAAAATCTGCCTGGAAATAGTGTATGATGTTACTATCTTTCAATAAAGGACGGTACATTACATGAAATTTTTCCAGAAAAGATCCTTCTTTTCTTTTATGATAGCACTTGGAGTCGGCGCCAATCTGTTTTGTGGCGCTGTTTTAACGGCTCGCGCCGAGGTCATCGATTACCAGGCGCTGGCGGAGGCCAACCTTTCGATCCCGGTTGAGAGCAACGAAATCAAAAACTGGCCGGAGGGTCCGATCCTCAACGCTCGCTCCGCGATTTTGATGGATGCGGACAGCGGTGCAATCCTTTATGCCAAAAATATCCATGAAAAGCTCTATCCCGCCAGCACAACCAAGATTCTGACTGCCTATATTGCGCGTCAGAACAGCGAATTAAATGAGATGATCGAATATTCCGATACCGCGGTGCACAGCATCGACTGGCGAAGTGATTCCAACATCGGCATCAAAGCCGGTGAAGCGATCACGATGGAACAGTCCCTCTACGGTCTGCTGGTGGGCTCCGGCAGTGAATGCGGCAATGCCATCGGCGAACATATCAGCGGCAGTATGGAAGCGTTTGTAGATTTAATGAACCAAACCGCAAAGGAGCTCGGCTGCACGGATTCCCATTTCGTCAATACCAATGGCAAGCATGATGACAATCACTATACCTCCACCCATGACCTCGCTCTGATCGGGCAAAAGTTTTTCTCCGATGACGTGCTTTGCCGCATGTCTGACACGGTAAGCTACAAAATCCCGGCGAGCGCAACGCTGTCACAGGATCTGATTCCGAATAGCAAAAACAAGCTGCTGCCCGGTAAAACCTACGCTTACGAATATCTCGTCGGCAGTAAGACCGGCTACACCGCAAACGCTCGCTCTAACCTCGTTTCCTGCGCCCAGAAAGACGGGCTGAAGCTGATCTGCGTCGTTATGATGGAGGAGTCCCCGCAGCAGTTCAAAGATACGATAAGCTTATTTGATTACGGTTTCAGCAACTTTTCTTCTGTTACAGCATCCAAAGAAGACACCACCTATCAGGTAAAAAACGGCGACCTGTTCGCAAATACGTTCAATCAGTCCGACATCCTTTCTATCGACCCGGATGCGAAAGTTCTCCTTCCGGATACGCTCACCTTTGCCGATCTGGATTCCGAGCTGAGCTATGATAACCTGAAGGATGGACAGGCCGCTGTCATCCACTACTCCTACGAAGGTCAGGATCTCGGCAGCGCGCCGATCCTCTTTTCCAGCATAACGCCCTTTGATTTCAGTGCAGAACCGGTTTCTGAAACGGAAAGCGCAGCCATCGCAACAGCGGATGGCTCTTCCAAGGCAGATGCGAACAGCGTACAAAGCAGCGCTTCTAATGCGCAAAGCAGCACAGACAGCTCCGGCACGGATGGCAATGTGAATGCTTCCAGTGCAAACGGTTCCTCCGGCACACAGGGCGCCATGAGCGCGCAGACTGGCACTACAGCGTCTGAATCCGTCGCTTCCACAACTTCTCCGACCGCAGTTTCCACACCGGGGGGAAATGTTATTTTCTTAAACGTCCGTAAAATTTTGCTTGCAGTCAGCATTGTCGCGGTTATCCTGATCGTCATTCTGGTGATCCGTTCCATTCTGATCGGACACAGCCGCAATCGCAAGCGCCGCGATATCATGAAACGACATCGCAGCCGCAAAGATGAAATCATCGACTTCGACCGTTACACCGATCCCTTCGCGTAAGACACAGGACGGGATGCACAAAAATGCCGCAGACCATTTCTTTTGAAACCGGTCTGCGGCGTTTTTTTCGTATTATTTTAATATATGGACTCCCCGGCGTGTCTCCGATGTCAGCCCCCCGCCTCACCGTTTCCTGAGCTTTTCCTGCGCTTCGCGGTGTCTGTGCTCCTTGCGCAGCTGGCGGATGTGATCTTTTCTCTCCATCAGGGCGGCAACCTCTTTCTCTCCGACCAGCTTCGTCGTCTTGACGGCGTAAACCATGTCATCGTCCGCTTTTTTCACGCGGATTTTTCCTTTCATCCAACCGTGCTTATCGCACCACGACAGGCTGTAATAGTGCTTGCCGTTTGGCGAGAACCAGCGGACTTTTTTGCGAAGGTTATGATGGCACAGATAACATCTGGTGGAAAGAACCTCTTTATCCGCCATCAACGCCTCCTTATCCGGAAACGGTCGGGAAATATATTTTGCATAATTATCGAATACGACATGCACCTCGCTGCGGTGGTTTTCCGGCAGCTGGAACGTGTCGAAGGAAACCCGCTGCAGTGCAATCGGGTCTTTGATCATCTGAAATACCCGTGCGGTATACACCGCGTCGCTGATCGCCCGGTGAAATGGAATATCCTTTGGAATCTGCAGATAATCTACTGCATATTCCAAGCTCCTTCGCACCTTCTGATCTTCGTAGGCGATGGAAAACAGCTTCTGAATATCATAGAACCGGACAGGTCCTTTTCCAAGGGGCTCCATACCGAAAAACCGCATATTTTTCTGAAGCTCCGTCAGATCCTGCGGTCCCCAGGTACCGAACATGAAATCCTCGCCACACCACGCCAGAAAGTCCTTCATCACGACATCAAATGTCCGACATCCGGAGAGATCTTTCATATGGATGCCGATCAGCTTTTCCGTAATATGGTGCATGGTATCATAAACCTGCGGACGGATCAGCTCCTCAAAGGTATCCACAATTTCCATCCGGCCGTTTAATTTTACCGCACCGATCTCAATAATTTCAAACGTAAGCAGTCTGTTGCGGGCATCGCGGCTATCAGACGCCTGATTCCATTCCAGATCCAGAACCACATAATCCATTGATCGTTCCTCCGCCCACTACAACATCGCCATCATAAAGTACAACCGACTGTCCGCAGGTAATTGCCCTCTGGGGCTCGTCAAAGACCAGATGAATGCTATCCGGTCCGGTGATCTCTGCGTTCGCCCACTGCTCCTGGTGACGGTAACGGATTTTCGCTTTGATGCGCTGCGTGCCCGTCGGCACCTCACCGCTGATCCAGTGGAAATCCTTCGCCGTCAGCTCTTTTGACCACAGATCCCGGTCGCGTCCAAGGACTACCGTATTGGTCTTTGGATCGATCCTGCACACATACATCGGCTCATGCAGGGCTAGTCCCAGCCCTTTGCGCTGTCCGATCGTATAACAGATAATTCCCTTATGCTGCCCCAGCACATGTCCTTCCTGATCTACGAAATTGCCCGGCTCAAAGCTTTTGCCGGTGTATCGTTCAATAAATCCGGCATAATCTCCGTCCGGTACAAAGCAGATATCCTGGCTATCATGCTTGCGCGCATTGATCAGTCCCTGTTCTTCCGCCATTTCCCGGATCTGCGGCTTCGTCATGCCGCCCAGGGGGAACAGCGTATGTGCAAGCTGCTCCTGCGTCAGGCTGTAGAGCACATAACTCTGGTCTTTCTTTTCATCGATGGCTTTTTTCAGGAGGAACTTTCCGTCCTGTTCTTCGATTCGGGCATAGTGTCCGGTTACAACGTAATCGTAATCCAGCTCCTTTGCCCGCTTCATCAGCTTCTCGAACTTCATATAACGGTTACAGTCGATACACGGATTCGGGGTGAATCCGTTTTCATAGGCGCAGACAAAGCGGTCCATGATCTGTGTGCCGAAATCTTCCGTAAAATTGAACACGAAATACGGAATGCCCAGCTGACGTGCAACGCTTCTTGCGTCCTCCACGTCATCTAACGAACAGCAGGTATGCCCTTTTCGTTCGCAGCTGTCCTCTCCGGCAAACAGGCGCATCGTAACGCCCATACAATCATATCCGTCCCGCTTCATCAGCCATGCCGCAACGCTCGAATCTACGCCGCCGCTCATGGCAATCATCGCCTTTTTCATTCTCTGTCTCCGTTCTTTTATTCCTGCCCTGCCTCTCCCGGAACTTTCCAGCTCATGCTTCTCAGGCTCAGGGCCAGTGTTGTAGTATTATGCAGCAGCGCGGATGTCGTAGGCTGAATCAGCCCGGTCACACCGGCTGCAATTAAACTGCCGTTGATGCCAAGGATTGCACGGTAGTTGACATGAATCCGACGCATCATTTCTTTGCTTAAGCGGCGCAGGTAAACCAGCTCCTGCAGGCTGTCCGCACCGACTGTAATATCCGCAATTTCCCGCGCAAGTTCTGAACCGTCGCTGATCGCGATGCCGACATCCGCGGCAGAAAGCGCCGGGGAGTCGTTGATTCCGTCGCCGACCATGACTACCCTGCGTCCGGCTTCTTTTTCCTGCTGGACAAAGTTCGCCTTGTCCTCCGGCAGAACTTCCGCATGGTATTCGTCCACGCCGATCTGTTTTGCGATCGCCGCTGCTGTTCGCTCGCTGTCGCCAGTCATCATGACGATTTTTGTAAAGCCTTCCCGTTTCAGCTCGCGGATAATCTGTTTTGCCTCTTCACGCACCGGATCCTCAATGCAGAGCACTGCTTCCAGCACGTTGTCAATTGCCAGATACAGATGGGAATACTGCAGCGGCAGTTCATCGAAGCACTGCTGATATTCCGGACGGATCCGGCACTTCTCATCTTCAAATACAAAGTGAGCACTGCCGATCACCACACGCTTTTCTCCAACATAAGAGGCAATGCCATGTGCAACGATATATTCCACCTTGGAATGTACTTCCTCATGTTCCAGATTACGCTCTGCCGCTGCACGCACAACCGCCTTTGCCATCGAATGAGGAAAATGCTCCTCCAGACATGCTGCCAGACACAAAAGATCGTCTTCCTTTTCCTCACCGAATGCGATAACAGAATGCAGCGTAGGCTGCGCTTTGGTCAGCGTACCGGTCTTATCGAATACGATGGTGGAAGCCTCCGAAAACGCTTCCAGATATTTTCCGCCCTTTACAGTGATCTTCGCTGCGTTTGCTTCCCGGATCGCTGTCAGGACAGTCAGGGGCATCGCAAGCTTTAATGCGCAGGAAAAATCAACCATCAGTACGGATAACGTTCTGGTAACATTTCTTGTAAGCAGCCATGTAAGACCGGTTCCAAGGAAGGTGTAGGGAACCAGCCTGTCCGCCAGATGCTCCGCACGTCCTTCTACTGCGGACTTGAGCTTTTCGGAATCCTCGATCATCGTAACGATCTTTTCGTAGCGGGTCGAGCCGGAAACCGCCTTGACCTCAATCGTCAGCTCGCCCTCTTCCACAACGGTTCCGGCATAAACGAATCCTCCCTTTTCCTTGCGGACAGGCTCGGATTCACCGGTCATGGAAGCCTGATTGATCATCGCTTCGCCATCTGCCACTACACCGTCAAACGGAATGACGTTGCCGACATGGATCACGATATGGTCGCCCGGCACAACGGATGCAGAATCCACAAGGATTTCCTGATCCCGGGTCTTTATCCACACTTTGCCGACATTTAACGACATGCTGCGCGCCAGATCGCCGACAGACTTTTTATGTGTCCACTCCTCAAGGATTTCACCCAGACCAAGCAGGAACATAACCGATCCTGCCGTCGAGCAGTCCCGCCGCAGAATCGATACAGTAATCGCTGTCGCATCCAGAACCGGGACTTCCAGTTTTCCTTTGGAAAGGCATAGGACGCCTTCTTTTACATAACGGAAAGCTTTCCATATAGTATACACATTTCTGATCGGTAAGGGAAGCATGTATTTTGTAAATAACCGTTTTGCCACATGCCCGATCAGCTTTTCTTTATACTCTGCATTCAACGCACGTCCCGAACTGGAACGGACGGAATCCGGCAGCTGGACGTCTTCATAATGAAAGCTTTTCAGCGCCTCCATCAGTTCTTTTAATTCGCCGTCATACTCGATCACCGCATCCTGCGTCTGCTCGTATACGGTCGCTTTTGTCACACCTGGCTGTGCTTCCAGAAAATACTGCAGGGTGTCCGCCTGGTCAAAGCTCATTCTGGACTGCCCCATATGCACCCGGATTCGCCCGGGAATTTTGTGTTTGATTTTAAAGTTCATTTTTTCCGCTCATTTCTGCGCACGCTTTTTGCGCATGTCGAGTTTGTGTCAAGTGCGCGCAGACACAAATCTCGCGATTGAAAATTTTATTTTTCAATCTTATCTCCACTCCGCTGATACGCTTCGCGCTTTTTCAGAAAACGGGACTCCGTCAAAAAGGACGGCGCCGTCTCCGGCTCCGTCCCCCACTGCCCTGAATCAGGCTTCTTCTTTTACTTCAGCTTCCGCTTCTTCTGCAGCTCTGTCTTCATTGATCTGCTTTGCTTCTGCCAGAACATCACCAGCGTTTTCCTGAACTGTTGTTACGGTCTTCATAACGCTGTCCTTTGCGCGAAGCGCTGCTGCGGTACACTGTACGTATGCTTTCTTCGCGTCTTTGCTGGAAAGGATCTTGATTCCGGCTGTTCCGAACAATACGCCTCCTAAAAATAAACCGATTTTCTTTGCATCAGATACTTTCATCATGTTCGTTTCCTCCTTCGACCGGCGCAGGATATGTCTATACTACCTATCGTACGGCACGGCTTTCTTTGGTTAGTTATTATTAACCACGAACATGGTAGCACGCTTTTTTCCCTGTGTCAATTGCGACTTTATTCCTGCTTTCCGAACACAATCCGTTTCCCGATAAAAATGATCAGAAGCGCTGCAACGCCCACCAAAACGATTGTGCCGCCTGGTTTTAGGCCCAGATAAAACGCCGCAAACAGCCCGATAATCATGAACAGCACGTTCAAACCGACAGCGTACCATACAGTCTGTTTAAAGTTTTTTCCCAGCTGCATCGCACAAGCTACCGGAACGACCATCATCGATGATACCATCAACGCGCCTACTGTCCGTGCTGCAACCGAAACCGTCACTGCAATCATAATCGTGAAGATAAAATTGACGATGCCGACCGGCACACCCGCCAACCGCGCGCTTCTTTCATCCAATGAAATATAAAACAGCTCTTTATATAGAAGCAAAAATAACACAAGCACCACAACAGACACCACGATGACTGAAATCATCTCAGCATCGCTGATCGCCACAATACTGCCGAACAGAAAGCTATTGAAGTTTGCCGAATTTTTCACAAAACCGGACAGCACACCCGCCAGACCAATTCCTGCTGACATGATAATGGATATCGACATTTCCGAATAGCGCGGAAGCTTTCTGCGGATCGCCTCAATGCCGAAGGACGCTGCCACACAGGCTGCTGCTGCGCCCGCCACCGGATTGACACCCAGCAAAAGTCCTGCTGCGACGCCGGCGAGCGACGTATGGGAAAGTGCATCGCCGATCATGGAAAGACGTTTGCAGACAACGACCATTCCGACGCAGGGCACAACCGCCGCCAGCAAAATTCCGACAACAAACGCCCGCTGCATAAACAGATACTCAAAAATTCTCATGCCTGCCCGTCTCCTTTCCCAGCTTCCTGTTTTACCTTTCCGTCCTCCAGCACCCAGATATCATCTGCATAGGACGATGCACGTTTGAGGTCATGCGTCACCATCAGGACGGTGATCCTTTTCTCCGCATTGATTTTTTTGAGCAGTCGGTAAAAGTGTGACGCATTTTTTTCATCCAATGCCGACGTCGGCTCATCCAGAATCAGAAGCTTCGGCTCGTTGACCAGGGCGCGTGCCAGGAGCACTCTCTGCTGCTGCCCGCCAGAAAGTCTGCCGATCAAACGGTTCTGGTATTCCTCCATGCCCACCTGCGCCAGCGCAGCTCTTACCTGCTGCCGCTCTTTTTTCCCCGCAAACCGGAACAATCCGATCTGCTTATATAAATTTGCGCGCACGATTTCTTCCACGGATGCCGGAAAATCCTTCCAGCCACCCATCCCGTTCTGCGGCACATAGCTGATGCTCGACCAGTCCTTAAACTGTCGGATGTCTTGCCCTAAAATCTCAATGCTGCCGTCGCTGCTGCCTTCTTCTTGATCCCCTTTGTGACTTTCCCCGATCGGGAGCTCTCCTAATAAAATCCTTAAAAGCGTCGATTTTCCTGCCCCGTTTTCTCCTGCGAGAATCGCCAGCCGCCCTTCTTTCAGGCAAAGGCTGACGCCGTCCAGCACATTTTCCTTTCCATAGGAAAAGTGCAGATTTTTGATTTCTATCGCATTCATATGTCTGCTCCTTACCGCAAAGCTTCTGTCAGCTGCTGCAGATTTTCTTCCATGACGGAAAAATAATCTCCGCCGGTTTCTTCCTGTCTGTCGCTTAGGCCTTCCAGCGGGCTGAGGGTCAAAAGCTTCACGCCGGTTTCCGCCGCTACCGTTTCCGCCGTCCTCGAGCCGGACAGCTCTTCAAAGAAAATCGCACGGACGTTGTTTGCCCGGACAAAATCGATAATATCTGCCATCCGTCCCGGGTCTGGTTCGGAATCCGGCGACATGCCCTCGATGCTCACCTGCGTCAGGTTATAACGCCTGCACAGATATCCATACGCCTCATGCGCCACAACGATGTTTCGCTCCGACAGATTTTCCAGCGTCGTCTGATAGATTTTGTCCAGCTCGTCGAGCTGTTCTGCCCATTTCTCATAATTTGCCTGATAGTCTGCGCGATGCTCCGGATCCGCCTCGGAAAACGCTTCGCAGATATTTTGCATTTCCTGTTTTGCGTTCATCGGGTCCAGCCAGACGTGCGGGTCATACTCACCGTGCTCGTGGGCGTCATGACCGTCCGGTGCGGCGACAACAGTGTGGTCGGCGGCATCGTCTTCATGCGCGGCCGCATTGCTCACAGCGGCGTCTTCTTCATCCGCATGATCGTGACCGTCCTCATCAGCATGCGCGGTCCCATGGTCATGACTGTCCTCTTCGTCCTCATCGGCATGCGCGGTCTCATGGTCGTGACCGTCCTCTTCCTCTGCGCTGCGCAGCAGGCTCACTCCCTGCGACGCTTCCACGGAAATCAATTTTTTATTGGAAAGCCCCGCCAGAACGTCTGAAACCCAGTGCTCCATCCCAGCACCGTTATAGATAAAAACGTCCGACTGCTCCATTCGGGTAATATCCTTTGTGGACGGCTCCCAGTCGTGGGGCTCTGTACCGGACGGCACCATGCAGGTCACCTGGACGTGCTCGCCGCCAATTTTCTGTGCGAAATCGTGCATCGTATAAAAACTCGCCATCACCTGCAGCTTGTTGGGATCCACCGGTTCGTCAGAAGCTTCCGTGCCGCAGCCGACAAACACTGTGGTAAACAGTAAGCACGCGCAGAGCGCCAACGCCACACGACGCAGGATGCCGCTTTCCGATACCCGTGTGCAGCGCAGCTGCGGCATTCTGATGCCGGAAATCACAGCATGCTTCCCGCATTTCTTTTTTCTATTCATCCTCATTTCTGTCCTGCAGTCCTTCCTGTGTTTCCCTGAATTTGCGGCACTCCCGACAGCAGCCGTAAAAGATCAGATGCGAGGAATCCAGCGCAAAGTCATGCTCTTTCAGGATATGTTCGGAAAATCCATGGAGCTTGTTACATTCCAGAGGAATGATCTTCCCGCACTGCAGGCAAACAAGCCGCCCCGGGCTGCCCGGCCTCAATTCTCCGATATAGCGGTACTGCGCGCCTGCGCCGTCCACTGCCGGAATTTTGATCACGGCGTTCTCCTCTGTGAGACGGTCGAGAGCCCGATAAACCGTCGTCTGTCCAACGTGAATTCCTTCGGCTTTGAGACAGTCCATACACTGTTCCGCCGTCACAAACCGGTCGCTGTGTTTTTCCAGACAATCTCGGATCAGCTCCTGTTGCTTCGTTCTGTATCTGACACGTTCTGCCATTTTTCTCCCCCTGTGAACCACTGCGGCATCCGCGCATACTCCCGCACGGCGATATCCAAAACCGCCGCGGTTCATTTTGAAATTAAAAATCATTTTCAATTTATTATATCGACTTTTTCCATCGTGTCAAGGGAAAAAACTGGGAAATGTCACGAGTAAACCAAACCGTTGTCTGATTTCACTGGTTTTTTTGAGAAAATAACGGCTATTATTCTTTTGAGACTTATAGTATCATTTAATTAGAATGAAACATTGGGCAAAAGGACTAAAACTCTGATACACGGCACACCTTTCGCCCTACATCCAAACAGAACAATTCCAAGGAGACTTTGCCTATGAAAAAGAAAAGAATTTCCGCCTTTTTTCTGACGATCGCTCTTCTTTCCGGCTCTCTTTCATCGACCGCCTATGCTGCCACCTGGTATATGGAAGACGGTGACGTCATCGTGAGCGCTTCTGAGAGCGGGCAGACCGTTTCCCAGAACAACAATACCATAGGAGATAACGATCCGACCTTTACCAATCGGGATTCCGATGTTGCTTCCGACAGCACCATTACGATCACAACCTCCGATGACGCGACAGCGAACATCACGATTGAGGACATCAACCTGAAGCATTCCCAGGAATCTGCCATTGATGTCAAAGGCGACTCCAAGGCAGACATCACGGTTCGCGGTACGAATACGATTAACCGCAAAGACGAATCCTCCCCGTCCATGATCCATGTCAGCGATGGTGATCTCACCCTGCGCGGCGACGGTTCCCTCACGCTATCCGGCTGGACCGATGGCGCTAAAATCGGCTCCAATGGATACAGCAGCGACACCGGACAGGGAGAAGAAGATTTTACCGGTTCTATCCACATCACCGATGATGTAACAATCTCCGCAACAAGAGAATACTATAATCCTTCCGATACCGGCTCTGCAGCTATCGGTTCCGGCGAAAAAGGCAATTTTACCGGCACGATTACCATTGATGGAAATGCAAAAGTCAACGCAGATGCCACCTGGTGTGGTCCCGGCATCGGCTGCGGAGAAAAAGGAGATTATAACGGGGATATTATCATCGGCGGCAATGCTGAGGTTACTGCCTCCGGAGGTTCCGCATCCGCCGGAATCGGCAGTGGATGGGACAGCACCTTTTCCGGCGGAACAATCACAATAAAGGATAATTCCAAAGTTACCGCAATCGGCTCCAACGGTTTTTCCCAGAACACGTCCTGCAGCAATCCTGCCATCGGTGCTTCTGAAAAAGCCAATCCGGATTATAACCCTGCCAAAGCCCCGATGAACGGAACCATTACCATAACAGATAACGCCCAGGTAAAAATCGGCAGTGACACCAAATTCGGCACTTCCAGAACTCCCCTGATCGGTGAAGCTTCTTCTGAACCGACCGGAACCGGTAAAATCGAAATTTCCGGCAACGCGGCTGTCTCCAATATCGACGGTTCTTCCGATATCGCCATTGGCGGCGGTACAGCTTCCAGCACAATCGATATTTCTATTGGAGCAAATACAAATATCAACGGAACAAAAGGCTCGGATATTCTCGATGGCAAAAGCAGTAATGTAAAGCTCAATACGGTAAAAACGCCGACCCTTGTGCCGGAATCTGCTCCGGCAGTTGAGCCTGTTGCTTCTGTTTCCAACGGTTTCAGACAGACCGAAAGCTCTGCTGTCTCTACAGAAAGCTTTTGTCATTCGGTTACCCTCTCTCTTCCGTCCGCAGGATTGTCGAACTTCTCTTTCTGCCCGGCATGCGGTAAAAAAGACGGCAAAGATTTCCTGTCGCCGGTTTCCGATGTTTCCGCACAGGCTGTAACCGGAACGCTTCCTGCCGGATCGCCGGTTCTCTGCATCGGCACGCTTGACAACGGTGTAGGCATTATGTCCGCAGCAGTGATCAAACATCACCGGGCAGTACAGCCGACCGGCATCGTGCGCTTTACCGTTCCGGCTTCCCTGCTTGCAGGACACCGTCTGGTTGCGCTTCACACTGACGGCACGCAGTCAGAGATTGTAATGACGCCCGACAATGCGCAGACTTTGAGTTTCGAAGTCAATTATGCTGCAAACGGCAACGACAGCGCCTTCCCGGTTCGCATGATTCTCCTGCTGTCGGAAGCTTCTTAATCTGCCAATACCTTTTGGACAGTCGGGCGCTGGCTCCCCCACCTTTTCCAGCGCCCGTTTTTCCCCTCATATCGCAGAGGCGAAGCATTTTTCATCAAGATGCTTCGTCTCCCATAACAAACATACCGCCCGGCAACGCTTCTTACAAAAGCTGCCGGGCGGTATGTTCTTATTCATGACAATAGAATGCTCGCAGAGCGTGCATTCTATTGTTTCATCAATACACAAATCGTCTTGATTTCAAATGGCTTAAATTCCAGTGCAATTTCCTTTTCATCCGGAAGCGTTTCGATTTCCTCTTCCAGCAGATTCGTCAGCATGATTTTTTTGCCGGTTTCCGTCAGATGAAGCTTTGTCCGCACGGAGGTTCCTTCTGCTTCATAGAGACGCAGCCCATAGCCGTTTCCATCCTCCATCGGCTTGATCGCCTCCACGATAACATTCGGTGCATCCACGACCACAAAGGATCCCTGTTCTTTTCTGCCGGTCATAACAACCGGAGCAATGTTCAGCTCGTAAGCGGGCTGTACGACTGCTTCTGCGCCAAAGCCGCCGTTATGCGGAAGCAAGGCATAAGTGCATTCATGAATTCCTTTATCGCCTCTGTAGTCCGGACGGCAGCCGCCTTTGTGCAGCGACAGCCAGATACGCCCATTTTCCACGCTGACGCCATATTTGCAATCGTTCAAAACTGCAATGCCGTATCCAGGTTCAGAAAGGTCTGTATATTTATGATTGGAAACCTCGAACTTCGCCTTTTCCCAGGACGTGTTGCGGTAAGTTGCACGCTCGATATACCCAAACTGAACTTCGTGTTTCGCAAAACGGCTCTGAACCGAAGTGTCAAACGCTGTCTTTAAGAAGCGGTGGTCATCCTGCCAGTTCATCACCGTTTCAAAAACGATTCTTCTATCCTTACTGTAAAATACCATATCCTGCTGCAGGCTGCTGTTTCTCGTCAGCTGATATTCACTCCGGATCCGCAGCTCAACCGCTCCGCAGGATACAACGCTGCGGCTTAGCAGCTTCGCACAGTCTCTCCATTTGTCCGCGATATCCGCATCCAGATCCCAGTTGTCCCAGGAATCCGGCACATCCTCCGCCACAAGGAACGTATTGAGTGCATAGCCCGCTCCCTTTAGCTGTCTGCCGTTTTCGCGATCGATCAGGGATGAGATATAACCTCTTTCGTCAAAGGCCACCTCATAAAAAGGTGTCTGCAGATGATCGCCGTCCAGGACAAACGCAGCTGCCGCCTCACAGCCAGCGTTTTCAACAGGCGCTCCACCCGCCAGCGCTACGCTGCGGCTGCCAAACGCCGGAATGTTCAGTCCGTCTACCGCGAGGTAGTTATGTCCATCCAGCTTTTCGACGATCTGCTGTCTGTATGTACTGTCAATGTGGCTGTCCTTTTCAATCGGCAGATAAACCGTGTCTTTCCGGTCGAAGGAAAGGGTATTGTAAATCGTCCGGGATGCTTGATCTGCGCCATCTGCCGCACTGTTTTTCTCTGCCATGTCCGCAAGCAGTTCCTTTGTCTGCTTTACCGCTTCCTCGATCACATGCCCAGTCTGTGCCAGCGATTCATCGTGCACGCGCGGAATACAGGTTCCGGGCAGGATGTCATGGAACTGGTTCAGCAAAAGAAGCTCGGTCAGAGGCGCAATCGCTTTCCCGCTGATCGTTTTACCCGACTGCAGTGCAGAAAGGACGGTTATATATTCCAGATTTCGAAGGGCAATCTCCGCCTTCCGGTTATTTCTCTTGATCTGGTGCTGATTTGTCAGCGTGCCGCGGTGCAGCTCGAGATACAACTCCCCTGCATAAACAGAAGGACGGAAGCTCTCTTTTTCCAGCTTCTGCATGAAATCACCGACACGGATATGCTCCGTTCTGGGCAGTCCCTCTACATCCTTTAATCGATTTGCAATTTCCACCATTTCAAATTCCGGACCGCCTCCGCCATCTCCGAAGCCATAGGAAAGCAGTCTGCTGTCTGTCACAGTTTTATCCTTGATGCCATAGCCCCTGCAGCCATTGACGCATTCCAGAAGCTGCTGTGCATCCGGCCAGATGTGGGTACGATTCGTATGGGTAAACACCCTCGTACCGTCAATTCCCTCCCAATAAAATGTATCATACGGAAACTCGTTCGTATCGCCCCATGCCATCTTTGTCGTCAGGAAATAATCCACGCCGCTGCCCTTCATGATCTGCGGCAGGGCTGCGCTGTAGCCGAAGGTATCCGGCAGCCAGAAGCAGTTGGAACGATAGCCGAATCTGCTCATCGTATAGCGCTGTCCCCATAAGAACTGGCGCACCATAAATTCACCGCCGGGAATATTGCAGTCGCACTCTACCCAAACACCGCCGTTAGGCTCGTATCTTCCCTCTGCGATCCTTTTTTTCATCCCCTCAAAAATCGCCGGATAATACTGTTCCATCCAGGAGGTATGTACAGCCGAGCTCTGGATAAATTTGTAATCCGGGTACTGATCCATTAAAGACAGCTGATTTGCATAGGTTCTCGCGCACTTTTCCACCGTTTCATCCAGATGCCATAACCAGGCGGTATCCATATGGGAATGACCGATCAGACCTGCAAAGCCTGCATGCGGTCCGTTGTGATCGGAAAGAACCTTCTGTAAAACGGCATCTGCTTTCTGCGCTTTTTCATGCCATTCGACAGGATCTGCCAGATCGATATCGTAGTCAATCATTTCGTGTACCTTCAACAGTGCGCGAACTGCATCCCCTCTGCGGAACTGCTCTTTGGAAAGGAATTCTGCCATCTGGTTTACGATGTGGAGATCATAGAAAAGGTTACAGATAATCTCGTCCTTCACACAGATATCCACCTGATCGTACGCAATCTCAAACACATTCTCGCTTTCCTCAAACGGCTGTGTCCCCCGCACGTAATGATGCGAATAATATTCCAGCGCGATTTCCAGCTGTTCCCCTGCCGCCTTTCCCTTTGTCAGCAGGTCGCAGTAATGATATCCGTAGCTGTTCTGAATTACCTTAGAGGTGAAGTTCCCATAGGGCTTTTTGTCAACCCAGAGCATCCCCTCATAGCCCTTGATCTTCGGAAAGATGAAAAGGGTCTGTTCTGCCAGCTTTTCCGGTATGGTGTAATCGCCCAGAAACCAGCAATACAATCCCTCCTCCAGCCACTTTCGTCCCCTTTCACACGGACCAAACAGCGCTCGATCCGGCACCTCATGCACCGGCTTCTTCGTTGTCCAGACGCTCATTTCCACCTGGTCCACCGGAATAAACATCCGATCATGCAGCATTTTTTCCAGACGTTTTAATTTCCGGAAGGTTTTCTCCATTTGTGTCTCTTCATACATACCTTTTACTCTCCCCTTTAAAATTTATGATGTTGTTTTTTATTTTCTTTCCCATTACCCCTTTTCTTGCTTCTCTGCCGCGAAGCGATTGCACTGTTTTTTCAAATTTTATATAATGAATTATACAACGAAAAAGAAGTCCGATTCAAGGTTTACAGCATTTCCCATTTTAAAGAGCTGCCAACCGACACTTGTGAACGATACGAATGGAGCTTTCCCTTTCATGAAACAGGAATTTACAAAACTTGCATCCCTCCGCGCCATTTCCATGCTGGCGGTTTTTACATTTCTCTTTTTGAGCACAGAATATTTCTATGTCAACCAGATCGCTCAGAACGCTTCCAGCGCCCGGACGGTAAACGTCCAGAATTATGCGCTCGGTGTCAGCGCGGTCGGCTTTTGCCTCTATCCGCTGCTGTTTCGGTTTTTCCGCGATCGTCTGCACAGCGCTGTGTTTTTCGCACTTGCGATGCTGGCAATTGTCTGCTTTGGAATCCTTGGCAGTCCTGTTGCGCCCGGTCTTCTGACCGCCGCCGGAATGCTTCTGTTTCTGGTTCTCGGCATCCTCGGCAACGCGGTGCATTACCATTTTCTTTGTGAAATTTCCGACAAAAAATATTTCGCACGCATGGTTGGCATTTCCTATGGATTTGCTATCCTGCTGCAGTTTCTAAACAACAGCCTGATTTCTTCTGCCCTGGCAGAACAGCTGTTACTTTGCACCGCGTTACTTTTTATCGTATTTTTCCTGTTCCGGTTTCAGCACCGGGAGGCAAGCTACAGCTCCCAGATGCCGGACGCGGCAAATTCCATCCCGCAGGTGTCCGATGCGACAAATCCCTGTCCTCAAGTGTCCGATACGACAAATCCCTGTCCACAAATGCCAGACGCGGCAGCTTGCGCTGCTTCCGGCAACACCGACTCACAGCATAAGCTCCCTGCCTCCGGTGCCCTGCCGCAGCTCGTTTTGCTGATCCTTCTCGTCATTTTTATGACCTGTATTTTCAGTACACTGGACAACACCGTTACACTGGGACATGCGGACGGGACCATGGATATCGGTCAGTGGCCGCGTGTCCTGCTCGCCTGCAGCGGACTTGCTGCCGGGTTTTTGTTTGACCTCCATGACAGGCGTTTCATGAATCTCATCATGTACTGCATTATGATGCTTTCCACGCTCAGCGTCGCAATCCTGCAGCTTGGCGGTTCTTTCCTGATCGGACTGATCGTCTTTTACCTGTCCTCCGGATTTTTTGTCGTATTTTTTACGACCTCTTTTCTGGCGCTGTCCGAAGATACCCACTGCCCGCGCCTCTGGGCAGGAATGGGGCGTGCCGTCAACAATGCGGGCGCTGCCCTGGTCTCAAACCTGTCTCTCTCCCTGATCGCGTCGGACAGCAGCATCACGCTGATTATCACGGCTCTTGTCCTGTTCGCAACAGTGAGCATTTTGATCGCAGCCTACAGCATGTTAAAAGAGCCGGGCATACAGACTGAGACTGGCGGAACTATAACTCACAAAATGCAGGCAGCCTGCGAAGCAGGCGCGAGCCACGACACGAAAGCCGCCCTCGGCAACGATTCGTCCGCCTCTACGGCTCCGGACATTTCTTTCGATCCGGATTATCCACAGGACACTCCCAACGCAGACCCCTTTTCCACATTTTCCACGGCGTTTTCCCTGACTGACCGGGAACAGTCGGTTTTCGACCAACTCGTCAACACGGAAAAGAGCATTCAGGAAATCGCAGACAGCCTTTTCATCTCCCGTAGAACCTGTCAGCGCTATATCACATCCATTTATGAAAAGGTCGGTGCAAAATCCCGGATGGGACTGTACCAGTCCTACATCGAATGGCAGCGCAAAAACCTGTAACCGGAGCTGAAATTATATTTTCGTAAAATCTTGCTTTTTAAGTCTCAGGAACCAGCTCTTTTAAAATATCCGAATACGTCACAAGCCGGACATTGCCAAGATGTTCGGCTTTTTCTATGCACCCCTGAGTGAAACCGGTCTTGGCAAACAGATAAAGGAAGGTCTGACCATAATGAAACAACTGGCTGCGCTCAACAAGCGTATCCAACACACCTACATCCACTTTTTCATTCGTCCATTTGCATTCTCCAAACAAAGCTGCCTGCCGATCCTGCTCTGCCATAATGTCGATCTCCGTCTGGCTTCTGGTACGCGGATCTGTTCCCCACCAACGTCCCAGCTCCGAGAAATCAACCGGGCTTTTTCCTTTCAGCAGCAATGCCCAGAGATACTGCGAACAGATATCCTCAAAAATATGTCCCATATAATCTGACAAGTGCGGCTCAATCCGCCTGTAAGCCAGTTCCACCGCGCCACGGGCGATGATCGAATTATTTTCCGGAACAAAACGATACCAGAACCGGAACATATTATCCTCGATCGAATAAATCGTTTTGCGCGTCGTTTTTTCCCCATAAGGAACTTCCTTACGGATAATACCGAGGGCAATCAGATTTTTCACATAGGTCGAACAAACACTGGAATCCTCCCCTACTTTCGTCGAAATCTCAGCCATCCGGGATGCCCCTGTTGCTATCGCTGTAATAATTGCATTGTAAATCGCAGGTTCCCGCACCTCCTGCTTCAGCAGACTGGAAGGTTCTTCATAAATTGCGGAGTTCGGATTTAAAAAAGTATTTTTAATATTTTCCTCCACACTCTGATGACCATTCATCTGTAAAAGGTACTGTGGCGTACCTCCTACAACTCCATACATCAGTGCTTTTTCTTCTGGACTGAAATGCTGGCAATAACGACAGGTTTCCGCAAAATCAAACGGCTGTATTTTCATCTGGGCAGTGCGCCTTCCATACAAGGGAGCTTTATATGCCAGAACCTGATCCTCCATATAAGACATCGAGGATCCGCAGAGAATCAGCATCAGTTTTGAAGATTCTTTATATTTATCAATCAGCAGCTGTAATGTGGAAGCAAGGCTTTTGGAAGCGCGCGCCACATACGGATATTCATCGATTGCCAGAATGACCCGTTTCTTTTCTGCCAGTCGGAACACGTATTCCAGTGCCGCCTGAAAAGAAAGAAAAGACGTCTCAGCCTCTATCCCGCTGCTGTATTCCATAATACTTTTGCTCAAATTTTCAAGATTTTGTTTTTCACTGCTTTCAACACCCATAAAATAAATCGCATCTTTATCCTGAATAAAATGACTGATCAAAGCAGTTTTTCCCACACGCCGTCTGCCGTAAATAACAGCGAACTCAAAATGATCCGAATAAAACAGCCGCTCCAGCGCCTGCAGCTCTCTTTCCCGTCCGATAAACATTCTGCCGCACCTCCTGTTTCTTTCATCATAGTATCAAATCACAATTTAGTCAATTACGATTTACTAAAGTATGATTCTATAAATTGCATTTTTCTCAAATTCCCGACTCAAATCAATTCCTAATCCACATTTCTCCCTATTTTTCCCCCTGGCGCACCAGCGCCAACCCGCATTTTTCGCCGTTTTGGCGCACATACGGCATACCCGGACGACCGCCCGACGCGTAGACTGAAGGTAACGAAAGAAACTGCAAAACGGAAAATGCCCGCCTGACGCAAACCGCAGCGCAGCGTTCCATGCAGTCGCATTTTCCTTTGGAAAACAAGGAGGACTCTATGAAGCAGTGTGATAATGGTCATTTCTATGATGAAGCAAGATTTGAGAGCTGTCCGTATTGCAAGGACAATGCAGGAATCGGAAAAACGATGGCTGCAGCGGATATCGGCAAGACAGTGGCTGCCTTTCCGGGCAATCCTGCTGCAGCAGCTGCGACAGCCTTCGACAGCGGCAAAACAGTCGCTGTGATGAAAAAGAAAATCGGTATTGATCCGGCAGTCGGCTTTTTGATCTGCATCGAAGGTCCACACCGCGGAACGGATTTCCGTCTCGTTTCAGGAAGAAACTTTATCGGCCGGGCTGCCGCGATGGATGTTTCCCTGCCAGACGATGATACCGTATCCCGTGAAAGCCATGCACTGGTCACTTACGATGCCAAACACAATGCCTTTTCCCTTTCGCCCGGGCAGGGACGCGGCATTACCTACTGCAATGATGAACAGGTCGAAATGGTTCACCCACTCAAAGCATACGACATCATCGAGGTCGGGAAAAGCCGACTGCTTTTCCTGCCTCTTTGCAGCCAACAGTTTCAGTGGAGCGAGGAATAGCCCATGTTCTTTTTTAAAAAGCGAAAAAAAGTACAGACTCAGCAGCAGCCATCCGAACCAGCACCGGAGTCGCTTTGCGTTACCACCGTTCTGACTTCGGAACAGACCTCTATTCTGGACATTGCAAACCTGCAGGGAATCGGGCAGCGTGAGCAGCAGCAGGATGCCTTCGGAATTTCTCCGGCAGACCGCTATGAAACAGACGGAATTTTAGCCGTTCTCTGTGACGGCATGGGCGGAATGGCGGAAGGACAACGGATCGCAATTCAAACCGTATCCTGTCTGTTAAACCATTTCCCATTTCCTGAGCCGCAGACAAAAGCTGTATCGGAGCTGATCTTTACATGCACCCGGAAGATCTATCAACAGTTTTACGGCCACGGCGGCTGCACCCTTGTCGCTGCCTGGATTTTGGGAAATCAACTGCACTTCTGGAGCGTCGGAGACAGCGACCTTTTTCTGCTCCGGGAGCATCAGCTCTATGCATTAAACACCCGACAGGAATTTCAAAAGGATCTGCTGCTGCGTTCCTTTCACGGTGCATTTCCCATCGAGGAAGCTTTTTCTGACCCTCAGGCAGGCGCACTTTCCCAATATATCGGGAAGGAGGAGGTCACGCTGGACCGCACCCACATTCCACTTTCCCTTTTTCCGGGCGATACCCTGCTGTTATGCTCCGACGGAATCAGCGATCCACTGACCCTGAAACAAATCCGCGAGGCGATGGAGCTTCCGGTTCAGGACTGCTGCAGCGCGCTCGAAACAGCAATCCGAAAAGCCGCACTTCCCACACAGGATAACTATACCGCAATCGTTTTACATTATTACGGGGAAAAGGAGAATACTGAATGAAAACCAAACAACTCTCTTTTAAACAGCTGATCGCCCTTGTGCTAATCCTGATCGGCGCTGTCTCATCCATTTTCGGCATCACAGGGCTGACCAAAAGCTCCTCTGAGGATCCCTATGAATCCAGAAACGGTATCGTCATGGTCTATGCGACAGTCTATGACAACGAAGGAAACAGCGAAGCCGGAATGGGAACCGGCTGGGCCATCGGCACGCCCGGACAGCCGATTCAGTACATCGTAACAAACGGGCATGTCGTCAATAAAGCCTATACCTATCCCCGCTATGATTCCAGTCTTTACGGAGGGGAAATTGATGTCTTTTTTTCCGCAGCGGAAAACGACTATGTAAAAGCCAAGGTCGTCTACTTTTCCCCTCAGGAGGAAAAGGATATCGCCATCCTGCAGCTGCCCTCCCCGACGGATAAACGGACTGCCCTGACGCTGCGCGACTCCGGCGACATCAAGATCGGCGACACCGCCTACGCGCTCGGCTATCCCGGCAATTCCTCCCAGCGTCAGGATTTTGCCACCTACGATATAGACGATATTACAATCACCCGAGGCATCATCAGCAAACGTACAACCACCTCTTTTTCCACCTATGAGGCATTTCAAATGGACGTTTCCATCGCTCCCGGCAACTCCGGCGGTCCTCTGGTCGATGAAAAAGGAAACGTAATCGGTATCAACGTTGCAGGTGCCATCGATCCCAATACCGGGCTGAGCCTTGGCATGAACTATGCCATCATCATCAACGAGCTGACGAAAATCCTGGATGTTGAGCGCATTCCCTAAACGTCTTCGGGCTCTGGTTTTTCCCTGTTCCACGGTCCCGGCAGTGCTGTGCTGCTCCTACTCGGCATTCTGTTGATCGCAGCGGGCGCGTTTTTCTTCTGGAAGGAAAGGAAGGCTGCAGCCAGCGTTACAAATAGCCGCAGCGGCCTGGCAGATCGAAGCAGCAAGCTGGGCGGTGGTCTGGCGAATGGCGCAGCAAGCGGCTTAAACGGCAATCCTGTACACTCCGGTGGGGCAGGCAGCTCCAGTGCTCATGCGATCCTGCGTGGAATGACCGGCAGCTACGCAGGGCAGAGCTTCGACCTGCTCAAGGGAAAGGTTACCATCGGCAGAGATCCTGCGTTCTGCAACATCGTTTATGAAAAGAGCACGCCCGGCATCAGCAGCCGCCACTGCCAGCTTTCCTACAATCCGGGGGAAGGCTGCTTCGTCCTGACCGACCTCGGTTCTTCCTATGGAACCTTTCTTGGAAATGGGAAAAAGCTCGCCCCGAACGTCCCCGAAAAGCTCTATGCCGGAGATACGTTCTTCCTCTGCGATCCCTCAAACCGTTTTCTCGTTGCAAAGGAATAAACGAGATTTGTGTCTGCGCGCACTTGACACAAACCCGGCATGCACAAAAAACGTGCGCAGAAATGAGAGAACCTATGACTGCATCTGATACGATTTCTGCCAGAACAGGTCTTTCCTGTGCGGCTCTCCTTGAAACGCGGCTGGTCGAGCTCTCCCCCGATACGCTTTCTTTTCCCGAAGCTGCCGTCTTTTACCATCTGATGTCAGATGGTCGACTGCAAAAAGAGACTTCCCTCCCGGTGCTTTTGCCGGGGGAGGGCAGCCTTGTCTGCTGCGGAGATTTTTATATTGAACCTTTGGAAATCCAGATCGAATTTTCAAAAGCCAACAACGCGACAGACTGGCTCGTAGGGCTGCTGTTTCGCCATACGGAACGCATCCGCAGCATCGATGGAACGCTTTTCGTTCTGACCTGCATCAGCCGTCCTGATGCGATCTCGCCAGCCTTTTCCTAATACACCGGAACATTTTACAACTGTCTATCATCAAAAGCCGCTTTTGCGGCGGAATGTGAGGAATTATGAATCCCGAACGTATCTGTTACGGCTGCTTTTCCGAAAAAGAACCCGGCACGGTCTGCCCCGTCTGCGGGTTCGATGAAACAAAGCAGCAGCCCTATCTCGCCCTTCCCCTGGGCACAATTGTAAACGGCCGCTACCTGATCGGCAAAGTCCTCGGCATCGGCGGCTTCGGCATTACCTACCTCGGCTTTGACCTGACCCTCGAAATCAAAGTCGCCATCAAAGAATATATGCCCTCCGCCATGGCTACCCGGAATACCGACCGCTATACTGTCGTTCTGACCAGTCATCAGGAAAAAGATTATCAATCCGGAATGGAACGTTTTCTGGAGGAAGCACGCATTCTGGCAAAGCTCCAGAACACACCGAATATCGTTTCCGTCCAGAACTATTTTCGGGAAAACAACACCGCATACTTCGTCATGGAATACGTGAACGGCACCAGTCTAAAAGCCTATCTTGCTGCGCACGGGGAAAAAATTTCCTGCGAAGAAGCATTGAAAATCCTGCTGCCTGTTATGAACGCGCTCGTTTCTGTCCACTCCATGCAGCTTTTACACCGGGATATCAGCCCAGACAACATTTACCTGACCGCCGACGGTGACAGCAGGCTTCTGGACTTCGGCGCAGCGCGCTTTGCTTCCGGTGATGGGAAAAGCGTTTCCGTTATTCTAAAGCATGGCTATGCCCCGGAGGAGCAATACTCTTCCCATGGAAATCAGGGACCCTGGACAGACGTTTATGCCATGGGTGCAACGCTTTACCGCTGCATCACCGGAGTTCTTCCGCCGGATTCCATCGAACGGATTCACGGCGATACGCTCAAACGCCCCTCCGAGCTTGGCATCTCCATTTCCCCTGCCATCGAACAGGCGATTCTGAAGGCGCTCAGCATCCGTACGGAAGACCGCTTCATGAGCATGGAAGCCTTTATCTGCGCGCTGAACGGGGATGTCGCAACTGCATCGGCACAATCGTCATCCCCCGGATCAACGGCAAACGCACCGCAGCCATATTCCGGCGCGGTGTCTTCCCGACCTGCCACATTTTTTGCTGTCCTGTCGGCACATCTGAAACAAAATCCGCTTCTGGCAGTCGCTCTTGGCGGCGCTCTGGTCGCGGTAATCGCCCTCGTCCTCTTTTTGCCCCTTTCCGGAAAATCCGGGAAAAATACCAGCTACACAAACTCTGCTTCGTCCATGAATCCTTCTTCTGCATCTGCACCTCCCGGTTCGGATACGCCGACGCCCTCTCAAACCCCGCCCGGGCAGGATCCAGACGCACCGGACGATCCTTCTTCCGGCGATTCAAACGACAGCACCGGTACGGAAGTTGTCACCTATGATCTCGGAATTTTAAATGCTACCATCGACGTTCCGGCAGAGTATAGCGTTTCAGATGATGGTTTTACTTTTACCAGCAATGCCAGAAACTGCCGGATCGAAACCAGCTTCAACTGGGCTACAATTGTTCCGATCTGTTCCCTTGCCGACATCGAAAACTACCGGGAGGATATTGTTTCCTCCTACGCAGAGGGCTACGGTCTTACCGACGCCATGATTCTGACCGCAGGACCGGACGATTTCGGCGGACAGTCCGCTTACCAGATTTTCTTCCAGGGAACAGATTCCAGCCAGACCACCCTGCAGCATGTACTGCTTGCAGTAGAAGGAAGGAATGACTTTGGCGCATATCTGCTCGTCGGCTCCTATCCAAAGGATTCCGAAACAGACCACACACAGATTTACAACAGTCTGACATCCTTTCGTATAAATGGTCCTGTGGATATTACCTACGAGCGCTATTGCGACACCGCTGCAGGCATCCAATGCATCACGGATTCCACTCAGATCAGCAGCACAAGACGCAGCAGCTTTACGCTTCCAAACGGCAACAGCGGAACCGCCCTCCTTCTTTTCCTTTCCTCCAACGAAGAGGAATATATTGAGGTGGAGCAGGGACTTTCTGCCGGAAAAAACGCAGACGAATGTATTGCTTACCTTTCCGGCATCTGGGAAGATGTCTCCGGCGCTTCCCTTTCGGAGATCATGACAGAAAGCCGTGAAGACGATATTGTCTGGCAATTTCGGATCGTTTCTCACGATTCTGATATTTCTATCTTCGCTGCAGCTGATATCGACGGTGTCCCCTATATCGTCGGTGCAAGCACATCCGAAGAAAATATTGATAACTCCAGCAATGTGCTTGCCGAAATAATAGGCACGCTGCGTCCGCTGTAAGTCTGCAGCATTGAAAAAAGCAAAAAACGCCAGTTTTCATTGGAAAATGTAATAGGAGGGTTCTCTCATGTTCACGCTCAAACAGGATCTAAGCTGTCCGCGGCGTATGACCATCTATGCGATTTTTGATATTCTGGACCACCTGAAAAGCTCCTATGACCAGGTTATGACCGGTGATATTCAGGCACAGGTTTCCGTATTGGACAAAGAATGTCTCTGTGCCTTTGCAGTTACAGAAAGCTCTCTGGATACCTCAATTCTCCACATCACTCTCCTGCAACCGATTTCCAGCATGACAAAGGAGGACGAGCAACTCGTCCTCCTCTATCTCATGGAACATATTCTTCTTCATATTGATGAAGTTCTGGTACACTGAAAATCATTTTTGTCCAGCTTCCGATAATACCACATGTTTAACAGCGCCGCAAATATCCACGCCAGCGGATACGCCATTGCCAGTCCCGGGAAGCCCCAGATACGACTTAAGCAAAGTGCTGCAAAAACGCGCATGAGAAGCTCCAAAAATCCGCCCATCATCGGGATCTTCGTATTTCCGGTTCCCTGCACTGCGCCACGGTAGGTAAACAACAATGCCGCACACCATAGGCAGCTGGCTTCAATACTGTTATAAATTCTGGACAGCCGGATCACCTCTACTGCACCGCTTCCAACGAAAATCGAAACGAGCGGCTTACAGAATACAATGATCAATCCGCCTACCACAACACTGAAAAAGAGACAGCTCAAAAGGGAAACCTTCATTCCTTTTCGAATTCTCTGATATTGCTTCGCCCCGAAATTCTGTGCTGTAAACGTTACCATGGCAACTGCGATCGAATACATCGGCATCACGACAAAGGTCTCCAGCTTATTACATGCGGTGTATGCCGCAATCGCATCTGCACCCATTCCGTTTAACGCACTCTGAAATACCATCATTCCGATGCCCGTAATGGAGTCCTGAATGGAAAGCGGCAGCCCTACCCGGAGGTGATCCGCTAAAAAAGCAAAGGATATTTTAAAATCTTCTTTTCTGACACGCAGCTGCGGATATTTCCGAAAGCTGTAGATCAGACAGCCGACCCCGGAAAGGCTTTGGGCCAGGATCGTCGCTGCAGCTGCTCCGACCACGTCCATATGAAACGCCAGAATAAACACAAAATCCAGTATAATATTCAACACAGAGGAAATGATCAGAAAAATAAGCGGTACTTTACTGTTTCCGATCGCCCTCAAAAGACTTGATTCCACGTTGTATAAAAGCTGTCCTCCAAGTCCGATAAAGCAGACCAGCTGATAAGCATACGCACGCTGAAACAGATTTTCCGGCATATTCAAAATATGCAAAAGCCCCGGCAGACAGACAATACCTACCACGGTACAAAGCAGGGAAACCACCGCCCAGATCATATAGATCACCGCTGTGGAACGTCTCGCATTTTCCGTTTTTCCTGCGCCAATAAACTGAGATGTCACAACGGTCACACCGCCCGCAAGACCAGAGCAAAATCCAAACACCAGAAACTGCAGGCTCCCGATGCTTCCTACTGACGCCAACGCGTCAGAACCAAGGGTACGTCCCACGATGATCGTATCCACAGCAGAATACAGCTGTTGAAATACATTTCCTGCCAGGATCGGCAGCATAAACATCAAGATCGTCTGGAAAACATCTCCCTTTGTCAAATCGTATTTTCTTTCCAATTTCTTCTTCCAAACCTTTCCTTCGAAATAGTCTCTGTCTTTTTCCCTTTACACTGACATCGGGCAGCTTCTTCTTTCTTCCCGATCCATGTCTCCTCTCTCGTATCTGGCATTGAATTCCATGTTGATGTCACGGATTTCTTTTTTGCCGTCGATGTAATCCTGATACATATCCGCAAGTCCCGCCATACAGCCGTCGCAGCTGGCGGACAGATTGCCAAGTGCCTCCTCCACGATCTGTTTGCGTTCCTCGCAAGTGGTTTCTTTAATCAGATATCCTGCCATTTCCTATCCTTTCCGTCCGGATCTTCCGGGCATTCTTTGTTTTTTACAAACTGTTCAGTACCCTCACAGTTACGTTTTTTTACTTTTATCTGGTGCTTTCGCTTGTCAGGATCTCCTGCAGACGTTTTTCCATCTTCTCCACCTGATCTGCATAATCCCAGGCGATGTTGTTCTGCTGCCCGATATCATAATCCATATTGTAAAGCTGCGGATCCTTTGATAAACCGGTTTCAATTCTGGTAAAGGGCATATATGGAGCTCCTTCGCTGGGAGATAAGTATACCCAGCTACCGCAGCGCAGCATTTTCCCGCAGGATAAGTCCTCTGTCATCAGTTCTGATCTGCCTGCAGGGTCCTCTCCGATCAATGCCGCATACCTGTCCTGGCTGTCTACTGCGCTGTCCTCTCTTGTTTCGATGCCAAGCATATGTGCAAAGGAAGCATACAGATCTACCTGACTGATCAGCGCCTCAGAAACGCCCCGATGCTTCAGCGCAGAACTGTATATAATAAACGGAATCCTTGTACCACCGTCAAATTTGCTGTATTTTCCGCCTCTCAGCGGTCCTGCTGCCCGATGCGTCCCATTTAATTCATATGCTCTGTCCAGATAACCGTCATCCAGTACCGGTCCATTATCACTGGAAAAAATAATCATGGTGTTATCCAGAATCCCTTCTTTTTCCAACGCAGCCATCACTTCCCCAACGCACCAGTCAAGCTCTGCGATCACATCCCCTCTGGGTCCCAGTCCGGTCGCGCCATCAAAGCGCGCAGAGGGCACGCGGGGTACATGGGGCTGATGAAGGGCGTAATATAAAAAGAATGGTTTTTCTGCCCTGCAGCTGTCTGAAATAAACTGCGTTGCCCGATTTAAAAAGGCTTCTGCCAGCTCTTCATCTTTCCAGACTGCTTTGCTTCCGCCGCGCATATAGCCAATCCTTCCGATGCCGTTTACAATGCTCTTATCGTGTCCGTGAGAAGAGCGCACGCGCAGAAGCTCCGGATTTTTATAATACGTTGGAATATCCTCAAAGGGAGATTCTGCTTCGTAGGAAACCTCGATCGGATCTTTTGGATCCAGGTTTACCACCGAGCGTCCCTCTAAGAATACACAGGGTACACGGTCTGCCGTTGCCGGAAAAATAAATGATTCCTCAAAACCAAGATCTATCGGTGTCAGATTGATCTCCTGATTCCAGTCGATCGGTTTGCTGCCATCTCCCAGCCCCAGGTGCCATTTTCCAACAATTCCGGTATGATACCCCGCTCTCTGAAACAGCTTTGGAACGGTATCAAGCTCTCTTTTAATAATACAGCCTGCATCTCCCGGCAGAATATGTGCCTGATCATTCCGGAACGGATAACGCCCTGTCAGAATGCTGAAGCGTGCAGGCGTACAAACCGCAGAGGTGGAATATGCGTTGGTAAATTTCAATCCTTCTGCACATAGCCTGTCCAGATTCGGGGTGTCGATCTTCCTGCTCCCATAGCATCCAAGATCCCCAAAACCAAGATCATCGGCATAAATGATTACAACATTTTGCTGTGCCGATTTTTTCACAGCCTGTTTTCCTTGTCTGAACATAATAAGCAATCCTCCTTTTCACCCTGGGCATCCTATAGATGATAGTATATCAGATTTCTGAAAGACTGTTCAAAAAAAATAGGGAACCAAACAATAGAATACACGCGCTGTGAGCATTCTATTGTCATGAAGAAAAAGATTTCCTTTGCAAAACGAACATCAGTTCGTGTATAATATAAAAAAGCCGCTGCAATGTTGTAAAAAAGAATGTGCCTTGGCACATTCTCGCGCCGAGGCGCGGTTGCCTCGGCAACCATCTACCCTTGCGCCGAGTGCGCATCCTCGCGGAGCGTTTTTATTTCATAGGACGCATTTTCCTATGAAATAAAGAAAGGAGACCAACATTCCATGGAAGACCGCATCTATATTGCCATCGACTTAAAGTCCTTTTACGCTTCCGTAGAATGTCGGGAGCGCGGCCTTGACCCCCTTGACACCAACCTTGTCGTGGCAGACATCAGCCGTACAGACAAAACCATCTGTCTTGCTGTCACACCATCTCTGAAAAGCTTTGGCATGTCCGGACGAAGTCGTCTTTTTGAAGTAAAACAGCGAGTCCGGGAAGTCAATATCGAACGAAAACAGCATGCGCCCGGACAGATACTTTCCGGTACATCCTATTTTTTCTCGGAGCTTTCTCAGAATCCGGCACTCGCCGTTGATTTTCTGATCGCGCCGCCCCAGATGGCGCATTATATGGAATGCAGCACCAGAATTTATTCTATCTATATGAAATACGTCGCACCGGAGGATATCGTAGTTTATTCCATCGACGAGGTTTTTATGGACATTACGGATTATCTGCCCGCCAGCGGGATGACTGCCCGCGAATTTGCCCGTAAAATTATTCTCGATGTCATGGATACGACAGGAATCACCGCTACTGCCGGCATCGGGACGAATCTTTTTCTCTGCAAGGTTGCAATGGATATCGTAGCAAAGCACCTCCCTGCAGATGAATACGGCGTGCGCATCGCTTTTCTCGATGAAATGACATTCCGACAAAAGCTCTGGGCACATCAGCCGCTCACTGACTTCTGGCGCATCGGACACGGCTATGCCAGAAAGCTTGCCGAAAATGGATTGTTCACGATGGGGGATATCTCACGCTGCTCTGTCAAAAATGAAGACCTGCTCTATCGGCTTTTCGGAAAAAATGCAGAGCTTCTGATCGACCACGCCTGGGGCTTTGAACCCTGCACCGTCCCGGAAATCAAAGCCTACAAACCGGAAACCAACAGCATCAGCTCCGGGCAGGTTCTGCATTGTCCGTATGAGACAGACAAAGCAAAGCTCGTTTTGAAAGAAATGGCAGACCAGCTCGCCCTCGATCTTGTAAATAAAAAAATCGTAACCGACCAAATTGTCCTCACCGTCGGCTACGATATCGAAAACCTGTCCGATCCCTCCCGCAGATCCGCCTACCACGGTTCCATCGAAACAGACCGCTACGGCCGCTCGATTCCAAAGCCGGCGCATGGAACCCAAAATCTGGACGACTATACCTCCTCTTCCCACAGGATCATGAACGCCGCCGTCGATCTTTTCGATCGTCTTATCGATCCGACGCTCCTGATCCGCCGGCTGTATATTGTCGCCAACCACATTATCCCGGAGGACACTGCTCTGCAAAAGAAAGACCGCTTTACCCAGCTCGATCTTTTCACAGATTATGCAGCAGAAGAACAAAAACAGAAAGCCGACGCTGCTGACCTGGAGCGTGAGCGAAAGCTGCAGGAGGCGATGCTTTCCATCCGAAAAAAATTCGGTAAAAACGCAGTGCTCAAAGCGATGAACCTGGAAGAGGGCGCAACCGCCAAAGACCGCAACAACCAGATCGGAGGACATAAGGCATGAAGTCAGACTACAGCGATATCATCCATCTCCCGCACCACGTTTCCAAAACACATCCTCAGATGTCCATGCATGACCGCGCGGCCCAGTTTTCTCCCTTTGCCGCTCTCACCGGCTATGATTCCGCCATTTTGGAAACAGCGCGCCTGACAGAAGAAAAGATCACACTCAACGAAGATATGCAAGAGCTTCTCGATATAAAATTTCAACAGCTTCTCGAACATCTCTCCGAAAAACCGCTGATTTCCATTACCTTTTTTTGCCCTGACAAACGCAAACAGGGCGGTTCCTATGTCTCTATATCCGGCACAGTCAAAAAGCTCGACCTTCTCCAGCGCATCCTCACACTGGAGGATGGAATGCAGATTTTTCTGGACGATATTCTGTCCATCGAAGCTCATACCTCCACCACCCTGTAGAGATACGCATTTCCTTTTTTCCCGTCCCGCTCAATCACGCCGAGGTCGTGGAGGATATTGCACACAATGCCAGCCTGCTCCTTTCGGATATGGACAGCTTTGCCGAGCTGCGCGGACGTAAACGGCTCCGGCAGATCGTATGGGATCAACTGAACATAATCCTGTGCACAGGTAAATTCCACTTCCTGTTCGATGGAAACAGGGATTCTGTCATAACGGCTGGAACCACGTTTTTTGTCCCGGCTCCATCCATTTAACAGCTTATATTCCTCCATATTTAAAAATGTCATCCGAATTCTCAGGTTCGGATCTTGCAGATACGCTTTGATCCGGTACAGCTCCTTAAATGCCAGATAAGGACTTCCCTTTAATGGAGATTTCCGTCCGCCGGAGATCTCCCCGGTTTCCTCATCGATCCAGTAGACGTGCTTACAGTATGGGATCGGGTACACGATCGTCACCGGATACAGCGGCAGGAACCGTTCCAGCTTCGGGCGCATCCGGTCAAAGCTTCTGGTCTGAATTTCGATAATCTCTTTCCCATTAAATATATCTGCCACGCAGCCCTCCACCGGGATTTCATGCTGCGTTTCATCCGGAGCGTAATAGTTTTTCAACACCGCGTGAACCGTCTTTTCCGAAAGGGTGCCGATACCATTGCGTTCCCGATTTTTACCGATGATCCGCTCCTTTGCTGCAGTAAAGCGCGCAGTTTCTTCCGATGTCACAGTCTCTCACAGCCTCCGCAGTTTTGATGAAATTCCCGATTTGCGCAGGTACGGATCTCTTCAATCGAATACAGCGAGCCGGTTGCACAGATCACATCCTCCTTTTCAGCATTTTCGATCATACTGCGTACCCCTTCTTCGATCGAATCAAATGCCGTTGTCCTTACCGCACATTCCCGGCTGATCTGCTGCGCCATTCTTTCATTATCCATCGCTTTTTCAGACGGCGGCATAATCACGCCGATTTCCTCTGCCAAAGGTTCGATCAGCTGTAGCATTGTGCTGACATCCTTTGTAGAAAGAATCCCCAGCAGGAAACGGATTTTTTTATCCGGAAAATAACTACACAGGCTTTTCAGCAGTGCCCGGATACCGTCCGGGTTATGGGAGCCATCCACCAGAAAGGTCGGCTGCTCATGCAGGCGCTCAAAGCGTCCCGGCCAATACACCTCTGAAAGCCCCTTGCGCAGAGCAGCTTCACCGATCCTATACCCTTTTTGTTCCAGCACACGAAGAGTTTCTATGACCACCGCCGCGTTATTCATCTGATAGACACCTGTCAAAGAGAGATGAAGCTCTTTCAGATCCTTATAATCAAATACCTCGCCCGCCGGACTTAACACAACATTCCGGATCTGTTCCGGCGCGCTTGTAACAAGCAACGCGCCTGTTTTCTGACAGATTTTTTCAAATACCGACATAACTGCTGTATTGCTTCCGTCCACAATGACCGTGCCGCCTGTTTTTATGATGCCGCCCTTTTCTCCCGCGATTTTTTCCAGTGTATCACCCAGCTCCTTTGTATGATCCAGTCCGATGGAGGTGATAACAGCAGCCTCCGGCGTTCGGATCACATTGGTGGAATCCAGCCTGCCGCCCATGCCGACTTCCAACATCACAAGATCACACTGTTTTTCTGCAAAATACAGCATCCCCATTGCCGTCATGATCTCAAACACCGTCGGCGCATCCTCCATGACTTCCGCCTGTGTTCGGATCCGTGACGCCAACCTCGCAAAATCTTCGTCTCCGATCTCTGTTCCGTTAAAATAAATCCTGTCGTTAAAACGTTTTAAATGGGGAGAAACAAACAGTCCAACCTGATAGCCGGCTGCCGTCAGAATTTTCGACAGGCACGCGCAGACCGAACCTTTGCCGTTCGTACCCGCCACATGTACAAATTTCAGCTTGTCCTGCGGATTTCCAAGCCGTTCCAAAAGCTCCTGTGACCGCACGATCCCTTTTCCCGTGCCGCTCCAGTGTCTTGAATCCATCCATTCAATCGCTTCGTTATAGGTCATCTCATTCATCGCTTCTTCCTCATTCTTTTGTCGCTCGCTACAACTGCCGACATACATTTTCACTGTCTGTCGGCCATTCACACTCTGACTATAAATTATAGCGTTTTTTTCTCTGTTTGTCTCCGAAAATCTGCAACCGAATGCGTATACTACGGATTATTCCATCGTCAGGAACGTATACCGCCGGACGTACAACAATAGAATGCACGCTCTGCGAGCATTCTATTGTCATGAGTCGCCGATGCCCATTCGCAACACCTTTTTATCGGGATTAGCCAGTTAATGGCGAAGTAGTTGTAAAGTAGTTGGAAAATGGAATACAAAACATTGCACATGATACAGAGAGAGCTACTGACCTGATTTTGAGGAAAGTAGCTTTCTTTCTGTGTTACGTTACTATTTCGTTTTTTTGTCAAAGAGGGAAAGTATTTTTGACTTTCCACGCTGGCTGGTAGTCGTCGGATAGATGGAAGATTTCTTAAACACACGATTTAATGTCTTGCGTTCTTCTTCCGGGAGATTCAAATAATCAATACCATTCATCTTGCAGATGATATATGCTCTTTTTTCGTCAAATGTCCCTTTGATTTTGACGCAATCCAACAGTATCATGGGAATTTTTTAATCAGGTTATTTGCCGGTGTTTCCGGGTCGGTAGTGGTTTTGTCGGTTTCATGCTGGGTGCGGATGTCCTTTATAATCATATCAAGGTCGTCATGGATAACCTGCTTGAAAAACATATCTTCGCTGACCTGCCCTAATTTCAAAGTACGCATATAAACATCATTTTCGTCTGTGGAGTATTGCTCCATGACTGTCTGCTTGGCAGCTTCCAGCACGAGATTCATGTCATGGAAACGCATATCTGCAATGCGGTCAACACAGATTTGAATATCAGCAAGCAGGCGTGGAAATCCGGAATGGCATATCATTTCATAAATCAGTCTGTTATTCAGTGTGCCGCTTTTTAATAAATCTACTGTGGAATCATTCAAATGCAACTCATGGAGAGAAGTATTTGGATGATTTTTGTTTTCGGTCAGCCCCATGAGATAGTCTAAGGACAGATCATAATATTCTGCCAGCTTTGCAAGGTTAAAAGGATTCATATCCATACAGTCCTCTTTTTCATATCTGCCTAAAGTGGAACTGGATATGCCGGTGGCCTCTGCAAGCTCTGTCAGGGACAGATGCCGGTTTACTCTCTCGTCCTTTAATTTCTTCTGAATTGTTAATTTATATACATGGTGTATCTCCTCTCGAAGCAGTGTAGCCAAATCATTATAACACAGCATTCCGAAAGGTGGGATATTTTCGATTTTCAGTCCTTATTCCCACCTTTTGGATATACGGGAGAAGCCGGTTTATTTTGTTATTCTTTCAGTGTCACAAGGCAAAAGAAAACAGAATGACCGGCTGCAAGTGATACGGTTTCTGGGGAAGTAGTGCCATGATAGGAACATACCAAAGGAACGGACAACGCTGGGAAGAACTCCGGGCAGGAACGGATTGTAGATAAAACGGCAGGAAAACAACAAAATCAATTTATGGATGTTAAACACATGAAGTTAAACATTGAGGAAAAGAAAATCTTATACGCTTTTGGGTGCATGAATCATGAAAACACTGTATGCCGGTTGAAATGGATTACTGCCCTGACAGTGGATGCAAAGGTAAAGAGAAAAATGCTGTGCCTTGCAAGAAAGCTGGATAAGGAAAGTGTCGGGGAATGGTATCCCTGCTTTTACCGTAGGTTACGCATGGAAAATGATGGATATTTTGAAGTAAAGAAACATATCCGCATGGTGGAGAAAAGTACAGATTGGGAGGAAGTTTATGGGAAAGCTGTCTAAGTATGAGAAGGAAACGATTGTAAATTTCAATGAGGGGGAAACGGAGGCTACTGTCTATACCCATAATGTAGACTTGAAACGGAGTCTTGCGGAGTTTGGCGGAAAATATCCTACTCATTGTCGGTTGAAGTGTGAGAATGAGGCAGGCGGTGTCACTTATGTATTGGAGAAGTCAAGACTGTCTATCCGTCTTGTACCGCCTTACAGTGAGGAATGCCGGGCAGCGGCATGGGAATATGCAAAGAGGCATGGTTTCCAGACTGTACAGCTGGAACAGAAAACAGCATAATTTCAGCGTATTTTACGGTCAGAATGATGGGTGCAGACCTGTTGTTTTGACCGTTTTCTGCTTACAGAATAGAAAGATATGGGACATTTTTTATTACGAAAGAATACAAGGAGGACTCTATGGAGGACAAGAAATATTTTGGATATATGCGTGTCAGCAGCCGGGAACAGAATGAGGATAGGCAGAGGGTAGCATTGTTGGAAATGGGTGTGCCGGAGGAAAATATCTATATGGATAAGATGTCTGGTAAAAATTTTGACAGACCGCAGTATAAGAAGATGTTGCGGAAACTGAATGGAAATACTGTCCTGTTTATCAAGTCCATTGACCGACTGGGCAGAAATTATGCAGATTTGAATGAGCAATGGAGAATCATCACAAAGGAAAAGAGGGCAGATATTGTTGTAATTGATATGCCCTTGCTGGATACCAGACGAGAGAAGAATTTGTTAGGTACATTTATCAGTGACATTGTACTTGCCCTGCTTTCCTATGTGGCAGAGAATGAACGGCTGAACATCAGACAAAGGCAGGCAGAAGGAATTGCAGCAGCAAAAGCAAGGGGTGTGAAGTTTGGCAGACCACCAAAGCCATTGCCGGATAATTTTTATGAGGTTCATAAGGCGTGGAAAAACAAGAAACTGACACAGAAAGAAGCCGCTAAAGCCTGTAATATGGCAGAAAGCACGTTCCCTGATAAGGCTAAGAAATTTGGAAAGGATTAGGTTCCCGGGGAAGTATTATAAATTGGAAAAGTGTACTTTTTCGATTTACATTCAAACCAAATTGGACATCTATAATTATAACAGAATTCGTCAAAAAAGCAATTAAAAACGATGAATTTTGTACAATTGATATCTGTTTAACATGGGATGCGAAAAAGTACACTTTTTCCATGATGAACATTTGTAATGCAATTCTGCAAAGCATATTCACAGCTTCTAGACAGGATTAGGCTGTTTTTGCTCAGTCTTAAAGATACAAAATGAAACGGAGGGTAGCTATATGGGGTTGTTCAAAAAAATATTAGGAACTGTACAGTCAAAAAATATGTCAGTTCAATATAGTCAACCAACAGGATTCTATATTGTACGCCATGAATATGGTGAAAATCAGGCACGACTGTTATTTCAGCAAGCAAACGACGGGAACGTTGATGCTCAATTAAGTATTGCGAAATGTTTTATGGATGTTGCCGAACAGCCATATGCATTACCATGGTATGAAAAAGCTGCAATAGCGGGAAACGCAAAAGCACTTCATGAACTCACTTATTTTTATGAAGGTCGTTATATAGGGGTTGAGGCTGATCCAGTTAAATTGAACAAGGTTCAAGAGATGGTTCTTGGTTTGAATAATCCGGATGCTTTTTTGAAATTGGCTTCTCAATATTATACGGGTGACGGTGTTAAGAAAGATAAGAAGAAAGCTTTTGAATATTACATGAAAGCAGCACAGTTAGGAAGCGATGAGGGAGCGGCTGAAGTTGGAGCATGTTATTTAAATGGTGATGGGATTGAGCAAAACGATTCTCAAGCATTTGTATGGCTTTTTAGGTCAAAAGATGGTCGGTATGGAGCTTATAACTTGGCTCAATGCTATTTAAAAGGTATTGGAACAGAAAAAGATATCGAGAAAGCTGTGGTCTGTTTGGAAAAAGCAGTTAATTGTAAGTGTTTAGAATTAAGCGAAGCCAGAAAGCAATTAGCAGATTTGTATAGTAAAGGCTATGGTGGTACTGATGTGGCAATGAAACTAAAAAAGTTAGAAGGAGACATGAAGAAAAATGATGACTTAATTGATGATTTGGTGAACTCAATTCTTGAAGAAAAATCTAATTCTTAGGAGGAAATTTGAATGATTAAAAAAATATTTGGTGAAACAGACGAAAAACAGTTTATGTATTTGAAACCAAGGCTAATTGCTCTTGGTGTAGGAATTGTATTATTGCTAATAGGATTCTTATTAATGCAAGTTGGGATATCATTTGGTGAAACAATTGGAAGTTTAGGTACAGGAATTTGTGTAATTGTTTTATTCATATTTGGATGGTCAATTATGAGGGGATTATTGGGATTTGCTTCGATAGGTGCTTTGTTTTCTGGTAATATAGTGGTTGGAGTAGTTATCTTTGTGCTATTTATAATGATTGGTTATTTAGGAGGATTCTTTGTTGCATTTGTAGGATTATGTAGATTCTTTATGCTATTAAAAAAAAGGAAAGGTAATAGCTAACAATGGGTTTTTATGACGCTAAAGGTTACTGGCGTAGTGATGGAGATGGCTTTTATGATGCGAAAGGACATTGGGTAAGTCCCGGTGGAGTTTTTTATGATTCTAAAGGCTACCTCAGACGTCCGGGAGACGGTTTTTACGATGCGAAAGGACATTGGGTAAGCCCTGGTGGTGCCTTTTATGATGGTAAAGGATATCTTAGGTCTGGTAATTCTGCATCATCGACATCTGATACAAGCAATGGCATAGTTGCGGCAATAGGGTTTCTTTTATTTATACCCATTGCATTGTTGTGGGTGGCAACAATATCATTAATTGAATGGATTTCATCACACCTATACATTGTTTATATTGGATATGCTATCATAGATGTAGTTATTTGTTCTATTCTCTTAAAAATAAAAAAACATAAAAACATAAATTTTATATTAAGTTTTTTGGGGAACTATGCATGTATTCTATCACTTATCTATGTAACTTTGATATACGCCGTACCGTATGTAGTGATAAATGGTGGAGGTTTTGGAAGTTTCTTTGAATTTACGATTGTACTTGCGTTTGGATTCGGAGCTATAGCGGTATTACAATTTTTTAATTTTTATCATGAAAAAGCAATTTGGGAATTTGTCCTTGGACTGGTTTTCTTTGTTATAGTAACTTTATTGCTAAAAAATAATGTTGAAATACAGACTATTGAAAGCCTTGCCCAAATATACGGTGTGGATGTATCTGCATTGTTTAAATTGTTATTTGGTTTTGTGTTTATGTAGGAAAGATTGTCAAATATGGGGACAGAGGTTGGTAAAAACAAGATTCCTTTTTATGCTGAAAAAAGAACATTTTTAAGTACAATAGAAATTTAAAGGACAGTGGCAAGCAGATAAGTCACTGTCCTTTTGCGTAAGCAACTGAGTATTTTCCGCAAAGGAAAATATGATAGCCGGTAAACGAAACTTTTGAAAAAGAGTATCGAATACCGGCTATTTTTTTGCAGAAAAACTTCGGTGGAGGTTTTCGCAAAACCGCAGGAATTGAGCAAGCCTGTGTACTGTCGGACGTGGGAAATTTCTGCGGAGAGGAGTTAAGAGGGTGCAACTCTCTTAGCAGGCAAGGGCGGCAGCCTTGCCCAGTGGATTGTTGCCTGCGACAATCCATACTGGGTATTATCGGATGCAAAAACCGCAGAAATGGCAGCAAGCCCTCGTGCCGTTCGATTTTTACACCCAGCGTAGAAACAGATCTTATGTGATCACGTATTCCCTGAAAAAAATGAAAAAGGAAGAACGTGAGCTGGCGCTCCTGCCGACGCAGTTCAAGGTCCCGGGATCAGACAAGTTCTTAGACATTTCCACGCTGGATGAGACCGCCCCCGAAGTGTATAACACTGTTTATTACAAAGAATACCCCATTGTCACGGGAGATATGGACGAAACCGTTATCATCACCTACTCCCCGAAATACAAAGCATACCAGCAGAGGATCCGGGCCGGTCAGATCGAACGCGCCATCAAGATCATGCAGTCCCCGGATAAAGCCAGGAAAGGAAAAAATCCTATCGATCCTTCCCGTTTCATTCAGAAAACAGCAGTTACCGGTGACGGAGAGATCGCACAGAAACAGATTTTCCAGCTGGATGAAGAGCGTATCCGGGAAGAAGCCATGTATGACGGTTTCTATGCAGTGGTAACGAATCTGGAAGGAGATGTCCGTGACATCATCAACATCAACAGACGCCGCTGGGAGATCGAAGAAAACTTCCGGATCATGAAAACAGAATTCGAAGCAAGGCCTGTTTTTGTAAGACGGGAAGACAGTATAAAAGCCCACTTTCTGACCTGTTACATCAGCCTTCTGGTGTACCGCCTGCTGGAAAAGAAGCTTGGAGAAGAATTCACTTGCAGCGAAATTTTGAAGGCACTCCGGGAAATGAATATGACTCTGCTGTCCAAAGACAGCGGCTACATACCTTCCTACAAACGCACAAAACTGACAGATGCCCTGCACACAGCCTTCGGTTTCCGAACGGATTACGAATTCATCTCGAAGGCAGATATGCGAGCAATCATCAAAGAAACGAAACAGAAAAAATAGCACAATTTCAAAAATAGTACATATCGATGCAAAAGTCAAAACAGCCACACCACAGATAAATACTGAGGTTATGGCTGTTTTTGGCTTTATAAAGTGTCAAAGATGGGATCAAGAAAAAAACATTTGTCAACCATTTTTCTATTTTTTTACAACCAAACTATATTACTTTATTGACGCCAAACAGCTATCGCGGCTGCTGTTCAGTGATTTCCCCATGCATCAACAGATTCCACTTTATAGAATCCGGGCGCTGCGTCAGGATCCGTAAAGGACGTTGCGATTGTAGAAGCAATCTGATTTTCCTTTGTCGGAACAAAGTCTGCAGAATCGCCCTTGTATACACGATAATAGCGATGCTCTGTCTCTGTAGAGGCTTCCCAGGTAACTGTCCCGTCTTCTGCACAAATACCTGTAATTGCTGCCGGCTTATGATCGGTGTAATCCGTTGTCAGCAGAACGATGGAGCTTGCCGGAACGGTCACATGCACGCTGTTGCCGGCGCATGCAATCAGTTCATCGTAATCCTGCAGGTCTGCAAATTTGCTGCTGGGCACATTGGCAGAATCATACAAATATCTGCGCAGAGCCTTGTCTGATTTCAGATTCTCCAGAGAAATATCGATCTCAACGGGCTCTTTGTGACGATTGACAATCGCAACAGAGAAGGAACCGTCATCGTTTACAACGCCGCCGCTGCGCAGCAGATAGTCCTCGGAGGAAATCGTAAGAGGTTTGGAATTTTTCCGGAAATAGCGAACCAGCAGGCCATAGGCATACAGCCAGTCCCGTGCGCCGTAATCCGTATCATCCCAGCGCAGCAATCCCCATTTGTTCAGACGGTACTGCAGGTCACGGGGATTCGGAACATCTACAAAGGTCCAGAGCGCCATCGCATACACGCCGGCATTAACTGCTGCCAGTGCCATCTCACAGATCTGCAGCGCAGAGTAGGATTCCTTTCCGTTATAGAAGGCATCACACACGTCCATCTTTACGCCATTAATATTGTTCTGTCCCTGCTTGAATGCCTGCGCCAGACCAAACTCGCCCAGAATAAAACGACGCTCGTAAGGCTTTAACATATTGACAACATCGGAGCAGTGACGCTTGAAAATCTTATAAAAATCCAGATCCTCCGCTTCGAAGTCGTTTACATAATGATGTCCGCCAAATACGTTGGAAATCGGAACCATGCCGTTTGCAATCGCCCATTCCACCGTCTCCCAGCGCTCCATCGGGGAAGCGTCGGTCGCCAGCAGGTAGACCGGCAGATGTCTGTGCGCAAACTCGTTATACAGATAGGTATGATATTTTTTGAACGTAGCCATTTCAAATGCCAGGTCTCCCCAGTCATCCAGGCTCAGTTCATTGGACATACAATAAATCTTAACGTTGCTCAGACCCTTTTCATAGATCAGATACTCCAGGCGGTCTGCAACATTCGATGCATACGCAGTCAGCTCCTCGTCCGTCTCATACCGCACGCAATGCCCGGTCAGATAGATTGTTGCACCAACCTTACACTGCATTTTTTCACAATATTCTGCGAACGCGTCCATCTCTTCCTTCGTCCATTCCGGAAAGCCTCCCCACATTCTGGAAAAACCGGGCGAAAGCTCCCGATAAACCTTGCCGACGTACTGGTTGAACTGGACGTCATCCATCTCCCGCCAGACGTTTGCTTCGCTGTTATGGAACCCCATTCCCCCAAATCGGGCCATAATCGCTTCCTTTTTGACAGTCATTTTGCTGCTCATAGAAGACCCCTCCTTTTGTGTGCTTTTAAAAGCTTGCGCTCATTATAGCATACTTCCGAAAGGATAGATACCGGTTTTGAATCCTTTCAAGTCCCTTGCTCAACAAATTCAACAGCTGCTCTCCGGCTGCTTTTTCCATACTGCTGCTGTACCGCCAGTGCGGAGTTGAGCGCAACGATCGCGAAAAATACTGCCATGGAAATTCCGGTTTCCATCGTAATCGCCTTATACAGCCAGAGGATCGTTCCTCCGATTCCGGAACCAAGGTTTACGATGTACGCGTTTTTGTAGCAGGCTGCCAGGCCGATGCAGGCCGTTACGCTGCAGACAAAGAAAAATGTGTCAAACAATACATTTGCGTTGAACGCACCGTTTATTGCGGACAGAATGCCTGTCATAATCACGAATAACACAATCGCGCCAACGACCATTGAGGTCAGTTCTCTGCGGTCCATTTTCTTCATAATCGCTTCGGTCTCTTTTTTCTTGCCATGCCATTTCCGCAAGCTGTAAAGAGCCATCGGCGCCTGCATAAAGATCATGAATACAAATGTTGCGTAAACATTCGTCTGCCATGCCAGAATACCATTACATACCGCATACACGAATCCGAATAAAAAACCGGGCGCGATATTCATGGATACCAGGAAATTGAATGTAATGCCGATCAGCGCCGTAATCAAGGCGAATGTTGTATCTCCCCCGATTACTCCGGATACGGCAATCGCTGCGATCTGTAAAAACAACAGAATATAGTTTTTCTTTTCCATTTTTTGCTCCATTCCGCAGCCTACATGATATCCGTAAACCGCAGCTGCGCAGCCCCATTTAAAATTTTGCCTTGCAAAATGAGGCTGCGCAGTAAATCACTTTAACCGCAGATAAAGGTTACAACGCCCTTATCGTTATCAGACAGACGCTCCATGCCTTCTTTTACAGAACCGTTGTCTACGATCTCCACTCCGTAACGGAATTCACTGAAGCCGGACAGATCCATTTTGAAGTTTGTCTCCCAGGTATTGTTCATGATCCAGCTGTAAACCGGACGCTTGTTGTTTTCTTCCCTGTTATCACACAGAAGAATCGGATGGGATTCCATTGCTCCCATGTACAGCAGAGAAGTATCAAAGGTATTTACCAGAATGGTCTGGTCCTTGGTACGGTAGATCAGACCTTCATCCGCCAGATAGTACTCCATATTCGTGCCGGGCAGCTGGTCGATACCAGGACGCATGGTTACTCCGCCATTCTGGATGGAAACCTCTGCATCAGGAAGGTTCAGTGCCAAAGGCAGGAATACGCTTTCGATATCCTCACTCAGTGTCTTTGCGATATGATAAGAGAACTCAATCTTGGGCAGCTTGTTGTACATCTTGATGATAACGCTGCTGTAGTAGGTTCCTTCCAGATCAAATACCAGTTCCATCCTGGTAAATACCGGACCGTGATCCAGAATCTTTACATCCTTTAAGTCGCCCTGATACTGTTCCGCGTGCAGGCCTCTGATATTTCTGCCGATCAGACGGCGCTCTTCATAAACACCCTTGCGGATTTTGGTACGCTCATAGACAGGAGTAAAGAAAGTCTCCAGTCCTGGCTTGCACATTTCCACTTCTGCCTTCTTGTTATAGAAAGAAGTAATTCCTTCGCCGACTTTCCAGCTGATTTTGAAGAAATCATTTTCCATACCGTAAGGCAGCTTGTAGCTTTCCGTATCATAAGTATTGATAATATCGCGCACGCGTTCTGCGCCGACCCATGCAGTTCTGGTAAACAGAGTCTGTGCCGGTGCGGGCTGTTCTTCATAAGTGAAGGTCTTTTCTTCCATTGGCTCAAATTCTGCCAGGAAGCTTACCAGAACACCGCGGGGATGTGCAGACAGCTGAACCTCCATCACATCCTTTGTCTTGTCATCGGTTACTTTTACAGCCGGAAGGCTCATAGTTTCCACATAGAACTCAACCGGGAATACTCTCTTTTCATGGCTGGTGGATACTGCTTTTACCTTACCGGACAGGTTGTAATAACGCAGGATATCGCCGAGCAGATGACACTGCTCGTTTTTGCGCATTGCAGCCGCCTCATGTGCTTTGGATGCATAGCTGTTTTTACGCATATCCAGGTTTGTTACCATGGTATCGTAAGGATTGGTTACGGTTGCGGAATGTCCCCAGGTGTGTTCCGCATACAGCAGGGAGTTATCGCCGTAAGCTTTTACCAGCTCTGCGTTATGAACGCCGGTCTTTTCTTCCAGACGGTCGCAGATACGGTTTAAACGGACTGCCTCTTTATAATGCTTTACTGCATAAGGTGTGCTGCCAACACCGTTGCCCCACCAGTCGTTGATCGCGCCGCGGTAAACAGGGGCATCCGCCACCTTATCACGGATCAGCTCATACAGCTCCTGTAAGGTTACCATGCGCATGGTAACTTCTTCGCCGTATTTTTCGTTGAACAACGCTACCGTGTCTGCAATTGCGGGATTGATGGGCGCGTTATCAGAAAATACACCGGAAACGCTTGTGATATAGAAATCATAAGGATAACCGTTTTCTTCATATTCCTCCATGCTTGCAATCAGGTTGGAGTGCAGCTTCTCCAGCGGCCCTGCAACATCGCCCTGTGCTTTGCCGAAGTAATTTTCTGTCATGAAATTGACGTTTTTGTTGAATACGATGCCCAGCGCGTTGCCCAGGTTGTAATGCTCGCCGCTCCATACCAGCAGACGCTTGCCGTCTTCGTTTTCCCAGAAATAAGGCTTCTGGTTCTGATACAGCGGATACATACCGTGATGGGTGTGGATATTTGTATATAAGAACTCAACGCCATTTGCGAGCATCGCGTCTCTCTGACCCATGGAAATACCGTTGATATCCGCAAACATCGCAGTCTTTACGGTAATGCCTTCCTTAGCGCATACTTCCTGCATATCATGGATTTTCTCCGTCAGATATTCGCAGTCCGCCAGGTCATTGAAGTTTAAGTAGTTTGCAGAAAGACCGATGCGGTTTTTCTTTACCAGATCGAAGAATATCTTTTTCTCTTCCTTTGTTGCAGCCTTTAAAAACTGTTCTACGCAGTACCAGGTCTCACAGTTCCATTTCAGATCTTTCTGATTGGTTCCTTTTTCCAGGCCCTCCGAAATCAGCTCTACTGCCCGGCGGATGTTGTTCGCCTGGTTGTAAATAACCTGTTCCTGCAGGTCTGTGTAACCAACGTCTGTGTGAGAATGATGTACAATGTAAACTTCTCTGATCTTGTGTGCCATTTGCAAAATCTCCTTTTTTTATGATAGAATAATGATTATAATTTCCAAAGGACTGTGAGTGCACAGCGCACAGAACAATCCGCGAAATCATGTTTAACCAACGCAACAGGACAGACAACCATGAACGAAACCAATCTGATTATCCAAAACCGCCTGCGCGAAGCGACCGTCAGTCTGGAGCGCGCCAACCTCATCATCTGCGACGAGACGTGGAAATGTGATTCCTCGGTTCCGCCCTTTTCCAGCATTCAGCTCGTCCTGCAGGGGGAGGGAACCATCTGCATCGATGAGACAACCATCCATCCAACAAGCGGACAGCTGTATCTGCTTCCCGCCTACACGAACCAGGCGTTTTTTACCGATATCCATAATCCATACCGCACCTACTATTGCCATTTCGAGATCACCTGCCAGCAGACCGACCTGTTTGAACTCATTCATCTGCCGCTCTGCATCGACGCGAAAGACCCGAAAAAGGCTGAACAGCTTTTCCTCGATCTCGTCCACAGCGTCCGGCAGGATGATATCTTTTCTGCGATGAAAGCCAAGCAGGCTGTTTTGAATCTGCTCTGCTATTATCTGGACTGCTGTCCAAAAGACAGCGTTTCCCTTGTTGCCCAGACCTTTGACTCGCCCCTTTCCGATGCGATTTCCTACGTGGAATCCCATCTGAACGAGCAGATCACGGTACAGCAAATGGCAGAGGCTGCCGGATATCATGTCAGCCACTTTACGCGGCTGTTCCAGTCCCGCATGGGCATTTCTCCCGGTCAGTTCATCCTTCAGAAAAAAACGGAAACCGCGACGCAGCTTTTGACCTCTACCGATCTGCCCATCGCTTCCATCGCAGATTCTCTCGGATTCGGCAGCCAGTTTTATTTTTCGAATTTCTTCAAAAAACAGACCGGCATGACACCGTCCTCCTATCGCCGCTTATATCTGCGCGCCTATCTGGAATCCTGAAAATCTCATAGGTTTACATAACTGCAAATCTCCTGTGCACAAGAAGTGTAGCACAGGAGATTTCTCAATTACATATATTATTCTTTCAGAAATATACAAGATCGTGCGGTCAGCACTTTTCACCCTTTTTACGCGGTCACACAATCCGCTTCTTCTCTTTCTGACGAAGCAAACATGCGATTCCTGCAGTCAGGATCTGTGAAAGCACCATGCTCAGCCACACACCGTCCTGCCTCAAAATCCTCGGCACGATCAACAAAAGGATCAATAAAAGTACCGGTTCTGCATACACACAGATGTAGGAAAACAGGCTTTGCTCTGTCGCATAAAATCCTGATGTAGTGATTCTCGAAAACGCATAGAACAAAAGTCCAGCCAGAAATATCGGCATCGCATTTCCGGTCATCTGCGTTACGACATCGGAAGAACCAAAGATCACGCCCAGCTCATATCTGGTCCCATAAAGGATCAGCATACAGGCAAGTGCCAGCACCCACGCTGTTCCATACGCCATGTTGCGCACCCGGTCCACCTCTTTTGTTTTGCCCTCACCGTAATGCAGGCTCATCAGTGGCTGGCTTCCATCCCCCACGCCCTGCATCAGCAGATATACGATCGTCAATCCATAAGCGATGCAGGCATAGCTCGCAACCGCAGTTTCCCCTCCATAGGACAGACAGAAACGGTTCATGAACAGCAGGGAAATCATCGGAGAAAGCGACAGTCCAAACGGCGCGATGCCGATCTGCACGATTCTGCAGACCTTTTTTCCAAACTCCTTACAGACGCCCAATACCGGCAGCTTTTCTTTCCATACATAAACAAAAGAGCCCACCATTGTCACAGCCTGCCCCAGGATCGACGCCCATGCCGCACCGGCCATACCAAGCTGCAGCACCCAGACAAACAGATAATCCAGTACAATATTCATTCCAAATCCGGCGATCATTGTAACCATCGCAAAGGAAGCGCCTCCGTTATTACGGATCAGCGGCACAATGCCTGTCGCAAATACCTGAAACGTCGTCCCGTAGACCATGATCCGCAGATATTCCTCACCCAGGGGACGGATCGTCCCCTCTGCCCCCAGAAAGGACAGCACCGGATCCATAAAGATCAACATCACAGCCGTCAGTACAATACTCGTCAGAAGCAGCAGCCGCAGTGCTGTACGCACATACTCGTCTCCGTCCTCCTTTTGTCCCTCTGCACGCCGTACCGTCCACATGACCGCACCGCCCATTCCGATTCCGGTGCCCGCCGACTGCATCAGCGTCACCACCGGATATACCACATTGATCGCAGAAAGTCCGACATCTCCGACACTGTTTCCTACAAAAAAGCCATCTACAATTGCATAAATACCAGAAAGTGCAAACGCCAGTACCGACGGCACAACGTATTTTAAAAATTTTTTCATATCCTCCTCTTTTCCCGCCGCAGACTGCGATTTGTCAGAAATGCAGAAATCTCTGCATCTCCCCGGTTCCTTTCCTTTTCCACAGCAGTTTCCGCTTCATCATAACAAAAATCTATCATTTTATAAATATATCATTTTAATTTATTATATTTCTGTGCTAGGATAATAACTGTTTGCAGGCGGTACTGTAAACTGCTGCATCCGTCAGTGTCAAAAACTTCTGATCTGACACGTAATTATGAGAGAAAACTGGCGGCGAACGTTCCGTCAGGAAGGGAGAACACATGAGTTTCATTCAGAAAAATGTAAAAGGCATCCTGTTATGCCTCGTCCTTGCCATTCCCTGCTGGTTTCTGGGACAGGCTGTCCCGGTTGTCGGCGGTCCGGTATTCGGTATTCTTGCCGGTATGCTGATCACGCTGCTGCTCAAAGATAAAACACAGTTCCAGAGCGGCATCACATTTGTATCCAAAAAGGTGCTGCAGTACGCAGTCATCCTGCTTGGCTTTGGCTTAAACCTTTCCGTTATTTTGGAAACCGGAAAGCAGTCTTTACCGATCATCCTCGCAACGATTTCCACCTCGCTGATTATCGCCTATGTGCTGCACCGTATCATGCACGTTCCCGGCAAAATCTCCACGTTGGTCGGTGTCGGTTCCTCGATCTGCGGCGGCTCCGCAATCGCTGCAACAGCCCCCGTTATTGATGCAGATGATGAAGAGGTTGCGCAGGCAATTTCCGTTATTTTCTTCTTCAACATGCTGGCTGCCCTGTTTTTCCCGGCCCTCGGCGCGCTGCTCGGATTTTCCACCACAAGCGGCGAAGCCTTCGGAATTTTCGCCGGAACTGCTGTCAACGATACTTCTTCCGTGACTGCTGCCGCATCCACCTGGGATTCCCTCTATCAGCTCGGCACACAGACACTGGACAAAGCTGTTACCGTAAAGCTGACCCGTACCCTTGCAATCATTCCGATCACACTGGTACTCGCCCTTGTCCGCACGAAAAAAGCCGGTTCCGAAGGCAAAAAAGTCGAGTTTAAAAAAATTTTCCCGATGTTTATTCTCTACTTTGTGCTGGCTTCCGTCATCACAACAATTGCAACCTCTCTCGGTGTTTCCGCATCCGTATTTTCTCCTCTCAAAACACTGAGCAAGTTCTTCATCGTCCTCGCCATGTGCGCGGTCGGTTTAAATACAAACATCGTAAAACTCATCAAAACCGGCGGTAAACCGCTCGCCCTGGGCTTTTGCTGCTGGGTCGGCATCGCTTCCATGAGCCTGCTCATGCAGCATGTGCTGGGAATCTGGTAAGATACGGCACACAAAACACCCCCAGCCCCGCCGGGCATCGCGCTTCGGTCAGGTCTGGGGGTGTTCGATTCTGATATTCTGTTTTCTTTAAAACGCAAACGGAAATTCCGTTTTTTGTCCTACGGGAAATGCATCCGGGTTGGATGTCTCCGTCACTTCAAAGCTCGCGCCGTCCCAGCCGTTGATCTGAATAATTCCCTTTACAGAGCCATCCTCGGATGAAAATTCCAGCTCCCCGTTTCCGTTATCCACAAAGCTTCCTTTTAGCTCGCCCTGCCTGTAAATGGAGATCACCGCTTCATCGCTGCCATTTACGCCCTGCTGGGTACATAACAGGCTGTATACACTGCCGGTCCCCTGATTATCCACAAACACTCCGTACTTCGTCGACCGCTCCGGCATTTCAAATGCTTCGCCCTTCACCTTTGCCAGCTCATTTGCAAGGACGTAGGCTCTGTTTTTTGTAATTTCTTCCTGAAAAAAGTTCACAAGAAGCGAGTACATGCTCCCGTTTTCTTCGCTGGAACCAAGGCTCTCCTGCGCCACTTCTTCTTTCATGGAGTTCCAGCTTCTCTGCTCTGCGAGGACTTTTTCCTTCGTCTGCGCATCCGCCGAATCGCTGAATCTGCTCCACAGGTTATTCAGCTCCGTATCCCAGATTTTGAGAAACCATCCGGACGACATATTCATTTCCCCCTGCGTCTGAGCAGTTTGGGCAATCGCCTCATACTGTTCGGAAAGCGTGTGAATATTTTCCAGTTCCTCTTGCAAAGAAGCCGAAGCCGATACTACATCGTCCACATCTTTTTTGATGTCCTCAGAATAATCGCGCGTAAAATCGATCTCCTGAGTATCGGTTGATTCGATATCAGTATCCTCTTCACCGGAACCATTATTTTCTTCACTGGAATCAGCATTTTCTCCGCCGGAATCCTTATTTTCTTCACTTAAATCAATATTTCCTGTGCCTGAAAGCTCAAGCGGTTCTTCTGTCTGAAAAACGGTGTCTTCCGTACCCGAAATATCGCTGTCTGCTTCCTTGTTTCCGCAGCCTGAGCAGAGTCCAAAGGTCAATGCAAATATCGCCAGATAAACTCTTTTTTTCATCAAATTTTCCCTCGTATACTTTTCTTCAAGATTTTTGAAACCAGTTCTTTCTGCATTCTAACTCACTCATCTGATTTCTTGTATGTTTCACACTTGTTTTCCACAGCTTCACCCCAAAATAATCCAGCAAAAATTCCGGAAATGCACTCAACACAAATACCCGCTGTCTCTCAGCCTCCTGTACTTCCATGACATATATCTGACCCGGTGTTACCTCTTCGAAATACTGCGCGTATTCCATTGTATCCGACAACTTATATAAACACGATACCTTCATTGCAAACACATCGATAATGTCTTTCCAAATATCAATATCATACTCCTTAAAATGCGGATTGAGTGCCCTTGTCGCAGAAACATTCTTATACCTGCCAAGATTTTCTATCTCTGCGAAGCAATCTGCTCCATTCCCGTATTTTCCCGGCTGATAATCTCTCAGTGCTTCAACCATCGGATAGCTAATGTATAATTTTCCCCAGCCGGAAGCGTAATGACTTTATAATTTTTATGAGAAAAGAATATCTTCGAAATATTGTCAATCACCTGAGGTTCTCTGACCTCTCCCTCGACTATAAATGCCTTATAGTCTTTATTTGCCATTAAATGCACCTGCCTTATACATTTTCTGAAGATTATGAGCCTGACGCAGTTCCTTTTCTGTTAATTGAGAAATCGCTTTTATGCTGTTATTTGCAAGTAAGAAATAACTATCCGGTCTAAGCAGATCATTGCTCATCAGATCCGTGTTGTGAGTCGTTGTAAATATCTGAACTCCAGCTATCTGGTTCAAATGTCTTTGCACCGACTCGGATAATTCGAAATGATAAAATGCATCAAATTCATCTATAAACACAAAAGATGCCTTTTCCATACGAATATACCAATAATAGAACAATGCCAGTGATCTGGTTCCGGTAGAGGCGATCTTAAAGAAATCAGCATCTGTATTATCAAAATGACAGTAGATTGCTTTTTTGCCGTCCACTTCGCATCCGTATAATTCATAGTCAATGTCATTTTCTTTCAGGAACCTCTGGAAATCCTGCACTTTTCCACTATTTACAATACCTTCCGCTACGCCTTCGTTACCATTTGTAAAGCCTTCATATCCCCGGCTGTCTAACGAATAAAACAAAAGCATACGTTCCACAAAATCAATAAACTTTTTAAATACCCGATTTTGCTCATTATCCGTAAGAATAGAGTTGTTGTTCACATACCTTACACGGGAAATCGGACTCTCGCTCTTGATCGATACATTCAAAGTGCCGGAACCATCCAGCAAGGTGAACCCATCTCTGGTAAGAAAATCAAAAAAGATAACTTCCTTTCCATCAATAGATAAACTCTCACTCTTCAAAGTATTTACATCATTTTTGCTGTATCGGTAAACCACTTCATGACCATCAAACATAAAGGTGTATTCAAATTCAGCAAAAGATTTTCTTCCACTCATGTTCAGGTAAAAATCGTAGCTGGAAAGCAATTTCTGTTTATCTGTCAAATGGGTAATGATATCAAAAATAGCCAATCCAAGGTTTGATTTACCGCTGCTGTTAATGCCATAAATAATTCCTTTTGTCACACAACCGTTTTTTATAATTTCAGAATTAAAGTTATAATTGCTGGGTGATCCTATATCAAATGTGATTTTATCCTGAAACCCTTTAAAGTTTTCTACGCTGAATTTTTTTAACATAACAATCACCATTCCTGCTCTTTTTCTATATTATATTATTATCTGCAAAAAAATTCAACTTATGCCGTATTTTTTTTACGGAACCAAGATTATTCACTCCTTTTCTCCGGAAACAAAAAAACGACACCAAATATCGTTGGATGGCCACCAGACAAAAGCCATACCGATATTTAATGTCGTTGTTTTTATTCACTTTCCTTCGAAAAAAAGCGTGTCCGAAATCGTCCGCCGCCCCGTTTCGCCAAAATCGTCCTCTGTCTTTTCGAAATCATAGATCAGAAGCTCCGGCTGATTCCGGGTACATTCTTTTAAAATCTGACCGGATTTTCAATCAGTCCCGTTCGGGTATATTACCGTCAATCTACCGCCTTCTTTATTTCTTTTTCCCGTCTTTTCTCTTTTTCTTTCGCTCCTGAATTCGACTGCTGAGAAAATCTGACTTTTCTCCGGAGGCTGTATCTGTTTCCTCTAAAGCGATCGTCGGCAGAGAATCGATTTCATCCTTCTTCATACGGGGCAGCTCGTATTTGTGTTCAAATTCTGCCACCTCTGCGCGGAACTCCGGATTGTCCGTATCACGGACCATTTCCAGATAACCATGGGTATCAAAGCCGTCTTCATTGACCTGCAGCAGGCATACTGCGATATTGGAGCAGTGGTCTGCAACCCGTTCGTAACAGGTCGTAATATCCGACAGCGTAAGTCCAAGCTCTATGGTACATTTTCCCTTCCGTAATCTGCGGATATGGCGTCTCTTGATCTCCATATTCAGTCCGTCGATCACCTCTTCCAGAGGCTCTACAGACTTTGCAAGCTTCAGATCATCGTTCTTAAATACTGTTACCGCACGGTTCATGATATCCTGAACCGCCGCCGTAAATACCTTCAGCTCTTCTTCTGCTTTGGCAGAAAAATGCAGATCCTTTTCCGCCATTTCCTGTGCATATCCTACGAGGTTGATCGCATGGTCACAGATCCGCTCAAAATCACCGATACAATGTAGCAGCGTGGACAGTGTATGGCTGTCTCTCGTAGAAAGATTCCGGCTGCTTAATTTTACCAGATAAGTACCCAGCTGATCTTCGTAGGAATCCACAAGATTTTCCAGATTTTCCACCCGCTTTGCCTGTTCTGGATGGAACTCTGTCACAAGCCCCATTCCAAGCAACAGGGCTTCCCGGGCATACTCTGCCATATCGCCTGCGGCTGTTTTACACTGCTCCAGTGCAAAATGCGGCGATGCCAGGAAACGCTCGTCCAGGATCTGAATGCTCTTTTCTACCGGAACATCCTCGAGCTCGTCCGGAGTAACCGGAATCGTCTTCATCGCAAGCTTTACCAGTACTTCGGATATCGGCAGCATGATAATCACCGCCGACAGGTTAAAGATACTGTGGATCATGGCAATGATGAAAGGGTTTGCAAGCTCTGTCATAAACGAAAAATGTACGATCGCATCGATCAGATAAAACAGCACCATGAAAAAGCTTGTCTTTAAAATACAGAAATATAAATGCATCAGCGCTGCACGCTTCGCATTTTTACTTGCGCCCATAGAGGAAAGGATCGCAGTGATCGCCGTACCGATGTTTTCACCCATCAGAATCGGGATCGCAGAACCGATGGTAAGTGTTCCACTCATGGAAAGTGCCTGCAGGATACCGATGGATGCAGAAGAGCTCTGAATAACCGCAGTCAGCACCAGACCGGCAAGCATACCAAGGATCGGATTGGAGAACATCGTCAGAATGCCGGTAAATTTCTCATTGCCCGCCAGCGGCTCTACTGCAGAGGACATAGTTTCCATACCAAACATCAGAACTGCAAAGCCGATCAAAATCGTACCGATATCTTTTTTCTTATCATTTTTAGCGGTCATCAGCATGATCACGCCAATGATACCGACGATTGGTGAGAAGTTCGCCGGCTTTAACAGCTGTACAAACACATTGCTGCTTTCGATACCAGTCAAGCTCAGCATCCAGGAAGTAACTGTCGTTCCGACGTTCGCTCCCAAAATAACGCCTGCAGCCTGCGTCAGCTTCATAATACCGGAGTTTACGAGTCCGACTACCATTACCGTCGTTGCTGACGATGACTGAATTACTGCCGTGACAACACAGCCCAGCAGCGCGCCCTTCCATTTGTTGGAAGTCAGCGATTCCAGAATTTCTTCCAGACGTCCGCCCGACGTTCTTTTCAGACCATCTCCCAGAACCTGCATACCGTATAAAAACAGAGCAAGTCCCCCGACCATCGCCAATATTCCGAATATATCCATTTCATCCTCCATGCTGCGGTCCTGCCGCTCATTTTTCAAAGATATTACTTTGATTTTACATGATTGCGCCTTTTTACGCAACCTTTCGGGTGAAATCCAGCGCATTTCTCCTGCCGGATATCGTCCTTTTCCTTTCCTGCCGCAGTGGGATCCTCCCAAAGCGTTTTTATTGTATGGAATTGAAACTTCCTATACGACAAAAAATCCCGGTACGTTTTCACGCACCGGGATTTTTATCAGGTGAGATTTTGACGGAATGCTCAGATTTGTATACCGAAAAGATCAGCCTTCAATTGCGATCCGGTTGTCTTTCTTTTCTACCTTCTTTGCTTCCTTCTTCAAAATGTGAAGCTGCAGGATACCGTTTTCAAACTTCGCGGAAACATCCTCGGGTTCAACGGCTTCGCCGACATAAAATGTTCTGGAGCAGCTGCCTGCGTAACGCTCCTGACGAATGTACTTGCCGGTCTTCTTATCGGTTTCGTCTTTATCAAGGCCTTTGACAGCGCTGATATTCAGATAACCATTTTCGACGGTGATCGTAACCTCGTCTTTCTTGAAGCCAGGCAGATCAATATCTACCTCGTAAGCATCCTCGGTTTCCCGAACATCTGTCTTCATGAGGTTCTTTGCATGTTTGCCATACAGAGGATTCTTCTTACCGAAGAACTCACTCTCATCCGGCCAGCTCATCCAGTTATCCATATTCTCAAATAAATCTTCATCCCAAATTCTAGGCAGTAACATAAGTCATTCCTCCATTCCTTCTATCATGCCTTCTGTGAATCCTTTTCAGAAGTGGTTGTCATTTTATCTGGTTCAAAGAAAAGCTTTCTGAGAACTCCGATTCCGTTTTCGGCATCTTCTGTTCTTTTTGTTCCCTTTCCTTTGTTCTAGATGTAATATAACACCCATTATTAGCAATGTCAATAGGTGAGTGCTAATTTTTTTGTGAAGAATTTGTGAACGCTGCGAGCTCCGTAAAATGACAAAAACAGTATCCAAAAGCTTTGGCTCTCCTTCTTATTTTAGCTTGTACGAAATCTTGACACGGAACACAATGTGAGGGAAAATACTATGAAAACAGCCGCCATGACTGACATCAACAGAGGTCTTGCAAAACACCTCTGAAAAAAAAGGGCATGTTAGATGAAACAAAAAACACTTATTCCGCTTATCGTTTTCTTACTGGGTATATGCCTTGTTGGTATAATCCTATACAAAGTAGACTCTCATGAAACAGCACAGAACCATACAACAGCATTATTAAATGCAACAACCTATGGGGAACGCATAAAAAATGAGATTACAGAAGGGATAGACGTTACGGATGTTCTGAAACAGATTTTGATCAGTGAATCTGGAGAATTTAACCAGTTTGACATGATTGCAGAAAATCTTATGTCTGATTCTATTGAAAGCGTGCAGCTTGCTCCGAATGGTGTTGTGACAGATATTTATCCGTCCACCGGAAATGAAGCAGGCAAAATTGATCTGCTCCATGATAAAGATCGTGGAAAGATTTCCTGTTATGCAAGGGACAACCATACAATCATTACCCAGGGACCATTCAAATTGAAACAGGGCGGCTCTGGAATTGCTGTCCGCAATCCCATTTTCCTGAAGGATGAAAACGGGTTGGAATATTTCTGGGGCTTTACCATTGTTGTCCTGCGTGTACCCGACATTTTCTCAGACGCGGTCAGTGCACTTTCCAGCTTTGGATATGAATACAGAATTTCAAAGACAGATGCTCCCTGGAGTGATACCTATAACATTGTTTCTCAATCAAATGATTCGTTGATAAATCCGGTTTCTTATACTTTTACGATAGGGGAAGAGGAATGGATGTTTGAAGTAGCTCCTCAAGGTGGATGGCGAAACAATTTATTAATAGCAAAAACCAGTGTGATATTAACTGCTAACGTTATACTTCTGTCCGTTCTTACCTGTGTATGGCTGACTTCGAAAGAAAATAAAAACAGATTTCAGATACTGGCACACACGGATTCCCTTACCAATATTTACAATCGCTATGGATTTGATGAATTGGCAGCGAAAATGATAGCTAAAAATCCGAAAACTCATTTTGTGGCTGCACTTTTTGATATTGATGACTTTAAGTTTATCAATGATATCTATGGACACGGTTATGGTGACAAGGCATTGAAATGTCTTGCAGACAACATGAAAGCTTTTTTTCCATCTGATGCCATATTAGGAAGAAACGGTGGAGACGAATTTTGTGTTCTTCTCCCTAACTATACCTTTGAAGAAGCAGAAGCGCAATTGCAGCAATTCACCAGCCTTCCCAAAACATTCTCATGCAGAGGAAGGGAGCAGCAATTTTATATTTCTCTTGGATATGCGGAATATCCGACCTTTGCATCCAGTCTTTCACAGCTCATGCGCTGTGCAGATGCAGCTCTCTATGAAATAAAGCTTCACGGGAAAAATGGATGTATGTCTTACAAGCAGGAACTTCAATTCGTTGTTCGCAAACAGCTGGGCTTTGCACTTAGAGATATCTCCGAACACCTTCCGGGTGCATTTATCATATACAGAGCAGACAAGGAAGATGACGAACTTTTTTATGCAAACCATGAATTTCTTTCTATGACCGGATATCAAAGCATGGATGAATTCTTCAGGCTCACCAATAAGAGTTTTCACAACCTGATTCGTGAAGATGAGCAGCAGCAGATAGAAGCAAGCATTTGGGAACAAATCGACAGCGGAAATGAAAATGACTATATTCATTTTCATCTTCGAAAGGCGGACGGATCTTATCTTTCTGTACTGGATCATGGGAGAATTGTAGAAAGCCCACAATATGGAAAAGTATTCTATGTATTATTTATGGACTGGGAAGATATGCATATTCATTACAGCGACAAATTTTCCGGATAAGTTTTCCGATTGGCATGCTCCAGCTCAAGCAGTGCCATCTTTTTGTCAAGTCCGCCTGCATACCCTGTCAGGTTCCCCTTTGTCCCAACAACCCGATGGCATGGAATGATGATTGAAATCCCGTTATGTCCCACCGCACCGCCTACCGCCTGCGCAGACATATGAGGCCGGTTCTGCAGCTTTTCCATCTGGCTTGCGATTTCTCCGTAGGTCATCGTCTGACCATAGGGAATCTGCAGCAAAATCCTCCATACCGCCTGCCGAAACGGCGATCCGATCGGATGCAGCTTCGGTGTAAAGTCCGGTTCTTTTCCCGAAAAATATTCGTCCAGCCATTCCCTTGCCTGTGCAAGTATCGGCGTTTCCTGCGCAACCTGCTCTGCCGGAAGTGTATCTGCAAAATAGCTCTGCCCGAAAAACCACAAACCGGTAAGCCCGATTTCGTCCGCCGCCAGCAAAATATCCCCAAGCCTGGAAGGATATATGCTCGTATAAGCTTTCTGATAAATATCTGTCATGATCACACCCTAAAAATGTTTGGAAAATATCTCGTGTAAATACTCCTGCTACCTGTTTGTGATCTTCTCCGCCAGCTCACGCATTGCACTGCACCGGTCAGACAGAGTTTCTTTTGTCACCAGATATGCTACATCGGCTTCTTTTGCTTTTACGACCATGAACTGATTGATGTCTGCAGAAAAATGAATCGGATCCATGTAATAATCCAAATTCAAAATAATATCCTCATCCGTCTGAAAATCATAAACCTGTACATTATCATATACAATCAGCGCTTCCATCGCCGCCTGTCTGGCATAGAGATATTCCTCCGTCTGCCCGCTCCGGTACACGCTGTCCCACCAAAGCTCGGAATAGGGCGGCAGGAAAAAATAAAATTCTGTCTCCGGATGCTTTTTTACCATATCTGTCAACAAACCAATATTTTCATCTACCCGCGCCTGCCACTCAGACGGCTCCTGCATCGGTGCAATCTCTTCCGACTGCTCGTAATGCTTTCTCGCTTCTTCCTCGGAAAAGGTTTTATACTGCCAGAAATTATAAGACATCCCATCGTCGTACCCGCTGAAATTCATCGCCAGCAGATACGGGATATCCTCAAACAATACATCCTTGTTGAACAGATACTTCACATCATTGAACGGATTTTTATCATATAAATACAGCGGCATCGAATCGTTGACAAAATTCACCTCCGGGTCGCCGTCCAAGGCAAACAGATCGAGGCTGTAAAACACATTTTTCAGATCGTGCGTCGCAAACGCTTCCTCCATATAAAATTTCAGGTCTGCGCACGTCCCGGAGCTTTTGATCGCCTTGACCGTCCTACAGGAAAATGCGTCGTCAAACCAGTGATTGTTATAGTTTTCCGCCGTAGAGGACCCTGCCAGCACGCTGTCATAGGAAAAGTTCCGTATCGTGCCGATACACTGATATTCTGATTTCGTTACGACTGCTTTCATCCCCGGCAGCGGACCGTGAAAATGATAAAACGGGTCAAAAATCACTACCACTGCTGCGATCGCTGCTAAAAGCGCTGCCGTCCAGACCGCAAAACACCGAATCCATTTGGAATTTACCATATTTTTCTCTCATTCCTCACACTGTCCCGGACAGATCATACTGCCGCCATTTTCCCTTTAAAACGAAAAATAGAGATACTCGCTCACGCCTGTCATTGAGATCATTGACCAGGTAAACAAAACCGCCAGAAGCACCGGATACAGCCTGCCATAGCCTTTCTGCCTCTGCAATGCAACCACGCCGGATACTTTTTTTCCGGAAAGAACCCGGAAACAGATTGCAATCAGCACAACAAAAATTCCGAGCCAGAACCACGAAAGCAATCCCGGCAGCTTCATCGACAGCGCCTTTGTGATAATGTAACATTCCGTCATGTCGAGCGCCGATGCCATCTGAAACACAAAGCCGTTCCATTTCAGGCTGACAATGCTTTTTAAAACGTCAATCCCCTGCGCAATGCTCTCTGCCCTGAAAAACACAAAGGTCATACAAACATAGGCAAAGGTCGCTGCCTGCCGCATCCATTTTTTCGGTAAATGCGGATGCTCCAGGTTATCCCAGATCATCCCGACTCCATGTAAAAATCCCCACAGCACAAAGGTCCACGCCGCGCCGTGCCAGAGCCCTGAAAGCAGCATAACGATCATCACATTGCACAGCGTCCGCATCTTCCCCCTCCGATTTCCGCCCAGGGGGATGTATACATACCTTGTAAAAAACCGTCCCAGCGTCATGTGCCATCTGCGCCAGAATTCCTTGACCGAAGCAGAGTGAAACGGCGCATCGAAATTTTCTGCGACCTCCAGACCGATCATTTTGCCCAGACCGACCGCCATATCGCAATAGCCGCCAAAATCAAAGTACAGCTCCGTCAGATACCCGACCGCCAGAAGCAGTGCCGAAATGCTGTCCAGCATCGAAACATTGCTGTATCCATAGTTGACCGCCTTTGCCAGCGTATCCGCCAGCAGCACTTTTTTGGCGAGACCGAACACGAAAAACTGGATTCCTTCCGAGAACCGCTCTGCATGAAACCTGCGCCTTTCCGGCTCCTTTAACTGCCCCATAAACTCTGAACGAAGCAGAATCGGTCCCTGCAGCAGCTGCGGAAAATAAACCATAAATGTCAGGTAGTCAAAAAAGCTGTCCCTTGGCGCATCTCCCCGGCACCGGTCAATCAGGTATGCCAGCTGTTGAAACGTGTAAAAACTGATTCCAACCGGCAGCAGGATCTGCAGCATCGGAAAGTCCGTATGAAATACTGTATTCAGATTTTCCAGGAAAAAATTGCTGTACTTAAAATACCCCAACAGCCCCAGATGAAAAACACATCCGACACCAGTCAGCACTTTTTTCCCTTTTTCCGAGAAAATTTTTTCAGGCAGACAGCTCAGAAGCCAGCCTATCAGACAGCTGAACAGAAGCAGCCACAGATACTGCAGATTTGCATACGCATAAAACCACAGGGACATCCCGATCAGATATCCCTGTGCCAGTTGAAATTTCTTTTTCCAGTTCAGAAAATACCATCCTGCCAACAGAAGCGGCAGAAACAGTAACATAAAAATATGGGAATTAAAAAGCATATTCCGTTCCTTTTAAGCTCTGGATTTGATAAACGCCTCAACCTCTTCCACTTCAGGCATTACGCGCAGCGCGCCTTTTCTGGTGGTTACAATGGAGGCTGCAGCATTTGCAAAGGTCAGCATCTCAGTCAGCTTCTCCTCATCCAGGTTGTCCAGACCATATTTCAGGACATGGTGCAGGCAGCAGCCGCCGAAGGTGTCGCCGGCACCGGTTGTCTCGATGGTGGAATCCTGCAGGAAAGGCTTCACCTCAACGCGCAGATCCTTGTAATAAGCGCGGCTTCCGTCTCTGCCCAGAGACAGCATGATCAGCGGAATATTGTACTGCTCACGCAGTTTTGCAATACCTGCGTCGAAATCCTCTTCGCCGGTGAACCACTGGATCTCGTTATCGGAAATCTTTAAAACGTCACACTTGGACAGACCATATGCAACCTGTTCTTTTGCATCGTCTAAGGTCTTCCACAGAGGGGGACGCAGGTTCGGGTCGAAGGAAAGGATTGCGCCGCTTTCTTTTGCGATGTCAATCGCTTTCTTGGTCGCTTCACGGACACCATCATGAGTCATGGACAGCGTGCCATAGTGGAAAATCTTCGCATCGCGGATCAGATCCTCATGCAGATCTTCCTTGCGCAGCATCATATCTGCACCGGGATTCCGGTAGAAAGAGAAGTCTCTGTCGCCGTCCGGGAAGGTTTCTACGAATGCCAGAGTTGTTCTTGCATCTTTGTCAATGATCAGGTTGGAAGTGTCGATGCCGACCTCATCCAGGGTTGTTTTTAATTTGTTGCCGAACAGATCCTGTCCGACTTTGCCGATAAATGCGGTCTTGCGGCCTGCTTTGTTCAACATTGCCAGCACGTTGCAGGGCGCTCCGCCCGGATTTGCTTCATAAGTCATATTGCCCTGTGCGCTCTTGCCGTTCTCGGTAAAGTCGATCAGCAGCTCACCCAGTGCAACTACGTCAAAATTCTTCATGGAATATTCCCCTTCCTGTCTTTTCTTTCACGTTTTTCCAAACGTTTCTGATATCCTTTATTCTAACAGTTCACCACCAAAAAGAAAACCATAATTTTCTCATTTTCACTATCATTTCTGCGTAAATGTTACTGTTCACCCGCAGTCTGAATAATACGCTCCACACCAGCCTCCGGATTTTTTCTGTCCCGGATTCGCCAAATGTGCGCACTTTTCCGATTTGTTTCAGCTTTTGATAGTAGCACCGAAAATTCTCCGTATCTCTGCGCTTATAGCATTTCCTCACAACATCCATAACAGCCAGATACAACCTCCATTTTAACAGCTCCTCCAGCTCTACATCCTGCAGAACTTTTACAGTCTCTAAGAGCTCCTCCTGCACCCGAATACTGTCCAGATTGTTTTTCGTGATTCCTTCCTTCTCTGTATGGGTCGCGCTGCTGTCCCGCCGTCTCCAATAGTACAGCGGCTTTGCAATAAAGCAGACAGAAGCCTCTCTGCCACAGAAAACCTCCGCCAGCCATTTTTCATCTTCCCCCAGGGTCGTATTTTTTTCAAACAAAAACAGCCCCTCTGTAGATTTCAGCACCTCCCGTTTAAAAACCTTGTTCCACACCACAGGTGCGTAGTTATTTTCTCTCAAAAAAACCTTAAACGCCTCCGTGCCGCAACAGGTCTCCCCCCTGCTTCTACTGCTGCCAGCTGCCTTTTGCACTCCTGTCCTGCTGCCTGCCATCCCCTGCTCTGTACCAGCCCCCGTAAAGACTTCATAGCTGCAGCAGGCGCTGTCCGTTCCGTTTTGCTCCATAGCGTCGATCAGCTCTGTATAGATTGTCCTTCCCACAAGATCGTCTGAGTCCGCATAGGTGATATATTCCCCACGAGCTTCCTGCAGTCCGGTGTTTCTTGCCGCACTCACTCCGCCATTCTTTTTGTGGATGACCTTGATCCTGTTATCCTTTAATGCACAGGCATCGCAGATTTCACCGGACTTATCCACAAAACCGTCATCTATCAACAGTATATGAATCTACGATCGAACAGCTGCAGGAACAGGTCGCTTCTTTAAAGAAGTCCTCCGAGAACGGTTCCGACCAGCTTCGCGCACTCCGGGAAGAAACGATACAGATCACACGCCGTCAGAAGCGCGAAGCGGAGGATTTGATCCGCACCCTGCAAAGCCAGGTCATGGAAACCCTCAAGCAATTTCCGGCACAGGATTCGACGCTTCAGCATCAGGTACGGGAGCAGGAGGGGCGTTTAATGGCCCAGGCAACACAGATCAAACAACAAAGCGCTCAGCTCGAGGCTCAGTCTGCACAGATCGAAACCCTGCAGTCTGACCTTGCGAAAAAAAGAGAAGGATCTGACCTCCCTTCGCAAGCAGCTGGTTCAATCAGGAAACGTCCTGCAGCAGGTACAGCAAAGCCTTGAAAGAGTTCAGCTGTCCGCAGTGCTTCCCCCTTCGACCACGCCTTTCCCGACTCTGGAAGCGCCAAAAGCTGATAAGCCTCAGACAGACGATTCCCTTCCGGAGCTGGGAAACCGGCTGGATAAGCTGTTCTCCGATACCTTAAGCAATCTGAACAACTGTGAAAAGACCGCTCAGAATACTATTTTCCATCTCGTAAAATCCATCAGCTGATTTAGGGCTGCTTTTTCCTCGGATTGATTTTATACCACAGACACTGCAGACGATGATACAGTCTGTTTCCTAAAAGCCTTCTTAACCGAAGGCTTTTTTGTTCCTTTTCGTTCAGCCAGCTTCCGTCATAGTGATGAATGGAAACCGTATGCTCTGTGATCTCTTTTTTTCGATGAAAATAGCTGACAGGAGCAAGGTATTGTGTCGGGAGAAAAACGATTCCGTCAATTTCCTGTTTTGTATTGTCAAGGCGCAGACCGAAGGTGCGCAGCGTCCGCGTATTGCGTCCAGGACAAGACTCTGTATCAAGTCTTCCATCTTCTTTGATAAAAGGAATATCCTCATAGTCCTTTAAAAGTGCACCGACGATCGGATGCCCTGCACGTGCACCAAAGCCAAGGCCCGTTGCAATCCACATCTGACCATCTATCTCTTTTTCAAAGCCCATATAACCATCCAGCTCTGTAAGCTCATCCAGCGGTTTGATCAGCTCCACATCCACGTCCATATAAATTCCGCCCTGTTCATACACGATCTTTAACCGCGCATAATCACTGACAAATGCCCATTTTTTTTGCTCATAGGCCTCCCGTGCATATCGGTTTTCCGTCAGATCGAAATTATTCTCGTTCCATTCGATGATCTCATATTCAGGACAGTATTTTTTCCAGCTCTCAATACATTTCTTTGCCGACTCCGTCAGTGGATTTCTTCCAAACCAGCAATAATGAATTTTCTTAGGAATACTCATTTACAAATCTCCTCATAAAAATGTTCCAGGCGATCAATTGACGCTTTCAGGGAAAACGATTCCCGGATGAGCCGCGCTCCTTTTTCTGAAAATTTCCTGCGCAGTCTGTCCTCCGATACCAGCTTTGATAGAGTACAATGATGTTTGCAAAAGTGAAAAGGAAATAGACAAGCCACTAGGGGCTCCTGTAAAATGAAAGTTGTCGAGACAATCATACTGCAAAGGAGAGACCCTAATGGCTCACAAAAAGAATAACACAAATCTCACAGAATTACTACTGCAATGTATGACTCAGCCGGATCCCATGCTGAGCATGCTGGAATGGCTGTGCACACGGCTCATGGAGACCGAGGTGGATCAGCAGCTGGGGGCAGAGAAAAGTCAGCGCTCGGACGGAAGGAGCGGCTATCGCAGCGGCTACCGTCCGAGCCGTCTGGACACACGTATGGGGACGATGTACCTCATGGTTCCTAAGGTACGGCAGGGCGGTTATATCCCGTTCTTTGTCACAGAGCGCAAGCGCAGTGAAGCAGCGCTCATTCAGGTCGTTCAGGAGTCCTTTTTGCGAACATCCCTTAACACAGTCGTTCGTTATCCAGACCAAATACGTTGTTATGTAAATCCGACAGCACCACTGCCCTTATATTCTCCCCGATCTTTTCCGAGGTCACGCGATAAAAGGTGGTTTCAAAGGTACTGTTATCCGACAGCTTCCACAAAACTCCTGCTCCGACTGCAAAAAGCAGCAGAATTGCAAACAATTTTAATCGTAATTTTCTGATTTTTATTTTCCTTTCCCTTTCCCTTTCGTACTTTTCCCAAATCTATGCTCTGTTATTCTATGTTTAGAATACCTTCTCATGCCGATGTTTGCAAGGTTTTTCCAGAAAAAAAGGGGATCCTGATCCTATTTTTTTGAACCATTTTCTGATTCATTTTTTATAGAATCAAAAAGATATTTTAAAAAGTAAAAAGGTATGATATACTGAAATCGGAAACGTTGCCAATTGTGCATTATTACCAAAAAGAATGTGTTTTATTTGGAAATATGTATAGCGGCAGACACAAAAATATTAAAATTTCAGGGAGGACAATATATGTCAGCTGAAACAGAAACCCAATATAATCCTCAATATGGCGTTCGCAGAACTATTTTTTCGGATGAATATGATTTTCTGACCAAAATTGAGTCCGTATGTGTTCAGGAGGATGGGCTGCATTTTGCAGTACGTACATGGAAGGATCGTACCGTAAAGGTCTGTGTCACATTTTTGACACCATCTGTATTCCGATTTGTTATGGTACCTGAGCTGACTGCCCAAAGTCACAGACAGACCGTGCTGGAATCTACGTCTGCTTCCGAATTTGAAAGCAAAAATGCCAAACTTGTCGAGACCCAACATTATTTTGTATATGAGACAGAACAGTTAAGTCTGCATTTCGAAAAAGATTACTGGGAAATGTCCGTATATCAAAATGGAAAACTGTTAACAAAGGAACAGGCCTTCGATACGAACGTAGATAATCGCTGGAAACAGCTTCCGACAGGCTTTCAGGTAGATGCGTCCGGAAAAAGCATTTCCACCTTCGAGCAGTTTGTCCTGTTTTCCGATGAGATGTTCTGGGGCTTTGGTGAGAAGTTTACACACTTTAACAAGCGCGGACAGCGGATCGAATGCTGGCAGAAGGATGCGTTGTCAACCAACTCAGAGGATTCCTACAAAGGACATCCCTATTTTACAAGCAGCCGCGGATATTCCATCTTGTTAAACACCTTTACCCGTTCTTCCTTTGACATGGGTGCTTCCTCATGGATCAGTTATCAGATCGGCAGTAATGACCCTGTATTGGATTATATTTTCTTAGCAGAAGAGAGTAAGGATTATAAGAAGCTGTTACAGCAGTATCTGCAGCTTACCGGACAGATCCCTATGATTCCTCAGTGGGCTTTTGGTTTCTGGATGTCCAAATGCTCCTATATGAGCCGTAAGGAAATCGAAGATGTGGTTGATAAGGCGGAACAGCTTGGTGTAGGCATTGATGTAATCCATATCGATGGCTGGCAGAAGCCGGATATGGCCGGTTTATGGGAATGGGATACCGAACGCTTTCCTGATCCCGAGGGAATGATCCGGGAATTAAATAAAAAGAATATTCATTTAAGTCTTTGGAACTATCCCTATTTGCAGGAAAATTCACCGGAATATAAGGCTCTGGCAGAGCGCGGATTCTTTATTAAAAATAAAGAGGGACAGCCGGCATTGTTTAAATCCACCGCTGACTCAGAGTATTTATGTGCCTGCTTTGACTTTACAAATCCGGAATTTCTGGAATGGTACGGAGAACGGATCAAGAAGATCGTCCGCATGGGCGTTTCTGTCATTAAAACAGATTTTTCTGAAGCAGTACCGAAGGATGTTGTGTTCTACAATGGAATGAACGGATACGAAGGACATAATCTGCTGACCTATCTGTATGCAAAGAATATTTACGGATGGATGAAGGAAATCTGTGAAAAACGCGGAGAATTGCCCCTTCTTTGGGGACGCAGCGGTTATGCTGGTTCTCATACGATTCCGGCAGCATGGGCAGGAGACTCCTCCAGTGATAAAGCGACTCACAGTGCGATCCTTCAGGCCGGCCTTGGCATGGCAATGTCCGGTGTATCCTTCTGGGGGTATGATCTGGGCGGATTTTATCATACCGGTTATACCGGAAATGAGGAGCGCCCTGATACAGAAGATTATCTTTCCTCTGTACAGATGGGACTTTGGATGCCCTTATCCAGAGCACATGGCAAAACACCGAGAGAGCCTTGGCAGTATGGTGATCTGGCCCTGAAAAACGTTAAAGAATGGATCAATTTCAGACATCGTCTTGCTCCATATCTTTATCATACAGCCTGCCAGAGCCATCTTTTCGGCATTCCGATGCTTCGTCCGGTGGTAATGGAATATCCAAAGGATCCAATGGCAAAGATGCAGAATCTGTCGTATATGCTGGGAGATTCCTTATTGGTTTCGCCCGCCTTTGACAGAGAGGAATACGATCTGTATCTTCCGGAAGGTCAGTGGAGAAATATTGAAAGCAAAGAAGTATATAAAGGCGGATCCTTTGTCCATGTAGAAACGAAATCCTTTGCAAATGGCGGTACCTCCCTTCTTGTTTTCCAGAAAGAAGGAACAAGTATTCCCTTACTTGCTCAAAAAGAAGTAATGCATGTACCTGCAACAGCATGGAAGCGTGAGGATTTGGATTTCATGACCTTCACAACAACAGATATCACAGAAAAAATCTATGTACCAGGTGAATGCGGCAAGGTTGAATTTATCCAGGTAGAAGCAAAGAAAAATGCTTAAAAAATGCAATTCTGACATCTGAAAAAGAATGTGCCTTGGCACATTCTCGCGCCGAGGCGCGGTTGCTTCTGCAACCATCTACCCCTGCGCCGAGTGCGCATCCTTGCGGAGCGTTTTTACTTCATAGGACACATTTTCCTATGAAGTAAAAAGGGGCTTCGACAGAAACACAGGTTTCTGCGAAGCTCCTTTTATGTAACCCATTTTTATCTTTGTGCCAAACGAGCCGCGAGCAGGACTTCCAGCCCTGCTCTGCGATCACAGCTAAATATTGCTTAAAGCACAATTACAGCGGCATCAAATGCCTCCACTTTTCCGTCAAAAGCCTTTTCTGTAAGCAGATCCTGTTTTTGCGCATACTCCTTAAATTCCTTCGTATGATTGCTGCAATTGAAAATCAGGGCAATGGTTTCTTCCCCATTTTTTCTTATCAGAACGATCGTCTCATCTTCATCCCTTGTGATGGCTTCTGCCAATTCCCCTTCTACGATACAGGTATGTGCTTTTCGAACCTGCAGCAGTCGTTTATACCATTCAAACATCTCTTTATCCTGGTATTCTTCATCCCAGTACATGCCTCGTCTGCAGTCTGGATCATTTGCTCCAGGCATCGCATACTCATCCCCGTAATAAATCATAGGCATTCCCGGCAATAACAGTTGGAAGGCCGCTGCCAGATGCTGCTTTTTCTTATTGTCCTTACATAAATGTAAAAATCTTGCCGTATCATGGCTGTCGATCAGATTCCACATAAGAGGATAACATTTTTTGTGTAAGCGTCCTTTCAGGTATCCCAGATTCTGGACAAACTGGCTGACACTGATCTTTTCATCTGCAAGCAGATCTATCAGATTCAGATAAAAAGGATAATTCATGACCGTATCCCATTCATCTCCCTCCAGAAAATCTCCCGCATAATGCCAGATTTCCCCAATGATCAGCATATCCTTCTTTACTGCCTTGATTGCTCTTCTGAAACGTTTCCAGAAGAAATGACTGATTTCATCTCCTACATCCAGTCTCCATCCGTCAATGTCACATTCCCTGATCCAATAGCATGCAACGTCCGTAATGTAGTTTGCAACCTCTGGATTTTTCAGATTCAGCTTTGGCATTCCACCATAATACCCAAAACACAAGAAGTTCGGAATCTCTCCCCATTCGCCCTTCAGTGGCAATTCATCGATATAATACCAGTCCAGATATTTGGATTTTTCGCCCTTTTCCAGGATATCCTTAAATGCAAAAAACTCTTTTCCGGTATGGTTAAACACCGCATCCATAACCACCTTCATCCCGCGGTCATGTGCTTTTTGTACCAGCTCCTTAAGATCCTCCTTTGTTCCAAAGGAAGGATCGATTTCATAATAATCAATGGTATCGTACTTATGGCAGGAATCCGATTTGAAGCTGGGCGTCATATATATAACATCAATTCCCAGATCCTGAATATGATCCAGATGATCGATAATTCCTCTGAGGTCACCATGCAGATCATCCATAGGCGTAATGGGTGCTTTATACCAAAGCTTTTTGTCTACCGGCTGTGATGCTGCAAAACGGGATGGAAAGATCTGATACACGACCTTATTTGCTGCCCAATCCGGGACCTCAAACATTTCTTCCTCCCGAAGGTTCTGCGGACAGTCAAACATTCTGTCTCTATTTGTGATAGATTCCTTATCAAACTCATAGTTGCCGTAATATACCTTTTCTCCCTGCATATCCGTAAATTCAAAGAAATAGCGGAGACAGATCAGGTGCATCCGAACCTGTGCTTCATAATAATCATTAAACTGTGAAGTAGCAACCTTTTTCATCACGATGGTCTTTCGCGTATCCTCACGCTCCATTGGGATATACTTATCCTCATAGTGAAGGATTATCTCCTTCATATCATCTTTCTTTACCTGCACGCGTATTACAAATAAATCCTTCTCGATTGCATAACAGAATCTCTTATCCATATCATGAAAAATTGCGGAATATTCCATAGTATTTTTTCTCCTTCTGATGTATTCTTTTTCCGTTTTACAGAGACAAAATAAGTTCATGCATTACCGGTTTTACTTTGTTCAGATCGCCGCTTTCCGGACACTGAATGGCTACGATCAGTCCCTTCTTCGGCAACACCATCGTCAGCTGTCCATAGGCACCGTCTGCGCGGTAGGAATCCTCATACGGATTTCTCCAAAACTGGTAGCCATAACCACAAACCCAGATATCGTTTCCGGGATTCGGTGTTTCGATCTGCTTTGCGGTTGCTTCTTTGATCCATGCAGGATCTACAAGCTGCTGTCCTTTCCATTTTCCATCCATCAGATATACCTGACCGATCTTAAGCATATTGGAAAGCGTCATGAACATGCCGCCGCCACCGATCGGATGTCCCTGAGGACAGTTTTCCCAGATCGGAAAGCCCTGTCCGAGGGGTTCAAAAAAGCGCTCATACAGATACTCTGAAAGCCGTTTTCCCACTGCCTTTTCCACCATACGGCCTGCCAGAATGCTGTCTGCCGTTGAATAGACGAATTTGCTGCCCGGCTGTACCTTTACGGGTCTGCTCAGCATATATTTGACGTAATCCGGCGCCCCGACACCTGCACGTCTATTTGCGCCCATCAGATATGGTTCATGGAAACCGCTCGACATCATAAGAAGATGACGCAGACGGATTTCAAACAGCTCCGGCTGTGCATTTTCCGGAACCGCCTCCGGGAAAAACTCTGCCAGTCTGTCATCCAGTGACAGCTTACCATCGGCAATTGCCAGACCGACTGCTGTGCTCATATAGCTCTTTGTGTGAGAATAGATATTTCTCGCCTGATCCGGTGTAAAATGATGCTCCATCAGGATCTTTTCCCCGTCAGCAATTGCAATGCCTTCTACACCAAGCTGCTTGTCATAGACCTCTTTTACAAAATTGTAAAACTGCTTTTCCATAACCATACCCTCCATTTTGTAAATGCTGCAGCGCCTTGCGCCGCAGAAAACGCGTGTCAGAGCGTTTCTCAGCCCTTCGCTTTTTTTGCTTTTAGCCAGCTTTTGCAGACATCCGGATAGTTGGTGATGACGCCATCACAGCCCCACTCATACAAATTTTCCAGATCGTCCATATTGTTAATCGTCCAGACATTGACCTCGATGCCGTTCTTATGACAGAGCTCTACCTCTTCCTTCGTCAGTCCTTCAACACCTGGATGATAACATTCAAACCCAAACTTTTTGCAGTAATAGCCTGCATTTGCGATACCGCCATTTTCCACGAGAGCACCGGTTTTCATATCCGGCATAAAATCCTTGCAGGAGAGTGCAGACAGATGGTTGAAGGAGGAAATGATGATCCGCTCCTTTAAGCCAAAGCGCTCGATCAGCTCCATCGTCTTTTTTTCCAGCTCCTCGTAATAGTACACACTGCTCTTGATCTCCACGTTGGTAATCAGCGAATTGCCGGATGCCCATTCGCAGTATTCCTCAAAGGTCGGAATTGGCTGGAAGCCGTAGACTTCCTGCCATTTTCCGCCCGCATTGCAGCTTTTTAACTCGCCTAAAGTGTAATCCCGTACATTTCCGGTAAAGTCCGTCAGGTCATCCAAATATTCATCGTGGATAATGACAACCTCACCGTCCTTTGTGAGCTGGACATCCAGTTCGATTCCGTCACAGCCGCTTTCCAGAGCCTTCTGGAAAGCCAGCATCGTATTCTGCGGATATCTTCCGCTGAAACCTCTGTGTGCAAAAATCTTCATCGTCTTATTCATCCTCTTCTGTCTCTTCCGGCATGGTAATATGCTCCTCCGCCGGATCGTCGTCTTCCTCTTGGTCAACTTCACTCGGCTTTGAGACATCTTCCATTGCATCGTCTACATCGTCAAATTCCTGATTTCCGTCCGATACCTTTTCCCGTACCTTGGCAATCTGTGCTACGGTTACGCCTGCATCCAGGTTGATCAGCTTCACGCCGGAGGTAATTCTTCCCAACTGGGAAACATCATCCATACGGATCTGAATGATAATGCCCTCTGTCGTGATCATCATGATCTCGTTTTCATCCGTAACGGCTTTTACACCGATGACATAGCCGGTCTTTTCCGTGATCTTATAGCACTTCACGCCCTTGCCGCCGCGGTGCTGTACCGTAAATTCGTCCATCGAGGTACGCTTGCCCATACCGTTTTCAGAAACGATCAGCAGCGAATCTCCCTGATGGTCTAACTGCATGCCGACAATTTCATCGTTGTCAGACAGCGTCATACCGATCACGCCCATCGACGTTCTGCCGGTATTTCTGACGTCGGTTTCCTTGAAACGAATGCACATGCCGTCTCTCGTTACGAGGAAAATCTCGCTGTCCGCATTCGTTACCTTCACCTCGATCAGTTCGTCATCCTCCCGCAGGTTAATCGCCGCAAGGCCGTTCTTTCTGACGTTGCTGTATTCCAGAATCGGGGTCTTCTTGACGATACCCTTTCTGGTTACCATGAACAAGTTGTCGTCCTTTTCGTAATCCTTTACCGGAATGATGGCGGAAATTTTTTCTTCCGGAGCAAGCTGCAGCAGGTTTATGATTGCCGTACCCCGCGCAGTACGTCCGGCTTCCGGAATTTCATATGCTTTCAACCGATAAACACGTCCAAAATTCGTAAAGAACATCACATAATGATGTGTTGTCGTCATCAGAAGATCTGCGATAAAGTCTTCCTCAATCGTCTGCATGCCCTTGATGCCTCTGCCGCCGCGGTTCTGCGCCTTAAAGTTATCGACGGTCATTCGCTTGATATAACCAAGGTTCGTCATGGCGATGATCGTATTCTCTCTCGGGATCATATCCTCCATGGAAATATCAAATTCATCATAGCCGATCTTACTTCTTCTGTCGTCGCCGTATTTGTCCTTGATCACAAGCAGCTCGCTGCGGATAACACCCAGCAGACGCTTCTCGTCCGCCAGAATTGCCTTTAATTCTGCAATTTTTTTCAAAAGCTCCTGATGCTCTGCTTCCAGCTTTTCATGCTCCAGACCGGTCAGCGCACGCAGACGCATATCGATAATTGCCTGTGCCTGTACGTCGGTCAGACCAAAGCGTTCGATCAAACGATCCTTGGAGATCTGAGGGGTCTGGCTGCTGCGGATGATCTGGATGACCTCATCGATATGATCCTGTGCGATCAGCAAGCCCTGTAAAATATGGTCGCGCTCTTCGGCTTTATTTAAGTCATATTTTGTCCGTCTGGTAACGACATCTTCCTGATGGGCGATGTAGCATTTGAGCATATCCAGCAGGCTCAGCACCTTCGGCTGTCCATCTACCAGTGCCAGCATAATAACGCCAAAGGTATCCTGCATCTGGGTGTGCTTGTAAAGCTGATTTAAGATAACGTTTGCGTTCGCATCCCTGCGCAGCTCAATGACAACTCTGGTGCCCTCACGGTTGGATTCATCTCTCAGATCTGTGATGCCGTCAATGCGCTTTTCTTTATGCAGATCTGCAATCTTCTCAATCAGCTTCGCCTTGTTTACCATGTAGGGAAGCTCCGTAACGATGATCTGGCTCTTGCCATTTGGAAGCGTCTCGATATTGGTCACGGCGCGGACACGGATTTTGCCGCGTCCTGTCCGGTATGCCTCTTCCACGCCGCGGGTTCCTAAAATCACGCCGCCGGTCGGGAAATCAGGCGCTTTGACGATGCCCATGATCTCTTCGATTTCGGTGTCGCGGTCTTCCAAAATGCGGTTGTCCATGATCTTTACGACCGCATCGACCACCTCCCGCAGGTTGTGGGGAGGGATGTTGGTCGCCATGCCGACTGCAATACCGGAGGTACCGTTTACCAGCAGATTCGGATAACGGGAGGGCAGTACAACCGGCTCTTTTTCCGTTTCATCGAAGTTCGGTTCAAAATCAACGGTGTCCTTGTTGATGTCTGCCAGCATCTCCATCGAGATCTTGGACAATCTCGCTTCGGTGTATCGCATCGCCGCAGGGCCGTCGCCATCCTCAGAGCCGAAGTTTCCGTGACCGTCAACAAGCGGATAACGGGTATTCCATTCCTGCGCCATATTGACCAGCGCTCCGTAGATAGAGCTGTCACCGTGAGGATGATATTTACCCATCGTATCACCGACGATACGCGCACATTTACGATGCGGCTTATCCGGTCCGTTATTTAACTCGATCATGGAGTACAGAACACGTCTCTGTACCGGCTTTAAGCCGTCGCGAACGTCCGGGAGGGCTCTGGCAGCGATTACGCTCATCGCATAATCGATGTAGGATTCCTCCATTTTTTTCTTCAGATCGACTTCTTCTATTTTGTCAAAAATATTATCTTCCATCTTTCCTCTTATCCAGCCGCCCAGGCGGCATTCCAATCAGTTTTCTAAATATCCAGATTCTTTACGAACTGAGCGTTCTCTTCGATAAACTTCCGGCGGGGTTCCACCTGGTCGCCCATCAGCGTTGTGAAGGTCAGATCCACTTCGGATTCCGTCTCTTCATCCATGCAGACCTTTAACAGGATTCTGTGCTCAGGATCCATAGTCGTCTCCCAGAGCTGTTCTGCATCCATCTCACCCAGACCTTTGTAACGCTGGATTTTGTTATTCTGATCTCTGCCGACCTCGTTGATAATCGCCGCCAGCTCTTCGTCGCTGTAGGCGTACCAAACCTTTTTATTCTTTTCCAGCTTATACAGCGGAGGCTTTGCCAGATAAACGTGTCCCTGCTTGATCAGCTCCGGCATAAACCGGTAAATAAAGGTCAGCATCAGAGTTGCGATATGCGCACCATCCACATCGGCATCCGTCATGATAACAATCTTATGATACCGCAGCTTGCTGATATCAAAGTCCTCATGAATTCCGGTTCCGAATGCGGTAATCATCGCCTTGATTTCGGCATTGGAAAAAATCTTGTCCAGACGGGCTTTTTCTACGTTCAAAATCTTGCCGCGCAGGGGAAGGATCGCCTGCGTCGCACGGCTTCTCGCCTTCTTTGCAGAGCCGCCCGCGGAATCACCCTCTACGATGTAAATCTCGCAATTTTTCGGATCTTTATCCGAGCAGTCTGCCAGCTTGCCGGGCAGGGCTGTATTTTCCAGCGCAGTCTTTCTTCTCGTCAAATCCCGCGCCCTTCTTGCCGCTTCCCTTGCACGCTGCGCCAGAACGGACTTTTCTACAATCGTCTTTGCAACGGACGGGTTCTGCTCCAGGAAATACGTCAGCTGTTCGCTCACCACGCTATCCACAGCGCTTCTCGCCTCGGAGTTTCCCAGCTTCTGTTTGGTCTGTCCCTCAAACTGAGGATCTTCAATCTTGACACTGATGATCGCAGTCAGACCTTCACGGATATCGTCGCCGGACAGGTTGGGCTCGTTATCCTTTAACAGTTTATTACTTCTCGCATAGTCGTTAAACGTCTTTGTCAGCGCATTCCTAAAGCCCACCAGATGCGTACCGCCCTCCGGCGTATTGATATTATTGACAAAAGAGAACACACTCTCGTTGTAGGAATCGTTGTGCTGCAGTGCAACCTCGACGTAAACATTGTTTTTCGTGCCCTCGAAATACATTACCTTGTCATAAAGCGGAACCTTGCTGCCGTTTAGATAGGTGACGAACTCCCGGATACCGCCCTCGTAGTGGAAGGTTCTTGTGTGGGGCTCTTCCCCGCGCAGGTCTGTCAGGGAAATCTTTAATCCCTTAGTCAGAAATGCCATTTCCCGCAGACGTGTCTTTAAAATATCAAATTCGTAAACCGTCGTCTCGGTAAAAATCGTCGCATCCGGCTTAAACGTTACTTTTGTTCCGGTCTTTTCCAAATCGCAGGTTCCGATCTCCTTTAACGGATAGCAGACATGACCACGCTCGTAACGCTGCTTGTAAACCTTTCCGCCCTGACAGATTTCGACCTCCAGCCAGTCAGAAAGCGCATTTACAACGGATGCGCCTACGCCATGGAGACCGCCGGAAACCTTGTATCCGCCGCCGCCGAATTTACCGCCGGCGTGCAGGATCGTGAAAACAACCTCTACTGCTGGAATGCCCGCTTTGTGGTTGATTCCAACCGGAATGCCTCGTCCGTTATCGACAACCGTGATCGAGTTATCTTCGTTGATCGTTACTTCAATGTGGTCACAGAAGCCTGCCAGTGCCTCGTCCACCGCATTATCTACAATCTCGTAAACCAGGTGATGCAGACCTCTGGAAGAGGTGGAACCGATATACATGCCCGGCCGTTTGCGGACCGCTTCCAGACCCTCCAGAATCTGAATTTGATCTGCTCCGTATTCAACGCTCATTTATATTCCTCCATTCTGGCCGGCATCCACCGTCCCGTTTGCTACTCTGAAAACTTTATTAATCTCAAACCGGTTGTTGACAAAATCATCCAGACCGGTACAGGTAATAATCGTCTGAATATCCCCGATACTGTTCAGCAGGTAATTCTGACGGTTGCTGTCCAGCTCCGACAACACGTCGTCTAATAAAAGCACCGGCGTATCCTTTGTCATTTTTTTGACAAGCTCAATCTCGGAAAGCTTTAACGACAGCGCCGCCGTCCTCTGCTGTCCCTGGGATCCGAATTTGCGGATATCCACGCCGTCTGCCAGGAATGAAAAATCATCCCGGTGCGGGCCCGTTGATGTCATCTTCAGACGGATATCCCGCTCCTGGTTACGGTGCAGTGCCTCTGCAAAATTCTCGCTCGTCACATCCGGTTCATACACAACCTTTAAATGCTCCCTGCCTCCGGAAAGACGGCTGTGAATCTCTCCGATGATGTCGTTTAGCTGCTCCGTAAAGGTGATCCTTCTCTCGATCACCTGGCTGCCAAACGCCGCCATCTGGTCATCCCAGACCGACAGCGTATCCCGCAGGGACGGATTCTGGTAAATATCCTTTAACAGCCGGTTGCGCTGGTTCACAATCCGGTTGTAATGGTTTAAGTTGTACAGATATCCTGCATCCAGCTGACACAGCTCCATGTCCACGAAATGTCTGCGCTCTGCCGGACCGTTCTTGATAATGGACAGATCTTCCGGGGAAAAAAATACCACGTTCATAATGCCCAGAAGCTCCGCCGCTTTTTTGATGCGGGTCCCGTCAATCGCAATGCCCTTGGATTTGTTTTTCCGAAGGTGCATGTCGATGCGAATTTCGTCTTCTTTTTTCTCGAGATAGGCACGGATATGTGCCTCCTCCTCGTTGAAATTTACGATATCCTTATCCTTTGCGCCTTTATGGGACTTGGTTGTCGCACACAGATAAATTGCCTCTAAGATATTGGTTTTTCCCTGTGCGTTATCGCCGTATAAAATATTCGTCCCTCGGTCGAAGGAAAGGTTTAACAGGCTGTAATTCCGAAAATTGGATAATTCCAGCGATTTAATAACCATAGTTCCTCTTTCTGTCAGATCGGTGTATGGAAATTCACTCGATCTTTAAGGTCTGTCCGTCATATTCTACCACGTCTCCGGGCACCAGCTTTTTACCGCGTGCGGTTTCTACCTGTCCGTTTACTTTGACAAGCCCGTCCTGTACAGCGAATTTGGCGTCGACGCCGGACTCCACAAAGCCCGCTGCCTTTAAAGCCTGTCCAAGCTTGATAAATTCATCTCTGATCCGATAGGTCTGCATGAATCGTTCCTTCTTTCCTGCGCCATTTTCCGGCGCTTTTGCAGTTAAACAGTTGTAAAGTTAACAGGGAGAATCAGGTAAATGTAGCTGTTCTCCTCATTGCGGATAAAGCAGGGAGCCTTTGGATTAACCAGATAAATCGTGATCTGTTCATCGTCAATGACTCTCAGCGCATCGATCAAAAATCTCGGGTTGAAACCGATCATCAGATCCTTTCCGCTCTTTTCGATATCGATCTGCTCGTCCATGCTGCCGATGGCAGAGTTGATTTTCAGCTCCATCAGACCGTCTGTAATGTTAATAATGATCGGCTTTTTGTCGCCTTCCTTTACGAGCAGAGTCGCACGGTCGATACAGCTTAACAATTCACGTTTGTTGATTGTCACCTTTGTTTCATAATCGCTGGAAAGCATCTGGTCAATGCGGAAATATTCGCCTTCAATCAGTCTGGATACAACGGTTGTCTGATCAAATTCAAACACAACCTGATTGTCGGTAAAGAACAGGGATACATCTTTTTCTGTTTCACCGGAAAGAATCTTGCTGACTTCATTCAGGGTCTTACCCGGGATAACAACTTTCTGGGGTTCATAGGTATCCTTCAGCTGAATTTTCCGGATAGAAATGCGATGTCCGTCGAGGGAAACCACCTTCAGCTCATCGCCGTTAATTTCAAACAGTTCGCCGGTCATCAGACGGTTGTTATCGTTGTCAGCGATCGAGAAAATCGTCTGGCGGATAACTTCTTTCAATGTGAACTGAGAAACGACAATGCTGTTGCTGCGCTCTATTTCCGGCAGGTAAGCGAAATCATCGCCGCATTTTCCGGCAATGTTGAATTTCGCTTTTTCACAAGTTATCAGAGTTTGATAGCTATTGTCAGATAGTATCGTAATATCGTTATCTGGTAATTTTCTGACAATTTCAAGAAAAATCTTTGCGTCCAGCGCAATAACGCCAGGTTCTTCAATCGTGCCTTCTACAATGGTCTCAATGCCGAGTTCCATATCGTTGGCAGTCAGTTTGATACATCCCTGGGTACAGTCAACTAAAATGCATTCGAGGATTGTCATAGTTGTTTTGGCAGGAACTGCTTTGGAAACAACCTGAAGTCCGTTTAATAGCTCTGATTTCGGACAGATAAATTTCATATGTGAAAAACTCCCTTCTTTTAACTGTGCGTTCTGTGACTTATCCACATCCACTGGGTTTTCCAAAGACACCCGGCGTGCGATGACCTGCAGGAGCGCAAACAAAGATATAAATAATTAAATTCGTAATCTTTCTTAATAGGCGTTGTTGAAATGTGGATAAGTATCACAAGCCCTGTAAAATAGCGGAAAACAGGAAACGGTTATCCTGTGTACAACCTTAGGATAAGTCGGGGATTACGATCAGGTTATACACAGATCTTCTTTTTGATCGTTTCAACCTTGCTGGCCAATTCGTCGTTATTTTTTAACTCATCCTCAATTTTATTCACACCGTGGATAATTGTAGTGTGGTCTTTTTTGCCGAGCAGTTTGCCAATATTGACATAGGAAGTATCCGTCAGCTTCCTGCACAGATACATGACAACCTGACGCGGCTGAACGAATTCGGAGTTCCGTTTTTTGGAAGTAATATCTTCCGGACTAACGCCGAAGTGTTCCGCAACGACTTCTATAATCAGTTCCGGGGTGATTTCCTTTGGTTTGTCAGGATTTATAATGTCTTTTAAGGCGTCTTCTGCCAGTTCCATTGTAATTTCACTCTGGTTCTCAATCTTGGATTTGGCAATAATTCTGTTAAAAGCGCCCTCCAGTTCCCGGATGTTGGACTTAATATTGGTAGCAATGTATTTAAAAATCTCATCATCGACGGGTTTATTACATGCCTCGGCGTTTTTGCGCAGGATCGCCATTCGGGTTTCATAGTCAGGTGGCTGGATGTCCGCAATCAGGCCCCAGTCGAAACGGGAACGGAAACGTTCTTCCAGGGTTTCCATTTCTTTTGGCGGCTTATCAGAGGACAGTACGATCTGTTTGCCTGCGGAATGCAGCACGTTAAAGGTGTGGAAAAATTCTTCCTGTGTACTTTCTTTTCCTATAATAAACTGAATATCGTCGATCATCAGGACATCTACAGTCCGGTATTTTTCGCGCAGCTTTGTCATGGCGGTCGCGTTACCGCTTCGGATGGATTCGATTACTTCGTTGGTAAAGGATTCCGAAGTGACATAAAGAACCTTCATATTCGGATTCTGCTCCAGGATGAAGTGACCGATGGAATGCATCAGATGCGTCTTTCCCAGACCGGCACCGCCATAGATAAACAGCGGATTGTAGGCATTTCCGGGAGATTCCGCAACTGCGAGACAGGCGGAATGAGCGAATTTGTTGTTATTGCCGACAATGAAGGTGTCGAACTTGTACTTGGGGTTTAAATTCGCCTGTTCGTAATTGATGTTATTTATATTAGAAGAGGGAGACTTTAAATCGGTATCCGTATCGGCGGCCTTCTCTTTTTCGAGGATGAATGAAATATCGTAATCATGATCCATCATCTCGGAAATGGTTACCTTAAAATAATTGCTGTACTTGTTGGAGATGTAGTTGAGGGCATGAGCCTGTCCGGTCGGAATCTGGATGTAGACAGTATCATCCTTTACATCATAAAACTGCAGGGGTTCAATCCAGGTATTATAGGAAATGTTGGTAAGATCATATTCCGTGTGGATTGTCTGCTTGATCATCTCCCAGTTTTCCCCAATAAAATGCATAAAAAGCCTCCTCATCTGTGACCGTCACTAAAGAAACCCCAAAAAAGGGTATAAAATCCCCTTTGAGATTTATTCTATTCTATAATAAACGAATTGTTCGAAAATGGCAAATGTTAATTACTCCACGGATCATGTCCACAAAAGCTGTGGATATCCCCAAACAAAGAGTAGTTGACGTGGATAATTATGAGGATTATGTGGATAAGTGGAATACACATATACACATTGTATTTTCTGGGGATTCTGTGGGTAGAGTGGGGATAAAAACGGAGTTATCCACAAGTTTTCCACATTTTGTGGATAATGTTATGTAAATCTGTGGATCTGTGGATTCGAAAATCCACAGATGTTTATAAACTAGATCTTGTGGAAAAATTTTTTCCCCGATAACAATATCTTGTATTGTGTAAAATAACGATTTTGAAAAGATTTCTTTAGAAAAATTTTCCAGGTTCAAAAATCCTTTAAAATACAGGAAATTGCTTGACTTATCGAATTTCTGCCTATATAATGTCAATGATATTTTCCGATACATGTCATAAATATGCCTTATAGCAGATAAGGCCTGAAAGGGAGGTGTAGCTTTCATGAAGATGACATTTCAGCCTAAGAAAAGGCAGCGTTCCAAAGTACACGGCTTCAGAGCAAGAATGAGCAGTGCTGGCGGCAGAAAAGTATTAGCAGCCAGAAGAGCAAAAGGAAGAAAGAGATTATCCGCATAGGCCGCAGTTTTGTGGCCTATTTTCTCTATGGAGACAATTTCATGAGATTTACGCAGTCGTTGAGAAAGAACCGGCAGTTCCAGGAGGTTTACAAAAAAGGCGTTTCCCGCGCCAACAGGTATTTGGTCATGTATGTATTGGAGAATCATCAGGATGAAAACCTGCTTGGGATTTCCGTAAGTAAAAAAGTCGGCAACAGCGTGGTTCGGCATCGCGTGAAAAGGCTCGTAAAGGAAAGCTATCGATTACATGAGGATATATTTAATAGTGGTTTAAATATAGTAATCACAGCGCGGGCTTCTGCAGCATCCATTTCATTTGAACAGATGGAGAGCGCAGTATTACACCTTGGAAGGCTTCACCACATTATGAAAGAAGAAACCAAAACGGAATGTGAAGCCGATCAATCGAATTGAAAATGATGAAAACTATTCTGATCGCAATGATAAAATTCTACCGGCGGTATCTGTCTCCTTTAAAGACAACGAAATGTCCTTATTTTCCGACCTGTTCGGAATACGGACTGGAAGCCGTAGAGAAATATGGCGCGTTAAAAGGCGGACTGCTTGCCGTCTGGAGGATTTTAAGGTGCAATCCTTTTTCCAAAGGAGGGTATGATCCGGTCCCGTAAACCGGAATCAAAAAGCAGGAGGAAATATCATTGAATGCTATTTTATTAACACAGTATGGCGGCTCTATCCTTGGACCGATTGCCAAAGTGCTCGGCTGGATCATGAACGGCATATTCTGGGTGCTGGACAAAATCGGGATTCCGAATATTGGTCTGGCAATTATTATTTTTACGATCGTTATTTATCTGCTTCTGATGCCGTTTACCATTAAACAGCAGAAGTTCTCAAAGCTCAGCGCGAAGATGAACCCGGAGCTGCAGGCGATTCAGAAACGCTACGAAGGCAAGAAAGATAACGATTCCATGATGGCGATGCAGCAGGAGACTAAGGCTGTTTATGCAAAGTACGGCGTATCTCCCACTGGCAGCTGTGTGCAGATGTTGATTCAGATGCCGATTCTGTTTGCTCTGTATAGTGTGTTTATGAACGTACCGGCTTATGTAAACCAGGTAAAGGAAGCATTTTTCCCGATGGTGGAAAAGCTTGCCAACACAGCCGGCAGTGCAGAATTTTTAAGCAACTCAGAGAACTTCTCCAATGCTGCAATGTATGCAAAGCAGTTTACCAGCGAGGCATTTACATCCGGTAATGCAGAGTACATTCAGAACACTTTTATTGATGTTTTGTATAAAGCATCGACTTCAGAATGGAAAAATCTGGCGGATCACTTTCCGACGCTGGCGACAGAGATCACGGATACCATGCAGAAGATGGAGCATTATAACAATTTCCTTGGTCTGAACATGGGTAACTCTCCGTCCTATATGGTACATGAAGCGATCGCAGCAGGCGCATGGCTGATGGTTGTTGCAGGTCTGGCAATTCCGGTTCTGTCTGCTTTAACCCAGTGGCTGAACGTTAAGCTGATGCCCCAGGCTTCCGATGCATCTTCCAATAATGACAACAGCAGCATGGCAGCTTCCATGAAGATGATGAATAACGTAATGCCGATCATGTCTGCGGTATTCTGTTATACATTGCCTTCCGGTATGGGTCTTTACTGGATCGCTGGTTCTGTTGTAAGAAGCGTGCAGCAGGTGCTGATCAACAAGCACATCGATAAGATGGATATTGACGCGCAGATCAAGAAAAATCTGGAGAAGCGGGATGCGAAGCTGCGCAAGCAGGGAATTGATCCTGCGAAGCTCAATAACTACGCCAATATGAGCACGAGAAATGTAAAAACCAGTTCTGCACCGGCCGCCACAAAGGCAAAAGCTCCTTCCATGACACAGGAACAGAAGGAAGAGGCAATGCGTAAGGCAACGGAATATTATAACAAAAATGCGGCCAAGCCCGGAAGTCTTGCTTCCAAGGCAAATATGGTAAGGGATTACAACGAGAAGAATAATAAGTAAATAACAGGAGGGGTCAGCATGGATTTCCAAAGATTTTCGGCAAAAACAGTTGGCGATGCGGTAACAGCGGCCTGCCAGCATTTTTTAGTGACAAGCGACAAGCTGGAATATGAAATTCTGGAAGAGGGCTCTACCGGCTTCCTTGGATTCAATGCAAAACCGGCAGTCATTCAGGCAAGGGTAAAGGTTACCGTTGAGGATAAGGCGCTTCAGTTTTTGAATGATGTATTTGCAGCCATGAAGATGGATGTTGTGATGGATATCGCTTACGATGAAGTTGAAAAACATTTAGACATCGATTTAAAGGGCGATGAAATGGGAATCCTGATCGGTAAGAGAGGACAGACGCTGGACTCTTTACAGTATCTGGTATCTCTGGTAGTAAATAAGGATTCTGAAGACTATATCCGCGTAAAGGTGGATACAGAAGATTACCGCAAGAGAAGAAAAGAAACCCTTGAAAATCTGGCAAAGAATATTGCCTATAAGGTAAAGCGCAGCAGAAGACCTGTAGCGCTGGAGCCGATGAATCCTTATGAGAGAAGGATCATTCATTCCGCTCTTCAGAATGACAAATATGTTACAACCCACAGCGAAGGAGAAGAGCCTTACCGCCACGTTGTTGTAACGCTGAAGAAGAACGGCGAGAGATAAAGTATTTAGGAACCGGCGGTGTCAAAGCTGCCGGTTCTTTTTCATCGTATAGGAAACTTCGTTTCCATACGATAAGAAACGCTCCGCGAGGATGCGCACTCGGCGCAGGGGTAGATGGTTGCTAAAGCAACCGCGCCTCGGCGCGAGAATGTGCCAAGGCACATTCTTTTTTATGGAGGTAGTATGAAATCAGATACCATTGCAGCGATCGCAACGGCGTTGTCTGATGCGGGAATCGGCATTATCCGCATCAGCGGTCCGGAGGCGATTGCGGTTGCGAACCGGGTTGTGGTCAATAAGAAGAAAGAACACACACTGAAAAACTGGCAGACGCATACAATTCATTATGGTTTTGTCGAAGAAAACAGAACGATTCTGGATGAGGTTATGGTTTCTGTCATGAAAGCACCCAGAAGCTATACGACAGAGGACACGGTAGAGATCAACTGCCACGGCGGCGTGCTTTTGACCAAACGTGTGTTGGAGGCTGTTCTGCATGCCGGTGCGAGGATGGCGGAGCCGGGCGAATTTACGAAACGAGCGTTTTTGAGCGGCAGAATCGACTTATCCGAAGCTGAGGCGGTTATGGATCTGATTCAGGCGAAAAACCAGTTTTCGATGCAGGCGTCGATCAAACAGCTGCGCGGCTCGGTCGCAGAGAAAGTGAAGAGCCTGCGTGCGGCGCTTTTATATGAAATTGCATTTATCGAATCCGCGTTAGACGATCCGGAGCATATCAGCACAGAAGGCTATTCGGAAAAACTCGGCAAAATCACGCAGGAGCTTTTAGGAGAGATCGGAAAGCTGATCGCGTCCGCAGAGGACGGACTTTTACGCAAAGAAGGCATCCGCACCGTCATTGTCGGAAAGCCGAATGCTGGAAAATCTTCTCTGTTAAACCTGTTGGTCGGAGAAGAGCGCGCGATTGTAACGGATATCGCAGGCACGACGCGCGATGCCCTGGAGGAATCCATCCGGTTAAATGGAATCAGTTTGAATATCATCGATACGGCGGGAATCCGCAGTACGGATGATATCGTGGAAAAAATCGGCGTAGAGCGTGCGATGCAGTATGCAAAAGAGGCAGATTTAATTCTGTATGTGGTTGACTCGTCGCGCCCGTTGGACGAAAATGACAGGCAGATTATTGAGATGATCCGGGATCAGAAGGTCATCGTACTGCTTAACAAATCAGATCTGGAAGCGGCTGTCAGCGAAACGGATTTGCAGGAGGCGTTCGGCGGCAGGGAGGTTTCCATGATCCGCACTTCTGCAAAGAAAAATGCCGGAATCGAGGAATTTGAGCAGCTTCTGGAGCAGATGTTTTTCCATGGAGAAATCCGTTCGGAGGATGAGGTGGTTATCACGAGCATGCGCCACAAAGAAGCCCTCTGCGAGGCGTATGACAGCCTGAAAATGGTTCAGAAAAGCCTGGAAGACGATATGCCGGAGGATTTCTATTCCATCGATCTGATGAGCGCGTATGCGTCTCTTGGTCGGATTATCGGGGAAGAGGTCGGTGATGATCTGGTAAACGAGATTTTTTCCAAATTTTGCATGGGAAAATGATCTGACCAGGCGGTGGAAAGTCTTGAAGAGACATTTTTGTGAAGTTGGAAAAAGCCAGGCAGCGAAAAGTCTCTGGGAAAAGGTTTCGTAAATGGTTTTCACCAGCGGCAGTGAGCAGGGGTGTAGAGCACTGCTCACAGAAACAGTTGCCGGAAACGCAGGATTCGTGTATGATTGGTGCAGAAAGCATGCGATGATTCATGACAAAAGAATGTTCGCAGAGCGTGCATTCTTTTGTTCATGACAATAGAATGCTTGCAGAGCGTGTATTCTATTGTTTAGGACAATGGAATGTTCGTATGGTGCGCATTCTATTGCAGAAAAGCACAGAAAATAAGGCGGAAAAGATGGCTCAGATAACAGAAAAAGTTGATGTATGTGTAATTGGGGCAGGTCATGCCGGATGTGAAGCGGCGCTGGCGTGCGCGAGAATGGGACTGGAAACGGTAATTTTTACGGTAAGCGTGGAAAGTATTGCGCTGATGCCGTGCAATCCGAATATCGGAGGTTCTTCGAAAGGGCATCTTGTCCGGGAGCTGGATGCGCTCGGCGGCGAGATGGGAAAAAATATCGATCATACCTTTATTCAGTCAAAGATGCTCAACGCATCGAAGGGTCCTGCAGTGCATTCGCTGCGGGCGCAGGCGGATAAAGCGGAATACAGCAGACGGATGCGGCAGATTCTGGAAAATCAGGAGCATCTGGTTATCAAGCAGGCAGAAGTCTGCGATCTTTTATGGGATGATGTGAATGCAGACACGGTTTCCGAAAAAGCCGGTGCAACGAAAAAAATCCGTGGTGTGCGGACATTTACGGGAACGGTATACGAAGCCAAAGCGGTTATTTTGTGTACCGGAACCTACTTAAAGGCACGCTGCCTGTGCGGAGAATCCATTACCTATACCGGGCCGAACGGACTGCAGGCGGCAAATCACCTGACAGACAGCCTGAAAGAAATGGGCATTGCGATGCGCCGTTTCAAGACGGGAACGCCTGCGAGAATGGATAAAAGGAGTATTGATTTTTCCAAAATGGAAGAACAGTTCGGTGATCCGAGGGTTGTGCCGTTTTCCTTTTCTACTGACCCGGAAAGCGTACAGATTGATCAGGATTCCTGCTGGTTGACCTATACGAACGAAAAAACGCATGAGATCATCCGGGCAAACCTGGATCGTTCTCCGATTTATGCGGGAATTATTGAAGGGACGGGACCGAGATATTGTCCGTCTATCGAGGATAAGGTTGTAAAATTTGCAGATAAAGAGCGCCACCAGGTTTTTCTTGAACCGGAGGGACGTTATACGAATGAAATGTATGTCGGTGGCATGTCGTCTTCTTTGCCGGAGGATGTGCAGATTGCCATGTATCGGACGGTTCCGGGGCTGGAAAACTGCAGGATCGTGCGCAATGCATATGCGATTGAATATGATTGCATCGACGCAAGACAGCTGTACCCGACGTTGGAATTTAAGGATGTTGAGGGGCTTTTTTCGGCAGGACAGTTCAATGGAAGCAGCGGCTATGAGGAAGCGGCTTCCCAGGGCATTCTTGCAGGAATCAATGCGGGTCTGAAATGTCAGGGCAGGGAGCCGATGATTATCGACCGCTCGGAAGGCTATCTGGGCGTTCTGGTAGACGACCTTGTGACGAAGGAAAATACAGAACCGTACCGGATGATGACCTCGCGGTCAGAATACAGATTACTGCTTCGCCAGGACAATGCGGATCTGCGTCTGCGCAGAAAGGGCTATGAGGCTGGTCTGATTTCGGAAGAGCAGATGCAGTGGCTGGAACAGAAAGAACAGATGATTACACAGGAGATGGATCGTCTGAAAAAAACTGTGATCGGCGCATCGGCAGAGCATCAGAAGTTTTTGGAGAAAATGGGCAGTACACCTTTGAAGACGGCAGCGTCTCTGGCGGAGTTGATGTGCAGACCGGAACTTTCCTATGAAATGCTTGCAGAAATCGATCAGAATCGGAAGCCTTTACCGGCAGAGGTCATTGAGCAGGTAGAAATCGAAATCAAATATGAAGGTTACATTGAGCGCCAGAAGCGACAGGTAGATCAGTACAAGAAGATGGAAAAGCATAAAATCCCGAATTGGATGGATTATGATGAGGTTCCGAGCCTGCGTCTGGAGGCAAGACAGAAGTTAAAAGCGTTCCGTCCGGTATCGGTTGGACAGGCTTCCAGAATTTCCGGCGTTTCCCCGGCAGATATTTCCGTGCTTTTGGTATATTTGGAGCATGAAAGTCATATGCGCGATTTGAAGAAAGAATAGGAGAACATATGTTCTATGTACGGAATGGATCAATTTGAAAATGAATTAAAAGAATTACGGATCGTTCTTTCGGATGTCCAGAAGCAGCAGTTCGAGGAATATTATAAGCTTCTGGTGGAATGGAACGAAGTAATGAATCTGACGGCGATCACAGATTACAAAGATGTAATGAAAAAGCATTTTTTCGACAGCCTGACGGTTGTTCGTGCCTATCCGGAAATCCTGACGGAGGCGGTTTCTGTTATCGATATCGGAACCGGCGCAGGTTTTCCGGGAATTCCGCTGAAAATTGCATTTCCGCAGATTCGACTGACTTTACTGGATTCTTTACAAAAACGATTGAAGTTTTTACGGGAGGTTTCTGATAAGCTGGAATTAGGTGAGATCCAGATGCTTCATGGCAGAGCGGAGGACTATGCAAAACAGCCAGAGTTCAGAGAGCATTTCGATTTATGTGTTTCAAGAGCAGTAGCAAATTTATCAATGCTTTCTGAGCTGTGTCTTCCTTATGTAAAAGAAAATGGTAAATTCATTCCTTATAAGGCAGAAAAAGCGGAGGCGGAAATTGAAGCGGCACAGAAAGCGGTCGATCTTCTTGGCGGAGAAATATCTGATAAGATCGAGTTCCAGCTTCCGGGCGGAGATATGGGAAGAACGCTGGTTGTGATTGATAAGATTAAGAAGACGCCGAAAAAATATCCGAGAAAAGCAGGTACACCGGCGAAGATGCCGATTGTCTGAGTTGGTCAACATGAGAAGGAGATGTTTCACGTGAAACATCTCCTTTTTTATAATCCTCAAATGTTTCACGTGAAACATTGACCGGACAAGTCGGAACGAAAAATAGAGACATACCGCGAAAGAGAGGAGCAGTAGTGCGTTTCAAAGATTAGACTGAAATAAGAATATAGTGTAAGATTGAAAATTTCCTTTTTACATCAAAAAACGGAACTGCTGAAAAAAAGTGGATTCCTTTTCACAAATTTATAACTATTAGCAATGGCATTCTTGAAATGTTGATGTTATAATAAATGATGTGAATTTGAAACGGTAAGAGAAGAAGTCGTGAAACGACACGAGGTGTATGAATTTCAATGGGGAGAGCAATAGCAATTGCGAACCAGAAGGGCGGCGTTGGTAAAACAACGACAGCGATCAATCTGTCAGCCTGTCTGGCGGCGAAAAGAAAAAAAGTATTAGTTATTGACATGGATCCGCAGGGAAATACGACCAGTGGATTCGGCGTCGAAAAAAATGAACTGGAAAACACAGTTTATGAATTGATTCTTGGTGAGTGTTCGGTAGAAGAGTGTCTGATCAAGAATGTTGTTAAGAATGTCTCAATTATTCCGTCAAATGTCAATCTTGCCGCAGCGGAGATTGAACTGATTGGAGTAGATAAAAAAGAGTACATTTTGAAAAATGAAATCGACTGGATTCGAGATCAGTACGATTTTATCATCATCGATTGCCCGCCGTCGCTCAGCATGCTGACGATCAATGCGATGACGACAGCGGATACAGTTCTTGTTCCGATTCAGTGCGAATACTATGCGCTGGAGGGATTGAGTCAGCTGATCCATACCGTAAATCTGGTAAGAGAACGTCTGAATCCGACTCTGGATATCGAAGGTATCGTATTTACCATGTATGATGCGAGAACAAATCTTTCGATGCAGGTCGTTGAAAATGTCAAGGATCATCTGAATCAAAAGGTTTACAAGACGATGATTCCCAGAAATATTCGACTTGCAGAGGCACCGAGTTATGGAATGCCGATCAATCTTTATGATGCAAAGTCAGCAGGAGCAGAGAGCTATATGGCACTTGCGGATGAAGTCATAAAGAGAAAGGGTATATAATGGCGTTGAAAAGAGGATTAGGAAAAGGACTGGATTCTCTGATTCCGACAAATGTGATGATGGAGTCAGAGGTAAAGCATGCTACAGTTTCGACCGCCTCATCACCTGAGGAGGAAAAAGACGGCACTTTGATGGTAAAGCTGTCAAAGGTAGAGCCGAATCGGGAGCAGCCCCGTAAAAATTTTGATGAAGATTCCTTGCAGGAATTGGCGGAATCTTTAAAACAATTCGGAATGCTGCAGCCGATTCTTGTACAGAACCGTGGTGATTATTATGAGATCATCGCAGGAGAACGCAGATGGAGAGCTGCCAAAATTGCCGGATTAAAAGAAGTTCCGGTTATCGTCAGAGAGCTGACAGATCAGGAAATAGTTGAAATTTCTCTGATTGAAAATATTCAGAGAGAGGATTTAAATCCGATCGAAGAAGCACAGGCTTATAAGAGACTGCTGACAGAGTTTCATTTAAAGCAGGATGAAGTAGCGGAGCGGGTTTCCAAGAGCAGAACAGCTGTTACAAACTCCATGCGTCTGCTCAAATTGTGCGATGAAGTACAGAAGATGGTAGTGGACGATATGATCAGCACCGGACATGCAAGAGCACTGATCAGCATTGAAGATCCGGAAGAACAGTATCTGATCGCACAGAAGATTTTTGATGAAAAGCTGAGTGTCCGCGAGGTGGAAAAGCTGGTAAAAGATCTGCACAAGCCGCCGAAGCCGCCGAAGGAAGAAAATAAGACGCTGCAGGCAATTTATCAGGAGATCTCTGAACGGTTGAAGCAGAGTCTGAGCACAAAAGTATCTGTGAGCGCAAAGCAGAACGGCGCGGGTAAGATAGAAATTGAATTTTATAATCATGAAGATCTGGAACGCCTGCTGGAGCGGATCACGGGTTAAAATTGTGAGACGGTAAGACAAATTACAGAAATACCGTAAGAAAGGAAAGAAAAACAATGACAAGCCCGTTGATGGAATATCTCGGAATAGCAGGATTGGATATTGCGTGGCTGTTTATCGGAATTTTTGTTGTATTGCTGATTCTTCTGATTTTAATCATTGTACAGTTTGCAAAGTACAAAAAGCTGAAGAAAAAGTACGACAAATTTATGAAAGGCAAAGACGGAAAGAGCCTGGAAAAGGATATTATCGCTCTGTTTGAGGATAATAAATTTATCAAAAGCGAGAGCGAGAAGAATCGAAAGGACATCCGCAATATCCTGAAAAAACTGGAATTCTGTTATCAGAAGGCCGGACTGGTAAAATACGATGCCTATAACCAGATGGGCGGTAATCTGAGCTTTTGCCTGTGCATGCTGAATGAGAGAAACAGCGGATTTATTTTAAATTCCGTACACAGCAGTGACGGCTGCTATACCTACACGAAGGAAATCAAAAACGGCGAATGTGAAATCGCCCTTGGTGAAGAAGAAAGAAAAGCGCTGAATATGGCGATTGGATTTTAAGGAGGAAGAGTCATGATCGATATCAAATTTTTAAGAGAAAATCCGGAAGTGGTAAAAGAAAATATCCGGAAAAAATTCCAGGATGAAAAGCTTCCGCTGGTAGATGAAGTAATCGAGCTGGATGCACAGAGCAGAACTGCACAGAAAGAAGCAGATGATCTGCGCGCCAACAGAAATAAGATTTCCAAAGAAATCGGTAAACTGATGGGCCAGGGTAAGAAAGAAGAAGCCATGGCGATGAAGGAACAGGTCAATGCAGATGCAAAGAGACTTTCTGAGTTGGAAACACAGGAAGAAGAGCTGCAGGCAAGAATCCTGAAAATCATGATGACCATCCCCAACATTATCGATCCTTCTGTTCCGATCGGTAAAAACGATACCGAGAACGTAGAGGTTCAGAGATATGGCGAGCCGGTTGTTCCGGATTTCGAAATTCCTTATCATACAGAGATCATGGAGAGCTTTGACGGTATTGACTTAGACAGCGCAAGAAAGGTTGCAGGAAACGGTTTCTACTATCTGATGGGCGATATCGCAAGACTGCATTCCGCGGTTATCGCATATGCAAGAGATTTCATGATTAACAGAGGCTTTACCTACTGTGTACCTCCTTTCATGATCAGAAGCAATGTTGTAACAGGCGTTATGAGCTTTGCAGAAATGGACGCTATGATGTACAAGATCGAAGGCGAAGATCTTTACCTGATCGGTACTTCCGAGCATTCCATGATCGGTAAATTTATCGACACAATTATTCCGGAAGAAGAGCTGCCTAAGACTCTGACCAGCTATTCTCCTTGCTTCCGTAAGGAAAAAGGCGCACACGGTCTGGAAGAGAGAGGCGTATACAGAATCCATCAGTTCGAAAAGCAGGAAATGATCGTTGTGTGCAAGCCTGAAGATTCCAAGATGTGGTTTGACAAGCTGTGGCAGAACACTGTAGATCTGTTCAGAAGCATGGATATTCCGGTAAGAACCTTGGAATGCTGCTCCGGTGACCTGGCTGACCTGAAAGTGAAATCTGTAGACGTAGAAGCATGGTCCCCGAGACAGAAGAAGTATTTCGAAGTTGGCAGCTGCTCCAACCTGGGCGATGCGCAGGCAAGAAGACTGAAGATCCGTGTAAATGGTGAAAACGGAAAATACTTTGCACATACACTGAATAATACAGTAGTAGCGCCTCCGAGAATGCTGATTGCTTTCCTGGAGAATAACCTGCAGGCAGACGGCTCTGTCAGAATTCCTGAAGTGCTGCAGCCTTACATGGGCGGAATGAAAGAAATTCGCAAAAAATAATTATGTAAACTAAAATAAACAAAAAGTGAGGTGAGATTCTTGCACAAATTTTTGAGAGCAGTGGGATTCAGTCAGTATACAGAAAAGAAACAGGTTCAAAAGCTGATCCGGGATATCATTATTCATGCGGATGAGCGCAGCTATACGACCGTTGGGAAAAAGACGCTGGTTGCAGAATTTGACAGGAATTTCGCCGAAGATATCGGAATAGCAGTGTGCGGAGAATTTGATGAGGACGATACGTACAGTTTCGATTATTATCTTCCGTACCTGCGCTCCGATCTTGTCAGTACAGCAGAGGATATCTCAATCGAGCGCCACGCAGCGAAGGAGTCCTATGCGGGAATCTGCGACGATCCGAAGGTTGGTGTTTCCCTGATTTTTTACCTGCAAAATATGATTTCGTATCTGAAATTGCAGGGAGAAGGCAAGATCCCGGCAAAGGGTACTTCTTTGAACCTTTCCGCACTTTCCTGTCAGGGAACGATCATGATGCCGATTCAGAAGACGGAATGGCAGAAAAAGAAGATTGCCAAGGACGCGGTACAGAGAAACCGTCTGATTCAAGCTGCACGCGGCGGCGATGAAGAAGCGATGGAAAGCCTGACGTTAGAAGATATGGACACCTACACGTCCATTTCCAGAAAGATTCAAAAAGCCGATATTTTCAGTCTTGTAGATACGTATTTCATGCCGTATGGTGTGGAATGTGACCAGTATTCTGTTCTGGGTGAAATCACGGATATGAAGCTTGTAACCAACGGACTGACGGGCGAAAAGGTACATATTCTGACCCTGTGTTGCAACGACCTGAATTTAAAGGTTGCAATCAACAGCATTGATCTGCTGGGCGAACCTGCTGTCGGACGCCGCTTCAAGGGCAGCGTGTGGTTGCAGGGACAGGTGAATTTCCCAGAAGAGTCGTAGAAGAGTTCACGGACAGCGTAAAGTATTTGACTTGTACAGATAATTTCTGTATAATAAATTTGTTTATGGAACTGTTTTTTGTGTGACGAATCGAATAGGTGTTACTTCTAAGAAGCAACCATGGTTAAAGCCGTGAAACCTAAAAAGTGGCAACAAAGAGTCTGATTGGAACAGTAGCATATAGAAATGTCGAAATAAGAAATCAGATGATTCATCACGAAAGTGATTGAGTTCATAAAGTTGGTTGCCGTGACCGAAAAGGCTGAAAAGCTTGAAAATACGGCATTTGTTCTCGTAGTTAAATGGATATAACAAGCGCCTCCTAAGCGCTAGTTGTGGGTTCAATTCCCGCCGGGAACATCGATTTTTTGCAACA
>ENA-OROM01000093-OROM01000093.1-human-gut-metagenome-genome-assembly--contig:-NODE-93-length-111759-cov-18.524287_pt1 | contig 111759 bp, 85 predicted proteins | sample MGYA00242129_ERZ509050 | MGnify/ENA primary metagenome ERZ509050 (study PRJEB26280, sample SAMEA2338701) | human gut metagenome | biome: human gut; feature: human-associated habitat; material: faeces...
AAAACTGGTCATTTTTTGCTCCAATTTTTGCCCTCAAACCACAACATCTTGTGGTCTAACATGCCTATTTTTCTTATTTTCCACAATACTGCATCAGAACTACCGACTCCACATGTCCCCCCATCGGGAAGTTGTCAAACGCCCTGCCGCATTTTAACTCATAGCCCTGGCTGCAGAGATATTTTAAGTCCCGGGCGAGGGTCGCGGAATCGCAGCTGACGTAAACCAGGCGTTTCGGGCGCATTTTTAAAATGGTATTGAGGCACTCTTCGTCACAGCCCTTGCGCGGAGGATCAACAACGATAACATCCGCAAAAATTCCTTCTGTTTCGTATAAGTGCGGCAGCACTTCCTCCGCTTTTCCGACATAAAATTTCGCATTGTCGATGCCGTTGCGCACTGCATTCTGGCGCGCATCATCGATTGCCTGCGGGACAATTTCCACGCCGTAGACCTGTTTCGCCTGGCGCGCCAGGAACAGGGAAATCGTGCCGATTCCACAGTAAAGATCCCAGACTGTCTCATTTCCGGTCAGTCCTGCATAAGAAAGCGCCTGACTGTAAATATTTTCCGTCTGAACCGGATTGACCTGATAAAAGGACTGGGGTGAAATTGTGAAAACAAGCCCGCCGATCGTGTCCTCAATGCGGTCTTTCCCGCGGATCGTCCGGGTTTTACTGCCCATAATCACATTGGTCCGCTCTGTATTGGAATTGACCGAAAAGCTGGTCATTCCGGGCACCTTTTCAAACAGCCTGTCCGCAAGCTCCTGCTCCGCCGCAAACGAACTGCCGTTGAGAATCAGGCAAACCATAATCTGTCCTGTTGAAAAGCCTTTACGGATCAGGACATGGCGCAGCAATCCCTTTCCTGTCGTTTCATCGTATGCTGGAATTTTCTTTTCCGTACAAAAATCCAGCACAATATCCAAAACGATTTTGTTTTCCGCAACGCCGAGCGCACAGTCCCTGTTTTCAATAATCGTGTGTGTCCGTCCGGCATAAAAGCCCGCAATCAAACGACCATTTTTGTCCATTCCGACCGGAAACTGCGCCTTGTTGCGATAATGGAACGGATGCTCCATCCCGACCGGCGCTTCCATAATTTCCTCTACAAAATCCGGGGCAAAGCCGCCAATCCGGATCAGGTTGTTTTTGACCTTGCGGTCCTTAAAGGCGAGCTGCTTTTCATAGGAAACCGCCTGCAGCTGACAGCCGCCACACTGTCTCGCATACGCACAGACCGGCTCCACGCGGTCGGGCGACGGTTCCAGCACTTCTTCCAGGCGCGCAAAGGCATATCCCTTTTTCGGTTTTACGACTTTTGCACGCACCGTATCGCCCAGAACCGCGTCCTTGACAAACAGCGTATAACCATTGCCTGAAAGGGCATCGGAATCCTCCAGATGTCCGATGCCCTCTCCGTCAGTTCCCATATCTGTAATTTTCACTGTAAAAATCTGATTTTTCTGTATATTCACGTCATCCTCCATGCTTCGGCAGCTGCGCTGTATTTTTACCGCTGCAGCTGCGTAGAATGCGCGCCGGTCGTGCTTTCTACGTCCGGCTATGCAAAACCTGCGCAGCTGCGCTGCGTCCATTCCTTCGGCTGAGCCGTCTTAGTCCATCCGCGTCATGCGCAGATTGGATTCAAAGAGCCGGTTGTAACCCAGCCATCCGGTTTCAGAAGTTCCCTCCAGAATCTCCGTAAAGGTTTCCAGCTTCGCATCTGCATTATCCGCCAGGTTCAGTGCCATTGCTTCCATGAGCGCAGGCTTTTTGGGAGAACCGTATTCATATTCTCCGTGGTGCGCCAAAATGCAGTGTTTCAATTCCGAAGCAAGCACAGTCGGAAAGCCCGGAATCATCCGAATTTTGTCGCTGACCATCTCCGTTCCGATTACGATATGACCAAGCAGCTGTCCATCGTCCGTGTAATCGTTCTGCGGGAAAAGGGAAATTTCTTTTGTCTTGCCGATATCATGACACATCGCGGCAGCCAAAAGCAGATCCCTTTTTAACATCGGGTAGGATTTTGCAAAATAATCGCACAGCTTCACAACGCCAAGCGTGTGCTCCAGCAGACCGCCTACAAATCCATGATGTACGCTTTTCGCTGCGGAAGATTTTTTGAAGTTTGTAAGAAACGCCTCGTCTTTTACAAAGAACGCCTCCATCAGCTTTTTGAGCCATTCATTTTCCATGCTGTTGATATAGGAAAGCAGCTCCTGATACATCACGGAAATGTCCTTTTTGCTGACCGGAAGATAATTGGCAGGCTCGTATTCCCCCTCGCGGCACAGGCGGATTCGTTTGATATTGATCTGGTTTGCGCCCTGAAAACAGGTCACATCGCCATAGACCTCAATATAATCCAGGCTGTCGAAATCATCGATGCCCGCACTGTTGGGATCCCAAATTTTGCCGTCTACCGTGCCGGTCTTATCCTGCAGGATGACGGTTTCATACGGCTTACCATTCTTCGTCACAGCAGACTGTTTATGCTTACACAGATAAATATCGAATACTCTGTCGCCTTCTTTATAATCCTTAATAAATTTCATTTTCTTTTCCTCTTTTCCAAAAATCTCTATTCTGTTGACAATGCTGCGCAAAACCGAAAACGGCAGTGCTGCATCAAAAGCCTTTCGCTATCCTCTACGCCTTACTCCTGCAAAAGCACCTCAATTTCCATTTCCTGATATTCTTCCTGTCCCTGCCGCATCACAGTGACTGTCACCGTCGTGTCCGGCTCGCAGGAAAGAAGCGCCGCATGGTAGTCCGCAAACGAAGTGATCTCTTCTCCTTCCATGCCAACGATTACGTCGCCGCTCTGGATTCCCGCTTTCATCGCGGGAGAATCCATTATGATTCCCGTCACATATGCACCGACCGGCACATGTTTTTCCAGATGGATTTCGTCCGGTACATCCGTCCCGGTAATGCCCATATGGGCGATTTTCTGACCATTCGACAGCTTGCCAACCGTCGTCAGCAGATCGGAAATGCCATATGCGCTGAGCACATCGGAACTCTCCGCTTCCCCGGCGTGCACGATGCCGAGTACCTTTCCGGAAAGATTGATTAAAACGCCTCCGGTTCCCTGCAACCCCGTCATATCTGTCTTCAACAGGCGGACATTATGATCCGTAAGATTTTGATAATAATCTGCAGAAGTTACCATTCCGAAAATTATCGTTTCCGCACCCTGCGGACGTCCGATTGCAATCACCGGCACAGCCTGTACACTACTGCCGGAGCTTCCCATCGTCGCCGATCCGACATTTTTCCGGATATCCTCCGGAATATCCTCCAGCGCCACACTCAAAATGGCGAGTCCCGTTTCCTTATCCTTTCCCTTCAGCGAAGCGGACACACTCCGTCCGCTGTAAAAGGAAACCTCCAGTTCCTCCGCCTGACTGATGGCTGCATCGTCCACAAGAATCAGCAGCTCCTTACCGTTATCCGCAACGATCAGCCCTGCCGTCTGTCCCTGGTTTTCATAAGTGTTATCAAACCAGTCCACATCCGACACCACACCGGTCACTGTTACCATCGAATGATCTGCAAATGTCTTCGCCACCGCATACATATTCCGGTACAGCTTCTGATAATCCCCGATTTCCAGCGCGACTTTTTCCACAACGGTCTGCAGCTCTGTCGTTGTCTCCGTTTCCGTCTCTTCTTCCAGAATCATATCCTCCGGACGCATCTCATCCTCGATATTTTCTTCCTTCAGCTCCACCTGCTGCGGCTCCTCCTCCGGGTACAGCAGATTGGAAAATACCGGTTCCAGCACAAGGAAGGTCACACAGGCGATCAGCCCAAAAATCGCTGCCATGCTCGCCGTCAGCAACGTTTTTTTGAACAGCTTTCGGCGGTTCAGCGGTCGTTCTTTTACCTTTTCTTTGATAAACTCGATATCCTGATTCGTCAGATCCTGATTCGGTCTGTTATCCTCCATAAGTATCGGTTCCTTTCTGCCCGTTTGGGTACTTTTCAGTATACCTCATCTGCCCGCCTGCACACAAGTGCCGGAAAGACTTTTTCCGGGCGCAAAATTTTTCCCCGGTTTCTCTCTCTATATGGTATGATAGTGGTAGCCGCCTGTACCACAAGACAGCAGCATCAATCCTGTGTAATGATTCTGCTGTGCAGCATTTTATGGAACGAATATAGGTGCCTTTTGGCACTGTGTTTTGAAAAACGAAAGGAACTACTATGAACGCGAAAGTTTTACGCGTATTGGAATATGATAAAGTCATTCATATGCTGGAGCAAAAAGCAACCTCGGACCCCGGACGACAGCTTTGCCGGGATCTCGTGCCCATGACCGATCTTGCGCAGATCGAACAGGCTCAGACCGAAACTGCAGATGCCCTGACCCGGATTTTCCAGAAGGGCAGCCTGAATTTCGGCAGCAATAAGCCCCTCGGCATGTGCCTGCGCTCCCTCGAAATCGGCAGCACCCTCTCTTCTGAAGAGCTGCTGCGCATCGCCGGTCTTTTGGAAAACACCGCCCGTGTCAAAAACTTCGGGCGCTCCGACAAGGACGAAGAACAGCAGGATTCCCTGACAGAATATTTTCACTGTCTCGAACCCCTCGCACCCCTTTCCAAAGAAATTCGCCGCTGCATCATCGATGTGGATGAAATTGCGGACGACGCCAGTCCTGCCCTCAAAAAAATCCGGCGGAGCATGGTATTAACCGGGGAAAAGATTCACAACCAATTAAACAGCATGGTAAACGGTTCCGTCAGAAACTATCTGCAGGATGCCGTGATTACCACCCGCGACGGACGCTACTGTATCCCCGTCAAGGCGGAATATAAAGGTCAGGTGCCCGGCATGGTGCACGACCAGTCCTCCACCGGCTCCACCTTTTTCATCGAGCCCGCAGCCGTTGTCAGCTTAAACAATCAGCTGCGTGAGCTGGAAATCGAGGAGCAAAAGGAAATCGCCGTTATTCTGGCAAATTTGAGTGCCGAAGCAGGTGCACACACCCTTGAAATCGCAGAAAACCAGCGGATTATGACGCAGCTCGATTTCATCTTTGCAAAGGCTTCCCTTGCGATGGATCAGAATGCTTCCCGTCCGCTTTTCAACGACGAGCATATCGTTCGTATCCGTCAGGGACGACATCCGTTGCTTGACCGCAAAAAAGTCGTTCCGATCGACGTCGAGCTTGGCAAAAATTTCGATCTTCTCGTCATCACCGGTCCCAACACCGGCGGTAAAACCGTATGTTTAAAAACAGTCGGACTGTTCACGCTGATGGGGCAGGCAGGTCTGCACATTCCTGCCCTGGACCGCTCGCAGCTGTCCGTTTTTACAGAGGTTTTTGCAGATATCGGTGACGAACAGAGCATTGAACAGAGCTTGAGTACCTTTTCCTCCCACATGACCTCCATCGTCTCCATTCTGGCAAAGGCAGACGCAGATTCCCTGTGCCTGTTCGATGAGCTGGGGGCCGGGACCGACCCGACTGAGGGTGCGGCGCTGGCGATTGCGATTTTGAACTATCTGCATGACCGCGGCATCCGCACAATGGCGACCACACATTACAGCGAGCTGAAAATCTACGCTCTTTCCACAAATTTTGTAGAAAATGCCTGCTGTGAATTCGATGTGGAAACGCTGCGTCCGACCTACCGACTGCTGATCGGCATTCCCGGAAAGAGCAACGCCTTTGCAATTTCCAAAAAGCTCGGTCTTTCCGACGAAATCATCGAAGCTGCCAAAGAGCAGATCGACGAACAGGACGTCAGCTTTGAAGACGTTATTTCCGATCTGGAAAAGAGCCGCGTTACAATTGAAAAAGAACGCCGCGAAATCGAAGATTACAAAAAAGAAATCGAAGCCCTCCGGCATAAGCTACAGGAGAAAAACGATAAAATCGACCAGACGCGGGACCGTATCCTGCGCGAAGCGAATGAAAAAGCGCGGGATATTCTGCGTGAAGCAAAGGACACCGCAGACGAAACGATCCGCATTTTCCAGAAAGCCGGTCCCGGCGCTTCCATGAAGGATCTGGAACAGGCACGTCAAAAGCTGCGCAGCAACATCGACGACAAAAACAGCAAGCTTTCCGTCGCTGCAAAGGACAAGCCCAAAGCTCCGGCATTAAAGCCCGAACAGCTCAAAAAAGGCGATGCCGTGCGCATTGTTTCCATGGGGCTCAAGGGTACGGTCAGCAGCCTGCCTGATGCAAAGGGCAACCTCTTCGTGCAGTGCGGCATCATGCGCACCTCCACGAACATAAAAGACCTTGTCCGCATCGAGGAAGCGACGATTACCACACCTACGATGTCCAAAACAAATACCGGCAAGCTCCGGATGTCCAAGTCCTTCTCCGTTTCCCCTGAGATCAATCTGCTGGGCAAAACGGTAGACGAAGCCCTCGCCGCCCTCGATAAATATCTGGACGACGCTTATCTGGCACATCTGGAAAACGTCCGCGTCGTACATGGCAAGGGGACCGGTGCCCTGCGCAAGGCCATCCAGCAGCATTTAAAGCGCATCAAATATGTCAAATCCTTCCGACAGGGCGAATACGGCGAAGGCGATGCCGGCGTAACGATTGTAGAATTTAAAAAATAATCCGCAGGACGGCAATCATCTGCCGACTTTGCAAAAACAAATAACGAGGTTCATTATGGTAAATAAACAGAAAATTCTGATTGTTGACGACGATGCCAATATCGCCGAACTCATTTCACTGTACCTGACCAAGGAATGCTTTGATACGATGATCGTGGAGGACGGGGAATCCGCCCTCCGCGCTGTGGATACCTTCGCGCCGAACCTGATTCTGCTCGATCTGATGCTTCCCGGCATCGACGGCTATCAGGTCTGCCGTGAAGTCCGCAGCAGTTCCTCTGTTCCCATCATCATGCTGTCCGCCAAAGGCGAAATTTTTGACAAGGTGCTCGGCCTGGAGCTTGGTGCGGATGATTACATGGAAAAGCCCTTCGACTCCAAGGAGCTTGTCGCAAGAGTCAAAGCGGTGCTGCGCCGCTACAAGCCAGCTGCTGCCGTTCCGGCAAAGCCTGCTGTGGAATGTGTCGAATATCCCGATCTGACAATCAATAAAACCAATTATTCCGTTATGTATATGGGGAAAAATGTCGATATGCCGCCAAAGGAGCTAGAGCTTCTCTATTTTCTGGCAGCTTCGCCCAACCACGTTTTTTCCAGAGAACAGCTTCTGGATCAAATCTGGGGCTATGAATACATTGGCGACACCCGCACGGTAGACGTACACATCAAGCGTCTGCGCGAAAAGATCAAGGATCATGCAAACTGGAAAATCGCCACGATCTGGGGAATCGGCTACAAATTCGAGGTAAGATGACATGCGCAAAACCCTGTATCTGAAATTTGTACTCGGCTACCTGATCTTCGGATTTTTCGGATTTTTAGTCGTAGCAACGTTCGTTTCCAGTATGACGCTGGAGCATCTGAAACGGGAAAAGGCGGACTCCCTTTATAAAGAAGCTACTCTGATCGCAAATACCTACGCTTCCGACTTATACAGCAGCAATGTTTCCCTCGAGGAGGTCAAAAAACAGCTGGATGCGCTCAGCACCTACCTGTCCTCCCAAATCTGGATCATTAATCCATCCGGACGTATTATCATGACAACTGAAACACCGCTGGATGTGAATCATGAATCTCGCGTGGAAAATTTTGACTCGACCATCACCGCCGGTTCCTTTTATACGGTTGGTGACTTTTTCGGCTGCTTCCAGGAGGAAATGCTCAGTGTATTTGCGCCCATCACTTCCAATTTTAAAGTGCAGGGCTATGTTGTCATCCATATCCCCATGGCAAATATTCGGGCTTCCAGCGAAAGCCTGCTGAATATTTCCTATATTATGCTCGTGATTTTTTTCCTGCTGTCGCTGATCATTCTGATTTTCTTTACAGAAATGGTCTATCTGCCGCTGCGCAAGATCACAGCAGCCACCGAGCAGTACGCGGCAGGCAATCTGCATTATGAATTTCAGGTAGACAGTGAGGATGAGATCGGTTATCTGGCTGCCTCCCTGTCTCTCATGGCAAGTGAGATCGCACGCGCCGAGGATAACCAGAAAAAATTCATCGCCAACGTTTCTCACGATTTCCGCTCTCCGCTGACTTCAATCAAAGGGTATCTGGAGGCGATGCTGGATGGAACGATCCCGCCAGAGCTCCACGAAAAATATCTCGGCATCGTCTTAAACGAAACGGAACGCCTGACAAAGCTGACCAACAGCCTGCTGACCTTAAACAACCTGAATATGAAGGGCATGATCCTGGAAAAATCTGTTTTCGATTTAAATTCGGTCATTCGCTCTACTGCCGCTTCCTTCGAAGGAACCTGCCAGCAGAAGCATATCGGCATCGAGCTGCTTTTAACCGGCGACCGTATGCCCGTTCTCGCCGACAAAAGCAAAATCGAGCAGGTCTTATACAACCTGCTCGACAACGCGATTAAATTTTCCCACCCAGACTCTGCGATTCGCATCGAGACAAACGAAAAGCATGGAAAGGTTTTTGTCTCCGTCAAGGACAGTGGTATCGGAATCCCGAAGGACAGCCTGCGGCTGATCTTCGATCGTTTCTATAAGACCGACCTTTCCCGTGGCAAAGACAAAAAGGGAACCGGGCTGGGACTTTCCATTACAAAAGAAATTATCCAGGCGCACAACGAAAATATCAACGTCATCAGCACCGAGGGCGTCGGGAGCGAGTTTATCTTCTCCCTGCCCGTGCAGGACAACGAAGCGTAGGGCGGGATGCCTTACGCTTTCCAGTGCAGCCGGTGAAGTTCTCCATTTTCCTGTAACCCTACGAAATGATTCTGGCGCAGCGCTTCATACAAAACGATCGCTACGGAGTTGGACAGGTTCAGGGAACGGATATCCTGTCCCATCGGAATGCGGATACAGCTCTTTTCATACTCCACAAGGATTTCCTCCGGGATTCCGGCACTCTCCTTGCCGAACATAATATAATCGTCCGGTCCGATCTTTACATCGCTGTAAACCTGATGCGCTTTCGTCGTCGCCATCCAGAGCTTCGGCGCATCCGGCTCGCCGCTTACAAGCGTCGGATTTTTTTCCAGAAAATCCGCAAAATTGATGTAGCGGCGCACATCCAGCAGATTCCAGTAATCCATGCCTGCGCGCTTTAACTGCTTTTCACTCAAAGAAAAGCCCAGCGGTTCAATCAGATGCAGAACCGTCCCGGTCGCGACGCAGGTTCTTCCGATATTTCCCGTATTCGCCGGGATTTCCGGCTGATGCAATACGATGTTTAACATATCTTTATCATTCCTTTTCCGCTTTCAGTTTTTTTACAAAATGCGACAGCCGTCCGATCGCAACTTTCAGATTTTCCAGGGAATAAGCGTAGGAAATACGGATGTAGCCCTCGCCGCTGTCCCCAAACGCCGTGCCCGGCACGACTGCAACCTTTTCTTCCTGCAGAAAACGCGTCGCAAACTCATCACTGGTCATGCCGAATTCCTTGATACAGGGGAACACATAAAACGCGCCGTAAGGCTCGAAGCAGGGCAACCCCATTTCTGCAAAGGCATGCAGCAGATAGCGTCTGCGCTGATTGTACTGTTCGCGCATTTCCGCTACATCGTCATCGCCGTTTTTCAGCGCCTCTACCGCCGCATACTGGCTCGTCGTAGGAGCACACATGATCGCAAACTGATGGATTTTGAGCATCTGTTTTAAAATCACTTCCGGTCCGCAGGCATAGCCCAGACGCCATCCGGTCATTGCATATGCCTTGGAAAATCCGTTGATCAGAACCGTCCGCTCCCGCAGCCCCGGAATCTGTGTGATGGAAACCGGATTGCCTTTATAGGTCAGCTCACTGTAAATTTCATCCGATATCACAAACAGATCTTTTTCTTCCACGATCTTTGCGATCGCTTCCAGATCTTCCCGTTCCATGATCGCACCGGTCGGGTTATTCGGATAGGGCAAAATCAGGATTTTCGTCTTTTCCGTGATTGCATCCAGAAGCTCCTGTGCCGTCAGGCGGAACTCGTTTTCCGCTTTCAACGGGATGATAACCGGCTTCGCACCTGCAAGCACGGCGCACGGCTCATAGGAAACATAGGACGGCTGTGGAATCAGCACCTCGTCTCCCGGATTTACCATCGCACGCAGCGCAATATCGATGGCCTCGGAGCCGCCGACTGTAATCATGATTTCATGCAGCGGATCATAGGACACCTGATAGCGGCGTCTCAAATAATGCGCAATTTCCTCCCTCAGCTGCTTCAAGCCGGCATTGGAGGTGTAAAAGGTACGTCCCTTTTCCAGAGAATAAATGCCCTCGTCGCGGATGTGCCACGGAGTATCGAAGTCCGGCTCGCCGACACCCAGAGAAATCGCATCCTCCATTTCGCTGACGATATCGAAAAATTTCCGGATTCCGGACGGTTTAATCGTAACGATTGTATCAGAAAGGGGATTTCTCATGGCGTAATCATCTCCCTCTGATCCTCGCATTTGCGGGTCAGGATCGTTCCGTGATCCTTATATTTTTTCAGGATAAAATGGGTCGCTGTGCTCAAAATGCTGTCCAGCGTGGAAAGCTTATCCGAAACGAACGCGGAAACTTCTTTCAGGGATTTGCCCTCCAGTGTTACGAGCAGATCGAAACCGCCGGAGATCAGGTACACTGCATGTACCTCCGGGTACTTGTAAATCCGCTCCGCGATGCTGTCAAAGCCCTGACCGCGCTGGGGTGTTACGCGAACCTCAATCAGCGCGGAAACCTTTTCGATGCTTGTTTTTTCCCAATCAATCAGTGTATGATAGCCGCAGATAATGCCCTCTGCTTCCATCGCTGCCATTTCGTTTACCACGTCAATTTCCTCTACGCCGAGGATGACTGCCAGCTCTTTTAAATCGATCCGGCTGTTTTTCTCAATAATTTTTAATAATTCTTCTCTCATTTTTTTCTTCCGTTCCTGCCGGATATCCGGCAACTGTTCTACTACTCCATCCGATAAATCGCATCCGTATTCGCCGGTTCTAAAAATCTTCGTTCCTCTCCGTTGACAATCACGCGATCGTTGTCCGCAGACAAAAATCCGATCACCGCCGCCGGGATTTTCTGCTGCTGCAGCTGCTCTGCCAGCATCTCGCCCTGATCGGTCACAAACAGCAGACTGCCGTTTCCGGACAGTTCATAGGGATTGACGTCCAGTTCATTACAGATTTCTACCGTTTCCTGTCGGATGGGAAGCTTCTTTAAAGATACCTCCAGTCCGGTCCCGGCCTGCTCTGCCAGTGTCCAGAGTGCATGGAATACACCGCCTTCCGATACTGCACAGGCAAGTCCGACGCCGGACTTACCGGCGACTGCAGCCTCCGGTAAAATCGAAAAGTGCTGCTCCAGCTGTGCTACGTCGTCCAGAAGCTGCGCAGGATAGCGCTTCAAAAGGGCTTCCCGGTATGTTTTTTCCAGGCGGACAGTTCCTGCCAGTCCCGCCCATTTCGTCATTACAATCTGCTGACCGGCGCGCGCCGACAGCGCAGCGCCTGCAGGCGCAGTCCACACTTCTGCAAGCGCCTCTGCTGTCGCAACAGGCGCAATGACTGCACCGGACACATGCACTTTCACATCCGCGAGCGTAACCTGCAGCTTCTGCGCTGCTTCCTGCGCTGCGACAGTCATCTTCTGCAGCTCCTGCTCTTGACAGTCTGCCGGAAGCATCAGCTGCATGGACACCATGCGTACCTTTGCTTCTCCTCTTCCCACTGCTGCCGCTGCTGCGCGGTTTACTGCCTCATAAACGCAAAGTTTGGCTCCCTCTGCTCCGGACCAAACAGACAGACTCTGCGCCGTAATCCACAGCTGCTTCGCTTTTTCCGGCGCTTTATCCACATTTTCAGACGTGAGAAAGGCGCAGCCTTCCCCATACTCTGCGCCTTTCACCCCTATGCCGTTTGTTTCTATTTTTCGATGAACGCTGCGTTTATAAACGTTTCCCGTTACGTTCCCTGTTTTCATAAGCTTTTCTCCATTCCGAATACCATCGTATCAAAGCATTGCAGAGCCGGACCTCCAGCCCGGCTCTGCCATCCGCTCTGCTTTAGGATCCGGTGCTTAGTTTCCCGCCGCTGCGTCCTGCTGCGCCTGTGCAGCCTGCGCCTGAGCCTCTGCGATCGCCTGCAGCTGCTCCGGTGTCAATGCCGCCGCTGCTGCCTGCTGCGCTTTGATATTGGAAATGGTCGCTTTGACCGTATCAATGCTGCTGGTCGCAATGGCCGCCTGCATCTGGCTGGTCGCATTCGGATCCGGAGAAGCAATTCCAACGGTTGCCGTTCTGGGGCTCATCTTGTAGTTGCTGCTGTTGACCTGCTCCCGGCTGACTTCCACACCGTTTTCCTTTACAATCTTCCAGAGTCTTGCCTTGTAGCCAATATGTGCGCTGCTGACGCTGATGACGCCGATAGGCTGGGAAGCGTCCGCTATGATCTGATCCGCTTCCGGAACCTTTTTCTCAACCACTTCACTCTCATAATCTACGGCGCGGTTTTTTGCTCTCGTCTCTACACCATAGATCGTAAATGTAATCTTTTTATCAGCCGTATGTCCATCGATATAAATCGGATAATCCGTATTATTCACAAATACAAAATCCTTGCCGGAGGATTCTGCAATCGCCGCATCCGCAGACGGATCTACATAGGTTACGATCATGGAATGATTGTGACGTTCTGTCACTTCCAGCTCTGCCCGCAGAACCGCATTGTACAGCGTTGTGGATACCTGACAGATACCGCCGCCGATGCTGTCTACCACCTTGCCGTTCAAATAAGAACCCGCCATCTCGTAACCGTTTTCGGTAGAGAAGGGCTTCACTGTATTATAGGTAGAAAACGTATCGCCGGGATACAAAGTTGTTCCGTTGATCAGTCTGCAGCCATTTGCAACGTTTTTGCTGCGGGACGCACCGGAGGTCGAATAGCTTGTCGTAAATGTTCCAAGCACATCTTTTACCTTCGCAAGCTCTTCTGTTTTTCCCTTGGGCTCATCCACTGCCATTACGAGGGCAACGTTTCCGTTTTCCCCTTTGACCCAGGAGCCCGTAAGATAATCGTAGATCGCAGCTACGGACGCATTTTCATCTACCACATATCCGGTCTGTCCATCTTCGATCTGAAAGGATCCGTCAACCCGTGTCAGGTGCGCATCGATCGCTTCCACATTAAATTTACTGCAGCGCTCCGTCACAGCCTGACGAATCGCTTCTTTATCAAAATCCAGAACAACTGGGTAATTTTTTCCTTTATTCTGCAGATCCTTTTCCGCCTTATAGCGCGCTACAATATTTCCCTTTTTTCCAAGGGACACTGCTTCCGAAACAAGCTCCGGGTTTTTCCAGGAAATTCCCAGCTCAGAAAGGCTGATAGATACACTCTGTCCATCCTGCGCCTGCAGCTGCACCTGCGCCTGCCCAAGTTCGTTCACATAGCTCTGAACCGCCCCCTGCGCCTGTTCCTGTGTCATCCCGGAAAGATCCATGCCATCTGCCGAAATCCCGGTCTGGATGGTATCGTTCGGCGCTGCGTATACAGTCTTTCCTGCCGCCGCCGTGCACGCAAACACGCACACCAGCATGGCTGCCGTCATCAGTACGGTTTTCATTCGATTCATTTTAAAATTCCTTTCTATGCCGCTTATAAAAACGACAGCAATGTAGGAACAATCATCGCCAGCACCAGAATAAGGATGATGATCGACGATATAATTTTCTGTGTCTTTTTCTTTCTGAAATTCATGCTCTGCTCCTTTATCCGCAAACTGCCTTATAACATCTGACAAATAGCATTAAAGCACCATCTTCCATGGCTGCGCTTCCACACATTATAAAGCACTTCCCTCACTTTTGCAAGCTTCCATATGCCGCAAGAATCCGGTCGATCTGACGGCTTGCCTCGTTTTTCGTCAGCATGGAAACGTCGTAATCCGGCGTCAGCTGATGCAGCGCAAGAAGCTTTGTCAGACGTTCCTTCTGTGCCTTCGTCGCAGGCGATTCGCGTTTTACCTTGCAAATCAACGGAACCGGCTCAAAATCCTTTGCCCGGTCCGGGTCTGTTCCATAAAGCTCCAGCAATTTTTCATATAAAATATGCGTTGCCCTCGCGTCCTCCAGCGCCCGATGCGCCTGAATCGGAATTTCGAAATGTTCGCACAGGGCGGATAGTCTTCTGCTCGGAAGCTCCGACAAAAACTGTCTGGAAAGCTTCAGGGTATCCACGCCGCTCCGTTCAAAATCCAGCCGCATATTCACCGCCGCGCGCTTCAAAAACCCATAATCGAACAAAATCCGATGTCCCACAAGGGGCAGATCTCCTGCAAACTCCAAAAAGGCAGGCAAAACGCTTTCCATCGGCTCTGCTTCATCTACCTGCTCCTGTAAAATTCCGGTCAGCTCTGTGATATGCGCAGGCAATATGCGCCCCGGATTGACAAAGGATGTAAAGCTTTCGACAATCTGTCCGTCCCGGACGCGCACTGCCCCGATTTCTATAATTTTATCCTGCTTCGGCGCAAGCCCGGTCGTTTCCACATCTACGCTCACATATTCTTTCACTTCTTTTTCCTGCTCTCCTTTTTTTGACGGCTCTGATAATCCTTACACCATCCCGTCAGAAAACATTCCCCGCATTTCGGCGTCGGTGCCTTGCAGATGGTCCGCCCCAGTGTAATGATCTGAATATTGTATAAAATCCAATGATCCTTCGGCAATACCTTCATCAGCTCATATTCCACTTTTTCCGGGTCATCCTCTTTTGTCAGCCCCAGCTTTTTGGAAATCCGCTTCACATGGGTATCCACCACAACGCTTGGCTCGTGAAAAATATTGCCGCGGATAACATTTGCCGTCTTACGTCCGACTCCCGGCAGCGCCGTCAGTTCCTCCAGTCCGGAGGGGACTTCACCGCCATGCAGTGCCATCAGCCTCTGACAGCAGGCAATGATATTTTTCGCTTTATTATGATAAAAACCGGTCGGACGGATATCCTGCTCCAGCTCTTTTAAATCCGCCTCCGCAAAGGCTTCAACCGACGGATATTTCACAAACAGATCTTTCGTGACAATGTTGACCCGTGCGTCGGTGCACTGCGCGCTCAGCATCGTCGCGATCAAAAGCTGCCAGGCATTTTCATGGTTGAGGTAGCAGATATATTCTCTCCCGTAGTGGGCGTCGAGCTGATCCAAAATGGCTTTCGTGTGTGCGTTCAATCGGCTTCCCTCTTTCCTGTCGCGGCGACTGCTTCTGCGTCCACGGCGGTCCTCTGTCCGGCTGTCGGTTTTGCGTCCGCAGCGGTCGGCAGCTCTACCACCGCTGTTCTCGCATTGTCCGTCAGGCGATCCCGGTTCTGATAATCGAATAAAATTGCCGTTTTCGTCTCCGGAACCTCGCCTCTTTTCAACATACTGATCAGCTCCCACGCCTTTTTCTGTACCGGCCAGGAAAATACCTCCAGATGGGTCATGCGCTGCAGCTGCTTTGCGTGATATTCCTCATACCCCGGCAGATATGTGCGGTTTTTCTCTTCTTCCTGATAAAACTCGACGATCTGATCATGATACGGTTTTTCGTCCAATGCAAATGCCGGGCGGCTCTTCGCATTTTCCCGCAGATACAGGTCATACACCGCCAGCTCCCGGTATAACTCCATCCCATCCGGGTCTTCCTGCTGCGCAAACTCCAAAAGCACCTGGTAGCGGTAAGCTCTGGCAGGCGTATGGACAAAATATCCTTTTTCATGATAAAAATCAGCCAATTTATCATACATTGCAAAGGGATTTTCAAAGCGGCTCTGCAGAACCGGAATCAAATGTGTGAACTGATTGCTGTTATAATACAGCTCCACCATTTCCTCCACCCGCTTTAACCGGATGATATCCCCATAGCTCAGCCATTTTGTATACAAGACCTCATAGGGCGGACAGCTCTGGTACACGATCCCATAGGTCTGTGCCATTTCTTCCAGATAGGAGCCTTTTAATACCTTCAGAAATCCGAGCTGCAGCTGCTGTGGCCTCATGCTGTATACATCATTAAAGGACCGGATAAAGCTTCCCATATCTTCATAAGGAAGTCCTGCGATCAGATCCAGGTGCACATGAATATTATATTCGGAATGGATCCGTACCACTGCATGCCGCAGCTTATCCAGATTTGTATGCCGTCTGACCGCTTCAAGGGTTTGCAGATTCGTGGACTGCACACCGATTTCCAGCTGAACCAGACCGGGGCGCATTTTTGCCAGAAGCGCCAGCTCTTCTCCGTTCAGCAGATCTGCCGAGATCTCAAAATGGAAATTCGTAATTCCATTATCGTGCTCCTGAATATAGCTCCAGATTTCCATCGCGTGCTGATGATTACAGTTAAAGGTTCTGTCAATAAATTTCACCTGCGGAACCTTTTGATCAAGGAAAAACTGCAGCTCCTCCTTCACCAGTGCCAGATCTCTCAGGCGTACCCGTTTGTCAATCGAGGACAGACAGTAACCGCACCGAAACGGACATCCGCGGCTGGATTCATAATAAACGATCCGATTGGCAAAATCCTTCATATCCTTATAAAAAAACGGGATCTCACTGATATTGGTCAGGGAGCGCTCCTTTGTCCGTACAAGCTCCCCGGTGATCGGATCTCGATAAACAATACCTGCAATACTGTCCAGTCCGGCCTGTTTGATTGCGCCCGGCCAGAATGCCACAATCTGCAGCTGCTGCTGTTCCGAATACCGTCCGCTGCTCTTTTTTTCGTAAAAGGTCAAAAGCTCTGAAAACGTCACCTCGCCCTCGCCGACCATAATGCCGGTCAAAAACGGGAATTGCTCCAGAACCTCCTCCGCATGATAGGATACCTCCGGACCGCCCAGCCAGATGGGCAGCTCGGGACGCACCTGATGCAGCTCGGAAATGACCTCCTGCATCATTTTCCAATTCCAGATATAACAGGAAAAAGCCACTGCCTCCGGCTTTCTCTCATAAAGATCGGCAAGGATTTCCTCCACCGTCTGATTGATCGTATACTCGGCAAGCTCCACCTGTGCCGCTGCCTCCGGATGGTATTTTTCCGCATAAGCCCGCAGACTGTAAAGCGCCGGATTGGAATGAATATATTTTGCGTTCAGTGCCGCCAGTAAAAACTTCATCTATAAAACCTTCTTTCGTCAAATGCCTGTTTGATTTCGGTAAACATAATACCACAAATCCGTTTGCTGTGCATCAACATCCAAAACAAAATGCACGCGCTGCAAGCATTCTGTTCCCATGAAAAAAGGGCTTGCCGCACGTTAGTACGACAGCCCTTTCCTTTCGCTTGTGTTTATTATACCTGCTGCAGGTCTTTCTATATAGTGCACAGCAATATATCGTGAGCATAGCTCACTCAATAGCTTCGCCGTTCGCGATGAGCAGGCTTCGCCTGTTCCCGCTCTCTTGCGCTCATTATATCACGAGCCCGCGCTGACGCGCTTTATCGCCTGCTACGCAGGCTGCTCGTTCTCTAATGGCACAAGAAAAACAAATGCCGCCTTCGGCGTCGCTTGTTTTTCTTTTGTGCTCATTATATCACATTTGCAGACTTGTGCACAAAGTCATGCATTTAAGCGGTCAATAAACCGTTCGAATCCTTTTCTTCCGTCCTCCGTGCATTTATAAACGCCTGCGTCCTCCAGAACCTGCATGAACACCAGTCCAATCTCCTGCTGCACAATTTCATGGATATTTTCGGCATTTACCTCGCTGTGTCTGGTCAAAAATTCCTCCGCCCAGTCCGCGTGAGCTGCAAGCACCTCGTTTTGCCGAAGATCAGCCCCGCAAAGGATCGCTTCTTCCAGCTCTGCCATTTCTTTTTTCAGACGGGCAGGAAGCACTGCAAGTCCCATTACTTCGATCAAACCGATGTTTTCCTTTTTGATGTGGTGCAGGTTTGCATGGGGATGGAACACACCAAGGGGATGCTCTTTCGTGGTGATATTATTGCGCAGAACCAGATCCAGCTCATAATGATCGCCACGTTTTCTGGCGATAGGCGTGATCGTGTTGTGCTTCTCCCCCTCTGTCTCTGCAAAGATAAAGGAGGCTTCATCACTGTAGCTGCGCCATGCATTCAGGATCACATCCGCCAGGGCGATCAGCCGCTCTGTATCCGGACCGGAAATTCGGATTACGGACATCGGCCAGTTTACAATTCCTGCCTGTACATCTTCAAAGCCTTTGACCGTAAAGCTTTTTTCGACCGGTGCTTTTGCCATCGGGAACTCATATCTGCCGCCCTGAAAATGATCATGGCTCAAAATCGAACCGCCGACGATCGGCAGATCCGCATTGGAGCCGAGCATATAATGAGGAAACTGTTTTACAAAGTCAAACAGCTTCACAAAGGTATTGTGCTCAATTTTCATCGGCGTGTGCTGGCCGTTAAACACGATGCAATGCTCATTATAATACACATAGGGAGAATACTGAAATCCCCATCTGCTGCCGTTGATCGTCAACGGAATGATCCGGTGATTCTGACGCGCCGGATGATTGATACGACCTGCATAACCCTCGTTTTCCACACAAAGCAGACATTTCGGATAACCGCCCTGCTTTGCCAGCCTTGCCGCCGCAATCGCTTTGGGGTCTTTTTCCGGCTTAGACAGATTGATCGTAATATCCAGATCGCCGTATTTCGTTGGCGTTACCCACTTTTCATCCCTGCAAACACGGTATCTTCGAATATAGTCCGTGTCCTGACTGAATTTATAAAAGAAATCCGTCGCTGCTTCCGGAGACTTTTCATATTCCTCATGAAACCGGCGGATGATCTCACTGGGGCGTCCTACCAGACAGCTCATGATCTTTGTGTCAAACAGATCCCGATAAACGATACCATCCTCCTGCAGGATCCCGTTTTCCACCGCATAATCCATCATTTCCGTCAGAAGATCCGGCAGCCTTTTGACCGCCTCTTCTTCTGTCTGTTCTATCTTTTCCCCGAATCCATAGGGATAATCTTCTATCTGGAACAGCTCCAGCAGCCGGTTTGTCGTATAAATTTCATCCTCTGCAGACACCAGACCTGTCAAAAGTCCATACTGCACCAGTTCACGGATTTTATCCTGAATCATTGCCCTGATTGCCTGCCTTTCTTATAATACTACCGGACCGTCACCGATCTCTACCACATAAAAATCTGCCGCGTAACCGATTTTTTCCAGATAAGCCTTTCCAACCTGCTCCTGAAAAGCCTCGATTGCTTCATCCTTTACGATGCTGACCGTACAACCGCCAAAGCCAGCGCCGGTCATTCTGGAACCGATGACACCGTCTACCTTCCAGGCTTCCTCTACCAGCGTATCCAGCTCAATGCCGGTTACTTCATAATCATCCCGCAGGGAAACGTGGGACGCATTCATCAGCTTGCCAAACTCTGTGATATCGTTTGCTTTCAGCGCTGCAACTGCCTTGATCGTGCGCTGATTCTCATAAGCCGCATGCCGCGCACGCTTTACTCTGACGGGATCCTTGATGGCGGACTTGTAGGTTTCAAACTGATCCTCTGACAGATCCCCCAGCGACTCGATACCGATCACCTGCTGCAGCTCTGCCAGAGCCGCTTCGCACTCGCTTCTTCTTTCATTATATTTAGAATCGCCCAGACCGCGCTTTTTGTTGCTGCAGGAAATCACAAGCTTCGCACCCTCCAGCTGAATCGGCGCATACTCAAATTCCATCGTCGCAGTATCCAGGAAAATCGCATGATCCTTTTTGCCCATCGCGATTGCGAACTGATCCATAATGCCGCAGTTTACACCGTTAAATTTGTTCTCGGAAAACTGACCGATCAGCGCCAGATCCTGATTGGAAACCTCAAAACCATACTGATCGCGCAGGATATAACCTGTCAAAACCTCGACCGATGCGGAAGAAGACAGCCCGGAGCCGTTCGGAATATTGCCAAACAGCAGCAAATCCATACCGTTTGTCACTTCCATCCCCTTCTCGCCAAATGCCCACATCACACCCTTGGGATAATTCGTCCAGTCCGCTTCCTTCTCCGGCTTCAAGCCCTCAACACTCGACTCGATCACACCCAGCTGCTCGAAATTCATCGAATAAAACCGCAGCTTCTTATCCTCACGCCTGCGTGCCACACCATAAGTACCGATCGTCAGTGCACACGGAAAAACATGACCGCCGTTATAGTCGGTATGTTCTCCGATCAGATTCACTCTGCCCGGCGCAAAATAAACCTTCGCACCGTCTGTTCCCCCAAAGAGTTCTCCAAATTTTGCTAAAAGCTGTTCTTTCATCGTAACCTCCCATTCCGCAGGCGCTTCGCGCCGGAGGAACCGCGAGCAGAACATCCGGTTCTGCTCTGCGATCATGGCTGCTTTGTGACGCCTGCGGCACAAACAACCGTTTGAAGAATAAGTGACCACGCTTATTCTTCAAACTGACCTCCCATAAAATAGTCTCAAACACAGGGCTCTCGCCCCTCCTGTAATTATCATACCATACCCCCTCCGTCCTGCCACCCCCAATTGTTAACAAGAACAGTCAAATTGTTGCATAACAATGAGCAGTGCCACCGGGAGGAAACCGACGGATGCCGCCAATCCGGTGAATGCGCAGCATTTACCGGACTGTAGCACTGCGGACTCCCCCGCTCCCCAAGCCCTCTCAACCCCCTTCCTGCCTACACTGCCCCGTCAGGCAACGCCTGACGTACTTCCGCCAATACCCTACCGCCCCTCACTCCCCTTTTACCCCTCCGCCTGCCACCGCCCCGTCAGACCCCGTCTGACGTTTTCCCGCCACAACCTGCCTCCCTCACTTTTTGTAGTATAAAAAGTCGCCACCCGTTTCCGAATGACGACTTTTCATCCACTATTTTTTTAACAGCCATCCAAAACATGATCCCCACACTCACCCAAACCATTACTTTTCCTTTTCTACTTTATTCCGGATTTCATCCAGATATTTTCCCAAAAATCCCGGCATATTCACTCCCAGCCGTTGAATATTTTCAAGAATAGACAGCCATATCGTTATCAACATTCCAAAATTCACTTTATCACTGACTTCAATTTCTACAAACGCGCCAAAATTTCTTATCAATTCCCTGTTGTGTAGTTACAAATTCCATTTCCTTTTCTCCTCGTTTGATCTATTTTACATGCAAATGTCCTTCTCGTTCCTTATGTGCACCTTTATAGAAGAAGAAAGAAAACCAGTTAATGACAAACTACAACATAATAATGGGAAGCTTATCACAATCATGTGACAGGCTCCCCATTGGTATCAATCTTTTTATTGCTATTGCTTCACTATTTTCACTCAAACCGAATGATCGCTACCGTCTCCGCATTTACCAACCTGCAAGCCCTATGGTGCTTCATCTGGCGAAGGATAGACCCTGACTTCCGGTATTGTGGTTTTTTTCGTCCGAAGAAGACCTGCAATTGTCCCATTCTCCCTCTGATACAGATCCATCTCCGAAATCACAAGAAGCTCTCTTCCATCCCGGATGATTTTCTGTGCATGAAGTGCTTCCTCTTCAGAAAGTGTGAGTATCGTGATAAGAGAAGCATCTCCGGTGCAGACCATCACGGCGGCATGAAGCCTCATGCATCATACCGGCATCCGCAAATTCTCTACTTACTTATTTAAGGCTCACACCTCAACAACCATTCCGTCCAGCTTCTGCGAAAAGCCATCCTCAAACACCATTACCACCAGTCCCTGAAATTCTTCCAAAACATGCTCCACCAGAAATCTTGCCGTTGCAGAATCCACCCGATCCGCCACACCATCCAGAAACAGCACATCCGCATCCTGATAAAGTCCCCGTGCGATCCCGACTCTTTTTCTCTGCCCACCGGACAGGTTCTCTCCCTTTTTTCCACACCGCTTAAGCAGTCCATCCCCAAAAGTTTTCACATCCTCGACCAGAGCTGTTTTCGCCAGAATGCCATTCATTTTTGCATCCTCAATCCCCTCTCCCATAGAAATATTTTCCAAAAGAGAGTCATCGAATAAAACCGGCTCACTCGGTACATAGACGCATTTTTTATCCTTCAATTCTCTGTCGCATACGGAAAATAATGTGCGCAGCGCTTCGCTGCTCTTTTCGCCTTTTAAAATCACGATTTCTTTTTCCGCCGCATGGAACGTTTTCTTTCCACCGCCTGCACAGATTAAAAAATCATATCCGTCTTTTTCCCTGACAAAGCCTGCACCATCTGTCTCCTGAAGCAAAAATCCAAGGCGTTCCAGCGATGCGTTCGTCTGCTTCTTTCTTTTTACCAGATTTCCGATCGCATCCGGCAGATATGCCAGAAACGCATAGTAATAGCCAAACATGACAAATTCGCCAACCGAAAAGATTCCGTTCATCATAAACGGCAATGCAATCAGTAAAATAATGCCCAATGCCATATTCGAAGAATTGCCGGAAATACTGCCCAGCAGGCTGTCAAAAATTCTGTCCCGAATCTCGCTTTTCGATCTCTCCTGACATTTTCTCTCATACGCGGAAATTACCCGTTCCCGGTTTCCGATCATATAAAAATACTCGGTGTTTTCAAAAAAGTTATTCAGAAAACTCGTCACTTCTTTTGTGTTTTTCCGGGAATTCGTCCGGTATAAGAAAATTTTCTTGCCAAGAACTTTTACCAGAAAAACCGTCAAAGCGGTCGGGAACAGGCTTACAGCTGCAAAGATCGGGTTGATAAAAAACATCACGATTAATATCGAAACGGATAATACGATTTTGGGAACCTGATAATAAAACTCCAAAAAGAAATTTACGACGTCCTCGCATTCATTCCGGTAATAATTTAAAACTGCGCCGTCTGTCTCCCGCTCCGGATTCAGCGATTCCCTCAACACATAGTTTAACAATACACTTTTTACGTTGTATCTCGCCTTGGTTTTCCATTTTTCCACAAAAGCGGAATTGATCTGTTTTACACAATTGATGATCAGTGGAACCATCACGTTGATCAAGATTAAAATGTTTAGGGAATAGATTCCAAGTGTGACGTCTTTTCCTTCAATCACGTTAAAAATGTCTTTTTTTGCAATACCGCTCATTAAAAAACTGAACGTATAAGTGATCGTTTCGACCGCTATCACAAGTAGTCCAAAAGCCTTTATGTCTTTCGTGAAAGCCCGATATAGTTCTCTCTTTTTCATTTTCATAATTTGTCCCTCTCGATTCTCAGCAGGTTTCTACCTGTATCCGACTTTCTTCCATATGTATCTTTTTGTGGAATTTCAAGGCACTCCTGTTTTTATGGGACACCATGATAATCGTAGAATCCGTAAATTCCTTTTCAAGGAGCGTATCAATCGTCGTGAGGATTTTATCGTCTATGGAAGCGTCGAATTCATCGACCAGCAAAATACGGGGCTTTGCAATTAATGCTGCCGTCCATGCCAAAATCTGCGCCTCATTTACCGTAAAATCTTCCGGTTTGATGGTATCTTCCAGACCGATTTTCGTTTCTTCCATCCACTGATCCATATGGGTGATTTTCAGCGCCAGCTCAACCGACTGCTTCTCGTAATTGTCGTAAAACCGCACCAGATTGTTCAGCAGCGTATCTTCGATAATCGGATAAAACTGGGAAATATAGAAAACATTTTCCACATATTTTCTCCGGTTAAACTCCCGGATTTCTTTTCCACCGATCAGAATTTTGCCGCAGTCCGGTACATACAGTCCTGCAATCAGATGCAAAATAGTGCTCTTTCCGCAGCCTGTCCTTCCCTCGATCAGCACATTTTCATTCGAGCCGATCGTAAACGATATATCTGACAAAACCCTCGACTGATTGTAGCCAAAAGAAACGTCCGAAAACACAATCTCATTGCCGCTAAATTCTGCAGCTTCTTCGTTTTGATCCTCCTGGGATTCCATTTCAAATATGGAATTCACTCTTTTTAGAGCAGCAAGCGACATCGGCATCTGCGCAAACTGATATTTTAAATGAAAAAACGGCATGTTCAATAAGCCGACATAACTCGTCAGCAAATACAGTTCTCCAATTGACAATCTGCCACGATTTAACAGCTGGACTCCGATCAGCAGTGCAATGCCTTCCGCAACATTTAGCAGGGAGAAAAACACCGTCGCCGGCAAATTCCCCCAGAAGGACGCCTTTACCTGTTTTTGCTCAAACTCTGCAAAATCCTTATGGAACCGCTCATGGATATAATCTTCTTTGCCAATTCCTTTTACATCTGCCGCAGCATACACATCTTCGGAAAACTCTCCAAACAGCTTTGTTTCACTCGCTCGCGCATCGTTCCATAATGCAGAAAGGCTCTTCTGGGTTCCGATAAAAATGACAAATATCAGAACCGCTATCACACAAAAAATTTCGCCGAGAATCAGCGACTTTGTCAGGAATACAACCAGGATTCCCACTATCATAAATGAGCTGCTCATGATGTCGATCAGCATATTGGAAAAGAATCCAACCATAACGTTGACGTCGCCTTCGATCTTCTCAAAAAAGTCTCCGGTTTTCGACATTTTATGCTGGGAGACAGAAAACTGGAATAATTTTTTCAACAACTCTTTCCGGATTTCATCGCAGACGCTCCTGCCCATTTTTTCGCTTAAATAAGAATTTAAAACTGTTGCAAATCCTTTTACGACCACAACTGCCAAAAAGAACAGAATAAATGCAACAAGCCATGTAATTGTCTGTTTCCCCAGACCGTCTATGATCTTGCTGAGTATGCCTGGCAGCCCCAAAGAGATCACTGTCTCCAAAATCAGCGAAATTAAAATGCCAAAAACAAACCGTTTCCTGGTTCGAAAGATCTGCAATAATGTGTCACTCAATATTTTCTTTTTCATTGTAGTTTACCCCTGTTATTACCCCGTTGATAGATTTCTCTTTTTCAAACAATAGAATGCAATACAAACTCCCGATGCTTTGATACTCACCCTTCCAATCTATAACTCGCTCTGCGCGAACGTACTGTTGTCACCAATCAACTGCCTGCGCGAATTATCTGCCTCCCCACACGCACAGTTCGTCATAAAATATATCTTATATCGATTGTACCATACTTTTCGGGGTTGCAAATAATCTCGTCGAAATTAGCAGCCTGCTCGTAGAAATTGGTAAAAATAGGGGGAAAGTTCCGCGAACATTCTATTGTTATGAAGGGAATTTTCCGCCTGCAAAGCAATAGAATGCACGCTCTGCGAGCATTCTATTGTCATGAATAAAAAATACCTATACATCATGCGACTTTTTTGCACGGTGTACCGGTATCTATAAAGTTTTCCCAGCTTCAAAATTAACTATACTTAATTTCCATTCCGCTGCTACTCTGCGATTTTGACTGCATTCCTTTATTCTTTTACTCTTCTGTAGTTTGCAGCCATTTTTTCACTGTTTCCACGTTAAAGCCAATCAACTCCGCGATTTCTTCCGGCGAACGCCCTTTTTTGCCCATTCTGAAAGCAGTTATTTTTGCCTGTTCTTCGCGTCCTTCTTCGCGTCCTTCCGCGTAGCTCTCATTTCTCAAATCTTCCATAACCTTGCACATTTCATTCACTCCTTTCGGATTCTCTTTCAGATACCGCGTCTTTTCCGCCATTAGATCAAAATACATATCTTCCGCATCCGTACAATTAAAATCGTGCATCAGCTTGCCCAAATCCGAATCGCCGCGGTATTCGCCATTTACATATAAAATATGTGTTCCATCCTCAAACGGCTGGTTCAGCGTAAGGTTCATATTCTGAATCACATACATTGGCTTCCCTGCCTTATAATAATCTTTTTCCGTGATAAAGATCACATAAGTATCCGGCAAGTCTCTGTAATCCTGTTTTTCATCGAGATTTTCCACGTCCATCACACTGGAATGGTATCTCGCACGATGCGGATCGGCTCCATTATCCGACCGTTGAACCTCCATATCGTATTTTTTCCCTGTACTGTCCTCTGCATACGCATCCAGACAAATCGACCTTGCTCCGGTCACCCGCTTTAAATCCGCCTGTGTCTCACACTTTAACAGTGTCAGATCCTTTTTCCCGGTAATAATCCGAAGAACCATTTCTGCCAGTGGGAGATTATCTTTGAAAAGTCCCCGCATGAATGTATCGTCAATCGGTCGGAAACTGCGCAGACGCTCAAGATCTTCCTGATGCCGTTTTTCTCTTTTTTTATCTTCCGTTTCACTCATATGCTATCCTTTCCGATTCTGCGGATAGCCTAAAGCCTTTCTTTGCTTTTATCCTACCACAGAACCCTTGCTTTATCAATCCTTATTACTACCATATAATACACTATCATTATTGATAATTATAAAAGCACATCACCTCTCCTTTTCTCAGGGTCAAGCGGAGCCGACGCTTCCTATCCTATTCCGTCCGATTCAGATACCCGTCAGCTCCTGCCTGCTTCTGTCGTTTCTCCAGTCCGGTGCAATTTTTCTTATCCACTGAAAACGAAACTCTTATTCCGATTTTCCGCCAGCCTGTACAATCAGAAAGTTCATGGTCTCTAAAATCCGCTTCCGATCTGCCCTCGACAACTCCTCCAGCTTTTTGGAAAGAGCGTTCGCTTCCGCGATAAAGCCGAAATCCAGTTCGTCCTGCAGAAGTTCATCTGCTGAAACGCCAAGCTGATTTGCGATCGCTACAAAATTCTGCAGTCTGGGCATTTTGATGCCCCGTTCAATACTGGAAATCGTCTCTATGCTGACTCCGATTTTTTCCGCAAGCTGCTCCTGTGTAAATCCACGCTTCTCCCTGCACCGTTTAATCTGCTCCCCAAGCATATACTTTTCCCTTCCCCTTATCGTTATAGTCTCGTACTGATAGTATGGGTAAAGTATAGGTTTCCTATCTGTTCCGCTCCACGAGCCCTTAGTTCTACTCAAGAACCTATGGTTCTATTTTCGGAAATTTTTCAACCAAATTTGTTAAAAATAATGGTATGGTAGAGTAAATTTAAAACTCCCTGAAACTTTTTTCCCGCCTGCAACGTCTAATCCTCAGAACAACAAAAGAAGGAGGCGAATTTCTTCGTGATATCATTATCCAGAAAAACAAAAGAAAAAGCGGTAGAAGATCTGCTTTTGCAAAATTACGATCAATATTACCGGCTCGCTTACAGCTACGTCCACAACGAAGCAGACGCAGGAGATATCGTCCAGAACGGCGCATATAAAGCTATCCGAAGCAGCTCTGACTTAAAAGAGGTCCGTTATGCAGCCACTTGGCTGTATCGAATCATGCTCAACGAGATTTTTTCTTTCTGTAAGCAGAAAAAAACGGAGCCGTTGGAAGAAGGAAACGACGAGCTACACTACGAAGACGCTTACGAGAATTTCGATCTGAAACATGCGCTGGAGCTGCTGCCGCCCCGCGACCGCATGATCGTAGAGCTGAAATATTTTGAAGATATGAAGCTGGAAGACATTGCAGCCATCATGGAAGAAAACACAAATACCATCAAAAGCAGACTATACCGCAGTCTCAAAAAACTCCGGTTGTCACTGGACTGACCGCCCGACACAGCTGCCGACCACATTCGAGACCCTTCAGCGTGCAGCAAGTTCAACACCATTCAAGCGGTGGCTCAGCCCCGCCATCACTCTCAGAAAGGATTTTTATTATGGAAAACCGTGAAAAACAGTTACAGGAATTGAAAAAAGAATATCAGGACATCCGCATGTCCGAAGAACAGCTTTTACAGATGAAACAAAAGATCTCTCAGGCAAAGCAGGAGAACAGCCAACAGGGTTCCAATGCTGCCCACAGCTCTGTCTCCCACAGACGCTCCATCACACGCCGCTGCGGGATCGCCGCCGCTGCAGCTGCTGCAGCTCTGGTCATCTTACCGAACACCTCCGCTTCCGTTGCCTACGCAATGAGCCAGGTTCCTGTGCTCTCCAGGCTTGTTGAAGTCGTTACCTTCCGGGACTATCACTACGAAGATGACCGAAACAGCGCAGACATTCAGGTTCCGGAGGTAACTGTCGCACCGGACACTGACGCGGATACGCAAAAATCCTCCGCCGTTTCCGAACAGACGAAGAAAACAGCAGAGGAAATCAATACAGAGATTCAGGCCATCACAAACCGCCTGATCGCAGAATTCGAAGAAAGCAAGAAAAACGAAGAAGGCTACCAGAATATGACCGTCAAATCCGAAATTCTGGCGACCACCGATCAGTATTTCACCCTGAAACTGATCTGTTTCCAGTCTGCCGGAAGCGGTGCGGAATGGAACTACTACTACACCATTGACCTTTCCACCGGAAAACGCCTGCAGCTTGCAGATCTCTTCCAGGAGGGCAGCGATTATTTAACCACTATCAGCGACAATATCAAACAGCAGATGAAAGAACAGATGGCGACAGATAAAAATAAAATCTACTGGCTCGATTCCGATATGCCGGAATGGGATTTTACCTCTATCACAGACAACACTTCCTTCTACTTGAATCAGAACAACGAGGTTGTGGTTTGCTTCAACGAAGGCGATGTTGCACCGATGTCCATGGGCTGCCCGGAATTTGTTATTCCTAACGAGGTGCTCGCCGGAATTCGGAAGTAAAGTCAACGAGGTATGCCGTGCCGCGTGTCACGGTGCTGCGCGATCTGTCTGCGTGTCCGCAACATCCTACGTTTTATCATGCCTGACACACCCGCGCAGCACTTCTGTCACGGCTCCCCGCCCAGCTCGAGCCTGCCGACTCTGGAGATAAACTCCTCTACCTGTTTTAAGTGCTCCCGGTTGACGCGGTTTTCGTCCTGCTGAATCTGCTTCCGATACATCGTCGGGGAAACCCCCTTCATCTGCCGAAACGCCTTGCTGAACACAAGCGGATCCTGATATCCGCAGGACAATGCGATGCTTTCCACCGGCAGATGCGGCACCATCAGCATTTCCGCAGCCTTTGTCAGCCGGTACGCTGCCAAAAACTGCTGCGGGGACATACCGAGAGATTTCTGAAACAGAGTATATAGATAACTGCGGTTGACGCAGACATAATCCGCCACGTCCGTCACCCGGATCGGGTTGCAGTAGTTACGCTGAATAAATTCCACTGCCCGGCGGACATACTGGTTCGCCCGATCCGTTTCCTCCCGCCTTTCCTCCGGCATACTCTGCGCCACAACCGACAGAAAAATATGCAGCAGACCGTTTCGGCGCAGCTCGTTTGCAACGCCGACCGTATTATGATCCATCATGTCCCGGACAATGCTGTAAAGCTCATCCGACTGCTCCGAATGAAACACCGGGTGCCGCGGGGATATCCCCATGCTTTTGACATATTCTTCCGCGCGCTCACCCGCAAAGCCGACCCAGATGTACATCCACGGATCTTTTTCATCCGCCTGATAAAAGCTCATCTGCCCCGGCTCGATCAAAAATCCGCAGCCTGCTTCCAGCGGATATTCCTCGCCCTCCATTTTGAAAATCCCCCTGCCGTTTAATACATAATGAATCAGATAATGCGGCTTCATCGCCGGTCCGAAGCAGTGCAGGGGTTCTGTCCGGGAGCACCCGCAGCAAGTCATGAAAAGCTCTCCGCCGGGCTGTCCCCCAAATTCCAGTTTATATGCTTTTTCCATACTGATCTCCATTTTGCAGGCGCTTTGCGCTAAAATCCCACACAATTCACTGGGACTCTACACGCCTGCGGTACATAACTGCCAGCAATCCACAGTTGCTTTACAGGCACTTTACTCCCGATACCCCGTCTGCAGATTCACAAGATTTTCAATCGGCTGCCCTGCAAAATACCGTTCCAGATTATCTGCAAACAGTCCGACGATCTTTTCCAGCGTCTCCGGAAGGGAAAAACCTCCGGAAACATGCGGCGTAATCAAGAGATTCGGCGCATTCCAGAGCCGATGGTCTGCCGGAAGCGGCTCCGGATCTGTGACGTCCAGCGCGGCCCCCGCGATTTTTCCTGCATACAGCGCATCCGCAAGGGCATCCGTATCGATCGCCGTTCCGCGTCCGACGTTTAAAACAACCGCATTGTCCGACAACAACGCAATCCGTTCACGGCTCAGCACATGATACGTCGATGCATTGCCCGGCAGGCTCATCGCCACGATATCCGCCTTTGGAAGCAGTTCTTCCAGACTGTCCATGCCGTACATACCCTCCATCCATTCCGGGCAGTCGCTCTTTTTAGAAACTCTTCTGCGGATTCCGCTCACCCGACAGCCAAGTGCATTCATCTTTCTGCCGAACGTCATTCCGATATCACCGCAGCCGATCACCAGCACATTCGATCTTTCGATTACTTTTACATGCCCTTCCGAATGCCAGCAATGTACTTTCTGGTTGTCCCAATACAGCAGCAATTTTTTCCGCAAGGCAAACAGACAACCGATCATATGCTCCGAAATCGCCATTCCATAAGCACCCGTCGCATTCGCAAGCTGTGCACCCTCCGGCAGAAGCCCCGGTTCACAATAGCCTTCCGTCCCGGCATTATTCAACTGAATCCATTTGAGGTTTTCACACTTTTTTAACTGCAAAGGACTCTGCAAATTGCCAAGGATAATGTCCGCGCGCCGCAGCTGTTCTTCTGTCACCTCCGGCTTTTCCGTAAAGAAAAACTTCTGTCCCGGCGCAGCCTGCAAAAGCTGTTGCTTTTCTTCCTCCGTCACTGGCGGCGTGACCAGAATACAGAGTCTTTCCCGCTTCCGCACCTCTGGAAGCAGCATCTGCAGCTCTTCCAGATAAATGCAATGCGGAATTGCATTCTTTTCAACCAGTCTCAGACAGCTTTCAAATTCAAACCAGCGCACTTCCTCCAGTTCTTCTTTCTGCAGGACAAAATCCTCCGGCCTTCGATCCAGCCATAGCGCATAAACGTTGCTGACCTGCCTGTCATGAAATTCCTTTCCATGAAAAACGCCGTCATAGGAAAATCTGCGCTGTCCGCAATAAATCAACTCATTTTCCGAAACACTGCAGCCCAGTTCTTCCTTTAACTCCCGCAGCGCAGACGGAATGAAATCCACCCCTGCAGGGATATGTCCGGCGCTGGAAATATCGTAACAGCCCGGAAAGGAATCTTTATTCTGACTTCTTTTCTGCAGCAGTACCTCGACTTTTCCTGCCCGTTCCCGCAGGATCCAGACATGAGAGGTACGGTGCCGCAGTCCCTGCTTATGCGCAGCTGTCCGTTCTGCTGTTTTCCCGGTCGGTACTCCATTTTCATCTACGATATCCAAATATTCCATACTCTGCTGCCCCTGTTTTTTGTCTCTTTCTTTCTATTTTAATGAAATCTATCGCCGTGTCAATCTTATGTAAAGCTCCAGGTCCGGGATAGAAAGCCAACCCGTCCGTCTGTTTTCTCCTATTTCTTAGACACATTTCAAAAACTGGGAAATTTTGCTACATTCTTTCGATTCTGTGAATTGAGGAACCCCATTTCCTGCGATATGATACAGCTACAAAACAAACAGAGGAAAAAATTTCTCATTGTTTCCCGAAAATTCGGGCATCCTTTTACTGACAAATTTGTATTGAAAATCGAAAATGGAGGATTTTATCATGGCAAAGAAACATTCCGGTCTTTCAAAGGCAGCTATCCTCGCAGCAGGCGTCGGCGCAGCGGCATTTGCAGCAAAAAAACATACAGACCATCTTGCAGAGGAAGGTCAGACCTTATCCGGTGAGATTAAAGAAGCAGTCGCAAAAACCGCAGAAAAAACCATCAAAATGCCTGCTCCTGACCCGAGCTACCGCAACACAGAGCGGGGCAAATATGAAAAAAACAGCAAGGGCATTTACTACACCAACGGTAACTACGAAGCATTCGCCCGTCCCGAAAAACCGGAAGGCGTTGACAACAAAAATGCTTATCTGGTGGGTAGCGGACTGGCTTCTCTCGCAGCAGCATGCTTCCTTGTAAGAGACGGTCAGATGCCCGGCTCCCACATCCACATTCTGGAAGCAATGGACGTTGCAGGCGGCGCATGTGACGGTATCTTTGATCCCTCCAGAGGCTATGTAATGCGCGGTGGACGTGAGATGGAAAATCATTTCGAGTGCCTGTGGGATCTGTTCCACAGCATTCCTTCCCTGGAAAAGCCCGGTGCATCCGTACTGGACGAGTATTACTGGTTAAATAAGCACGATCCCAACTACTCCCTGTGCCGTGCAACCGTAAACCGCGGTGAAGACGCACACACGGACGGCAAGTTCAATTTAAGCCAGAAGGGCTGCATGGAAATCATGAAGCTGTTCCTGACAAAAGATGAAGACCTGTACGACAAGACCATCGAAGACGTATTCGATGACGAGGTATTCAACTCCACCTTCTGGTTATACTGGCGCACCATGTTTGCTTTCGAGAACTGGCACAGCGCACTGGAAATGAAGCTGTACTTCCAGCGTTTCATCCACCATATCGGCGGACTCCCGGATTTCAGCGCACTGAAATTCACCAAATACAATCAGTATGAATCCCTGATCCTTCCGATGAAGAAATACCTGGAGGACGCAGGCGTACAGTTCCAGTTCAATACCGAGGTTACCAACGTTATCTTTGATTTCCATGACGGCAAAAAGGTTGCAAAGACCATCGAATGCAAGGTAAAGGGGAAAGAGCAGAAGATTGCCTTAACCGAAAACGATCTGGTATTCGTAACAAACGGCAGCTGCACAGAGGGAACGATCTACGGAGATCAGAATCACGCTCCGGTGGGCGATGCAGAAGTTCGCAACAGCGGCGTATGGGATCTGTGGAAAAATATCGCCCGTCAGGATCCTTCCTTTGGTCATCCCGAGAAGTTCTGCTCCGATATTGAAAAGACCAACTGGGAATCTGCAACTGTTACCACTCTGGATGACAAAATCATTCCTTATATTGAGAAAATCTGCCAGAGAGATCCCAGAAGCGGCAAAGTCGTTACCGGCGGTATCGTAAGCTGTCAGGATTCCAGCTGGCTGTTAAGCTGGACCATCAACCGTCAGGGTCAGTTCAAAGAACAGGATAAGAAGCAGGTTTGTGTATGGGTATACAGCCTGTTTACCGACGTTCCCGGCGATTATATCAAGAAGCCCATGAAAGAATGCACCGGTAAGGAAATTACAGAAGAATGGCTGTATCATCTCGGCGTTCCGGTAGAGGAAATTCCGGAGCTGGCAGAGCACAGTGCAGTCTGCGTTCCTACCATGATGCCTTATATTACCGCATTCTTCATGCCCAGAGCAAAGGGTGACCGCCCTGATGTTATCCCGGATGGCTGCGTAAACTTCGCATTCCTGGGTCAGTTTGCGGAAACCCCCAGAGACACTATCTTCACGACAGAATATTCTGTTCGTACTGCTATGGAAGCCGTTTACGGACTGCTTGGCGTAGACCGTGGTGTTCCGGAGGTATGGGGCAGCGTTTATGATATCCGTGAACTTCTCGACAGCTCCGTAAAGCTGATGGATGGCGTATCTCCGCTGGAGATCGAACTTCCCGGACCGCTCAATAAGCTCAAGAAGCCTCTGTTAAAAGCGATTTCCGGTACAGTGATCGAAAAGCTTCTGCGCGACCATAATATTCTCAAAGAAGGCATGATGTAATTCCATTTCCAAAAAGGGGCAGCGCCTGGGGATTTTCCCGGGCGCTGCCCCTGATTCATGACAATAGAATGCTCGCAGAGGGTGCATTCTATTGTTTTTTATCAATCTGCTTCTGTCCGGACTGCTTCCTTCAGAATCCGCACCATCAGCTCCACACTTCCGACGTGATATCCGCAGCTTCCGTAAATGCCAGTGCCATCCGGTCTGACAGCTGCCAGAACCGGGAGCTTTTCGGCAAGCCTCATTCTCTTCGCAGTTTCCTGCCAGCCACAGAGGGTACCGGACGCTGTGCGCGGTGCGGCATTGGCATCCGAAGCGCCGCCAGATATATCGTATAAAATTTCTATCTCAGATCCCGCATCCAGCGCCAACGCTTCCTGCAGCGTTTTATGCTGCAGGTCTTTTTCCTGCCGCAGAACGAAAAGCAGCTGACAGCCAATTCCTTTGGGATTTCCTTTTGCGCTCTTTTCCAGTGCCAGAACCTCATTCAGCACATGCTCTGTCGGCTCTGCCCCAATTTCCAGAAACGCCAGAATACTGCGTTTTCCGCTTACCAGCTTTTCCAGACTGCAACGCGTTCCATCTGCTCTCTGTAAGAGGATGTCCCGAAGCAGGCAGCTTTGTATTTCCTCCCGGAGACTGTTGTTTTTGTTTTGCAGCTTCCGGCAGTTCTGGCTTTCATCCGGTACACTGGCTTTTTCCCACGGCATCACACCATCCGTTTTTTCAAAATCCGGCATATAAAGCTCGGCCTGTTTCTCCTTTTCGATCGCAAACAAAAGCTCTGCTGCCTCCTGATCCCCGTTCAATAGCCGTTTTACTGCAATCAGGCGATAAATTCCCACCGGAAGTAAAAGCTCTAACGTTTCCTTTTCAAATACCAGTCCGGCATGATTCATTGTCACGAAATGATCTTTTTCCAGACGCCCCAGCGTCCAGTGCTGTGCATAAATCCATTCTTTTCCCAAAATATTTCGCAGCAGAAGCGTTCCTTTCGAGGCCTGCGCCCCGCTGACCGGTACATGGAATGCGCCGTCCGCCCAGTATTCCGGAAGCATCAGGCTTTTATCCAATCTCGCCGGGATATTCAGGCTTCTGCAAATCGCAATAAACAAAATCGTCCGGGAAACTGCACTGCCCATTTTCAGCTTCAGACAGCCGATCGGCGACGCACAAAGGGTATCATATTCTTCTTCCGGGATATAGGTAATGTTTTGGTTTACATAATTCCATATCAGCTCTGGATTGGAGGCAAACGCTTCCTGCTCCTGAGCAGTCAGCACACTGCAAATGTAACTTCTGTAAGCGCCGATTTCTTCCAGCCAGATTCTGGGACACAGCAGATCCTGCACATGTATATCTTCCGACCAACTGCCGCGCTTTGCTGACAAGTGGTCTTCCAGCACTTCTGCCCGCAGATCTTTATTATCTTTTTTCGTCAGACTGTCCAGCAGCTTTTTGCGATCCGGGTTAGCATCCTTTTCCAGAAAAGCTGTCAGCTCCTCTGCATTCTCTCCCGCAACGCGCATCCTCTCTTCCTCCTCCGGATGCACTGCAATCGCGTGCCGGGTCAGCTGATCGAAGCGTTCTTCCCGCAGCTTCACTGCATCTGCCAGTCTCCGCGTGCCGCGCGACACTTCTTCCTCACTCAATACACTTTCCCGGACAACGACTTCTTTCGGAGCGCAGAGCTTCGCCAAATGCCATTCGCAGGCAGAGACGCCAGAAAGCGCATCTTTCATTCCCGCTTCCGAATCCTTCAGCACAAGCGTAACAGCGCAATCCTCATCTGCCGCCCCGACGCCGTCCTCTGCCAGATTACAATAACGCTCCACAAACTTTCCCTCTGACCGCGCCTGCAGCCGGATGTCGCCCAGCCCAAGCCTGATCGAAGTCTCGCCCTGTTCGTCGGTTTCCAGCACTGCTGCCGGAAAATATTCCGCCATGTTCAGAATTTCCACCGAAACTTGTGCGTGCGCTGCCGGGGTGTTGTCCTGTTTTCGCACCTGAATCCGGAGCTTGCGTGTCTTTGTATACGAAGCGGTGACATTGTGGCAGACAACCGCGCCGTCCCTGCCGATTACCTCTTCCCGCTTTCCCGCCGCATAATCGCCGAATGTGCGGCTGTGAATCAAAAGCGCCTGTCCGGCAGGTCCTGTAAACCAGCCGCGATCCAGTTTTTCTTCCGGCTCGCAGGCCCCCAGAAAGTGCCATTCTCCATTTACCCAAACCTCGACCCAGGCATGGTTATCGTCGCAGTGCGCCCAACGCGGCGTGTATACCTGACGTGCTGCAAGCCCGACACTGCGCAATGCCGTCACCGTAAAGGTGGATTCTTCTCCGCAGCGTCCTTTTCCGCTCCGGTACATCGTCATCGGCCCCGCCGTTCGGTCATCCGCCATTTCATACGTTGCATGCTCTACGCACCAGTAGTTGATCTCTACCGCTGCCTGATATTCGTCCAGTCCTACAATTCGGTCTTTTAACTGCTCGTAAAAAAAACTGCGGCAATCGCTGATGTCCTCCGAGTTGATCCGATAATACAGTACGTCGTGGACAAACAGATCCTCCGGCAGCCTCTTGCACCAGTCTATCGTTTTCCGCAGCCAGAGGGCATGGCGCACATAACTCAGAAATATTTCAAACGGATATTCCCCGGCATCCCGCAGCGGCATCGTCCCGTAAAAAAATTTTATCAGCAGGGCCTCTTCCTCGCTGCACAAAGACAAGCCTGCCTCGATTTCGGATATAATCGGCGCAAAATATTTTTTTCTGTTTTCAAAGTGCGTTTCCGCATATATTTTTAATTGTTCTGAAAATTCCATGTTTCCTCTTATTTCCGCGCACGCTTTTTGCGCATACCGAGTTTGTGTCAAGTGGGCGCAGACACAAATCTCGCGATTGAAAAATTTTATTTTTCAATTTTCCTCTGATTTCCGTGCACGCTGCACGATCGGATGACCGCCGTATGGTGTCCTTTAAGCCCTAAAAAACGCCCCACAGGTTTTCCTGCGGAGCGCTTCTGTGTAACGTATTCAATCCCACTTTTTGAGGATCGACATCATTTCTGCTGCATTTTTTGCCGGATCCTTAAAAACAGCGGAGCCTGCCACAATCACATTCGCGCCGGCCTCCAGCACCAGCTCGACATTTCCTGCACCAACGCCGCCGTCTACCTCCAGCTCGATCTCGCGACCGCTTTTCCGGATCAGCTCTGCGGTCTGGCGGATGCGTTCCGTTGACTCCGGAATATATTTCTGACCGCCAAAGCCAGGCTCAACACTCATAATCAAAATCAGCTCGACCTCATCCAGATATTCCTCCAGCACCTCTATCGGCGTACCGGGCTTGATGCTGACACCAGCCTTACAGCCGCAGCTGTGAATCTGTCGGATGACCTCATGCGCGTCTGCACAGGCTTCCAGATGGATCGTAATAATATCTGCGCCTGCTTTTGCAAACGCTTCCACATGCCGTCCCGGTTCTACGATCATCAGGTGCACGTCCAGAACCATATCGCAGGACTTGCGGATCGACTCCACAACACACATGCCATAGGACAGCGCCGGAACGAACATACCGTCCATCACATCGATATGAAGATATTTCGCGCCAGCATTTTTTACCGCTTCAATCTGCTCCCCAAGCCGCATAATATCGGCTGCCAGAATTGACGGAGCCAGAATTTTTTCCATACTTTCCTCCACTTAACGGGTCACAAAATTCTTTACGGTATTGTATACACCGTTCCCGTCAAGACCATATTTTACAAGAAGCTCGCCCGCAGAGCCGGACTCGCCGAATACATCCTGAATGCCGATTCTGCATACCTTTGTCGGGCACTCTTCGGACAATGCCTCGCAAACAGCAGAACCAAGGCCGCCGATCACGGAATGCTCTTCCGCCGTCACGACTTTTCCGGTCTTCTTTGCGCTGTTGATGATCAGCTCTTTGTCCAGAGGCTTGATCGTATGAATATTGATAACCTCTGCGCTGATGCCCTCTGCTGCCAGCTTTTCAGCCGCTTCCAGTGCGGAGCTTACCAAAATACCGGTTGCAACGATCGTCACATCCGTACCCTCACGCAACACGATACCTTTTCCCATCTCGAAATGATAACCGGGACGGTCATTGATTACCGGCACTGCAGAACGTCCGAAACGCATATATACAGGGCCAACATATTCGATTGCAGCACGGACACACTCTGCCGCCTCAACCGCATCGGAGGGGTTCATGACAACCATACCCGGAATGGAGCGCATCAGAGCGATATCTTCGTTACACTGATGGCTCGCACCATCCTCGCCGACGGTGATGCCGGCATGACTTGCGCCGATTTTTACGTTCAAATGAGGATAGCCGATAGAGTTACGGATCTGTTCGTAAGCACGGCCTGTTGCAAACATGGCAAAGGAGCTCGCCACCGGAATTTTCCCAACGAGGGAAAGTCCTGCTGCCACGCCCATCATATTTGCCTCTGCGATACCGCAGTCAAAATGACGATCAGGAAAGCTCTTTTTAAATACAGCGGTCTTTGTCGCTGCGGCCAGATCTGCGTCCAGCACTACCAGCTCAGGATGTTTCTTTCCCAACTCTACCAGAGTTTCCCCGAAGGCTTCTCTGGTCGCAATCTTCTTTACTTCTGACATAATGCTTCACCGATCCTTTCCAGATCCGCCATTGCGATCTGATACTCTTCATCGTTGGGCGCCTTACCATGCCAGCCAGCCTGATCTTCCATAAAGGAAACACCCTTGCCCTTTACCGTATGGGCAATAATTGCAGTCGGCATGCCCTTTGTGCTGCGCGCTTCTGCAAACGCCTGACGCAGCTGTTCCATATCGTTGCCGTCTGCAACGTCAATTACATGGAAATTGAAAGCGCGGAACTTCTCGTCGATCGGATACGGGGAGCATACGTCCTCGATCTTTCCATCGATCTGCAGACCGTTGTTATCTACAATAAGCACGAGATTATCCAGCTTATGGAAGCCAGCAAACATCGCAGCTTCCCAAACCTGACCTTCCTGAATCTCGCCATCGCCCAGAAGCGAATATACGCGGAACTTTTCGTCTGTCATTTTTCCGCCCAGTGCCATGCCGACAGCGGCAGAAACACCCTGTCCAAGGGAGCCTGTGGACATATCTACGCCCGGAATCTTATCCAGACAGGGATGTCCCTGCAAATAAGAACCGAGATGACGCAGTGTCTCCAGATCCTCTACCGGGAAAAAGCCTCTATGTGCCAGGGCAGAATACAGACCGGGTGCCGTATGTCCCTTGGAAAGAACAAAACGATCCCGGTCTTCCTTCTTCGGATCTGCCGGATCAATATTCATCTCTTCAAAATACAGGTAGGTAAAGATATCTGCTGCAGAAAGCGATCCTCCCGGATGACCGGATTTTGCGCCATGTACAGCAGTCAAAACGCCCTTGCGGACTTCATTCGCCACTTTGGCAAGTTCCAAATTATCCATAATTCCTCTCATTCCGCCGCGAAAACGGCCCAAAAATTAACCACTTACTTTACTTTGTATCACATTTTACTATAGACAGTCAACCCATTTACAGGGGGTTTTCTCATATCTTTTCCCAAAACCACATATAAATATGAAAAAATCTGGTGGCGCTTTTTGAAAAATATTTTCCGCAAACGGACTCCTCTGTTTCTATGCACGCTTTTTCTGTGTATTTTTCTGCCCGCAATTTTGCTGTGTTCCCACTGCTTTGACCGGGCTCTTTTCCATAAAATAACAAGTGCATATGTGCAGTCCAGCCTTGAACACGATGCCCTCAGCCTGCACTTTGTCATGGCGTATCCGAATCTGCAAGGGATTCATCTAAAAGACGCTGCGCTTCCGGTTTATTCTAAGGAAGCTTCCGAGGCTTCTGCCGCCTCCCGGCAGAAATTTTTATCCGTGCTCTCCTTTCTCGATTCGAAAAAATTAAATGAGGAGGAACGCTATACCTACGATCTGCTCTGCGACAGGCTGGCTCTCGACCTCGAAGAATCCGATTTTTCCTATTATGAGGAACCCCTTTCCCCGACCTCCGGCATGCAGAGCGAGCTGCTTTTATTATTTGCAGAATATCCGTTTTATACCGCTGACGACGTGGAAACCTATCTATCCCTCCTGCAGTCCGTTCCCGATTACGTGCAGGGTCTGCTTTCTTATGAATCCGAAAAAAGTGCAGCCGGGCTTTTTATGGAAAAAGAGGACGCTAAAAAAAGTGCACAGCAGTGCCGCGAAATCCTCACAAAGGAGGCGCTTTCCTCCGGCACGCACTTTTTACAGACGACGTTTTCTTCCAGACTTGCATCTCTTTTACAAAAAGGACTTCTGACCGCCAAGCAGCAGTCACAATACGAAGCCCAAAACCAGTCGCTTTTGTCAAAATCCGTCCTGCCCGCCTGGCAGTCCCTCGCAGACGGGCTGGAACAGCTTTCCGACACCGGACGCACGAGGGGAGGACTTTCCCAGAAGCCCGACGGGCGGCAATATTATGCCTGGCTCGTCAAGGAATCCACCGGTTCCTCCCTTTCCATGGATCAGCTCTATTTGCTCCTTCAAAAACAGTTTCAGAAAACCTACAAAGAGATGAAGCAGACGCTGACCACTTATCAGGAGCTGACCGTCGGTACGCCTGACCTTGCCCCGGTTAACGATGGATTTCCACTTTCTGATCCAACCGCCATTCTGGAAGATCTGCAAAACCGGATGCAGCAGGACTTTCCGGCTCTGGCCGATCTAACCGCCCAGACGGTTCAATGCGACATTCAGGATGTGGACGCCGGGCTCGAGGCGTATTCCAGTCCCGCCTTTTATATGATCCCGCCTATCGATGCTCTGATGCAGAATACGATCCGCATCAACCGTTCCTCGACCGCGGACGGAATTGAGCTTTACACCACACTCGCCCACGAGGGTTATCCGGGGCATCTCTACCAGACCGTCTATTCCTCCCTTGTCTGCGACACGCAGACGCTGCCAATTCGCAAGCTGTTCTCCTACGGCGGATATGTGGAGGGCTGGGCGTACTATACCGAACGGATTTCCTATGAATATGCCGCACAGGTCCTTGCGGAAGCGGAAGGCAGCTTGGGCAGCTCCTATCCCGCTGCGCTGCTCTGTACGCTTCTGGCACAGCAGCGCGATCTGCAAATCAACCTGTTTTGCTTACTCGACCTTTCTCTGCACTATTACGGCGCGGAAGAGTCAGAGCTTCTGCGCTCCCTCGAATCCTTCGGTCTTTCGGAAGAGCAGTCGGAACGTATTTACGATTATCTGCGCACTGCCCCTGCGGTCTATTTGAAGTATTACGTTGGTTATCTCGAAATGAATGCCCTCAAAAAAAGAGCCGAACTTCAGTGGAGCGACAACTTTTCCCTGCTGCGCTTCCATCGCTTTGTCCTGGAGGCTGGTCCGTCTGATTTCGAAAACCTTACAAAACGGCTGAAACAGACTGCAGCAAAAACGGGCTGACCACGCGCCAGCCCGTTTGGTTCATGCCCATAGATCGCTCACAGAGCATGCATTTTATTGTTCTATTCCACGCTTTTCAACGATTCCGCCATATTGATCCGTTCCAGCTTCAGATACATCACAACATCTACAATGACCATAAATACAAAGGTCAGCAGGATACTCTTTACAAAACTAAAGGGAAGCACCCGCGGCTGAAATGTAACCATATCGACATCAATATTTGCAATAACAAACCGGTGCAGGCAAATTCCGGCTCCCAGCCCGACAATTGTTCCGAGCGCTGTCAGCACGACATTTTCCCGGAACACATAGGATGCTGTCTCCTTTGGTCGGAAACCAAGTACCTTGATCGTTGCAATCTCCCGGATTCGCTCGGTGATGTTGATGTTCGTCAGGTTATAAATTACGATAAATGCCAACGCACCGGCGCAGAGGATGACCAAAAGCACCACTGCATCCAGACTGCCCATCATTTTGTTGATCTGGCTGAGCATATCCGCATTGACCGCAACCGCAGAAACGACGTCGCATGCCAGCAGCTTTTCCGACAGTTCCCGGTTCTCCTGCGCACCCTCCGATGCATGGATATAAATGCTCTTGTAAACCGGATCACTTCCGTTATCGAGTTTCCATGTTTCCGGCGAAATATAAACGTAATTATAAATATAGTTTCGAGACAGAGCAGCCACCTTCACTTTTAGCTTTTCGCCATCCTCTGTCCGCAGTGTAACGGTATCCCCAACGCGGATCCCGCATTTTCGCGCAAGCTTTGCACTGATAACAGCCTCTTCCTCACCAGGCCATGGAATATCCTCACCCTCTTCTGTCCGCAGCCGGATATACTCCTGCGCTGCCCCGGTATCCTGCGGAATGACGACATTGGCGGTCTTGACACCACTGCGCCCCGTCAGATCCATTGCAATCTCACAGAAGGGCATCCAATCCTCAGAGGATTCGGAAAGCACCTCGGTAAGTTCAGAAAAGTCTTCCGCATCCGCGGCCGGATACCCCTCTTTCAGTGTCGCACTCATATCATACAGCTGCACTTCCTCATACTGCATATCCGCAATGTCCGCAATCGTATCCTTTATACCATAGCCGGTTACAAGAAGGGCTGTGCAGCCGCCGATACCGATTACCATCATAAAAAATCTCTGCTTATACCGGAAAACATTCCGCACGGAAACCTTTGCCAGAAAGCTCATATGGTTCCAGAGCAACGGGATGTGCTCCAGCCATACCCTTCTGCCGCTCTTTGGCGACTTGGGACGGATCAGATTTGCAGCCGTGCTCATCAGCTCGTACCGACAGGTCAGCCACGTTACGCCAACCGAGCATAAAAGTGCCACTGCAAGCGAGGCAGCCGCCAGCCCCGGGTCAAACATCAGCTCATAATCCCCCATATGGTACATGATCTTATATGCATTCCAGATGACGGTCGGGAAAATCGTCGAACCGATCAGAAAACCGATGACAGAACCGATCCATGCCGCACTTCCCGCATAAAACAGATATTTCCCCATAATCCGGGCTTCCGAATAACCGAGTGCCTTGAGTACACCGATCTGTGTCCGCTGCTCCTCTACCATCCGGTTCATTGTCGTCATACACACCAGCGCCGCTACCAGGAAAAAGAAAAACGGCAATACCTTCGCAATTCCGGCAACGATCGTAGAATCATTTTCATAACTGGCGTAACCGATATTGGTATCCCTGCCCAGCACATAGACATCCGGCTCCTGGATCTCGTCGATCTGCTTCTGCGCATCCGCAATCTCTTCCTTTGCATCTGCGGTCTTTTCATCCAGTGTCTGTAAGCCGTCTTCATATTCTTTCTGACCGTCGGCGAGCTCCTTCTCTGCATCCGCCAGCTTCTGTTCCTGCTCGTTTAGCTGTTTTTCCTGCGAGGAAAGCTCCTGCTTTGCAGCCGCAAGCTGCTTTTCTCCGTTTGTTAGCTCTGCCTCGCTGCTTTCCAGCTGATTGCGCTGCGCATCCAGAGCTGCCTGCTGCGCATCGAGCTGGGCCAGCTGCTGCCAAAGCTGTGCAGAGCTGGCGGCGGCACTGCCGGACATGCCGGATTCTGCGCCCGCCTGGCTTCCCGCACTCTGCGCAGCCGCAATCGCTGCATTCAACTGTGCCCGCGCACTGTCGAGCTGCACCTGCCCGGCTTCCAGCTGGCTGCGTCCATCCACAAGCTGCGCGCGTCCGTTGTTAAGTTCCGTCTGCTTCTGCGCAAGCGTCTGTTTTGCCTGCTGCAGCTGCTTTTTTGCGTCCGCGATCTGCTCTTTGCCGTCTGCAAGCTCTTTTTGCCCGTCTGTCAGCTTCTGCTTCGCCTCTTCCAGATCGGTACGCGCATCCGCCGTCTGATCCCGCAGCTCCTTCTGCGCATCGTCCACCTTCTGCTGCGCATCTGCTTTCAGGCTGTCGTAGCGGTTCTGCGCCTCCTGCTCTGCAATCGGCTCTGCCCAGGTCTTGAGGTCTTCGATTTTTTTCTTGTAAACGTCACTGTAAATCCGGTCATTCTGATCGAGCCGGACAAAAATTTCCGTATAATAATTCGTATCAAATCCATCCGGAAGCATGTATACAAAGCCGGAAACCCGCCCCGTTCCAAGTGTGGTCGCGCCACGCTGATAGTTAATATAATAGGAAGCATCTGCTATGCCGACGATTGTATACACGTCATATGCGAACAAATCTGCTGTCTCTTCGGGATTTTCATCCGAAACCTGAATCGTTTTGCCGATATCGTCTTTCGAAAACAGACTGGAATCCATGACGATTTCATCCGCCGCCTCCGGCAGCCGTCCCGCTTTTAATTCGACCTGATTCTGTACTTCCAAAAGTGTCTGCGCCACAAGCACCCGGCTTTTGCCGCTCTCATCCACCGCCAGGAAATCCGAAGAAACCGCGCCCTCCACTGCTTTGACATCCTCTCGGCCTGTAAAAGCGTCCACTGAATCCTTTTCAAAGCCGAGCGTCGATAACAGCCGCAGATCATACAGGTCATGGTTGTTTAAATACCGCCCGCCGTTTCGCACCATTGCAGGTGTCACCACCATCAGCCCGACGAAAAATCCCACACCCAGCGCTACAATCGCCAAAATTGCAGCATATCTGCCGAAGCTCTGCCGAATTTCCCGATATGTTGTTTTCCACATCGCCGATTTTCTTCTTTTCACGTCTCCTCACCTTCTGCCGCGCCGCGGCACAAGCCTATATTTCCAACAAACAAAATGCTTAACGAGCATCCATTCTATCCTTTACCACTCGATCTGCTCTACCGGAACAATATGTTCGTTTTTACGCATATCTGTGACTGTTCCATTCTTCACGGTGATAATCCGATCCGCCATCGCCGTAATCGCCTGGTTGTGTGTAATAACAACGACAGTAACGCCCTTTTTGCGGCAGGTATCCTGCAGCAGCTTCAGCACTGCCTTACCTGTATTGTAATCCAGCGCGCCGGTTGGCTCATCACACAGCAAAAGCTTTGGATTTTTGGCAAGGGCACGGGCGATCGCCACACGCTGCTGTTCCCCGCCGGAAAGCTGCGCAGGGAAGTTCGATGCTCGGTCTGCAAGCCCCACGTCTGCAAGCACCTGCCCTGCATCCAGCGGATCGCTGCAGATCTGGGATGCCAGCTCCACATTTTCCAGCGCTGTCAGGTTTCCGACCAGATTATAAAACTGGAACACAAAGCCAATATCATATCTGCGGTAGTCTGTCAGCTGCTTCTTTCCGTAAGAGGAAATTTCTTTTCCATCCAGCAGGACCTTTCCCTCCGTCAGCGTATCCATTCCGCCAAGGATATTCAGGATCGTTGTCTTGCCAGCGCCGCTGGCTCCGACGATCACGCAGAATTCGCCTTTTTCGATTTCGAAATTGACGCCCTGCAGTGCCGGGATCTCCACCTCGCCCATGTGATAAATTTTTTTCACGTCATGAAATTCCACAAAACTCATACTTTCCACTCATTTCTGCGCACGCTTTTTGCGCATGCCGAGTTTGTGTCAAGTGCGCGCAGACACAAATCCCGCGATTGAAAAATTTTATTTTTCGTAACTGTTCAGTACCTCCACAGTTACCATTTTTCAATCTTATTCCTCTTCTTCCATCATGCTTTCCAGATATCCCCTGTCCCACAGGAGAATCTTCAGCTTCTTTGCCGCCTTGACCGCAGGCTCCGTAAAATACTGGTTCGTCATCACAGCGCCCACCATCCGGTCGTAATAATCCCGCCCCGCATAGGCTTCCTGAACTGCCTTGACACCAACAGGCCCATCGTAGCGCTTACACTGTACCGCATAGGTCACGCCCTCCTTTTCCGCCAGGACATCAACACCGTAATCACCGCTCCCGCGGGTCACTTCTACACTTTTAAAACCATGGTCTTCCAGAAGGTCCGCACAAAAATATTCGAAATCGTGTCCCTCCATTGCATCCAGCTCACGTCCCTTTAAATGCTCCCGTATCCGGCGTGCGCAGAAAAAAATCAGCCATATGACAAAAACAACCGCCGCCACAATGCCTGCTGCACCGGCAAGCAGCTTCCAATCCAACATGCTCTTTCATTTCCTCCGGTTTCTGACTGCAGCCCTCCTGCTAAAACGAACTACAGTTCTTCTCTTTAAGGGTACAATATTCTCCACTTCTTTACAATCCTGCCGCCGAAAATTTCATTTAGTTTTTATAATTTCTCGCTCCGTTCGTTGCGTAAAATACCGTTTTATGCTATGCTTTTCTACAGATTGTCCGATACCGTTCAATCGTATTTTTTAAGATTCCAGGAGAGCTACAAATGAACAATAGAGAACGTTTTTCCTCCAGGCTTGGATTTATCCTGATTTCTGCCGGCTGTGCGGTAGGATTGGGTAATGTCTGGCGTTTTCCTTATATTACGGGACAATACGGCGGCGCCGCGTTTGTCCTTGTTTACCTTATTTTCCTTGTCCTGCTCGGTCTTCCGATCATGGTCATGGAATTTGCGGTGGGCCGCGCCAGCCAGAAATCCGCGGCGCGCTCTTTCCATGTGCTTGAGCCTGCCGGTACAAAATGGCATCTGCAGGGCTATGCCTGTATGGCAGGCAACTATCTTCTGATGATGTTTTACACCACGGTCGGCGGCTGGATGGCAGCCTATATCTTCAAGACGCTGACCGGCGAATTCAAAGGTCTGGATTCTGACGGCGTTGCAGCAGTTTTTAATGACATGCTCGCCCGCCCCGGTTACATGACATTCTGGATGGTTCTTGTGGTTCTGCTGAGCTTTTTTATCTGCAGTCTCGGTCTGCAAAAAGGTGTGGAGCGTATTACCAAGGCAATGATGAGCTGTCTTTTCCTCATCCTGCTCATTCTGTGTATCCGCAGTGTGACACTGCCCGGCGCTTCCGAGGGACTGCGCTTTTATCTGATTCCCGATTTTACCAGATTTACAGAAAACGGCGTCGGCAACACGATTTTCGCCGCAATGGGACAGGCGTTCTTTACCCTGAGCCTCGGCATCGGTGCGATGGCGATTTTCGGCAGCTACATCGGTAAAGACCACACCCTGACAGGGGAAACAATCAATATCTGCCTTCTGGACACACTGGTTGCTTTTCTCGCAGGACTGATTATTTTCCCGTCCTGCTTTGCATTCGGCGTCGATCCCGGACAGGGACCCGGTCTGGTGTTCATCACTCTGCCCAACATCTTCAACCAGATGGTCGGCGGACGGATTTTCGGTGTTTTGTTCTTCGTCTTCATGACGTTTGCCGCCCAGTCCACGATTATTGCCGTATTTGAAAATATCATCAGCTTTTCCATGGATCTGTTCGGCACATCCCGTAAAAAAACCGTCCTGATCAATGGAATTGCGATTATCCTCCTGTCCCTGCCCTGCGTATTCGGCTTCAACATCTGGTCCGGTTTCCAGCCGATGGGCGCTGGCTCCACGATTCAGGATCTCGAGGACTTCATTGTTTCCAACAACCTCCTGCCCCTGGGCAGCATGGTCTATCTGCTGTTCTGTACCAGCAGATACGGCTGGGGCTGGAAAAACTTCCTGGCAGAAGCCGACACCGGCAAGGGCGTAAAATTCCCCGCCTGGGCGCGCGTTTACGTTTCCTATATTCTGCCGCTGATCGTCCTGTTCATTTTTATTATGGGCTATTATCAGAAATTTAAATAAGGAGTAAAAAACTATGCAGCTTTTGGAAGAAAGAATTCGCAAAGACGGAATCATTAAAGAAGGAAATGTCCTCAAAGTAGACCGCTTCCTGAATCATCAGATGGATATCCACCTGTTTGAAGAAATCGGCAAAGAGTTTTACCGCCGTTTCTCGGATGCCGGCGTCAACAAGATCCTGACCATCGAAGCCTCCGGTATCGGCATCGCCTGCATCACGGCGCAGTATTTTGATGTTCCTGTCGTTTTTGCGAAGAAAAATCAGACCAAAAATATTGCCGGAGACGTTTTCACCACACAGGTGGAATCCTACACCCACGGCAGAATCTATGACATCATCGTATCAAAAGAATTCCTTTCTCCCAACGACAGAGTCCTGCTGATCGATGATTTCTTAGCAAACGGAAGAGCTCTCGAGGGTCTTGCTGCCCTGGTAGAATCCTCCGGTGCAACCCTGGTCGGTGCGGGCATCGTAATTGAAAAAGGATTCCAGCCCGGCGGCGATGAGCTGCGCAAAAAAGGCATCCATCTGGAATCTCTCGCTATCGTTGAAAGCATGGACGAAAAGACTGGCACAATCACGTTCCGCGAGCAGTAATGCGGTACTTTTTTCCCAAAGTCCCATATCATAAATAGTAAAAAGGACTCTGAGGAAATTTTATGACAAAGGAATCTTTAAACAGCAGCCGGACGCCGTCTGACGGACATCTGGCTGACACCAATCCAAACTCAGCACAGACTCTCGCTGCTTCCTGCAGCCAGCCTGTGCTGACTCTTTCTCAAGGCGCTCCCGTTTCGGACACCGCCAGCTCCCAGACCCTCGGGCAAAACGGTCCCGTCCTCTTACAGGACGTGGATTTTATTGAAAAACTTGCACATTTCGACCGGGAACGCATCCCGGAGCGCGTTGTGCACGCCAAAGGAAGCGGCGCATTCGGCACATTCCGCCCTTACCGTTCCATGCGGGATTATACGAGCGCTGCGTTTTTACAGGATCCGTCCGTATCCACCCGTTTTCTGATCCGTTTCTCCACCGTCATCGGCTCCAAGGGCTCTCCTGACACTGACCGCGACCCGCGCGGCTTTGCTGTTAAATTTTACACCTCTCAGGGTAATTATGACGTCGTCGGCTTAAGCCTTCCAGTCTTTTTTATCCGCGATGCCATGCAGTTTCCCGATTTCATCCATTCCCAGAAGCCTGATCCCTGCACAAATATCAAAAACTACGCGCATGTCTGGGACTTTTTCTCCCTCACACCGGAAAGCCTTCATCAACTGATGTGGCTCTACAGTGACCGCGGCATCGTTAAGGATTTTGCCAAAATGGACGGTTTTGGTGTCAATACCTTTGTCTGGGTCAATGGAAAAGGGGAACGTTTTTACGTCAAATATCGTTTTACCGCGCAGGAACCCTTCGACATCATCGACCGAAAAGAAGGAAAACGCCTTGCCGGTCAGGATCCGGACATCGCTGTGCGCACGCTGCACAGGCGGCTCGCTTTGGGCAACCCGATCCGATATGAATTTCAGGTACAGATCATGAAGCCCGAAATGGCTGACCAACTGTCCTTCGATCCACTCGACGATACCAAAATCTGGCCGGAGGATCAGTTCCCGTTCCAGAAGGTCGGCATGATGGTTTTAAACGAAAATCCCAAAAACTTCTTTACCGACATCGAGCAGGCAGCGTTCTGTCCCGCAAACATCGTTCCCGGCATCGAATTTTCCGCCGATAAAATGCTGCAGGGACGCACATTTTCCTACACCGACACACAGCGTTACCGCATCGGCGCAAACTTCGCCCAGCTTCCGGTCAACCGCCCGGTTTCTCCTGTCGCCAACGACCAGCAGGACGGCTATATGGCATACAAAAATCCGCCCGGATGCGTCAACTACAAGCCAAACTCCTTAGACCGCAACAATCCGCAGGAAGCCCCCATGCCCTGCTATCCGGGCATGCGCTATCCCGGTGGGACTGTGCAGCGCTCCGTCCTTGAGAAAACCGACGACTATTCCCAGGCGCGCACCCGTTACCGCTCTTTGCCGGATGCGGAAAAAGCCCGCCTCGCGGACGCCATCGGCTGGGAGCTCGCCCAGGCGCCGATGGAAATTCGCAAACGACAGCTCGATCTGTTCGCCAAAGTAAGCGCCGACCTCGCCAACCGCGTCAGCCGTGAAATCTATCTGTTCGAGACGGGAAGGAAAGGATAAAATGTAAAAAAGAATGTGCCTTGGCACATTCTCGCGCCGAGACGCGGTTGCTTCGGCAACCATCTAACCCTGCGCCGAGTGCGCATCCCCGTAGCGCGTTTTTATTTCATAGGACGCATTTTCCTATGAAACAATAGAATGCACGCTCTGCGAGCATTCTATTGTCATGAATAAAAAAACAGCCACAGGCGCTTCTGAATTTGCGGCGCGCCTGCGGCTGTTCTTGTTTTCTTTGAAATATTTACCTGTACTGCCTGTTGTTCGAAAAAATCCGCAGACATCAAGATCTGGGGCCTTTTCCCCTAACATCATATTGTTTCAAATAATGTTCCTATTTTTCCGGCAGCTTTTCCCACACCGGCAGTCTGTGCAGCGCGCGCACGATGTTGCACTGCTCCAGCACAGTTTTCGCGTCCTCGCACATCGTCGCATACCACATCGGATTGCGCAGTTTTTTTGTCTCCGGATCAAAAAGTGCTTCCGGCTGTGGTGCATACTGGAAATGCAGATGGCTTAACAGCCCGCCGTTTTGATATGAACCGCGCTGCGGCATCGGCTCCATCGCCAAAAGACACCGAAACGCCCAGTCCGGTGCAGCATCCTCTGCAACAAACAGGAAGTTTTCCCTGCCTTCCAGACCTTTTTCCAGAACACTGTTCAAATGATATATGCTGCTGCCAAGGCTCGTGCCGTCCTCCGCAAGCCATTCGATGCAAAGCGCGGCGTCCGCCGCCGTAATGTTCCAACCACCCAGCACATGCGGATTCTCCGGCGTTACAGTCACGCAAACCTTCTGCCAGAACTTCTTCGCTCCGCCCTGAAACATTGGCATTTTTCCTGCTGCCGCCTCGGCGTCCTGCCATGCCTTTTCCAGATACGGATCATCGCTGTTGATATAACTTTCAAAATTTTTCCACTTCCCCAACCAGTCACATGTTTGATATTTCATATATTCAGTCCTTTCACACCTCGTCCATCTGCACAATCCTGTCGCACCAGTCCGCCGCAAGCTCCTCATCGTGCGTGATGACAAGAATCGTTTTGCCCTGTGTTTTCAGTTCCTGCAAAAGCAGTCCAACCTGCCGCATATTTTCCCGATCCAGCCCGCTTGTCGGCTCATCCAGCAGGATCAGCGGTTTGTCCGACAGCATCGCTGCCGCGACGACCACGCGCTGTTTCTGACCGCCGGAAAGGCTCATCGGATGCCGGTCTGCAAATTTGTCCAGTCCGAGCGCTTCCATAACCGCACTGCTCTTTTCGGGATGTGCCGCGCCCAGCTGAATTTCTTCTAATACACTGTCACCAAACAGCTGATAATTAACATCCTGCATCACAAGAAAACTCTTATGCAGCCGCGTTTTTGCATTCGCTTTTTTCCCGTTCCACAACATCTGACCGCTGATCGGCTCCAGTAGACCGCACAGTGTTTTTGCCAGCGTGCTTTTTCCGGCTCCGTTGTGACCCATCAGCCCGACAATTTCTCCCGATGCAAAGGACATGTCCGGCAGCGTCCGCACCGGATTTTTTTTCTGATAACCGATCGTCAGATTTCTCAGCTCCAGAACCGGGTCTGTATCACACCTCAGCCGTTTTTTTGTCTGTAGTTTTTCCCGATAAGGGGTCAGATTTCGGGCACGCAGCCCATATGCAGCCAAGCTCTTCTCCGAAAGCGCTGTAAACTGCTCTGCGTCCCAGTCTGCGCGCAGGCTTCCTTTTTCAAAAAAAAGATATCGATCCGTAAGGTCGGACATCCACGCCAGTCGATGCTCCGCCAACACAACCGTAACGCCAGCCCGCTTCATGACCACAATCATGCCATGAAGCTGATCGATCGCTTTGCTGTCCAGATTGCTGGTCGGTTCATCCAACACCAGAAGTTTTGGCTTCAGCATACATGCCGCCGCAAATGCCACGCGCTGCTTTTCGCCGCCGGACAATGCAAATACGCTGCGATTCATCAGCTTTTCCAGATGAAACTGCGCAACAACCTCCTGCACCCGTTCCCGAATTTTTGCAGGCTCCATCCCGCTATTTTCACACGGAAACGCCAGCTCTGCCGTTGTATCCACATTAAAATACTGCGTCTTCGGGTTCTGGAACATGCTGCCAACAAAGGGCACATAACCTTCGATCGCCGCTTTTCCGGCAAGCAGCTCCCCTACGCTGCAGCTGCCTGCAAGTTCCCCCGGATAAAACGCCGGAGAAAGTCCGTTTAACAATCTGGAAAAGGTCGTTTTTCCGCATCCGCTTTTTCCACACAGCAACACACATTCGCCAGGCTTTATCTGTACAGAAAGATCCTGCAGCGCTGCTTCGCAGCTCCCCTGATACGAAAAGCGGACGTTTTCTGCTTCAATTTTCAACCCGGGCGCGCCGTTTTGAGTTTCCCCGTTTCCGAAAGGCATATTGTTTTTCTGACTCAAAATAATATTCCTCCCTTCCACAAAAGCGGCAGCGTACAGAGCGCAGGATACACGAAATCCCACACCGTCAGCTTTAATTCCACCATACAGGTATGCGTTCCCGGCAGTCCGATTCCTTTCGTCAGCGCCGCCACAGAAAGATCCTGCGCCACGTTATTTCCATTCATCAAAAGCGGCATCAGGATATATTCCAGAGACTCTGCCGGATGCCGCAGCAGCGCAGCTTTCCCCTCCGCAATGCCACGAAGCGCCATCGCCGCCCGAATCTGCCTGTAATCCTCTTTTACCGTCGGGAAAAAACGCACAACAACCGCACACGGAATAATCACGCTTTCTGGAACGTGCATCCGCCGCAGCGCACAGGTCAGCTCCCCAACTGTCGTGGTTGTAAACGCATACGCCCCTGTAATGATGCAGGGCAGCATCATCCGCACCCCGACAGAAATCAGGGACAGAAAATTCATCAAAATCCCCTCTCCCGCATGCGGTACTGCCCACAGATCAATCGCTAACAGTCCGAAATACAATACTGCCAGGCGGATTCCGCTTCGAATGCGTCCGGGCAGAAAAAACAGCAGCAAAAATAAACTCACCGCAACCGCCTCCGCTCCCGTCCCGACGTGGAAAAAGAGCATCAGGTTGGCAAGCAGCAGAAGATACAGCTTTGCGCGTGGATCCATTCGGAACTTCATGCAACAATACCCGCTTTTTCAAAATGTTTTTTCATCATCTTCTGTCCAAACCAGCCGCCGATCAGAGCGCAGGCAAAAATCGCGATTATGCAGATCACAAAACTGCCGCTGTTGATCGGTCCAAACACCGTGTTGATGTATGTCGCATCCTTTCCGCGCCCTTCCAGACTGGAAATATATGCGTCCTTCATAAACCACAAAGGCAGAATCGGTCCGGTCAGACCGTAGGAAAATACAATATAGCTCATCAGCATCCACTTTTTGCTACGATATTTTCCAATGGACGCCACCCAGTCCGCCAGCACGCCGCAGACGATGTTCGCCATAAAAGACAGGACAAAGTGACCGGACACGAAGAAAAACAGTCCCATCACAAGTCCCATGATGCTGATACCGCCAAATTTCTGGAGCTTTAATGTAAGCAGCATATACACACTTCCCGAAATCAACGCCGCAGCCGCAGGCAGGATGATATTTCCAATGCCCGGCAGCATCGCGCACGCAAATGTTGCAATCGTTACAAGGACAAAATAAATTGCAGTAAATACACCGACAGAAATCAGGTCAGGAATCGTCAGTTTTTTGGATGATTGGTTCATCAGTTTTCTCCTTCATACTTTTATTAGTATTATCTAACTCCAGTCAGGATATCATGACTCGGTTTTGGATGTCAAATCCAAATTCTTGCACAAGCAGCTTCTTCATATTTTTCTGAGAAAAAATATGCCGCCCTACCATCTGCTTAGATGATAGAACAGCATACGCACTCTTCTAAATATTGGAAGTCTGTTTATTGCTGACTTCCTGTCGTTTTCCCCAAGATTTCTTCTACTTCTTCCTCACTCATCAAGAGATCCTTGGCGATCTTTTCGGGACTGTCTCCAAGCTGATATTTTCTGGTTACCAATTGCGCAATTCCCTCTTTTTGTCCTTCTTCTCTTCCAAATGCGCAACCTTCCAGATAAATCTCTTTCGACCGATAATTCAGCACTTTTCCTCCCATAACTTCCGTAACCTCCTTTTCTACATTGCTATACTTCGACGCCAGTTTTTCCACCACATTATTGGACAATTCACACAGTGCGCCACAGGTGATCGGCTTCATATGACCGCTTTGGCACTCCTTCCTGCAAGGTCTTCCCGGTATCTCCATCTGTTCCTTATTCAGTTTTTGTCTGATAGAAATCTCTGGTCGATCCGACCTTGAAAAAAAGATTTTAGATTCTACGGCAGGGGGGGCGGCTCTCCCTCTGCAAAAGCCGCCTGCCATAATAGAATATATTTAATATAAACGATATTTCGAAAAAAATCAACAGCAACTGCTGTCTGCGTAATTTCATATTCTTTTTCCCGTGGTCAGGCACTAAATGGCTCTTCAATTTTTAAATGTATTCTGATTACCAATAGTGAAGAGACTGTCCTTGATTGTGAAGGCATTCGTATTGAAGTGATTCCAATCTGGAAATGGCTGTTGATGAATGATTTTATAAAGTAAATGAACCAGCAAGGGGTGAGAAAATCCACTTTTTTTCTCACCCCTTACGACTTCTAGCAATACATCATATTTAAAATCTTGGTATCTGCCCCGCTTCACGCACCGCAGCATTTTTATCTCTGTACCGCGATTTTCCGATCCGCAAGCTGAATCATACTTTCTTCATGCGAAACATAAATCATCGTCCGATCGAAATTTCGAACAAAATCCATCAACCATTGTTTTGCCGCCTCGTCCAGGTGGTTCGTCGGCTCGTCCAGAATCAACACCTCTGCATTTCGTAAAAGCGCCCACGCAATCGCGATTTTCTGACATTCGCCGCCGGACAGTTCCGATTTTTCTCCACCAACCCTGCGGTCTGCCAGATGGACGATTCCAACACGTTCCAGGACCTGATCGACTTTTTTCTCAGAAACCTCCTGTCCCAGCTTCACATTTTCCCGTACAGTCCCCTCAAAGAGGAACGGAACCTGTTCCACAAAAGCACATTTTTCCCGCCATTTTGCAGGATTTAAGCTGCCAAGCTCCTTTCCGTTGATCAGGATTTCGCCCTGATAGCCCGGGTACAAGCCGAGCAGGAGCTTTAACAGCGTTGATTTTCCGGTTCCGTTTTCTCCGCAGATCACGTTTTTTTCATGCATTGCGATCTGCTCGCTGCAGTTTTTCAGGATGTCGTTTTTTCCGTCATACGAAAACGTCACGTTCCGAAAAGCGATCGACGTAACCTCCCCGACCGTTTCTCCATCCGTTCTTTCCTGAGCCTCATAAAAAACAGAAATCCGCTGCACCAGATTTTTGCAGATCGGAAGCTGCTTGACGATTTCCAGCACATATCCGGCTTCGGCCTGAAACACATAGTAAAAGCCGATCATGGCGGTGACGCTCTCTACGCCCATTTTGCCCGAAGAAATTGCGATTGCTGATGCCGCCAGAAGCACCAGCATGCAGAACGAATCCATTCCTCCCAGAATATTTTTCTGCCAGGTTTCGAGCTTCGCTTTTTTGACAAAAAGCGTTTCCAGATAGTCCTTTTGCAGACGCTTTAACCGCGCCAGCTCATCACTTTGCAGACCATAAAGGCAAAGTTCCACCGGTTTTTCCAGCATCTCCTGCTCGAGATTCCGCATCTTTGTCCGACTTTCCCGCTCCAGCCTGTCGTATTCTTCTGTTTTTTTCCGGAAAAATACGGGGACGAAAATTCGAACACAACAGACTGCTGCGACGAACAGTGTAAACCATCCCATCACCGGAACCATCTGCCAGAGCAGATAGATCACGACAATCGGCACGGAAACCAGATACATTCCGGTCGTATTCCAGTAAATTCCCAACTGTGTCTGATCTTCTTCCAGGCGAAACTGTGCATCGCTCCCCCGCAGTCCGACTGCCGCCGCATAGGTTTTATTCAAATATCGGTTGAGCACCGCCCGTTCATGGTTTAAGGACGCCCGAAACATCAGCAGCTCTCCCATCGTCGAGCATGCAAGCGGCAGCGTTACGGAAATCGCCACGCAGATTAAAATCTGCCAAAGGCAGCCAAGCCCTTTTTGAATTTCATTATTTAAAATGTATGCCGAGAACACGCCCAGCATCCTCGCGGAATACGCGACCGCAACCTGGCTGACAATCAGCTGCAACGCATAAAAAAGAATCGAACTCCAGTACGCTTTTGTGCAGTCAGCGGCGATCTGTCTGTAAATCCTGTTCTTATACATAAGCCAGCCCTCCGTTCTGCAGCTTCCAGCAAACCGCATCCACCGCTTCAAATACACTGTCATGGCTGATGACCACGACGCCCCTGCCCCGTTGTACAATCCACTCTGCCAAAGTTTTGCGTCCGGCGTCGTCTAAATGGTTCGTCGGCTCGTCCAGAATCAGGAGCGTTGCATCGCCGGAAAATGCCAGCGCCAGATAAAACTTCTTCCGCTGCCCTTCCGACATCTCAGCGAGCGGCTTTTCGCAAAACTCGTTGAAATCCTCGCCCAGTTGGGAAAGGCGCTGCGCAAATGTATGCTCGCGGGCGAGTGCATTCGTGCAGTGTGGCTCATTACCGCGGGCGCTCGGCGATTCGCCGTGGATGGCTGTTCGTTCGCTGTCTGTCACTCTGCTGCGGACGCTCGGCGATTCGCCACGGGCGTGGGTACCGTCCGGCGCAGCCGTTCCATCTTCTGTCTCTATCACTGCAGAAAGCATCTGCCCTGCTGTCAAATCAAAGACCGGCGCTTTCTGCGGCAGATAAAAAATTTCCGATGGGAACAGCGTTTTGTCAAGCTGTCCTGTCGCGCTCCCGAGCACGGAAATCTCTCCGGACTGCGGTGTTTCCATGCCGAGCAGCAGTTTGATCAGCGTGGATTTTCCAGCGCCGTTCTCGCCCCGGATGATGTGGTTTTGAGTTAAGTCCATGCGGGCGGTGACATTTTTCAAAACTGGCCTATCGTAAGAAAAGGAAACTCCGCGCCATTCAATTTCCATGCGGGTGGGTAACGCTGCGCTCGGGGCACTTGCATTCTCCCACTCCTCCAGGCGTTTTTGTGCGCGGCTGCTTTCCACAAACCGCGGATAGATTTCGAACGCGCTTTTGACCGCAGCATATATGTTGCCGGACAGCGCAATCGCCTGGATGCCGGTTTCAAGGTTGGTTTTTCCGAACAGGACGAAAACGCCGATCAGGCAGTAGGTTCCGTATTTCAGGACGTGATCCAAAACCGCATACATACCGACTTCCGAACGGTTGGCAAAGATCGAGTTGCTTCCAATTTTTATATACGCCTGAAACAGCTCTTCCAGATGTGAAAGCCACCAGTCCTTCAGCTGATAGAGCTTGATCGTCATAAAGCCCTGAAATGCGGAAACCGTGTAATCCGTAATTTTTCCTTCGATTTCCCGGCAATTGTCGTAATTGACCTGAATATATTTTTTTACCAGAAGCGGCGGAATGACCTGCAGAAGCGAAATCAGAATTAGGCAGATTCCGACCAACGGATTTTTCCAGCAAAGATAGCCGCCGAACAAAACTGCTTCCGCCAGCGAAGCTGCAAACATCGGTCGATGTTCTGTCATCAGCTCCGTCACCGCGTTAAAATCGTCTTTCATATTTTCCAGATTTTTCCCAAGCCCGGAATGATATAGCTTTTCAAAGGAATTGGCAAAAATCGTCCGATACTGCTTCATTTTGCACGCCTGAACCGCCTGTTCCTTTTCTTTTCGGAACGCGATTTCCAGCCTGCCGTAAAAATACGTATAACAAAACACGATTGCCAGAATGCCTGCTGCCGTCGTCAGAACGCTCTTCGTCTTCCCCGCAAGCGCGTTCGTTACCTCCGTTGAAATCAAAATCGGGATGAGGATTCCATACGGAAGATGAAGCAACTTTAAAAACAGCGACTTTCGTGCCGTCTGTTGTAATTCCCTCTTGTACATGACTTTCTCCTTCAAAAATATAGTACTTATATAAACATATTGCCGGGCTGCAATATGACATGCAGCCCGGCTTTCTGACGTTTTACGCTGCCCGGCAGTTCAGCGCTGATGCACCGGATTACCTGCCGGAACGACAAACTTCTAAGTTTGATCAGGGACTGAGTTTGATCGGTCTGACCCCGTTTCACGCATATCCCCGCCTCTGCTTCTCCCACATCTGCCAGTAACGCCCCTTTCGTGCCAAAAGCTCCTGATGGCTGCCGCACTCCGTAATCCGTCCATGCTCCATGACATAGATTCGATCCGTCAGCGCCGTCACGGAAAGCCGGTGCGAAATCACGAGCACGCCCTGATCGGGATGCCCCTGCAGCAGCGTTTTGTTAAACGCATCCTCCGCAAACGGATCAAGTGAAGCCGCCGCTTCATCCGCAATCAGAAACTCCGTGTTATAATAGCAGGCGCGCGCCAGCGCAATCTTCTGTTTCTGTCCCTCTGAAAACAGGAAACCGTCCTCGCAAAATTCCCGCAACACCTGTTTTTCGACCGGAACAGAGGTCCCTTTTCTATACAAACCGCTCTCGCACAACGCGTCCGCAGCCCGGCTCTTATCTGCGTTTTCGGAAAGCGCCACATTCTCCGCCAAAGACGCCGCATACAGCAGATTTCCGGCAAACAGCACCGTAAAATGCTTCCGACATTCCTCCCATTCTGCCTTCGTCGAAACGGCTGCTCCATCCGCCAAAACCGCTCCGCTGTCCTTTTTCCCAAGTCCAAGCAAAACCTTGATGAACGTCGTTTTTCCAGCGCCGCTGTCTCCGACCAATGCGATCTTTTCCCCCTTTTTCATCTGAAAACAGATATCCTGTAAGACTTTCTTCTCCCCGTATCCGAAATCGACATGCTCCATCGAAATCTCTGAAATCGTCCTGCTGTCCGCTGCCATGGATTCCTGGTTTTTGTCATTCGACACTTCTCCGTTTTGTTCGCAAAAATCAATAAATCCGTCGATGTATCCGGCATACTCCCCGGCTCTTCCCGCCATCTGCTCAAACAGCACGGACAGCGCATACAGGATGATGTGCGTCCCGTTCAAAAGCGCCGCAAAATCGTCCAGTCCGATCGTCTTTTTCCAGAAAAAACAATATCCCAGATACGCGATCATCAAACAGTCGATAAACAGAAAATCGCTCCCGATCTCCCGCCCGAACGCAATTGGAAAAATACGTCGATTCCACTGTTTCGTCTGCTCCGCCTTTTGCGAAAAGCTGTCCTGATCCCGTTTTACGAAAAATGGCAGGCAGCCCAGAATCCGCCCCTCTGCTGCATATTCCTTTCGCAGAAAAATCCGTAAATAGTTCTGGTGCAATGCATCTTTTTTGTTCTGTTCATCCCGCTTTGCGTTCGTTTTTTCCACCAGACTTTTGACACAGAAACGGCTTGCCACAAACGCCAGCAAAACGAACACAACGATCATCTGATCCATGCGGATATAAATGACGACCGCTACCGCACCAGCCAGAAAACTGCCGAACAGCTGCCGGTAAAATTCCAGCGTTTCCTCCATCTTCGTCTGTGTAAACTGCAACGCCCTGCGGTATCCGTGAAAGTATGATTCTTCGTTATATTTTCTGCAATCTGCGTCCAGCATGATCCGGTACAGCCTGCAATTTAGTTTGTATTCCAGCCGTTCCTTCCACTGAGGATAAATGCGTTCAAAGTACCAGTGCCACAAAAAGCTCACCGACAGCTGGTACACCAGAAATCCTCCCAGCACCCACGCTGCCCGTATCAGATCACGCCCCATCAGCGCGCCGATCATCCATTTCAAAACAAGGACATTCGCCAGCACATCCGCCAGGTCATATGCGCCCGTCAGCACAATTTCCAGTAAAAACAGCCCCGGTGCATCCAGAAAGCGGAGCTTCTGCAGCCGCAGATGACTTTTCAACCCGTTAAACCGCATCGTTTTCCCCCTCCTGTGCAAAATACTGCCGTCGCTGCGTCGTAAACATCCTGCAGTAGTCGCCGCCCTTTTCCATCAGTTCTTCGTGCGTTCCATGCTCTGCAATCATTCCTTTTTTCAGATATAAAATCTGATCTGCCTGCCGTGCAAAGGATAACCGATGCGTCACGAAAATCAACAGCTTTCCCTTTGTCGCTTCCAGCACTTCCTGCAAAATATCCGCTTCTGTCAGCGGGTCTAAAAATGCTGTCGGTTCATCCAGAATTACCGCATCGAAATCGCCTGCAAACACCCTGCACAGAGCAAGCCGCTGTCCTTCCCCGGCGGAAAACATGGCTTTTTCCCCTTCTTCAAACAGCTCCACTGCAGTATGAATGCCCTGCGGCAGGCTTTTGATTTTTTCTTCCAGACCGACCTTTCGCAGCGCCTCCCAGACAAGCGGCTCGTCCTCTTTTCTGCATTCCCGCAGCAAAACATTTTCCGCCACGGTCGCCGGATACAGCCGGTAATCCTGCAGCAGCGCAAACACGTTTTTCCCGATTCCGGTTCGGCTGACTGCCCCATTTCTGTACAGCTTCCCGGTAAAATCCGGATAAAGCCCCAGCAGCACTTTCAGGAAGGTGGACTTTCCTGCGCCATTCTCCCCGACCATCACAACGCGTTCCCCTTTTTTCGTTAAAAAGCTGATATCATGCAGTCCAGCCGTCCCGTTCGGATAAGTAAACGAAAGCTGTTTCGCCTCAACAGACTGCAATGCTTCCTCCTGCGTTTCGTCCTTTTGTGCCGGTTTTTCTTCGGCAAAAAAGTTCAGAAAATCCTCTACATAAAGCAGATTCTCCGTAAAACGTGCATACTCTGTTCCAAGACGAACCAGTTTCGCATTCAGGTTTGCAATCGATAATACCAGCACGGAATATTCCGAAACCGGAAGTCCCTCCTGCGTCCAGAATTTCCACAGTGCATAAATATTTCCTGCAGTAAATGCAAACGTCGCGCCAAGATTATCCGCCAGAAAACCGAGCACCGCCAGCGTTCCGCCCTTTTCCCGAGCAAGCGTACAATTTCCCGTTTCCGCCTCCCGGTTTAAATGATCCAGAATGCTGTAGGCATCCGAAGTGCGCAGCTCCTCCATATTTTCATGGAAGAAAAATTTGCGCCATACATACGCCTTTTTCCGGTCGTGGACACTTTTTTCCACTTCATAATCATGCCGCACTTCCCCCTGTCTGCGCAGCACCATCGTCAGCAGAAACGGTGCAATCGCCACGACAAACAGAACCGGATCAAGCGTCGCCAGATAGGTCAAAACTGCCACAAGCGCCGACGCCAGCCGAACCGTATTTCCGATATTTCCCATGATTTTTTCATAAGTCGCAGATGCATGATTGGCAAGATATTCCAACCGGTTCAAAAACGCCGTTTTCTCATAAGAGGCATACGGCACTGCAGTTGCACGTTCCTCGATCCGGTGCACAATCCGCCCTTCCTGCAAAATATCCGCCTGTTCGCTGTAGCATTCCCGATACCATCTGCTCACGCCCCGAAGCGCCAGATTGATCCCACAAAAAAACAGAAGCCCTGCGAAAAAGCGTTTCCCGTCCCCCTCCTGCAGACAGGAAATATAAAAGCTCACTGCGAAAATATTGACCACAAATTCCCGCACACCGTCCAGTACATGAATCAGGATATGCAGAAAAATCCGTCCTTTCCCCAATCCGATGAGCCGGAGATATTGTATGTATTTCTGAATCATTGTCTCCCCCAGTTATATCAAACAATAGAATGCACGCTCTGCGAGCATTCTATTGTCATGAATCAAAAATAATTTGAAGACTTTTTTGAAGTTCCTATCGTTTTTCCCAGGGGCAGGTAGCAATATTGTTTTTATAATCTGAACCATATATTCCAGCACATGCCGCAATTGGTTGATCAATACACGATAGTTCATCTGCATTAAATAAATCATCAAAAAAACCAATATTAAGATCAAATTGCCCTCTTTCTTTTAAAATTTGTTCCATTCTCTTTTCCTCTACACTTTATAATACTGCGCCTGAGCCTGCCATAGCTGCGCATAGAGCCCGTTTTGGGAAAGCAGCGCTTCATGCGTTCCGCTCTCCGCTATTTTCCCGTTATCCAGAACAAAAATCCGATCGCTGAACTTGCAGCTGGAAAGCCTGTGGGAAATGTAAACCGCAGTTTTACCCTTGACGATCTCATCAAAGCTCTCATAAACCCTGCTTTCTGAAACAGGATCAAGCGCCGCAGTCGGCTCATCCAAAATGCAAATTTGACCGCCCTTATAAATCGCCCTTGCGATCGCAATCTTCTGCTCTTCTCCTCCGGAAAACGAAACGCCATCCTGCTCGTATTCCGGATATACCACGGTTTCCAGACCTTTCTTTAGTTTATTCAGACGTTCCCCAAAGCCTGCCAGCTGCAGCACCTCTTTTGCACGCTCTGCTTCATACTGCTCAGAAGCGGCTACATTTTGCCCAAGCGTCAGGGACAACAGGGAATAATCCTGAAAAACGATCGCAAAAATCTTCTGCCACTCCCTCAAATCATATTCCCGGATATTTTTGCCGTTCCAGAGGATTTCTCCCTCCTCCGGCTCATACAGCCTGCAAAGAAGCTTTACGAGCGTCGTTTTCCCGCTTCCATTCTTCCCGACCACTGCGATTTTCTCAGACGGCTCGATTTTCAAACTGACATGATCCAGAACCAGCTCTTTTGTCCCCGGATACCGGAAAGAAACATTCCGAAACTCAATCACCCCTTTTGTCATCTCTGTGAAAGAATCTCCCTTTGTTTTCTTTGCTTCCAGGTTCAGATATTCCAGGGTACTTGCGATCCTGCCAACATCCGTCCGAAATTCCCCTGCCAACCGGATGGATGCTGAAACCGACATACATGCCTGAAAAATTGCCTGCGCATACCGCAGCACCATGCCGACCGTGATCGTCCCGGCAATTGCCAGCGCCAGCACGCAATAATAGGAAACACACAGCAAAATTCCCTGAATCATGCCAGTTCCAAGCCCGCCTGCACTATTGATTCTGGCAATGGTAAATACATTTTTCCTGACACCTTCCCGTTCTGTATCGATCGTTTTCTGGATCATTTTCTTCGCACGGTACATAAAAATATCTTTCAAAGACTGTGCCCCGATCGCACCGCTTCCGCCTTCATCCATATACCAGAAGCGGCTGTCCTTTTCTGCCTGAGTCATTTGATTCATCGCAGCAGATTCTTTCTTCTGATACCATTTGGCATAAACCGACGCGCCGACCACAGCCAGACCAATATTGAACAGAAGCGCTGCCGCAACCTTCCCCGCCGCGCTCCCGGAAACCTGCATTGCAAGCGGAATCAGCATAATAACCGAACCAAGCAGTTCGAACCCGGAATTGCAGAGGTTGCAAAACTTATCTGCGACTCCAAAAAATCCGCTTCCCCAGCTTCGGTCTGCCAAAATCCTCGCCCGCATTTCCTTTGCATAATCCGATTCCAGATCAGAAAAAGAAATATTCAGGGTATTTACCGGAACAAGCGTCTCAAAACGCATGGCAATCTGATAGCTTCTGGTTTTCATCTCCTTTTCCAGAAGCGCTTTTACACCTTTCAAAAGCCAGATTCCGACCAGTCCAACAACTGCTATAGAAACCGGATCTGCAGAATTTTCCCTGTAAACCAGCAAATCCAGAATTCTGGCAACCAAAAGTACCGGCAGATAAAAAAGCAGGGCATTCAATCCTCCCTGAAGAATCACAATTACAGGGAACTTCCGATCCATCGCCCAAAGCAATTTTATTGTATCCCGAACAGGAACTTTTCGTTTTTCTTTCATTGCTGTTCCTCCTCCCTGTAATACCGGCTCTGAATTTCATAGAGACGCGCATACATTCTGTTTTGCGCCATCAGTTCTTTATGGGTTCCGCTTTCCTGTATTTTCCCGTCTTTTAGCAGAATGATACGATCCATAAATTGTGTGCTCGCAAGCCTGTGGGAAATATAGATACAGGTTTTCTCTTTTCCAAGTTCCCGGAATTTTTCATAAACTTCACTCTCCGCAATTGCATCCAGCGCTGCTGTCGGCTCGTCCAGAATCCAGATCTGTGTCGATTTATGATACAGCATCCTCGCCATCAGAAGTTTCTGCGCTTCTCCACCGGACAGGGAAATTCCATCCCCGGATACTGCCTTTGTCATCTGGGTCAGAATTCCGTTTGGCTCCTGCTTTATCCGCTCCGAAAGTCCCGCCTGTTCCAGAGCTGCCCAGACCTGATTCTGATCCGTCTCTTCCAACGGTTTCAACGAAACATTCTCCGCTACGGTATATGGAAGAACCAGAGCATCCTGAAACAATACAGCAACCTGATCCCGGATAAAATCTGCCTGTCCTCTGGAAACCTCCGTCCCCTGTATGGTAATTTTCCCGGACGAAACCGGATACAGGCCGCATAGAAGCTTGACCAGCGTTGTTTTGCCAGCCCCATTTTCCCCGATCAGCGCAAGCTTTTCCCCTTTCCGGATGTTCAGATTCAGTCCGTCAATTACGAGCCTGCCTGCATTATACCCAAACGACACATCCTGAAAGGAGATCTCCTCCGCTGCCCGCGCGCATTCCACTTTTTGCGTACATTCCGTTTTCTGCTGTCCGGCAGGCGCTTCGCCCTCCTGCATGTATGTCCGGATTTTTTCGATTCCCTTGCTTCCGGTCTGCAGCTGACTATAGCTATGTACAAATACCGTAACAAAATTGGAAAACTGCATCGCAATACCATAATACAGGACAAATTCAGCCGCCGAAATTTCCTGCGCAGCGCACTTTTGAATCAGATACAGAAATACCACAATATCCCGTACACAGGCGATCGCGCCCTCCAGCATTCCGGAACGCGCAAGTACAGAAAAGTATTTTTTCTGCAGCTGTACCAGGCTTTTCAGACACCCGTCTATTTTCCCGGAAACAACCTCTGACAACTGATACAGGCGCATATCTTTACCGTATTTTTCATTCTGCGCAGCCCCGATAAAATAGAAAAAGCGTCGTTTTTCCCCAGCCTGCTCCTCCAGAAGTCTCTGGTACGCTTTTTCATTTTTATGACAGACAACATATCCTGCTGCGGATAACAAAAGCAACACGAAAAACAGTCCCGGCTGCAGACCAAAGATTGCCCCTCCGAACAACACGAAGGAGCCAATACACACGCACAGATCCAGAATGCCTTCCAGAAATATGCGAAAATCACTTCCCCACAGGGCAGTCTGCCGCGCCATCCCGTATGCTTTCTGTCCCTCTGTGCTCTCTGCATAAGCGCAGGCTTTATCAAAACGTTTTAAAAAGATTTCATACAGAAAATCCCGGCACAAAAACAGCTGCCGCATTCCCCTCCCGGAAGACGCCATCTGCTGCAGTCCATAAACACAGACTGCAACAAGCCCTGCCGCCGCCAGCTGCGCTGCATCTGCCTTTCCGGTGGAAATTCTGGAAACCACAAACGCCGGAAACCAGACAGCGACCACAGAAATTCCCAAAGACGACAGAACACATAAAATCAGGTAGCAAATCAACCCCCGATGCTTTTGCCAGATTTTCCGAAATACAAAAGAAATATTTTTTATCATTCTATCCTCCCTTTTATATCGGTAAATTCTTTCCGCTTTAACGATACCACTCCGCCTGGCTTTCGTACAGCTTCTGATACACCGGGCACGTTTGGGACAGTTCTTCATGACTTCCTGTTCCGGCAATTTTATGATTTTTGTCCATGACGATGACCTGATCCATCAGGCGGCAGATTCCGATTCGGTGCGTAATAATCAGCACAGTTTTATCCTTCAATTGTTCCAGGATTTCAGCCACTGCCTCTGCCTCGTGGGATGGGTCAAGATACGCGGTCGGTTCATCCAGCACATAGAATTCCGCGTCCTTATGCAAACAACGATATAATGCTACGCGCTGCCATTGTCCGCCAGACAGCTCCTGCCCGCCATATTCTTTTCCGAGGAACCAGTTTTCCAGCGAAAAATTCTCCGGGTGCACACTGTCTGCATCGTCAAAGCCGATGTTCTCCGCAACCGTCAGGCAGTATCGCCCAAACTCGTGCGGCATCACGGAAATATTGCTGTAGTCGCAGTCTCGCTCCGCGTTCACCAAAACTTTGTCGTAGCTAATGCTGCCGCTCTTTAAAGGATACAGACCCAGCAGGCATTTTATGAGAGTGGTCTTGCCCCTCTGTTAAACAACGTAATTCTCCGCCTGTGCTTTCCACATCCGGCTGTAAAGTCCGCCTGCCGCAAGCAGCTCTTCATGCGTTCCAGCTTCGGCAATCCGTCCTTTTTCCATCACCAAAATCCGGTCAGCCAGGCGTGCAGAAGCGAGCCGGTGTGTTACGATCACCGCTGTTTTTCCCTTTACCATCTGTAAAAATTTCTCATACACAGCGCTTTCTTCCACCGGGTCGATCGCCGCAGTCGGTTCGTCCAGCACAATCAGGTCATGCTCCCGGTACTGTCCCCTCGCAATCGCCACCTGCTGCCAGAGCCCTCCAGACAGGTCGATTCCCTCAAACTCCCGCGACAGCATCAGTTCGCTGCACTGCGCAACTGCTTCCGGCTTTAAGCCCGTTCGCTCCAGCAGCGGTTTTACCGGCGCATTCTTTTTCGGGTCGCTGATCGTCACATTGTCCTGCAGCGTCATCTGGTATCTCATGTAATTCTGGAACACGGCAGAGCGCCCGATACAGCCGTCCTGCGTGGTTCCCTGTTCCGCGCCGCACGGCTGCGTCACTGCTCCATCCTCCACTGTCACAGCCCCTTGTGTCGGTGGGTACAGCCCCAGAATCAGTTTTGCCAACGTCGATTTTCCCGCTCCGTTCTCCCCGACAATCGCCAGGTGCTCTTTTTCCGGAATCGTCAGGTTCAAATGCTCAATCGAAGGCTCCTTTGCGCTGGGATAGGTAAAGGAAACATCCGAAAATTGCATCGCCTTCCCCATCCGCGGCACGTCCTTCCAACTCCTGTCCGGATCTTTTTCCAGGAATGCCACATAGTTCTCCACAGCAGGCAGACTGCCTACTGCACTTCCAAGAAATCCACAGACCAGTGCAAATACCATGTCAAATAACGAATTTAACGCATAGTATACTGCCGCAAATGCACCGACCGAGATGCTTCCCTTTAAAACGCTCACCACTAAAATCAGCACAGCGCCCAGATATCCGATCATCCCGACCGTCTGGTTGATGGCGTCCAGCCCGTTCGCCTTTGTGCGGACTGCAGCCTCTTTTTCACACAGCTGCTGCTGTTCGGTTTTCATCTTCCCAAAGAAAAACGGCACAGCGCGCAGCACCCTCGTCTCCTTGATAAATGCAAGGTCTGTCAGACACTTCCGGTATCCCTGATATTTCCGTCTGACCGGTGCCGCCGTATCCTCATAGCTGTAGAAAATATTCCGCTGCATGTACAGTGTCACGATGGACGGCACAAATGAAATCACGATACACAACAGCAGCACAGGGTTCAGGGATGCCGCATAAATCGCAAAAAATACCAGATACGGCGGAACCATGTCGATGATGCCGATCATATGGAACATGAAAACATTCGCATCGTCCCGCCCAGCCTGCGCCTTCTGGATTTCATCCAGCGACTCGTTCTGCTCAAATGCCAGCGGGAAAAGCTTCGAAATCTTATCGTTAAATTCATAACGATACGTCTCGTCACAGATTTCCAGAAATTCCGTCAGCGCATAGTTAAACAGCGTATTCAACAGCTGGTAGCCGATAATCCCGCATACATAAAAAGCTGTCGCAGCGATCAGCGCTGCCTCAAACCGCCCCTTTCCGACAGAGGCGATCAGCTCGTTCACAAAATTCGAAAGCAGCAAGGTATTTGCGCCCATCACGACCGACTGCGAAATGCCCAGCACATTGATCAGGATAAACCGCAGCGGCGCTGCATGGAACGCCATCGGGAACATGACGCGCACGGTATGGAAAAAGCTTCTTTTTTTCACAGATACCACCTCCTCTGCGTTTCGTACATTTCGTAATAGATGCCGTTTTTCGCCATCAGGTCTTCATGCGGGCCCTGCTCCATCGCCTTTCCGTCCTCAATCGCAATAATCCAGTCGCAAAGGGACGTTGCACCCAGCCGGTGCGTAATCATAATCGTTGTCGTATCCTGGTACAGCTTCAAAAACTTCTGGTAAATCTGCTGCTCCCGTACCGGGTCGATCGCCGCAGTCGGCTCATCCAGGATTTTCAGCTCCGCATCCTGATAATACAGGCGCGCCATCGCGATCCGCTGCCACTCACCGCCGGACACGTCCACGCCGTCCTCTGCGATTTTTCCAAGTACCGTGTCCATGCCCTGCGGCAGCTTTTCCAGCACATTGTCCAGTTCGGAGGTTTCCGCCGCTTTGGCAATTTTTGCCCGCTGCCCTGCATCCGCGCCAGGCGCGATATTGTCCGCTACCGAGACCGGATACTTCGCATAATCCTGGAACAGCACGCCGAACAGCTTCCAGATCTGCTCCCTCGAAAACGTCTCGATCTTTTCCCCATTTAACAAAATCTCACCGGAATCCGGCTCATACAAGCGTAAAATCAACTTTACAATCGTCGATTTGCCGCAGCCGTTGCGCCCGACAAACGCGTAGTGGTGCCCTTTTTCAATTTTAAAGCACATATCCTTTAACACCATCGCTTCCGTGTTCGGATAATGGAACGAAACGTGGGAAAATTCCAGCGACTCAAACGAAAACGCTGCGCCGCTGTCCGGTTTTTCCTCATATTCCGGCAGTTCCAAAATACGTTTCATGTCGCCCAACAGCTGTCTGCCCTGCTCCATCTCTTTGAGCATTCCCGGCAACTGCCAGGTCAGGTTCTGCGCCATTGCCATAAAGGACGTCACCAGCGAAACGAAAACACCGACGGAAGTATTGCCCTGTACAACCGGGAAAATCAGCGCAAAGATCACCAGAATCGACAGCGCGATCGCCAGGAAGCCGCCCATGTTCATACCGATGAACCACCAGCGTCTCGCTTTCCGCTCCCGCAGCCTTGCGATCTGTCTTTCTTTTAAGAAAATCCCGTTGACCCAATCGCCAAACCCGAACAGAACTCGTTCATTTGCCGCGTCGCGGTTCCCCAGAATTTCTTCTGCATAAGCAGCTTTCCGTTTTCCGAGTGTGACCTCTTTTTTCGCCTCATACTGCTTCTGCCCGCCTTTTACCGCAAAGAACCCGAAGCCGACCAGCAGCACCATGATAACCGGAGAAATCCAGACCGGAGCCTGCGTAATCAGCCACACGACCAGACAGCTGTTGGAAATCAGGAAGCAGACCATCGAAAAACCGCTTTCCAGGACGCCGTTTAACACTTCCTCCGGGTCTTTCGACACCCGCTCCAGCGCGTCCTGAATCTCCGTGTTTTCCAGAAACCCATACGGAATCCGCGAAATTTTCCCAATCATCCGCTCGTCCAGATACGGAAAGAGCACCTTCCGCTGGTGAATCCGCATCCAGGTATCCAGATTTCCGCCCAGCCGCTGGCACAGGATCAAAGCTCCCAGCAGGCAGGCGTCGTGGATCGCCTCCTCCATCCGCTGATTTAACACCAGGTCTATAAACCGCGCGCTGACCAGCATTGTCAGAAACGGCAGCAATGCGGATACGATTTTTTCAAGGAATCTTCCAATTACCAGAAGCTTCCCCGGAGCATGCCGAAACGACATGCCAGTTTCCCCTTGTTTCATTTGTGCAGTCCCCCTTACTAAAACAGGCAATTTAGCCCCTCCTGTTTTGTTATCTTATTCTACCAGCTTCATAGACATTTTAGAGTTCTTTTATTGCTTTTTCCCGGGGCATTTTTCCAAAGGTCAGATACCAACACCAATCTGAAATGCCTCTTAAAAAAAGTTTTAATAAACTGTCAATTTAACTGCGCCAGGAACAGCTTCGCATATTTTCCTTGCTTTTCCATCAGCTCCTGATGCGTGCCTTGTTCTGTGATCGAACCGTTTTCCATATAAAAAATTCTATCACAGGCAGTGATCGACGCCAGTCGGTGCGAAATCATCAGGATTGTCTTGTCTTTCAGATAAGAAAAGACAAGATCATAAAATTCTTTTTCGAAACGAATATCCATTGCAGCAGTCGGCTCGTCCATAATCAGGATATCATGGTTTTCATAAAAAACGCGTGCAAGCGCAATCCGCTGCCGCTCTCCGCCGGAAAAATCGATTCCGTCCGCATAGAATTCTTTCGAAATAATTCCATCCAGCTGATCTGCTGCTTTGGGAATCCGCGCACAAATCAGAGCGTCCCGGACTTTTTCCAGATCGGGATTCTGGTTCATCGAAACATTTTCTGCAACCGACGCGGCATACAGGTTGAAATCCTGGAACAGCGTCGAATAAGCGCTTCTGTAAGTGCGGGTATTCATCTTTTCTACAGGCATTCCATTATATAAAATCTCCCCGCTGCTGCAGTCATAGAGCCGGAGCAGCAGCTTTACCAGCGTCGTCTTGCCAGATCCGTTTTCGCCTACAAACGCGACCTTTTCTCCTTTTTTAATTTCAAACCGGACGTTCTTTAATCCAAACTTGTTATTTTCATACTGAAAGCAAATATCCTGCACCCGAAGCGTTTCAAATGGCGCTGCAGATTGTCCCGGTTCTTTCTTTTCAATTTCAGGTTCCATGTTTTCAACTGTCCGGAACCGTTCGATCAGCGTTCCGTTTTCTGCAAATACAGCGATCTGCGCAGAAAGGCTTTCCAGGCTGAACTGAATCTGATTGCAGGCATTGAGCACCGCGACAAAACCGGAAGCTGTCATAGTATTCCAAACGAGTGTTTTGACTGCCAGATACAACGATGCGAAAAAGTCAATCAAAAGGCAGGAACCGCCAATCGTTTCCAGCGCCGTCAGCCGTCCGATTTTTCCGCCCTGTTTTCGGATCAGGACAGCTTTTTCCTCTGTATTTTTACGATATCGTTCCAAAACCGTCTGTTTCATCCCGGATGACCGAATGTCCTTTGCATACTCCGGCAGATAGAGCACACGTTTGAGCATCGAGGCTTCTTTTTCCTTTAATTTTACCGACGTATCATACGATACCCGTCTGGATACCATTTTTTGATTCATCCAGAAGCTGAACCCGAACGACACAGCAGCCACAACCGGTACAATCCAGTCCGCCCCGATCACGGAAACACAGGTCAGGGCAAGCGTCAGGACAGATTCCAGCAGGTCCAGAAAATTTCCGACCACCTGAATCGCCCTTTTTGAGCACTCTTCTCCCGCCAGCGTAATCGCGCTGTAATAGCTTTCCGTATCATAGCTTTGCAAATCAACCGTCCGCATTTTTTCGAACAATTCCCGCTGCAGAGACTGTACCAGCTTTTCCTGACACACCGGCTGATAGAGATTCTCGAAAAAACTCTGAACCGCATAAGTGACTCCTACGATCAAAAACGAGATTCCGATAAACGTCAGAATAAATGCCAACGTTTTTTTCTGTTCCATACAGGAAATGATATATGCCAGAAAAATAACCCGTAAAAAGGAAGTCCGCACACTGACGACAACTCTCATCAGCGCCGACAGCACGACAAATCCCGGCTCTGCTGACATGGCTTTCCCGAACAAATAAAAATTATTCTGGACGATCGTTTTCCGTTTTTGCCGACTCGATTTCCTCCTGTCCATACAGCTTTTGCTGTAGCTGATACATTTCATAATAATGCCCCTTCTTCTCCATCAGCTCACAATGATTCCCCTCTTCTACAATCGTTCCTTTATCAAATACCAGAATACGATCCGCGAGCTGCGTCGTAAACAGTCTGTGCGAAATAAACAAAATCGTCCGCTCCGGCGATGCCAGCGTCTGCATGACATACCGGTTGATTTTCCGTTCCGTCAAAGGGTCCAGCGCGCTCGTCGGTTCATCCAGAATTACGAACGGATACCGGTTCGCAATAATCCTCGCCAGCATCAGCTGTTGGCTTTCCCCACCGGACAGCACCAGTCCGTCATCCGCAAATTCCCGGGAAATCGACTGATCCAGGTTTCTGATTTTTTTGCGTACTTCCAGCTGGTTTACCGCATTCTGAATTTCTTCCTCCGACAGTTCTTCCCCAGCCCGGATATTATCCCGAACAGACATCGGAAACAAATGAAAATCCTGATGGATTACCCCGAAAAACTTTGTCAAATCTGCTTTTGTATACTGACTGATCTCGGTTCCGTTTAATAAAATCTCCCCCTCTTTTCCAACAAATAACCCGGATAAAAGGTTGGTAAACGTCGTCTTTCCTGCACCATTTTCTCCGACAACCGCGATGACTTCTCCGTTTCGGATCGTTACGTTTACATCGTGCAGGGCACGCTTTGCATCCGTTCCTTTCTGATAAGAATATCCGACATCCACAAAAGAAAGCTCAAATCCATTGGAGCAGTCCAGATGCCTGTCTCCTGTTTCCGTTTTCTGATAGGTTTCGCAGTATTCCTGATATTCCCGGATATAAAGCGACGCTTCCTTGATCGCAATCAGCTCGTCAAAGAACCATTCCAGATCCCAGCCAAACGTCGTAATCGACTGCGCAATTCCGATAAAATCACCGATCAAAAGCATATGTCCGGTCAGAATCCGCACGACAACATAAGCGATCGGCAGCATAATTACCAGTCCATCGCTGATCAGCAATTCGACAAAGTTCAAAAATCCGATCTTTTTTCCAAACTTTCTGCAGATCGCTATCGTCTCTGATACGCCCGCTTCATAAATACTCTGGACAATCTGGAAAACCGAGGTCGTCCGCAGTTCTTTTGCATACTGAGGCAGATAAAATACCCGCTTCGCATATTCTTTTTTTCGCGTCGGAAAGGTCAGCGCCTGGTTGAATTCGTGCCGGTACTTCGCGCCCTTTGCCCCGACCACATAGGAATAAAACAGCGGCAGAACCGACAACACGATCGCAAACCAGTCCACCTTCCCGATATAGAACAAAATCAGTACGAACGCTTCTACCAATCCGAACAGCGTTCCGATCGAATTCCAAACCTGTAGAATATTTTTTGCCGTATTGTCCAAAAGACGCTGATATAAATTCAGAAATTCCGGCTGACAATACTGATCATATGGCACATCCGCCGCCCTGTCCGAAATCGTCTCATACAGATACTGTTCGAGCTTTGTCTGAAACACAGGGGTATAAACATTTTTGAAATACTGGTCGCCAAAATGAAACCCAACATTGATCGCCAGCATGCCAAGCAATACCCACAAAACAGCAGTCAGATCCCGGTCAGTCTCAACGTGTACCAGAATCAGACGTAGGAAATAAACGCCGTAAAAGACGTTTAATAACTGTTTGAGCAGGTTATAGATGATGCAGATAAATGTGCTCTTTTTATCTATTTTGAAAATGGTGCGAAAATAGGTTTGAAACATCTGTATTATTATTCACTCCTAAACATTATTCAAAATGTACTAAGACTGCATCAGTTAATGTTTGAATTGAATACATTGTTTCTTTTACCAACTGATCATCTTCAAAATCAAAGTCAAACTGCGATTCTAACTCCACCAATATCTGAATTTCAATAATTGAATCTATCTCAGTATCTAAATCACTTAATGCTTCTTCGTTTCCTATTGTCATAATGTTTTCCCCCAAAAACATTGATAACACTCTACGTACTGAATATTCTATTTCTTCTCGTGCTATTTCTTTCATTATCTATATTTCTCCTTTAAAATATTTTATAATCTGAAAAAATAATTGCTTTGCATCTTTTGGATCTAATATATCATATAAAGGCAATGAAAATAATTCTTTCATTTCTTCTTTTATTATATCATATTCATTTTCAGAAAGAATTGTTTTTCTTATAGTTGCCATATTCTTTTCAACTATTTTTGATATTTTACTCGAAACTAAAGCAATTACTTTTCCTTTCCCTAAACTCTCCAAAACATGAATGGTATCCTTAATATACTCTCGATCATCCCAACTATTAATACACAAAATATAAATATGTGGAATTGTAGCCATTAAAAATGTCAATGTAGGAATAGTATATTCATCATCTTTTAATCCGTATGTATAAGGAACTACTCCAGATTGTCCACCTACAATAATTAAATCTGGATTATTTTTTATCTCTATCTCTCTCATCTTGCCTTGAATAAAACGTAAAATTTGCTCTCTTGGAAATCTTATTGAGGCATCCATTTCCAATGGACACATCCCTTCAAATCCAAATAATTCACAATGTGTTTCCGTTCCAAAATTACACACATTATAACCATTTTCTTTAAAAATTTTTCTTAACATAAGTTGCGTTGTAAATTTCCCTTGCGCTTTTCCAGTTCCAAATACTCCAACAACCGGAATTTTCGTTCCTATATGTCCGTATATTTCTCTAAATAACTGTGACTCTGCATAATCATCTTCTCCTAAAATAGGATGTCTAATTTTTAGTCCTTTTGTCTTAGCTTTTTCAAATAAATCCGAATACATATTTTTATCAATGTATTCTAAAGAAAATATATTCACCCCCATATTCAAAGCGCTTTCAAGAATCTCTTTTAACATATCACGTTGTGTTATACTTTCATAAATACTCGTTCTCGATATAATTAAAGTATCTACATCTTTTAAAGACTCTTTATTGATCGTTTTAAAAGTTTTGATATCTTTAACCATTATATTGGTTACTTTTTTAGGAAGATCAATTATACTTTTAACATTAAAATTTAACAACTCACGAAAATTCAATAATGTTTCAATTTCTTTTGTATATGAATAAATTGCTGCATTTTTTATATCAATTTTTTTCGCATTTGCTTCTACTACAGAATCTTTTATCATAGGAGAAACTTCTATTTCTGATTTAGACGCCAATTCATATAATATTCCAATATATTCATTATACGTTTTATTTGGATAAAATCCTATTATTTTTGCAGCCATCCCACTCATACGCGCTGTTGCAAAACTAGATCCATCAGCATAAACATATTTTCCATTATTCCAGCATACTATTTGCCGTCCTCCTTGTGTTATAAATCTTTCATTTTGATAATAATATGTATATTTTTCTTTAACGCTCTTCCCCCACACAGCCAAAAAACCATCATATTTGGCGGGAATCGCCATATATCCGGTATCATGACAAGCTGCAAAAATTAAAATATTATTATTCCTACACTTCTCTCCTATTTTTCTAAATTCTTCGCCATGTTGATCCATCAATGCGCCAAAGCTCATGTTAATAATATTTATGTTATTATGAATACACCACTCCATTGCCTTTAAAATATATTCACCTGTAGACATTCCGTTTTCATTAAAACATTGCAACACATAAATTTGAGCATTTTTTACATATTTATGAATAATTCCTACACATGCCGTTCCATGACCATATGGATCACTTGGGCTTACTTCTTCAAACTGATCATCCTTAATTGCAAATTGTTTTATAGATGTATCTCTAAAAAAAGAATGTGAAGCCAAAACACCTGAATCAATAACTGCAATTTTAACACCATATCCTTGATTTTTTAAAATGTCTTCTTTCATCATTTAATAAATCCTTCATTCGATAACTTTTGTACAATCTGCAAAATATTTTTTTCAGTTTCCTCTTCGGATACTTCGTTAGCATTAGAGATTAATTTTATCAATTTATCTATATCGCTTTCTTCTTGAATAGTTTTAGCGACAATATAGAAATAATAGTCACCTTCTAATATATTTCCATTCTCTTTATTAAAAATAAAAGCTGTTCCATTATTAATACCTGGCTCAAAACGCAAAAAACATCTTTTTAATTTCACATTCTCTAATTTCATATTTTTCCCCTCCAAATATTATTGACATGCGCAGCGCGGATCGATAGCCTCTAAATTTCCATATACATTATAAGACATCGCCATACATCCTCCGCCACATAAAGATAATAGTTTGCAACTACCACATTTTTTGCTCCTAATATCTACTCCTTTTCGAAATATTTCCAATTTTGAATTATTCCAAATATTATTTAAGGTATCTTCATATACATTTCCTAATACAAATTCTTTATGCTCTGCAAATAGACTGCATGGATAAGCATCCCCCTTCGCATCAATAAATAATTTTCTATTTCCCGCATCGCATATTTTTTTCCATTGTTTTCCTCTATTTATATCATAAATATCATATTCAAACCATTCTTGCATTTTTACGTAATTCTGTACAGCGCCCCCAATTCCTCCTATATATTTAGTTCTAGTTCCTTCTAAACGCTTTACAACCCTTTCCTCAATAGTGAATAATTCTTGCGGATCTGGTATTAAATTTCTATCTATTGCTCGCCCTGCAATCATCAAAGGTGACGCTCCAAATTCTTTAACGCCCAAATCTATAGCAAGTTCACATAATTCCGGAATTGATCCAATATTGAATATCGTCGGTACAATATTTAATCTTACAGGTATACTGTAAGATTGTAAAATTTTTAAAGCATTTACCGTCTTTTCAAAACACCCTGTGCCCCGTTGCTTGTCATTTGCATTCTTATTTCCTCCATCAAGACTGATATGTATAATATCATCTGGATTTAACAATTTAGATAATCGCATAGCTTCTTTTTCACCAATTAATGTTCCGTTAGAATAAATAATAATATTATAATTATATTTTCTGCTTTCCTCTATAATATTCCAAAAAAATGGATGTAAAAAAGGTTCTCCTCCAGTTATTCCAACTGTAAAAACTTCATTATCAGAAAATTTTTTCAATAATGATAAATACTCATCCATTTTCCTATCAGTCTGTGCATACCGAGAATTATTATAAGCTGCACGACAATGAATGCAGCTTAAGTTACAATTTGATGTAATTTCCCAACTAATAAATAAAGGACTTTTTAAAATTGTTCCATTTGCTTTTTGCATTATCATCGTTTGTGGATCTCTTATTGCTTCTTGATAATGTTCTTTAAAAATTTTATACAGATTTTCTGCTTGTTGTTTTGATTTATTCATATTTATATCTCCATATTTGAACAGTATGGTAATAGAACGCCTCTTTTTTTCATTTCCAATGAAATATTCTGATTTCTTGTTATTAGTTGCTTCCAGTTCTTCGTCCACAATGTCATAAATTCACTTTTCAATAAATCATCCCCCATTCCCTTTTGCATATAATCACACGGAAACACCATCCCATTTGCATTAATATACAATTTTGACCTTCCTGCACAACATCCTAATTTCACATGATTCATATCTTTTATCAAGGCTGGATTTTTCTTTAGAATTTCGATATCTTCTATTGTTGTTCCCGATATCCAATTACCATATAAAAGTTTTAATTCTTGTAATATGTGAATTGAATCTTCTATATTAGATTTATTTAAATCCTTTCCTTTTCCCAAATGCATCAACGGTGATAAATGAAAAGACCGTATATTTTTAAAATTATAAAGTTGAGCACATAATTCTTTAAGAGTTTTTAAATTACTTTCGGTCACTACACAATTAATAATTATTGAACACGTTAATTTTGAAATAGTATTCATTGCCCTTTCAAATGTACCATTCCCTCTTAACGCATCACACTCCTCTTTTGTTCCATCTATACTAATTTGTATTGCATCATATGAATCCAAATATTTATTAATATAGTCAATTTCTAAATCCGTGCATAAACCATTGGAAAGAATAGTCAATGGTATATCTTTCTGCTTAATATATATTAATAATTCAATAAAATATTTATATAAACTTGGCTCTCCACCTTCAAGTATTAGTTCTCCTATATTTAAATTATAAAGTATGTCAACTATTTTCTTTGCTCTATCTATATCCATATCTTTTGTGTCTTTTTTCATAAATTCACTTGCGTAACAATGTTTACAATTAAGATTGCAATGTTCTGTAATTCCCCAAAAAACAGATAACGGAGTTGATAATTGAACAACATCTCCAACCCGAACCATATCATGAATATGTTCCAAGAATTGAATATATCTGCCTCTCAAATCAGATTTGTAATATTGTTTTCTTAAGTCCATTATATCATCAGTATACATCTTAAACTTCCTTTCATGACATACTATTTAATAATCCAGCAGATAGGCATTTAAACTATTTAGTTATGAGATCTTTGTTTTTCATATGCAAAAAAAATCTGATCTGATACTTCCATTTTAGAAACCCTCGGATTTCTACTTAAATATTCTGTAGATAATTCTTTCTTTTCTTCGCTATTTTCTACCATATTTTCTTCCTGTTTAATTTTCATATCTATCATCGTTTTTCCTCCTATTCTGCCTATCTGCTGGATATTATCAACTCTTTAAAGCACACCTTGGATCATATCCTGGTTGGCATACTCCAGTTATACTATATGCTATACCAATACATCCTCCTGTACATTTTCCCCATAAATAGCAAGTACTACATGGTTCATTCTCCAACACATAAAAACGTTGAATTCTTTTTTTTATATTTGATAATATCTCTTTACATCCTTGCGATAAATGTCCTAAATAAAATGCTTTATTTTTCATATACACACAAGGGAATACATCTCCATTCCAATCAATATATAAAGTACTATAGCCAGCCATACATGAATATTCTTGTTCATGATAGTTATGTTCCGATGAAATTTTCCCGTATAATGAAGCCATTTCATATGGGCATCCAATGTATCTAACCTTTTCTTTTTGATTCCTCTCAAGTAATCTTAAGTGCAAATAGACAAGAGAATCCGTATCCATACCGGCTATATATTTAGCATTTCCTATTGGAGCTAAAGGTGCTAAAGAAAAATAATCAACATCTAATCCACATGCTATACTATATATCTCTTCAATTTGAATAATATTTTGTTGTGTTGGAACACAATGTAGTTCTACTAGTATGTTCGGATATTTTTCTTTCAAAAACTTAACTCCCCTTATAACTTGTTCAAAAAAATTTCCCCTTCTTATTCTATTATAGGTGTCTTTATCTGAAGCATCAAAACTGATTTGTATAACATCAAATTTATCCATATTCAAAAATATATTTTTGTCACTCAATTTCTCTATTAAGGAACCATTGGTACATATTTTAATATAACAGCCTCGCTCTTTAAACCGTCTAATAATAGTTTTTATATTTGGATGTAGTAACGGTTCTCCACCTGTTAAGACAACATATCCCGGTTGCATTTTTAAAATTTCATCAATAAACCTTTCTTCAAAAAATCCACTATCAAGATGACCTCCTTGTGAACAATGAACACAATGCTGATTACAATTTGCAGTCAAACTAATTTCCACCTTCAACGGACTACTCCATTCAGTAATTTGCTGCATATATTTCATCCACTTTACTCCAGGTAATACATCTTGTTTTTTTTCATATTCAAGAATCTTATTATATACATCATCCAATTGTTTATTCATTGACAATTTCTCACTTCTAATAAAGCTTTTTTCAAACACAAAATACGACGTTGTAACACATTATAATTTTCATATAACTCCTTTTGCTTCATATATTGAAGAAATAAAGAATATATTTTTTCAGTCTGCTTATTTTCAAAAGTACAATTAATTCCATGGTACCAAATTTGTTCGTACTCTTCCTCGCTACAATTAGGCCAAAAATCATTTACAATAGTACAGTTACAAGGATAGTACAATAATCTATTGCTTTCCCCTTCATCAAATGAAAACAAAAAATCTAAATATTCCTCAAAAAAATTTACAGTTTCCCATAATTCCTTTTCAGTCGTTTTGGGATCAAATAAAATATGCCCTGGATGACACTGTATATTTAATTTTTTCAATATCCTAATAGCATTATGATTATCTTGAACTGTAGTCCCCTTATTATATCTATCTAATACAGTTTGTGAGCCCGATTCTATACCAACGAAAACTTTAATTAAGCCAGCGTGTTTAAGAAGTTTGAATGTATCATAATCTATATCATCTGCCCGGCACTCGATTGTAAAACGACATTTCACACGCTCATCAATGAGCAGTTTGGCAATCTCCTCTGCCCGTTTTCTTCCAAATTTTCCATCTGCGAAAAAATTATCATCTGAAAAAGAAAATACTCTACATGAATATTTATCTATAACATCTTTCATTTCTGCAACAACTCTTTCTGCAGATTTTACACGATATTCTTTTCCTCCCGAAAAATTTCTAAATAAATATCCCTCACAAAAATTGCACTTTCCATGACAACTTCTAGAACTTTCCATAATACAGATTCGATATTTATCTTTTTGTTTTAAATAAGAATAATCTGGAAACGGTAATGAATCCATAGATGAATTTTCAATTTTTCTCAATCTATATTTAATTGCTCCATCTACCTCATATGCCATTCCTATTATATCTTCAAAAATTCTTTTAGATAAAACACCGCTTTTCGTTCCAATTTTCAAAATCTCACTTAATGTTTCTTCTGCTTCTCCTAATAACACAAAATCTGCCTTTGCATACTTTAATACATACCGATACTCTACCGAGGCAGATTTTCCGCACACAAAAACAATTCCGTTTAGTCTATGGCATAGATCAACACAATCAGTCATCCATTGTGAAAACACATCTTCTCTATACTGTATCGGCAAAATAAAAATATCTGCTTTTTGCTCTGGTTTTTCAAAAATATATGTATAATTCACAGATTTTTCCCTACATACTGCAGCCAATTCACATGCTAGCATTTCATTAAATCCCGTTGAATCTTTATTGAAAAATAATGGTGGTAAAACAAAAGTTACTTTCATAATATATTTTCCCCTTTTGAATAATTTATAGACTGAATCACACTTTTATAAATTTCATATTCCTTTTCCTCAAGTTCATCTAAATAATTATTTAATTTACTTGATGGAAATTTTTGGTGCCTATTTATATTTGATTTTATTATTACTTTTTTTATAATTTCACAAATATTTATAATTATATTCATTTCTGTTTCAAAATCATAATCTAAAATTCCCATCGTCGACAAGTATCGGAATCGTTCTTTCATTAATACTTTATGATCTTGTAAACTACAAATAGTTCTAATATCACACTCCTGTTCCCTTTCCACATTAATATAATCATAATATTTTTTTAACTCTCTATAACAGTCAATTCCCCAAACATAATCACCTATTCTTTCAGGCGGATTTAAAAATTCTTCCAAATCCTTTTTTATTTTTTTCTCTTGTAATAAATGATTATTTCCTACTTCATGATACTTCATATCGGATAAAATATTAAAAAAGCACACCCCTCCCATTCTACCAATATGATCTCCACCATTTATTTCCTCTGCAGGTACATCTGTAGCCAATTCAAAATTTGCATATGATATTACTTCTGTGTCAAATTTTCCTTTTCTATTATTATCTGCACAATACAACTCTCTTTTATTATCGTCATATCCCCAAATCAATACCGGATGAAACCACCACGTTTCATCACGACGATATATAGATCTATTCAATATCATATAAACATACTGTTTTTTTGAAATTCGCTCTTTTACAAATTCCAAAAAAGTTCCCCATCTATCTTTAACCATTCTATATGGCAATTTATTAAAATCAATCCAAGGATTTGCTGTATATTCATAAAAATTGAAGTCACCATAAAAATGATAATAAAAATCTAGCGTACCAAGTCTGTCTTTTTGTTTCCATAAATCATACAGTGTATAAATCTGTATATAATTACTATATATCCACGGATATGTTTCCGGATATTCGTATAATACAGACAATAAAGCCGCTTGGTGACAATATGCATAAATTATTGGCTCACCTATTTTTAATTTCTTAATCATTTCTTTCAGCTTCTCTTTCTTACCTTTTCGTTAATTTTATTACATTTATCTCCCAGACCTCATCTTTTTTCCTGCGGCAATAAATTAATATTGCCGCAGATAATCCTTTATATATTTTTACAACCGAACCTTCACCGCAAACAATGCATTGCCATCTACTTCCACGGTTACGGTGCTGCCGTCTGTTTCTACGGCATTGTCTTTTGTTTCCTCGAACAGGTCAACTGCCTGTGCTGCTTTGACCTCTGTACCGAAGCTTAACTTCACGGCAGAACGCTCACCGGAGGTCTCGCAGCCGCGAACCAGAACGCAGCCATCTGTGGTAGGCTGTACTGCTGTGATCACCGCACTGTCGGAAGCAACGGATACCAGGCTGTCCTCCAGAGGCAGCTCGCCGTGGTGGCAGTTGGTGGGCTGGTAGAAGATCTTATGGTTGCAGCCGGTTGCGATATCTTCCGCTTCCTTCGCATCTCCGCTCGCTGCGCCAACCCAGAGGGTAATGGTGTGGATGCCGCGTTCCGGATAAGGATCGGGACTTACGGAGCTGTTGATCAGTGTCAGGTTCAGGCTCTCCTTCTGTCCGCGATAGCCGTATTTGCTGTCGGAAACGAGGATTGCGGAGCTGCTGTCCATGCGAAGCGCCATGCCATAGCGCAGTCCGGGAACATCGTTGTTGATACCTCTGCGGACAGTGCTGCCTGCGGGCACGTCATAACGGAAGGCATCGGTCTGATAGGACAGAGGCGTCTGCCAGGTCAGAACCGGAATGATGTCTTTGCCGATTTCTTTCCAGTCTACCTTCAGCTCTACGCGAACCAGCGGCTGGTCTTTTTCCAGAACATAGGTCACCTCTGCGGTAGAATTTTCTACGGTAAAGTGGGCGGTTACACTGCTTCTGAGTTCTCCGATCACAGCTCTGCTCAGTTCTACGCAACGATCCACCGGCACGTTTTTGATCGCTCTGCCGATGTTCCATGCGCTGGAGGTCTTGCATTCCGTTTCCTGATACACAAGTCCGGCTTCTTTTCCTTCGCCGATCAGCTCCTGTCCGGTCGTCTTATCCACCAGGGATTTGATGCGTCCGGTCTCTGCGCTGATGGTAACGATGGTCTGCTCATTTTCCAGAACAACATCGTCATAGCAGCGGGTTACCTGCTCATTTGTCTGTAAGTAAACCGGATAGGAATCCAATCCCTTTTCATACAGCACAACAGTGGTATAGCCAAGGGCAGGAACCTCCTGATCTACTAAAACGCGGATATATTTGTGATCCCAGTACTGCTGCAGCTCGTGGTCAACCAGCTGGAACGGGATGTCGTTTCCGTCTGCATCGCGCATTGCCAGTCGGCGCAGATCTCCGGTCCAGTCCCAAACGGTCAGCTCTGCAACCTCACGGCGTGCATGGGACAGGCTGTTGAACAGATGGAAAATACGGGTTCTGCCGCTGCCTCTTTCGGTGCTGGGCACTCCCACAAAGTTTTCAATGCCGTAGCCTACGCCTGCGCCTTCAGACTGGCTGTTGTATGCATCGATATCGACCGGAATCGAGGATGTATCGATCTTTTCTGCGATCACGCGCATTGCGTTTGTGATCTGGGTGTTGGCAGTTGCCATAGAGGTCTGGAACAGTCCCATTGCATGCTCTCTGGAATCCTGTACGCAGGAGCCGGTCAGGATGTCGTGGAAATGGGTAAATAATACATCCTCCCATGCCTTGGTCAGCTTTTCCTTCGCATACGGGAAGCCAACCTTCTGTCCAGCCAGTGCGCTCATCGCTTCTGCATCGTAGAACGCAGCCTCCAAACGGCGATTGCCTCTCTTGATGCGGCTCTGGGTGGTGTAGCAGCCGTTTGCAAAGTAGTTTAATTCTTCGTTTACAACCGGCAGTTTTTCCCGGATTTTTTCTGCTTCATGGAAGTAGTCGCGGAAGGTGCCGAAACGGATCTTCGGATAAATTTTCCAGGTCTGCATTTCCAGTGCGCGCTCTACGTCACGTCTGGTAGGGCCGCCGCCGTGGTCACCCACACCATACACGACCAGACCGGTCTTTAAGCCGCTGCTCTTTTTCACGATTTCCATAAAGCCTGCGCCAATCTGCGGTGTGATCGCTCCGTTATACCAATTGGGCTCGCGGTAGGTAAGGACTTCTTTTCCGGATGGAGCCTGATAGCGGTACAGCACGTCACGGCGGGCATTTCCTCTGCAGTGGTAGAAATATTTTACGCCGCCGAACTGATCGATTTCCGGCACGTTTGCGCTGTGCCCGAAGGTATCGGGGGAGAAATCCAGATCAAAATCCTTTACGCCCCAAACCTTGGACAGATATTCTCTCGTGTACTGGATATGACGCAGCAGAGACTCGCCGGAGGGCATGTTCTTGTCTGTCTCTACCCATGCAGAGGCGGTTACTTCCCAGCGTCCCTCTGCAATGCGGGCTTTGATGCGCTCCATCAGCTCCGGATCATATTCTTCCACAATCTTATATACAGAAGCCTGGGACTGGGAGAAGCAGAACTCCGGATACTGATCCATGATATTTAAAATCGAACGGAAGGTTGCAAGAACGATGGAAACGGTTTCGTTGAAGCTCCACATCCAGTTCATGTCAATATGCGCATGGGCTGCCAGGATCAGCTCATAGGATTTTGCTTCCTCTGCGATCGGCTCAAGGATTTCCTCTGCCTCTTCACAGGCCTGATCGGTCAGTACGCCCTCGGTCTGCTGTTTTTCCAGCAGATAGTCCAGAGCTTCCTCCAAAGCAGCGTCGTATTTGCCGTTTTCTGCCTCGGATAAATGAAGGGCAAATTCCAGCTCTGCAAGGATTCTTGCGTTCGCGCGGCCGGGGCGGGTGATGTGCGCCTGCTCCTCCTTCGGCATGCCGAAGGTGTCCTCAAAGTGCATTTTTTCCCGGTTGCCGCCAACGGAGGTCTTGAGCCGGGTAAATTTTTCTGCGAGTGTCATAACTTGTATCCTCCTCTTTTTTATGACAACAGATAGTATTCTGTTGTTCTATGGATATCCGGACGGCGGATGCGAAATTTCCGCCGCCCGGCAGTTCCTGATTTTATTCGTCCAGGAAACGGTCTACGATCTGCTGCCTGTATTCTTTGGACAGCGATGCGAAAAATGCCGAATATCCTGTGACACGCACAACCAGATCCGGATAAGCTTTCGGGTCTTCGTGTGCTTTTAACAGTTTTTCTTTGGATACGCAGTTCATATTGATCAGCGTACCGCCTGCCTGCTCATGCGCATGGATCAGTGCAACGAGGGCGTCCACACCGCCGGAATGCTGAATCAGTCCGGTGTCGATATCCAGATGCAGCGGAGCAGAGTTGCCGTAGCCCGCCTGTGTCAGTGCTACCGCATTTGCCTTTAAAACCGGCGAAAAGGTATCCACACCTCTCGCAAAGCCGGGATCCGGTTCAGAAGAATGGGAAATCGCATCTCCGGCAAAGCGGCCGTTGGGCGTTGCCTCCAGCGTCTTTCCATAGGCATACACATCTCCGTGGGAGAACAGTCCGGGAACGATCATCAAATGATGCTTCCTGGTCGGAGAGCCCTTGCACAGTGCTACATAATAGTCCCGGATGCGTACTGCCCAGTCCTGGGCGCGGGAGCCGGGAGAACCGAAACGGCGGATGTTTTTGAGCATCAGGCGTTCTCTCTCTGCGCCCTCATAGTTGGTATCCAGCAGTTCGAAGAGTCGATCCCAGGTTAGCTTTTTTTCTTCTACAACACGCTGTTCGATCGCCGCAAACGAGTCCGCTACGGTGGCCAACGCAATGCCGTCGATATTCAGATCCAGAATGTCCACGCCGCCATTGGAGCAGTTTAATCCCCTTTCGATCGGACCGTGCATAAACAGATTCAGCACGATTTCCGGGCGGTTTCTCTGCATGACTTCATAATGCTTGTCATAGCCAGCCTTGACACATTCCACCATCGCCTGCAAATGATAAGTGAAGCGCTCCCAGAGCAGATCCAGGTCGCGTGTTTCCTGCGCCTGCAGATCCTTTAACCCATAGTGCAGGGCAACCGCCATGTTCACGCGGGTTACATCCTGCAGCGGATATTCCCGTCCGGGGATCGCCACCCAGTTGCAGCCGCATTTGACACGCATCCGTCCCAGCTCTACTGGAAAGCCGTTTTTGGAAAAACCCTCGCTAATGCCTTTTTCCAGCGAGTAGCATACACCGTAGCCATCCTCTATCGTATATTCTACCGACCTTTTTAACAGAATTTCCGGCTCCGGTCCCTGTCCTGCAATGGGCGCATGGACGCGAATACCTAAGTTGGTCGGGATCTTTAACAGGTGCATTGCATCCAGAATCAGGAACGACAGGCGGCTCGTCACTTCCCGGTCTCCTGCCGGCGTCAGTCCGCCGATCTGGGTGTAATGCGTATCGTTGAAGAACAGGCTGGCAATCATCCAGACTGCCTCTTCTTCCGTCAGGATACCGCTTTCGATATCCCGTTCAAAATATTCTTCCAGAAGCGTATCCAGCGCCCCCAGCGCACCGCCTGCATAAAACGTGCGATCAACCGCCTGGAAATGTGCTAAAAACTGCACTGCTTCCCGGAAGGTGCGGGGCTCGTGCTCGCACAGCTCACCGTTTACCTTTGCAATCGCCAGATAATTGTCTCTCAAGAACGGATCACTTTCCTTTGCAGCCAGCTCCTGCGCATAAACCTGATGCGCCTTTACCCACTCCAGGATCCCCAGCACAAGCTGCTCCTCTCCCTCATAAAAATCAGGATCCGGCGGATTGTTTTTCTTTCTGTAATAACGAATCTTTTCCAGAAGTCCCTTCCAGCCCTCTCTTAAACCGATCTCCATGTCCGGGCACAGATGGTTCATACCGCCGAAGCCCGCCTGTGTGATGCGGTACTTTTTGATGGTCTCATCCAGCTCGTGGGGTTTGTCCTCATCCGCAATTCCAAACGGTGCGAACCGGTCGAATGTGCCCACCCAGCAGCATGCCAGCGCGCTGTTGGGATTGATATATTTCGGCATTTCATTTAAGAAACGTCTGAAATTTCGCCCGATACATGCACAACCGTGTACCAGACCGTCCTCGCAGGTTTCCGGCTTAAAAGTAAATTCCGGAAAATCAATAAATCCGTGGTCATCGATATCGATGGACCCATGCCGTGCAAGCTTTGCATCGTTGATCTTTAGCTTATCCCGATGCATCCCCTCAATCAGCTGCAGGTATAACGGCGATACCTTCGTCTTCTCCGTATTCATATACTTCCCTTTCTAATCGAATCACTGGAATCCATACTTCTTTTTCAGCATTTCCACCTCGTCCTTTAGCGGAACGGTCCCCTCAAACACGTTCTGTGCCTCCAGCGCCCTGTACTTGGAATTTCCCAGCTTGTGGTACGGCAGAAGCTCTGCTTCGATCTGCTGCCACCGGTGTAAAAACTCTGCGATCTTTTCCACCTGATCATCGTTCATACCCGGAATGTAGGGATAACGGACGAAGATGTTTTCGCCCCGGTCGGCAAGCCTTGTAAAGTTTTCCAGAATCCGTCCGTTCTCCACTCCAGTGCAGGCTTTGTGGACATCGGCATCCATTGCCTTGATGTCGTATAAAAACAGATCCGTATAGGGCAGCACCTGTTCAAAGGATTCCCACGGGACATTTCCGGCAGTATCCACCGCGGTGTGTACGCCTGCCGCCTGACAGCCCTTTAACAGCTCCGTCAAAGCATCCGGCTGCAGCATACATTCTCCCCCGGAAAATGTCACGCCGCCCTTTGACTGGTCGAAATATCCCTTATTTTCGAGAATCTCTTTTAAGATACTGTCCGTATCCCGCCATTCTCCGACGCTGACCAGTGCATCCGCATAGCATTCCTCACAGCATTTGAAGCAGTGGATACATTTGCTTCTGTCGATCCAGTGTCCCGTCTCGTCAAAGACCTGCGCCCCCACCGGACAGACCTCCCAGCATGCCATACAGCCAATACAGCGGTCCGGATAGAGTAAAATTTCCTTTGCGGCATGGATGGATTCCGGATTGTGGCACCAACGGCAGTGCAGGCTGCAGCCCTTGAAAAAAACTACAGTCCGCACGCCGGGCCCGTCATGGACGCTGAAATGCTGAATATTAAAAATATTCGCTTTTATGCCCATTTTCCTGTTACACACACTTCCTTCGATACGCTCTGATAAGATACAAGCAGAGTCTTTGTCTCCTCATCCCAGGAGCTTTCCAGAACAACAGCTTCGCCGTCTTCGTCAATTGCCTTGATGTCTGTGGGCTGTTTGGGCAGGCGCACTCTGGTGAATGCCTTGATCTTATCTGCGGTTTTGAGTCTCAGCGTTACACCGTTTTCTGTTGTCTCGCCTTCTTCTACGCGGGCAGAGGTTCCGACAATACGGAAATCTTCGCCTTCGATTTTGGAAAAATCAAACAGCAGGGTTACATCATCCGGTGCAACATCTTTTTCATGGATAATTGCATAATCGTTTGTCATCAGATCCGCATAAACGCCTGTAAATACCTTCTTCTCGTCGCTTACGCTCTCTGCCATAACGGAAGAAATCACATAAGGTCCGCGATGGAGGGTCAGGTCGTTTCTGTAGGTCCAGGTGATGCCGGTATCTGCCAGCGTCTTCTGAACCAGGCTGCGGTACTGATCTGCCAGCTCTTTACTTAAGCAGATTCTTGCAGGAAGCTCCTTCCAGACAACGATCTTGCCGGCGCCAACTTCATGTACGCCTTCCTCGGGATCTCTCCCCAGTCCAGCCAGCTCGAACAGATGCTCTGCAGGATTTGCATAGCCTCTCTGTCCCCACCATGCGTCGATCTTATGGAACGGGTCACTGCCATCGCCGACATAGATCAGCGTGCCGCCCTCTCTGATCCAGGAAACAACGGCTGCGTTTACGTCCGGTGCATCGGGTTTCATATATTCATAGCTCAGTACGAGACACTTGTAATCCTCCAGATATCCGGCAAAACGACGTACGTTGTCCAACTGAACCGGATGGATCGGCAGACCGTATTTTACAAGGGGCATTGCCACGCCGAAGAAGTTCGGGAATGCTGCGCTCTGAATAAAGTCGTACATCAGGGAATCCTTTTCCCCGATCTCCTTCATCAGCCTGGCAGCTGCTTCTTCATCCACGGGATTACCGGAGTTTTTGTGCATTGCAGCTCTGAAACGGTCGCCCAGCTCTTCGCCGTCCACGATACCGTCCGGGAAGGTTCTCTGGAACAGTCCGCTGTCGGACATAAATACGCCTACCCCGTCTGTACCTCCCTCAAAGAGGATATCGCTCTGCTCCATGTCACCGAAAAGCTGGAACATGCCGGACAGCAGCGTGGAATAGCTCTGAGGGATCGGCTTGGACTGGTCGGTCTCGAAGCTCGTTTCAATCTTTTCTGCAATTCTGGGCTGGAATCTTGGGTAGCGTCCGTCAAATACGCGGTGAGGCCACGGGCAGATCTCATAATGCCAGATATGCGGATGCAGCAGGGATGCCACTGCAGTTCTTCTGTAGTTGTATTCGTAATTCTCCCAGGTATAGGAGGGAAGGTCTTCGATGGGGTCATTTAAAAACCACATCCGGCGGCCGGTGCCCTTTACCAGCTCCTGCATCACACCATACTCCAGATATGCCGTTTCAAAGGTACGCTCTTTGTATACACCCTCGTAAACGTTCGCTTCACGGCTCGTACCGGTCCAGATCTGCGCGATGTAGCCATCTACCGTCGGAATACTGATCAGCTCAGCCTCCGGGCTCATGATCTTCCACTGAGTGTAGTTTAACAGACTGTGCGTTGGAACATAGAAGCGCAGATCCTTCTGATATTTCACCTTTGCGTATTCCTTCAGCGCCGCACTCACGCGGTCGATGGTTCTCTTATATAAATAAGCCTTCAATCTCGCGCACTTATACTGTGCATCCAGACTTTCATGCTGAGGCTTCCAGGGTTCTTTGTAATAAATTTCATATTCTCTCTTGAACGCTTCTGAGTAACCGCTCTTATCCCAGAACTCCGGCTCTTCCACATGGATTGCTTCCACGCCGGCATCTACGGCAACCTTCAGACGATCTGTCAGATATTCCGAAAAGGAAACCGTCGGAACCATATAGGGTACCGTCGGGTTATGGATCACGTCTTTGCCGTTTCTGTCCACCTGACCTTCATCCCAGTGCTTTCTGCCATCCCACTTGCCGTCCAGATATTCCTGATATTCGCCCCATGCGATACCGGTCATCAGATGGATGACATAGCCCTTTTCTCTGTACTGACGGATTCTCTCCGGCATTGTCGGATCGATTCCGTACACCATGATAAAGTCACAGCCAAGGTCTACCGAAGGCCGGATCTCCCCGCTTGCCTGATAGCCTGTCAATTCCTCTTTTTTCGATCTGATATAAGCCATTTATATTCCCTCCCATTTATCCGGTCCCCACCCGGAATGTGATTCTGTATGATCTGTATGAATAAAAAGAATGTGCCTTGGCACATTCTCGCGCCGAGGCGCGGTTGCTTCAGCAACCATCTACCCTTGCGCCGAGTGCGCATCCTCGCGGAGCGTTTTTATCGTATGGAAACGAAGTTTCCTATACGATGAAAAAAAAGGGCGGGAAGCTTCCCTTAATCCAATGAAATCCTTCCTTGCATTAAGTTCCGTTTCCCGCCCTGATCCTTATTTCTCAGAGAACGTTACCTGTTATACTCTGTATTTTATATTGTAATCTGTCTCCATTGATAAGTTGAATTCTGTCTTAGTAAGCGAAGTCATCTCTGGTCTTAGACTGTTCGGTCATGTAGTCCAGGAATTTCTCCATCTCACCGCCATTGTTTGTCTTTAAGTATTCCTGATAGTCAAGAATGATCTGTCTTGCTTCTTCTTCGGTATCAGCGAAGAATGCACGCTCAATGTATTCTTTTTCTTTTACATCATCGAATGCCCATTCGGAGAAGTCGGAGTAGTTCTCATATCCAGGAGCCATAGCATCGATAGCATAACCCTTAAGGATTTCTACAGGATGAACTTTCTTATAAGCGGTGATGTACTCGTTCTCAGCATCAGCTTCGAAAGGAGCGGACTCGCCAAACCACTTGGCGTTCTTCTTTGCAACATAGCTTCTGCCTGCCATGTAGCCGATACCTCTCTGACGCAGTTCTTTGGTAACAGAATCAGAATCGGTTGCATAACGCTCGGCCAGTTCAGCAGTCATACGAGGCTGTCCATCTGCATTCAGCTCGTAGGTATCGCCTTCGAAGCCGTAGCAGATCAGCTTTGTGCCTTCTTTGCTGTTTACATAGTCCAGCCATGTCATAGCAGCATCGATGTTGGTGCAGGTGGTAGGGAAGATAATAGCAGGAGATCCGCTTCTACCTTCGGATTCAACCTGAACCTGTGCAGAACCGTCAGAGTAGTTCAGAGGTCCAACCCATGTGTAGCGCATTTCAGGATTGCTGTCATACAGACCGCTCTGCTTGGTTGCATCGATGGTTACACCATACTGTGCGCAGGTAAACAGTGCAGTACCGTTGCCGACTTTTTCTTTTGCAGCATCATCCGTTGTTGTGAAGCACTCTTTGTCCAGCAGTCCGTCATGAACCATCTTCCATACAACCAGATTCTTGTTTACATAGTTTTCGCTTAACTTATCATAAGTTACGTTTCCGTCAGCATCCAGTGAGTAGCCAGTCAGCTTCTTCTCATTGTAGCTCTGTAAGTAGTTATCATAGGACCAGCCGTTATGGAAGGTGGTAGCAACGATACAATCGTTGCCGTTTACATCCTTAAAGCCATAGTCCTTTGCTTTCTGCATGAAGTCCAGCAGCTCTTCCGTGGTCTTGATGGAAGTAGGATCGATACCCAGAGCTTCCGGAACGTCGCCACGAACGAATACACCGTAGTTCCACATTGCGATATCTTCTACATCACCTGCAACCTCGGTAGGCAGAACGTATCTTGCACCATTGAAGGAAGGATCGTCGATATCATTTTCCAGATATTTCTGGCTGATAACACCTACATCCCATGCATCAGAGATATTAGGATAGTTGGGAAGCATGTCTTTGATATCAATCAGACGGCCTTCTGCGCCAGCCTTTTTGATGATCCCAGTCGAACCGGAGCTGCCCCCCCAGTAAGGCGCATTGATCATATCGGGCATATCGCCGGAAGCGAACATCATGTTCAGCTTCTCATCTTCACTCATCATGATTCCTTCAAATTCTACGGTAACGCCGATCTTGTCACGAATTGCAGCTGCAACCTCGTTGTTATACTGATCGTCAGCAGTGTTGAAGCCGCCGTTCCAGCATACCAGCATCTTCAGCTGAACATCGTCAAACTTCTTATACTTGTTTCCGTCCTCGTCTACGTAATAGTCACCGTCTTCTTCGGTGTCAGCCGCAGCTGTGTCATCCTTTGCTGTATCCTCCGATGCAGCGGGTGTTGTGGATGCAGAACCAGTGTCTGCGCTGCTTCCGCAGCCTGCCAATGCTGTAGCCGCCATTGCTGCGGTCAGCACCAGTGCTAATGCCTTTCTCTTCATACTTATGTCCTCCTTTTTTATTGACAAACGGCTGCATGAACCCCCGTCCTGCATTGCCGTATGTTTCAAGTTGTAACAATAGAATGTACGCTCTGTAAGCATTCCATTGTCATGAATAACAGCTGTCGCCGTTTTTGTCTCAGGCATCAGCCCTTGACGGATCCTACCATAACGCCCTTTACATAATATTTCTGTAAGAACGGATAGATCACAACGATGGGCATCGTCAGGATCATTACGAATGCCATCTGCAGAGACTGGGAGGTAAAGCTTGTTACATTACCAAGCTGTGTTTCCTGTCCTGCCTTGATCTGGCTGGAAGCAGTTGCTTCGCTTAAAATCTTCTGTAATACGGTAGCTGCCGGATACAGAGCTGCTTTACTCTGATAGTAAGCACCTGTGAACCAGTCATTCCACTTGCCGACACCGATGAACAATGTCAGAGTTGCCAGGATCGGCTTGGAAAGAGGAAGATAAATCCTGCTCAGGATGGTCCAGTCATTTGCACCGTCCAACTGTGCGGATTCTCTTAATTCTCCCGGAATCGTTGCAAAGTTACTTCTCAGCAAAACAAAGTTGTAAAAGCTATATAATCCAGGAATGACATACAGCCAGAAGCTGCTGGTCAGTTTCAGGTCACGCAGCACCATGTAGTAAGGAACCATGCCGCCGCCAAAGATCGTTGTAAAGTACCAGAAGAAGTTCATGAAGGTTTTTCCCGGCAGCGTCTTGATGCTCAGCGCATAGGCAGCAAGTGCGGTAACGATCAATCCTAAAACGATCGATAAGATGGTTGCCGAAACAGAGATCAGCAGGGAGGTTCCGATGGTCGGATCCTCAAATGCCATCTGGTAGTTCTCCAGTGTGAAGGCTCTCGGCCAGATCCACACGCCGCCTCGCATGAAGTCACGTCCTGTATTAAAGGAAGCGATCAGCACATACCAGAAGGGATAGAAGGTTGCAATTCCCAGCAGGGCCAGGAATGTGTAGTTAAAAGCTTTAAATATTTTACGGCCTCTTGACTCTTTGATTTTCATGTGTTTCCCCTCCTCCTTTTACCACAAGCCTACTTCGGCGTATTTCTGGGTCAGGTAGTTCGTACCTGCCACCATGATCAGAGAGAACACGGATTTAAACAAGCCGATGGCCGTCGCGTATTCAAACTTGCCATATCGGATACCGGTTTGAATGATGTATGTATCAAGTACCTGAGAGATCTGATTATTTGCCGGCTGCTGCAGCAGAAGGATCTGATCATAGCCTGCGTTTAACATGCCGCCTACTGCCATAATAAACATAATGCCGATGGTGACGGAAATTTCCGGGATCGTGATATGCAAGGTACATTTCCAGCGGCCTGCGCCGTCAATGGATGCCGCTTCATACAATTCCTGATCCACACCGGTGATGGCTGCCAGATATACAATAGAGCCCCAGCCTACGTTCTTCCAGAGGTCTGAGAAAATAACCAGCGGAAGGAATGCATTTTTCTCACCCATTACGAAGATCGCTTCTTTTCCCATCATCTGACGGATGTCATTGAAGATACCGCCGTAGGGTGTGAAGATCGTCGTCATCAGCTGTACTACTACGACCCAGGATACGAAGTTGGGCAGGTAGCTCAGGGTCTGAACGGTCTTTTTGAATCGTTCTGCTTTTACTTCATTTAACAGAAGCGCCAGGATGATCGGTGCCGGGAAGCAGACGACCAGCTTCAGGCTGGTGATTACCAGAGTGTTCTTAATGGTCATCCAGAACTCCGGTGATGTAACGAACTTCCTGAAATGCTTGAGTCCAGCCCATTCGCTTCCGAAGATTCCGAGGTCAAACCGATAGTTCTTAAAAGCAAGAACAATGCCTGCCATCGGCGCATAGCAGAATACAAGCAGCCAGACGATGCAGGGAAGGAGGAACAAATAGAGCATCCAGTGCCGTTTTATTTGTATCCTTAGTTGTTTCTTGTTTTTCTGTTTCTGCTCTGCGCTGATGGCAGGCTTTGCAATTGCTTTTGCCATGTTTTCCTCTCCTTTTTATAGCGTAAGGTGGATCACTCCCCGATCGCAGCTCTGTCCTTTCCCCATCATACAGAGCGCGCTCCCTTGCAAGACCATCCGTTCAATACAAACATGACAAATAGTACTCAGTCGTCTCATTCGCATCTCAGGCTTGCTTATTTTGTCTTGCCCCTTGTGAATACTATGTTACCACTTTTTGTTCACTTTGCAAGCCTTTTTTAATAAATTATGTCCATTTTGTGAATTATGAATAACTTCGCTACGTGAATTATGTCGATATCGACATAGCAAATATAGCAAAACATAATTTGACTTTCTAATCAAATCATGGTATAGTTTTTATAGGTAGTGCGGAAAAGAGTATTGTTTTTGTTAGAATTATCATTTTTCTATAGTATTTTACAGACTATCAAGAAAATATTTCAGGGTATTTTTTATTATTATCAGATTTTTTCGCATACCGCAGCATAGCATACATAGCAAAGTAAAATAGAAGTTATATAGAAGGATTACTTCGGAAATGAGGATTTTATATGGAAAAGACAAATCAACCCCTTTATCAGCAGCTCATGGAGGATGTTCGTTCCCAGATCGAAAACAGCCTGCTGCTTCCGGGCGATAAGCTGCCGACAGAGCGGGAATTCATGCAAAAATACAATGTCAGCCGGATTACGGTTTCCAAGGCCCTGAACGAATTAAAGGCAGAGGGTCTGATTACCCGCTTTCCAAATAAAGGCTCTTTTGTCGCCAGAAGTGCTTCTCCCCTTGCTGCTGCGGCTCAGATCCCGCTGGAAGCTCCCAGTGTCCTGCTGCCGGCTTCTGCCTCCGCGCAGCTTCCTGCTGTCCCGGAAGGCAGTACCTCTGATACTGCTTTTACCGAGATTGCCTGCATCCTGCCGTCCATCTCCGATCAGTTTTCGTTATCCATGGTAAATGGCATACTTTCTGCATTTCCCATGGATTCCTATATCTGTCACCTTTTCCAGAGCTTCAATCCTTCTCTGGAAAACCGGCTGCTGCAAAAATGTATCGACACCGGCATCAGCGGAATCGTTCTGTTCCCTCAGGATCAGCCATTTTTCAGCGAGCAGCTGCTTTATCTGCTGCTGCAGAAATATCCCCTGGTCCTCATCGACCGAAATCTTCCGCGTCTGGATACCAGCTATGTCATTGGGGACAATAAAACCGGCGGTGCACTCTGTCTGCGTCATCTCCACACCCTCGGACATCAGCGCTTCTGCTTCGTCTCTTCTGCCCGGCGGAATACCTTCACGGTTCGCTCCCGTATCGACGGCATTTTGCAAGAAGCGGAGGCACGCAATATTCCGGAATCCTCCATTACGATCTGGGATTTCTTCAACAAGCATCAGCCCTACGTTCACTATCAGAAGCAAATGATGAAGCTGATCCGGGAGGAGCGCATCACTGCCTTTATTGCAGCAGAATCCACTACCTGCGCCTATCTCTACAGCCTGTTTGCCACAATGAACCTCCGGGTTCCTGAGGATATCTCCCTGATGTCCTTTGATAAACCGCTGGTAGAATCCCAGCGTCCCGATTTCTTTACCCACATCAGTCAGTCCGAATATCTGATGGGAAAAGAAGCCGGCACGATTCTGAAACATCAGATCGAAACCCGTGATCCGCAGGTGACACACCGTGTGATGTCGCCTCTTCTGGAGGTTCGCAAATCCACACGGGCGATTGTGCTGTAGCTTTTCCGCCTTTGTTGACACATCAACAAATATATGTTATGCTTTCCAGGCCGACTTGGGAAATCGATCGGCCACGCAGCCCAATGGGCCTGCGGAATGGAGGTAACGAATCACATGAATCAGATACAGATTATTACAGACGCGGGATCGGATATCGTCGATTGCTCCCGCACAGACCTGACCGTCCTTCCGATGACCATCCGTTTTGGCGATGAAGAATATTTGGACGGCGTCAACTTAACCCACAGACAGTTTTATGAAAAGATGATCGAAACACAGGTGCTGCCGACCACCAGCCAGCCTTCCCCCTATGCCTTCGAGGCTGCAATCAGAAAAATCCATGAACAGGGCGACATTGCACTGATCATCACGATCTCCTCCAAGCTCTCCGGAACCTGGCAGAGTGCCAACATCGCCGCAGCCGAAACCGGCGGAAAGGTTTATATCGTAGACAGCTTAAACGTTGCCGTCGGGGAAAAGGCCATCGTGGAATATGCATTGCGCATGAAGGATGCCGGCACAGATATCCACACTATCGTAGAGACCCTGAACCATGAAAAAGAAAATCTGCGAGTGATCGCTCTTTTGGATACCCTGGAATATCTGCAAAAAGGCGGCAGAATTTCCAAAACCGTTGCCATCGCCGGAAGCCTGCTTTCCATCAAGCCGGTGGTCTCCGTTGTGGATGGTGAGGTTGCACTGCTGGGTAAGGCACGGGGCTCCCGCCAGGGCAACAACTTCCTGATCCAGCAGATTCAGAAGGACGGCATTGATTTTTCCCGGCCGTTTTTCCTGGGCTACACCGGGTTAAGCGACGCGCTGCTGCAGAAATACATTTCCGACAGCGCAGAGATCTGGAAAGAGCATGTCGATCATCTGCCCATCGGAACCATTGGAGGCGCCATCGGAACCCATGTCGGTCCCGGAGCCATCGCAGTGGCGTTTTTTACAGAAAAATAATCTTTGAACTTAAGGGGGATCCTCCTCTAAAAAAGCAAAAGCACCTCAACCTTTCTTAGGTCGGTTGAGGTGCTTTCTTTCTGACAACAGGATCGGTTCAATCCTCCTCGATATGCTCCAGTCCCTGATTGATGATCGTGCGGACATGTCCGTCCGCCAGGGAATAAAAGATGGATTTGCCTTCTCTTCTGCTTTTAACCAGTTTATTCTGTTTTAAAATGCGCAACTGATGGGAAATCGCCGACTGCGTCATCTGCAGGGCTGCTGCAAGGTCGCAGACACAGACCTCCGCTTCAAACAAAACAAACAGAATCCGGATACGGGTAGAATCTCCAAATACCTTATAAAGCTCCGCCAGATCATAAAGCTCTTCTTCTTTTGGAAGCTTTTCCTGTACGATCCTGAGCAGTTCTTCATGAACCTCCGTTTCTTCACAGTGATCCATTTCCAGTTCTTCTTTTTCCTGCATGGTTCTCTCCATTTTCTTTACAGCTTTTTCACATTCAGGGCGCGGATCGCATTGAGCACGGCGATAATCATAACGCCCACATCTGCAAAGATCGCCGCCCACATATTCGCAATGCCGAGTGCGCCGAGGATCAGGCAGACCACTTTGACACCGATTGCAAAATAAATATTTTCATAAACGATTCTCAGGCACTTTCTGGAAATTCTGATGGCCTTGGAAATCTTTAACGGATCATCATCCATCAGAACAATATCCGCCGCCTCGATCGCTGCATCCGAGCCCAGTGCTCCCATTGCGATGCCGATATCCGCACGGGAAAGCACCGGTGCATCGTTGATGCCGTCTCCCACAAAGGCAAGCTTTTCCTTTTCCCCTTTTTCATCCAGAAGCTTTTCTACCTGCGCTACCTTGTCGCCGGGCAGAAGCTCGCTGTGTACCTCATCAATACCGAGCTCCTCCGCAACCTGACGTGCTGCCTCCCGGCGGTCTCCGGTCAACATGATCGTCTTTTTCACGCCGCATTTTTTCAATGCCGCGATGGCTTCCTTTGCATGAGGCTTGATCTGATCCGAAATCAGGATATGTCCGGCATATTTGCCATTCACCGCCATGTGAACAACGGTTCCGACGCTGTGACATTCCATACAATCCACACCGAGCTTTTCCATCAGCTTGCTGTTGCCTGCAGCAACTCTCACGCCATCCACCTTTGCAGTCACACCGTTGCCGCTGATCTCTTCGACATCCGTTACACGATTCGGATCCAGGGGCTTGCCATATGCCTTCTTAAGGCTCTTGCTGATCGGATGGGAGGAATGGCATTCCGCCAGCGCTGCGTATTCCAACAGCTTCTCTGTATCCATGGAAGAATGATGCACACCGCTTACTTCGAACACGCCCTGCGTCATGGTTCCTGTCTTGTCAAATACAACATATTTGGTTTCCGAAAGCGTTTCCAGATAGTTGGAGCCTTTTACCAGAACACCTGCGTTGCTCGCACCGCCGATTCCGGCAAAGAAGCTCAGAGGAATACTGATGACCAGCGCGCACGGACAGCTGATTACCAGGAAGGTCAGCGCCCTCATAACCCAGTCGCCCCATTCCGGTGTCATTCCAAGAAACAGCAGCCGTACAAGGGGAGGTAAAATTGCCAGCGCCAGGGCGCCGTAGCAGACCGCAGGCGTATAGTATTTTGCAAATTTGGAAATAAAATTCTCGGATCTGGATTTTTTGGAGCTTGCATTTTCTACCATATCCAGGATCTTCGATACCGTCGATTCGCCAAACTCCTTTGTCGTCCGGATTTTCAGCACGCCGGACATGTTGATACAGCCGCTGATAACTTCGTCCCCAACGCCGGCTTCCCTCGGAAGGCTCTCACCGGTCAGGGCGCTGGTGTTTAAGCTTGTGCGTCCCTCTTCGATCACGCCGTCAATCGGCACCTTTTCTCCGGGCTGTACAACGATCACGCTGCCGATTCCAACCTCATCCGGATCAACCTGCTCCAGTGTTCCGTCTTCTTTTTCGATATTCGCATAATCCGGACGGATATCCATCAGCTCACTGATGTTTCTGCGGCTCTTACCCACCGCATAGCTCTGGAACAGCTCACCGATCTGGTAAAAGAGCATAACCGCAACGCCCTCTTTATAATCCCCCAGAAGGATCGCGCCGATGGTCGCAACCGCCATCAGAAAGTTTTCATCAAAAACCTGTCTGTTTAAAATACCTTTCCAGGCCTTTAACAAAATATCATGGCCGATCACCAGATACGGAATCATAAACAGCACAAATTTCAGCCAGCCATCTATCGGAAGCAGGCTCAGTACAACCATCAGCACTGCTGCCACGATAATTCTGGTAAATACTTTTTTCTGTTTCTTATTCATGCCTTCACCCCTTTCAGTAAAAACATCAAATCTGCAGACTGTCCATGATGGGTACAGCCTGCAGATTTGTCTTCTTTTACAGGAAGATCTCGCAGTCATCCTCTACCTTTTTGCAGTTCTTGTATACCTCCTGCATAACGGTCTTTACATCTGCGCCCTCTTCAAATTCCACGGACATTTTCAGGGTCATGAAGTTTACCGTTGCGTCCTTAACGCCTGCCGTCTTCTTTGCAGCGTCTTCCATCTTGTTTGCACAGTTTGCGCAGTCAACGTCGATTTTGTAGGTTTTTTTCATGATAAAATCCTCTCTTTTCCTGTCTTGCAGCATCTATTGGTGCTTCTGTTCCCCATTGCTTTTTCTTTCATATGAACAATTATTCATACGTTTGATTTCATTATAGCACCATTTTCGATTCTGTCAACAAAAATGTTAGGATCCTATGTTTAATTTCTCCAGGGTTCTTTCCCTTCCTTCTCTACTTCGATCTGGCACAGCTTCATTGCCGCCAGCGCAGTATCATGAGAAGCAGGCGTCACGCAGGCACACGCTGCCGCATCAACGATCACATCTGCCTCAGGAAATGCAGCCTTACACAAAATCGCGTTGGAGAGCACACAGATTCCGGTGCAGAGTCCGACCAGCTCGATCTGCAGGTTCGAATCCGCAACGATTTTCTCATCCGAGCGCAGTTTCTCAATCAACTCCATGGAGCCAAAGGTGGGCTTCTGAATTTTTCTCGCTGCATCCACCTGTTTTTCTTTCAGCGCCTGCTCTACTGCCGGGCACAGGCAATGTCCATTCGTTCCCTCGATGCAATGTGCAACCGGAAGATGCAATCCTTCTTTTGTCTGCAGGTACTGTTCCGGATGCGTGTCCTGTGTCACATAGATCTGTTCTGCCGGGGTTTCTTTGATTTTGCAGACGACGTTTTCCACAATCGCCTGAGCCTCCTTTGTTCCAAGGCTCCCTGTAACAAAATCGTTCTGCATGTCTACTACAATCAAAAGCTTCATAAAATCCTCCATTCCGCAGGCCCTTTGCGCCGAAGGAACCGCGAGGCGAACCTCCAGTTCGGCTCTGCGATCCTGGCTACTTTGTGACGCCTGCGGCACAAATAGCTGTGTGAAAACGTTTTTTTCTTATTATACCTGAAAAGAAAAGACAAAAAAACACCCTTCTGCATGTTTCCATACAAAAGGGTGCCTTTTTCGTTTCCTTTATCCGATGTGCCTTCCACATGAGGACTGATCAAATGCCTGAAAAACACATCATGCCAAAGCTGTCTGGGTATAATTACTCAGCAACAGTCTCGGTAGCTGTCTCAGTTGCAGCTTCTGTGGTAGCTGCTTCGGTTGTAGCTTCTTCTGTGGTAGCTGCTTCGGTTGTAGCTTCTTCTGTGGTAGCTTCTACAGTTGTAGCTTCTACAGTGGTCTCTTCTACAGTAGACTCAACTGCTACTGTGCTCTCTTCTGCAACGGTTGCGGTCTCAACAGTTGTCTCTGTAGCTGCTGCGCTGCCGCAAGCTACCATGGATGCTGTCATAACTACTGCTGCTAAAACTGCTACTAAATTCTTTTTCATAATAATTTCTCCTCCTAAATCAAAACCAGGCATTTTAAAACTATGCCGTTTCTTTAATACGAAAGTGAGGATACCACCTTTTTTTTGGTTTGTAAATAGTTTTTTTCTAATTTTAAAACATTTTATGAATTTTATAAGGTTTTGTTCACATTTCGTACATATTTCAATTTTTTCTTCCTTTTTACGCCGATTTTGCATTTGTAAATATGAAAAAATCCTGTATCATATAGGATGCCAGGGTCAAAAAGTCAAAAAAGCCGACGCATACTTGCTTGCAGAAGGCGTTTTGACTTCTTGACCCGCCAAGATAGGAGCATAAAAGTGGGATGCCAATCCAACGATATGCGACTATCGAGCAGGATTGTGGGAGTGCGCAGCACGGAACAATCCTGCTGGCATCCTGCCCAGGGTCATCGAAAAAACATTAACAACCGCACAAAGAAATGCAGCATTTCCTTCCCGGGAAATCCTGCAAAATGGAGAAGCAATTCATGAAATCATCCAATTACCTGTTAGAATGCTGCGTCGATTCCGCATATTCTGCCCGTATGGCAAAAAAAGGAGGTGCAGACCGCCTCGAGCTTTGCTCTAATCTTGTCATCGGCGGTACGACGCCCACCCTCGCCCTTTATGAACAGATCAGAAACCAGACCGACATCCGCATCCATGTTCTGATCCGCCCCCGCTTCGGCGATTTCCTGTACTCGGAGGATGAGACAGCCCTCATCTGTAAAGAAATCGACGCGTTTCGGGCAGCCGGAGCCGACGGCGTTGTAATCGGAAGCCTTTCTCCGAACGGTTCCCTGTGTACCGAGCAGATGAAACGCTTCCGCGAACATGCCCGGGATATGTCCGTCACGCTGCACCGTGCATTTGATATGTGCCGCGATCCCTTTGCAGCCCTTGAGGAAGCGATTTCCTTGGATATTCAGACCATTCTGACTTCCGGTCAGGCTCCCGACTGTCTGCACGGCGTCGATCTGCTCAATAAACTCCATCAGGCAGCTGATGGCAGAATCCATCTCCTTGCAGGTGCAGGCGTCTCTGCCAAAACGGTTCCTGCTCTCCTTGAAAAAACGTCCCTGACCCAATTCCATATGTCCGGCAAGACCATTAAAAACAGTGAGATGGTCTACCGCAACCCGGAGGTTTTTATGGGAATTCCCGGTATGAGCGAATATGAGATCTGGCAGACTGATCCGGAGGCTGTCGCAGCTGTGCGCACGATGCTCGACCGCGCGGCAGATGAAGAAGCGTAAATGCGCAAGAATGCGAGCTGCTGTGTAAGGGAGATGCCGACATGCGGCACAGCGCAATGCCGATCACTGATTGAATAAAGACGTTCCCGAACAGATTTGTTTCGGGAACGTCTTTTCTTTTCGACTATTATCTCTCACATTTCCAGAAGTAAGCACTATATCCCGGCAGCTCACTTCCGCCGCCAAAATCATGCTCCTGTCCGGTGATCAGATCCACCGCACGACCACAGCCTGCATCGAAGTGGGCTGTATAGGGCTGCTCCTCTGCATTGATCGCAACCAAAACCCGTTCTCCATCTACGGCGCGTTCAAAAATGCACTGGCGGTTCGTCAGCACAACACTGCGGAATGCGCCATAATTGAGGGCATTGGAGTGTTTTTTAGCTTCTGCAAGCTTTGCGATCCACTCTGTCAGCCCGTTTGTCTGAGGCCCATCGAAGCATGCACGCAGTGCAGGATCTCCCTGGCTTTTCTCTCCCTTTGCGCCCCATTCACTTCCATAATAAACGCAGGGGATTCCGGGCATACCAAACATCAGCGCATAAATAAGCGGCAGATGCTTTTCATTGGTAAGGATGCTTGCCACTCGCGTCACATCATGGTTGTCCACAAAGCTAAGCAGATGCTTTCCTTTATAAAGGGTCCAGTTTTCCGGGCCGAACTGGCGCAGCAGAGAGTGGACAATTTCAAACATATTCATACTGTTGAAGCTGGAATACAGTCCCTTATAGCATTCATAGTTGGTGGCAGAATGCAGCATGGAATCATTCATCAACCGGTTGTAATCCCCATGCAGCATTTCTCCGACGAGAAAGAAATCCGGCTTTAAGCTGTCGCAGAAGCTTCTCAAACGGCGGACGAAATTTTCGTCCAGACAATAAGCGACATCCAGTCGCAGACCGTCAATGTCAAACTCGTCAACCCAGCCTCTTACGCTTTCCAGGAGATACTGGACAACCTCCTCGTTCTGTAAATTCAGCTTGACAAGATCGTAATTGCCTTCCCAGCCCTCGTACCACAGACCGTCATTGTAATTGGAGTTGCCGCCAAGATTGATATGAAACCAGTTTAAATAGGGGGAATTTTCCCTGTTTTTCAAAACATCCTGAAATGCCCAGAAGCCGCGTCCTGCATGATTGAACACGCCATCCAGCACAACCCGGATGCCTTCGCTGTGAAGCTTATCGCAAACCTGCTTAAAGTCTTCATTCAAACCGAGGCGGCAATCGATTTTACGATAGTCCCTTGTATTGTACCCATGGGTATCCGATTCAAAGACCGGTGAAAAATAAATCGCATTTGCCCCCAGCTTTTTGATATGATCGATCCAGTCCAGCACCTTCAAAATCCGATGTGTCTCCACCCCGTCATTTTCAAACGGTGCTCCGACAAAACCAAGGGGATAAATCTGATAAAATACACTTTCATATGCCCACATAGTAAATTCCTCTTTCCTGCCAGTATATTTGCTGACCTGTCTATTTTACCATTTTCCTCCGGACTGCTCAATATCAGAATCCTGCACTTTTCCAATAGAATCAATCAATCCCTGATGTTTTTAAAAAATGATTCGTTAATATGACATCGATCCCCATATCAAAGAAGGCTTTTGCTTCTTCTGCATCATCCGCCCAAAATAAATTACAGATCATCCCCTTTGCATGAGCCTTGTCGATCATGCTCCGGGTCAGAAATAATTTGCAGAATTGTACCCGGCTGCACTGATACCGAATGGCATTTTCCACAATGCTGTAATTCATATGTCCCTCCAGACAGCATCTTTTGATATCCGGCGCCATTTTTAATGCCGTTTCCAAAACATCCTTCTCCCCGGTAATATAAACCATGTCTCTGCATTGGTATTTATCCAGCAGCTGCAGGATTTTTTGAAAGGTATTCTCATCATAAGCCGGAATTTCTCTGTCTTCCAGATCCTTCAGCACCATCGGCTCCGGCTCCCTAAGAGGCATCGGCAGCGGCTTATTTTCTGTATATATTTCCATCAGCTCCTGTCCTCTTCCCTCCATGATCCGATTTTTAAGAACCGAAGCGCCAATGGATTTGATATGAATATTCATAACTACCTTACCGGCAAACTGCCGCAGCACCTCTTCAAATAAAGGAATACGTACTCCTTCATATTCCGAATGAAATTTCTTTCCTGCATCCAGGTTTTTCATCTGTTCCCATGTCATATCACAGATTGTGCCTTTGCCGTCTGTCGTCCTGTCTACCGACGGATCATGACACACTGCCAGCTGTCCATCCGCCGTCGGCCATAAATCAAATTCTATCTCATCCGCTCCTAATGCCACCGCAGCCGCAAATGCCGGCAGTGTATTTTCCGGCGCAACGGCATTAAATCCTCTGTGTGAGCAAAATTTTCTTTTTGACATTTTATCCATTTCCTTTCTTTTTTCAGGAAGCATTTTTTAATTTAGGATCCAATCTATCTCTCAGCCAGTCTCCGATCAGGGAAATATCTAAGATCAGTACCACTATGATAATACTGGGCAGTACCGCCAGCCACCAATGCGTCAGCATATAATCTCTGCCCAGACTGACCATCACGCCAAGAGATGTGCCGGGAGGCTCTATTCCAAGTCCCAAAAAAGACAAGGTGCTTTCGAGCAAAATAAATCCCCCCAGCTCCATGGTAGTCTGCACGATCAGGGGCGATGCAATATTTACCAGAATATGCTCAAACACAATTTTTACTCCGCTTGCCCCCATAGAACGGCTCGCTTCGATAAACTTCGCATTTTTCAGCTGAAAAATCTGGCTTCTTACCAGACGGCAATAGGAAGACCATCCTGTGATTGCCATAACGAGAATGGTCGTAACCGGCTTTGCCCCCAGAATACAAGCAAAAATAATACCGATAAATGTGGTTGGTATAGATAAACGTACATCTGTAAAGAAAGACAATACCGCGTCTATCCATTTTCCGCCCAGTCCGGAAAGAATCCCCAATGCAGTTCCAGTTACCGTCGCAATGATCATGCCGGTAAAGGAAATCATGATGGTGGATCTTGTGGCATAAAGCAATCTGATCGCAACATCTCTGCCCAGATTATCCGTTCCAAATAAATAGGGGGATGTGGGATCCTTAAATTTTGGCATTTTTAATCTTTGTGTAAGATCACTTGCCCCCAGATCGATCGGTGCAATCACCGGTGCAAGCAGCGCCGTTATAACGATTACTGCCAGTGTCACCATTAAAAAAATTATCATCGGTGGAATGATCCATCTTTTTCTACCGAGCTTTCTGTTCCGCATACTTATCCTCATTTCTGTATTTTATCTGAAATCCTTTAATGATCGCGTATTCGCGGATCCAGCAAACCATAAGAAAGGTCTACCAAAAGATTCACAAATGTTACGGAAGCCGATATCACCAGAACGTCAAATACTACCACAGGAAAATCTCGCTGCTGTGCACTGGAAACAATTAAGGTTCCGATCCCGGGCCACGCGAATACCGTTTCCACAACAACAGATCCTCCGATCATAGCACTTAACTGTGCTCCCAAAATCGTAATGACCGGGATCAGCGCATTCCTGAGGCCATGCTTTAAGACCACCTTCCATTCCCGCATGCCCTTTGCTCTGGCACAATCCAAATGCTCCTGTCCGATCACATCCAGAAGCGAGCTGCGGGTAAGTCTTGCAACATTGGCAATGGGACCTACTGACAACGCGATTACCGGCATGAGAAAGTGCTGTGGAGTTCCGATACCGCCGCTTGGCAAAATTCTGAGTTTCAGAGAAAAAATAAAGATCAACAGGATTCCCAATATAAAATTAGGCAGAGTACTGCCTACCACCGCACTGCTCATGGTGATCCGGTCTAACAGGGTATTGTGCTTCACCGCTGCCAGAACTCCCAAGGGGATTCCGATCACAATGGTAAGTCCCAATACAATGCTTCCCAATGAAATTGTCGGAATCATACGCTCTGCGAAGAGATCGGAAACAGAACGTGCATAGTAATAGCTCATTCCGGTATCCCCCGTAAAGAGCCCGACAAATGATTTTATGTACTGCTGCCACAGCGGCATATCCAGTCCCAGATTTGTCCGCAGGATTTCTTTTGCAGAATCACTGGCTCCGGCCAATGTCAGCCATTCAATCGGATCTCCCGTTACTCTGGTAAGGAAAAAAACCAGAGTGTAAACTGCCCATATCGTCAGTACCGCCTTTCCTACACGCAATATAATATAACGTTTCATTGCTTTCCTCCATCCGTGTATAAATGACAGGCAACCTGATGTCCATCTGCCGTTTCTGCCATCTGCGGTCTGATCTCTTTACAAATAGCAAGTGCCTTTTTACAACGCGCGCAGAACGGACATCCAGAGGGCAAATCCATGGGACTGGGGATCTCTCCCTCCAGTACTTTGCATTGATCCTGTTCTCTGGGATCCGGTATCGGTACTGCCTGCATAAGGGCCTGGGTGTAGGGATGAAGCGGATGCTCAAACAGATCTTCTTTCTCCGCCAGTTCTACTGCCTGCCCGAGATACATTACAAGCACTCTGTCACTGATATGGCTTATAACGCTCATGTCATGTGAAACAAAAACATAGGTCAGCTTCTTTTTCTCCTGCAGATCCTTCAAAAGGTTTAATATCTGTGCCTGAATAGAAACATCCAACGCAGAAACTGGTTCGTCACACAATAAAAGCTGCGGATCCGTCACCAAAGCTCTGGCAATGGCAATCCTCTGTCTCTGTCCTCCTGAAAATTCATGGGGATATTTTTTCAGAGAGTCTCTGGATAATCCCACCTGCTCCAACAAAGGGAGGATTCTCGATTTCTTTTCCTCTGCACTCATCCGCTCATGGATCCGTAACGGCTCTTCCAGAATTCGCTGAATGCTCATGCGGGGATCCAGAGATGCATAGGGATCCTGAAATACCATCTGCATATTTTTTCTAACCAAAGGAGGCATATGTCTGTGTATTTTTTTGTCCCCGAACTGCACATAACCGCCAGTCGCTTCCTCCAACCCCATCAGCATGCGGATCAGGGTTGTTTTTCCACACCCTGATTCCCCGATGATCCCCAGTGTTTCGCCCTGATACAGGGTAAAGGAAACATGATTCACGGCATGTACCATTCCAATTTCTTTTGGAAGCAGTGCTCCTCTTTTTACCAGATATTCTTTACATAGATCAACGACTTCTAATATTTTCTCTTTCACAAGGCACCCCCTCCAGGCCCGCATTTTTCTTTTTCCTGCTGCTGCGGAGTATAGAAGCATTTGTATAAATGTCCGTTTTCCCCCTGCATACCCGGCTCTTTCTCATGGCATACCTCCTGTGCATAGCTGCAGCGGCTGCAAAACCGACAGTACTGTACCGGTACTTTCATCTTTGGAACCTGACCAGGGATTGTATACAGCTTTTCTTTTCTCTCTTTTATGCTGGGAATTGCTGCCAGAAGCCCTCTGGTGTAAGGGTGGCATGGATTTTCGAACAGTTCTGTACATTTTCCTTCTTCTACTACTGCACCGCCATACATTACCAGCATACGGTCACAGACAGCGGCCACTACTCCCATATTATGGGTTATCAGTATGACTGCTATTCCCAGCTGATCCCGCAGCTCCTTCAGCAGGGAAAGGATCTGGGCCTGGATCGTCACATCCAACGCCGTTGTCGGTTCGTCTGCGATCAGTACCTTCGGGTTACATGCCAATGCAATGGCGATCATAACTCTTTGCTGCATACCTCCGGACAATTCGTGAGGATATTGTTGGATCCTCACCTCCGGTGAAGGGATTTTTACCTGCTTTAACAAAAAAACAGCCTTTTCATAGGCTTCTTTTTTAGAGATTTTTTCATGTATGCGTATGATCTCTACGATCTGATCTCCTATCGTGTACACCGGATCCAATGCGGAGAGGGGATTCTGAAAGATCATGGAAATTTCTTTTCCTCTTATCCGGCAAAGCTCTTTTTCCTTCATTTGAAACAGATCCTTCCCCAGATAAATGGCCTGTCCGCCCTCCCTTTTGGAGGAAACAGGATCCAGCAATCCCATCAAGCTGCGCACAACCGTGCTTTTTCCACATCCGGATTCTCCTACGATTCCGACAATTTCACCAGGATAAATATCAAGATCCACTCCATCCACTGCCGGAATTACGTTTTGTCCCGAGTAGTAATAGCTTTTTAACCCTTTTATTTTCAGAATAGCTTCCAAATAACTATACTTCCTTTCAAAATCTGCTTCCCGGCAGATATCTGCCGGGAAGCAGCCCTGTCATTATTCTGTAACTTTCAGATCCCCTGCACGGAACGGCATGATCTGGTTTTCACAATATGTCATATCCCATTCCAGACCATCTCTGATACCATACAAATCTTCTGCCTGATACAAATAAGTGCCTGGGCAGTAGGTATCGAATACTTCCATCAGGGTTCTTGCTGCCTGCCGCTGTTCTTCCGGATCCTTGCTGTCGATCAGTGTATTTCCTGCTGCCACAAATTCCTCTGTAGGTGTCCAGCTTCCTGTTTCCGGGTTTGCCGGTCCGGAGCCTGTTCCAAACAGGAGCCATAATGCACCAAGGGGATTATCAAACCGGGAAGCAGAGGACCATGCCCGGATGTCTGCACTGAAGGAGAATTTGTCTGTAAATACGACTTCTGCTTTTACGCCGATATCCGCAAGCATGCTGACAATGGCCTCACCTGCCTGATTGCCGTTTGTATAATAACCGTCCGCCATTTCGATGGAAATAACCTCTTCCCCGTCATATCCGGATTCTTTTACTAATTCACGAGCTTTTTCCGGATCATACTGTACACCGGGATAGTCCTCAATATATAAATCTCCATAGCTTTCAAACTGATGCCCATTCGGAACCTTTGCATATCCGGACCAAAGGGTATCTACCAGTGTCTGGCGGTCTATTGCCATCGTCAATGCCTGTCTGAATTTCTGATTTGACATAATGCTGTCTTCATTTCTGGTATTAAATGTGTATATATGGATATTTTTAATGGAGGTTCCCACCACGCTCACACCGGAGGTTCCATTGATCGTATCTACCGCATCAGAAGGCACATCATTGATAATATCTACTTCCCCTGTGATCAAAGCGGTCATACGGGCAGATGCTTCCGGATAAGAAATAAATTCTATACTCTTTGCAGCAGGCTTATCTCCCCAGAAGCCGTCGTAACGCTCCAACACATATTTTTCAGGAGAGTACTGTGTCAGCTTATACGGGCCGGTACCGATGGGAGCAGTCTGAAAGGCTTCATCTCCGATTTCTTCAATATAATCCTTCGGTACAATGCTTGCTCCCCAGATAGAGCCCAGTCTCTGTTCAAACGCAGCATCCGGTTTTTTCAGCTTGAACTGTACCGTAAGATCATCTATCTTTTCGACGGAATCCAGTGTTTCATATAATACTGCAATGGTTCCATCTCCATAGCCGCTTAAAATTCGATCAAATGTAAATTTCACATCCTCTGCATCACATACCTCGCCGTTCTGGAAGGTAACATTTTCCCGGATTTTTACATTTAATGTTGTATCATCCTGCCATTCCCAGCTATCTGCCAGCTGTCCGGTGATATTTCCTTCTTTATCCGTGAAAAGCAGGGTATCAAAAATATTATAAAAAAGCTTAATGCTGGCAATACCGATGGATCTGTCCGGATCTAACTGTGTCGGCAAAGCAGCAAGACCAATTTTCAAAACATCCAATTCTGTTTCTTTTGCTGCAGCTTCTGCTGTATCCTCCTGTGAAGACGCAGTCTGCTCAGCAGTCGTCTGAGTCGCCTCTTTCTTATTTGCGGTATTTGCAGCAGAGCCGCAGCCACCAAGCGTAAGCATCATTGCCATTACTCCGGCAATCAACCGAGTCCTTTTTTTCATACATTCTCCTTCTTGTTGTGTTTTCTATTCTCTTTCCTGCAGTTCTAAGTTTTGTGTGCACATCATCAAAAGAACTGTTAACATCTTATGTCTCTTTTCTATTTGTCACCATCAGGAATGCGTAAATCGTTTGTAAAAGTTCTGCATATAAAAAATGCAGGATTTCCTTTCCGGAAAATCCTGCAAATCAGAAAAGCATTTTATGAAATTATCCAATTTGGAAAACTGCCGCTCTGTACTTCTATTACTGTGCGTTACCCGGTTCCAATGCCAACCCAATCAATCGATCCGCCTGATCTGCCATGAATAGCGGAATGTTCAGCACATCATCATCCAGCTTCGGATTTGACCTCCACTGGGAAGATGTCGTTCTCCCGCTGAATGAGGAAATCAACTTCGTAAGGCGGGTTGTTCTGACTCCAATAACGGGGCATGACTTCAAAAAATTTCTTATATTCTTCATTTCATCAAAGTTAAAGTAAGCTGTATTTTCATAACAGCGTCCGCCGAACTCTTTCAGAATCCAAGTCTTACCCACCTGACGTACACCCTTCAAGATTAAAGGCTTGCGGTAGGGAGAATTCTTCCAAGCCAGCAATTTTTTAAGACAAATCGTTCCATAGAATCGTTCCTCACATAACTGCAGTATGGATTCCCCCGATAAACAGATAGGGAATCGAGCACATCGCTCCGAATCCAAGACCGAACGCTTTCTTCCTTTCTATTCATCAAACATCATATATTCCATATAAAATTCCTGAAATTTCGCACTCGATCCAAGATTGATGGTCTTTGCCCGCTCTGCCAGTGCTGTTGCTTCTTTTTCCAGCCTGCGGTCATGCAGAATCCTTACCGCACCCGCCAGTGCCGCGTTTCCGCAAATTTTAATACGGGACAGGTCAATTTTGGGAAAAAGTCCGATTCTTTCCGCGCTTTTGGCCGACATATAGGAGCCAAAGCCACCTGCCACATACAGGCCTTCCAGCCCGGCAGCATCTATTTTTTCCTCCGCCAAAAGTGTCTCCATTCCTGCCCGGATCGCTCCCTTGGCAAGCTGAACCTCACGAATATCCTCTGCAGTCAGACCGACGTTTCCAGCAAAGCATACATCCTCTTCCAGATAACCGGTATCCTCCAGCAATCCGCTTTCCAGCAATCCTGCCACACCGTCGATCACGCCGCTGCCGCAGATGCCCTCTGCTGTAGAAGCCTCCCTGTCGCCAATCACATGTACCTTCCAGCTGCCGTTTTCCCAGTTCACATGGTCAATGGCACCTGCCACACCTCGCATGCCGCAGGAAAGCCCAGCGCCCTCAAAAGCCGGTCCCGCCGCTGTCGCGCAGCAAATCAGACGTTCCTTATGAAACAGGACGATCTCTCCGTTCGTCCCCACATCCACCATCAGCCGGGATCTGCCGCTGCGCGCGGCTGAGACGCCATCCATTTCTCCGCAGCTGACATTCGTGTCAATTGCTGCCGCAGCTTCTTTGCGGCTGCCGTCCGCTCCGGGTATGCGGTCCGTTTCTGTAAGACCCGATCCAAGAATCGCTGTCGTAATATCCGCACCGACAAACGCAGACATGCAGCGCGGAAGATATACGTCTGCTTTCCGGCAGCTCAAATCCAGTGCTTCTCCTATCGTCCACCAGCCAAACAGCTCGTCCGCTTCAAACGGCGCCCTTGACAGGCATCTGGGATCCTTCTGCGTCAGGAAATACAGCATCGACGTATTTCCGGTAATGATAACTGTCTCAATGGCCTCTGCACTTTCTCCTGCGTGTTCTGCCAGCTCCGTAAGCAGGCACGACACTGCCTCCCGGACGATTGCCGCAAGTTTATCTGCTTTTCCCTCCAGAGAAGCTTCCATCCGGCTGATGACATCCGCTCCGAACACGGACTGCGGATTCCATGCACCCATCGTTCCGACAACCCTGCCTTCCCGATAGAGGACGGCTGCAATTGTCGTTGTACCGATATCCACTGCCGCACCGAGGTGACGGTAGAGCCGCGTGCCGGGCGCAGCTTCTGCAGACGGCGCAGCACTGGCGCGCTCTGACGGCTGCGCTGCACTGGCGCGCTCTGACGG
>ENA-OROM01000095-OROM01000095.1-human-gut-metagenome-genome-assembly--contig:-NODE-95-length-111528-cov-4.533537_pt1 | contig 111528 bp, 87 predicted proteins | sample MGYA00242129_ERZ509050 | MGnify/ENA primary metagenome ERZ509050 (study PRJEB26280, sample SAMEA2338701) | human gut metagenome | biome: human gut; feature: human-associated habitat; material: faeces...
GAGTAAAAACAAAAGTAAGTGATAATGCAGGAAACTCAGCAGAATCAACAGCAACTAAAGTTACAACTACAACATTGACTGCTGGAACACTAACAATGAAGTTGGGAAGCAGCACAGGAAACAACTACACATCAGGAACATGGACAAATCAAAAGGTATATGTATCACTAAATAATGGCTCAGCAGGAACAACAACATATGAGAGTATATCAGGCTCAGCACAAACAGTAGCAGCAGGAACGACAGCAGCAACAACAATTTCATCAGAAGGAACAACGACACTAAGAGTAACAACAACAGATGGGACAAACACAGTATACAGTCAAAACTATGTAATAAAAATTGATACAGTAGCACCAACAGCAGGAAGAATGACATTAAAATTAGACAATAGCAATGGTGCAAATTATACCGAAAATACATGGACAAATCATAGCGTATATGCAGCATTAACAAATGGAAGTGATACACTAAGTGGTCATAAATCAACATCATATAGCATAACAGGTGGAGCAACAGTATCAAATGCAACAGCAGCAACGACTTTAGAAGGAACTAATACATATACAATAAAAGTAACAACAGTAGATAATGCAGGGAACAGTGCAACAAGGACACAAATAGTAAAAATAGATAAAGAAGCCCCAACAGCACCAACAATAACAAACCCAAGTAATGGAGCATGGAAGAATGCCAATATAACAATTACAGCCAAATCAACAGATGCGCATTCAGGAATAAACAGAATAGAATGGTATGAAAACGGAGCATGGACAACAAGAACATTAACAACAACAAATGGAACAGGAGTAATAACATATACAGCAGATAGAAATGAAACTATAAGATTTAGGGCAGTCGACAATGTAGGAAATGCATCAACTGAAAGCACAGCAACAGTTAAAATAGATAAAACAGCACCAACAAAAGATGCACCAACAGCAACATCAACAGCTCAATCAATAACAGTAACATGCAAGCAAGCTGATGTTTTATCTGGAATAAATAGTTCAAAAACACAATATGCATTAAAAACAGGAGATACTTGGTCAGCATGGCAAGCATCAAATACATTTACAAAATTAAATCAATCAACAACGTATGTAGTAAAAACAAAGGTAACAGATAATGCCGGAAACAGCATAGAATCAAATGAAACAACAATAAGTACAGCAAAATTAGCAGCAGGAACATTAACATTAAAACTAACAAATAGTTCAGGAAATGCGTATACTTCAGGTAGCTGGACAAAAACAAATGTATATGTAAAATTAAATGCAGCAAGTGTTGGAACAACAACGTATGCAAGTGAATCAGGCTCAGCGCAAACAGTAGCAGCAACAACCAATGATACAACAATAACAACAACAGGAACAACAACATTAAAAGTAACAACAACAGATGGAACAAATACATCAACAAATACATACACAATAAAAATAGACAAAGTAGCACCAACAGCAGGAACATTAACAATGAAGTTGGGAAGCAGTACAGGAACTGCATATACATCTGGAAATTGGACAAATCAAAATGTATGGATACATAAAAATGATGGTTCAGATGGACAAAGTGGTCATAAATCAACAACATACACAATATCAGCAGCAAGCTTAACAAACCAAACAACTGACAATACATTAACTAATGAAGGAAAATACACAGCAGTAGTAACAACAACTGATAATGTATTAAATAGCAGTACAAAGAATTACAACATAAACATAGACAAGACAGCACCAACAACAGTAGCACCAACAGCATCTCAGACAACAAATTCGATAACAGTAACAAATAAACAAACAGATGCTTTATCAGGAGTGTCAAGCACACAATATGCAATATACAATGGAAGCAGTTGGTCAAGTTGGCAATCATCAAATGTATTTAGTGGATTAACAACCAATAAAACATACAAGGTAAAAACAAAAACAACAGATAAAGCTGGAAACTCATCAGAATCAGCAGAGTTAAGCGTAACAACAAGTAACTTAACAGCAGGAAGCTTAACATTAAAACACACAAATGCAAGTGGAGCAGCATACACAGCAAACACATGGACAAAAGATAGCGTATATGTAACATTAAATAATGGTTCAGCTGGAACAACAACATATGCAAGTGTATCAGGTTCAGCACAAACAGTAGCAGCAACATCATCAGCAACAACAATTACAACATCAGGAACAACAAAATTAGTAGTAACAACAACAGATGGAACAAATACTGTAAAAAGTGGTGAATACATAATAAAAGTAGACAAAAATGCACCAACAAACACCGCACCAACAACTAGTGTTACAACAAATTCGGTAACAGTAACATGCAAACAAACAGATAGCTTATCAGGAATAAACGCATCAACAACACAATATGCAATATATAAAGGAAGTAGCTGGTCAGCATGGCAAACATCAAATAAATTCACTGGATTAACACATAACACATCATACAAAGTAAAAACAAAAATAAGTGATAATGTAGGAAATTCAGGAGAATCAGCAGAAACAACAGTTTCAACATCAAAACTAGCAGCAGGCAGCTTAACGCTAAAGCATACAAATGCAAGTGGAGCAGCCTACACATCAGGAAGCTGGTCAACAACAGACATATATGTAACATTAACAAGAGCTTCAACAGGAACGACAACTTATGAGAGCATATCAGGTTCAGCACAAACAGTTGCAACAGGAACAACAGCAGCAATCACAATAACAACAGCAGGAACAACAACATTAAGAGTAAAGACAACAGATGGAACAAACACAGTATATAGTAGCAACTATGTAATAAAAATAGACAAAACAAAACCAACAGCAGGAACAATGACAATGAAGCTAGGATCAAGTTCAGGTAGTACATATACAAGTGGAACATGGACAAATCAAAGCGTATACATTGCATTAAACAATGGTTCAGATGAAACAGGAGGAAGTGGATATAGTTCAACAACCTACAGCATCTCAGGAGCAGCAACACAATCAAATCAAACAGCAGCTCAAACATTAACAGCAGCAGGAAAATACACAATTACAATAACAACAAAAGACATAGCAGGAAATAGTTCAACTAGAACACAATATGTATACATAGACAAAACAAAGCCAACAGCTGGAACGCTAACAATGAAGCTAGATTCAAGCACAGGCTCAAGCTACACAAACAATACATGGACAAACCACAGCGTATACATATCTCTAAATAATGGTTCAGATGAAACAAACGGAAGTGGACATAGTTCTACAACATACAGCATTTCAGGCTCAGCAACACAATCAAATCAAACAGCAGCTCAAACATTGTTGGCAACAGGAACTTATAACATAACAGTAACAACAAAGGATAATGCTGGAAATACATCTACCAATAATTATGTAATAAAGATAGATAAGACAGCACCAAATGTTGGAACATTAACAATGAAATTAGATAGCGCATCAGGGGAAGATTATACCAACGATACATGGACAAATCATAACATTTATATTGCGGTAAACAACGGAAATGATGCAGATAGTGGGCATCAGTCTACAACATATAGCATCAGCGGACCTATAACGGTAACTAACTCAAGCGAGGCAAGAACATTAACTGACGAAGGAACGTACACGGTTGTTCTAACCACGAAAGATATGGCGGGTAATACAGCAACGAGAACGTATACAATAAAAATTAAGCGTCCACACGTCGGTGACATTGTAAAATATACACCAGATACACCTTCAGACCCATATAAATTAAGTAGTGCTCAAAGTGGAGCTTCAGATCAAACTTTTGATTCAAGTTATGACCCAACTACTTGGAAACTAATGGAGCTAAGTGAAAATGGAAATGTATTAAAATTATTTGGTGTTCCAAATAGTAATCAAGGACAAATAGAATTTGGAACTTCCATAGGCTATAATACAGGTGTATATCTATTAAATGATATATGCGCATATAGATATAGTAATGCAAGCTTAGGAGCAACGGCGAGAAATATACAAATAGAAGATATTGAAGAACGAATGAATAGCAATGGATTGGCAGCAAGGAATTCATATAAGTCAAGTTCTATCCAATATGGAACGACAAGGAGATATTCAGGAAGTAATATAAAATATCCTAGTATCTACACCAGAGAAAAATATTCTGGAGTTGGTGTAGGAGATATAGCAGATGGGACGCAAATAGTAGCGGGAAATGTGAATTCAACAGCATTAGCTAAAATGAATCCATCTGGAAAAACTCAAAGTGAGAATATGTATATTATATTACCAACGACTTCTGAAACTACTGGAATAGCAACATCAAATTTAACATCTACACAAACATATTATTCATTGACTTGCAATAGTTCAAATAAATATTTTGATGATGAAAACTTTAGAAATATGATATTTGGAACTGGGACATCTTTCTGGTTGGCTTCACGTAGCGTAAGATTAAATAACACAGCAGCATATTTTGGCATACGTGGTGTTTATGAAGATAGTATAGACTCAGAAGTATTCATAGGTTCAGATGGCAGTGAGCTTACTGATAATAGTAATCACTTAGCACCAGTTGTAACATTTGATTCTTGTATTAAAATAGTTGGAGGTCTAGGAACTGAAAGCGATCCTTATATAATATCAAAAGGACCATCAGTAGGAGATTATGTAAAATATGAACCAGATGACTCTGCAGATTATATATTAGCAACCGATGTAAGCGGACATAATACCACTTTACCAATTACATATGCTAATGACCCAAAAACTTGGCAAATCATGAGTGCTGATGCTGACGGAAATATAAATAAAATTATTGGAGGAGTATCATCAAGTCAGTGGACTATTTATTTAAATGGTGCTTTAGGATATAACAATGGTGTATTTGTACTAAATGATATTTGTAAAAAAAGATATATAAAATCAAGTTGGGGCATAACCTCTAATGATGTTCATAATTTAACTATTGAGGATATAGAAGAGGGAATGACTGAAAGTGGTATAACAGCATTAAGAAATAATTACAAAAATAGTAATGGTGTTCAATATGGAGCAACAAAGAAATATTCAGCTCGTTTATCCAACTATCCTAGCTTGTATGCACAAGAGAAATATTCAGGAGTTGGTGTCAGTGACGTAAGAGATGGAACTCAAATAATAAATGACCCTACCGGAGCAAATATAGCATCGAAAAATAAATTGAATCCGAATGGAAAGACTCAAAGTGACTCAATTTATACATCTGCCAATACTGGAACAGCGTCAGCAAAAGGAGCTAGCTTAACAGCTGTCCAAACTTATTACTATACGACAGTGTCAGATTCTTACTTTAAGAATTCAATATTCCATAAGTTAATGCTGGGAACATCAACCTCATACTGGTTAGCATCAAGATATGTTGGAAGTAATTCAATATTAACAGGTGCAAACTTTGGAATAAGAAGTGTGCAGTCATCTTATATATCGGGAAATGCCTTATACTATTCAAATGGTAAAAATTTGAGTGCAGACAATAGAATACGTCCAGTTGTAACATTAAATAGTAATATAAAAGTAAAAAGCGGTTCTGGAACGGAATTAGATCCTTATATATTAGGAAAGTGATCATAATTATTAATATAAAATAATTTTAAAAATGATATGAACCCCAATTATTAAAACTTTAGTTTAATAATTGGGGTTCAATTTACTTCGACAACTACTAGTTTTTATTATTTTTCTACTTTTAAGCTCAAAATGCTAACTTTATTTTCCTATTACATATTTATCACTTTCTGTTCCACTTCCACTCTTTATTTGGACTCTAGAGCCTAGAGAAACTACGGGAGCCAAACGACTGTCATAACAATTGTTGCTGCCATACGAGTCAAACAAGCTAATACCATACAAGTCACTGCCGTGAACAAGGCGAATACCAAATCCCGCACACCAATAATCCGAATCACAGTTGACGCAACGTGATGCAAGCCAGAAATCTGTTTCTGTTTTAAATATCATTTTGTAGAAATTTGTATCATCATAAGATGAATTTAATTGTGAACCTCCATAATATGTTTGTGTGCATGTTAAATTGGTTGGTGATGGTCCTATTTTTTCCGATGTTTCTGGTAATGTTGTATATATGTCATCACTATCTGATTTTCCATTTGGATTCATCTTTGCTTTTGCTGACGCATCTACTTTTCCTGATATAATTTGTGTTCCAGCAATTACATCACTTACATTTACTCCTGAATATTTTTCTTTTGCATAAATTGCTGGATATTGTTCGTTACCTCCTGCAAATGTTTTTGTTGTTCCATATTGTGTTGATCCAGCTTTATATGTATTTCTTGCTGCTATTCCTGTTACATTCATTCTTGACTCTATATCCTCTATATTCAAGCTTCTTGCTGTTGCTCCTAAAATTGCATTTCCATACCTACTTTTGCATATATCATTTAATAAATATACTCCATTATTATATCCTATTGAACCTTTTAAAACCACTCCAGTTTGGTTGCTAATTGGAACTCCAAATAGTTTTGTTATATTACCATTCGTGTCTAATTCCATTATTCTCCATAGCTGAGGATCATACGAATTATCTATAGTCTGATCGGATGTATATCCACTATAAGTAGCTTTTAAGTTATAAGTTGAAGTGATATTATCAGGTACATATTTTACATAGTCTCCTATTTTTAACTTGGCAATGTATATTGTATATGTTCTCGTTGCTGTATTACCCGCCATATCTTTCGTGGTTAGAACAGTTTAACAAAAAAGCCACAAAACACTTTACTTTATCGTATCATTAGAGATATGATTTTCATGGGGGAAAAGTCAAAGGAGGAGAAATATGAAAGAATCAAATGAAAAAAGAACCAGAAAAAGAAGAAAAGGAGGAACAGTATTCTACATAAAAGAAACGGATAGGTGGGGAACACAAATATCAATAACAACAAATGGAAAAAGAACAAGAAAAAGTGTATATGCCAAAACAAAAGAAGAGGCAATAGAAAAATTAGAAACACTAAGAATAAAAATAAAAGACCAACAATATTTGCAAACACAAGGAATTAGACTATATAAAATAATGGAAGAAATACGAAATAAAAAATATGAATCAAATATAATAAAATACTCAACATATTTAAGAATAAGCAAGACAATCAACAAAATAAAAGAGAGTGATGTTGGAAAAATGAACATCAAAGAAATAACTAGCAATGATATACAAAATTATCTAAACGAAATAAAAAAATACAGCAACTCATGTATATGCAAGATATATGAACAATTAAATCAAACATTTAATTATGCAATTAGAAACAAATATATAACAGACAATCCACTGTACGATGTAATAAAACCGAAAAGCACACAAAAATTAAAAAAAGTACGAGCACTAACAATGGAAGAACAAAAGAAATTAAGTGACTACCTTTTAAATACAAGCATAAGAAAAGAAAAATACAAAAACATATTTTTAATACAAATGTATACCGGACTAAGAATAGGAGAAGTCTTATCACTAACAGTTGAAGACATAGACCTTGAACGAAAAATAATAAAAGTAAACAAAACATTATCGATAAACACAAAAGGAAAAATAGTATTACATGATTCTACAAAAACTTATGCCGGAATAAGAGAAGTGCCAATACCAGAATTTATAATTCCACATATAGAAGAACAATTAAAAGAAGCCAACAGATCAAAAAAGAGAATACTATTTTCATATAAGAGAAAATATCTATCGCATAATATAGCAAACAGCAAACTAAAAAGAATAATGGGAAGTACACTAAAAATGAAAAATATAGAAGGAATATCAACACATAGCCTAAGGCATACATTTGCAACAAGATGTATAGAAGCAGGAATGGCAGCAGTAGTACTGCAAAGAATATTAGGACATACAAACATATCAATAACACTAAACACATACACAAGCGTATTCAATCAATTCAAAGATAGCGAACTGCAAAAAGTCGTTAACTTGTACGAAAAAAACATATTAAATAGTAAAGAACAATAGACTTAAGATGATGATGACATCAACATAGTCTTTTTTTTATTGGGAAATAATAAAAAAACTTAAATTTTATATCGCGAAATTGTTGACATTAATCAGATTTTGCAATATAATAAACTCAGTATATTTATGTACGAATAAAATCTAGAAGGGCTAATAGATGAATAATTCGGTAATCGTGAAATAATTTAAAAGAATAGAGAAAGGTAAAACTGATGCCATGTATCAGTTTACCTTTTTTTGCCTTCTAATTTTATTTATGTAAATTATGAAGAAGAGGAATTACAAGATGGCCATATTTTTAGGTGATTATAGTTAAAAAAGCAGGACTACAATGACTTAAAAGTAGCTATCAAGTTAAGAAGGACTTCTCCAAAATTAAATATATACTAATACAATCTGCTTAAATTATTATTAAGAAGGGGGTATTACCTTTGGTAAACGTAAAAGACGTAAAACATGAAAAAACAACACGTAAATCTTTCTCAAAAATAGGTGATTTCATTGAATTACCTAACTTAATAAAAGTTCAGAAAGATTCTTACAACTGGTTTATTAACGAAGGATTAGGAGAAGTATTAAGAGAAGTTTCTCCAATAGTAGACTATTCAGAAAATCTAGTATTAGACTTTCTAGACTACCACATGGATGAACATCCAAAATACACTGTAGAAGAAGCAAAAGAGAGAGATGCTACATATTCTACAAAATTACATGTAAAAGTAAGATTATTCAATCGTGAAACAGGAGAAATTAAAGAGCAAGAGATATACTTAGGAGATTTCCCTGTAATGACTGATACAGCTACATTCGTAATCAATGGAGCAGAGAGAGTTGTAGTTAGCCAGTTAGTACGTTCTCCAAGCTGTTATTATGCAGATTCATTGGACACTAAAACAGGAAAGAAATTGTACACATCAACAGTTATGCCATTAAGAGGAGCATGGTTAGAATATGAAACAGATAATAATGACATATTCTACGTAAGAGTTGATAGAACAAGAAAAATTCCTGTAACTACTCTATTAAGAGCAATTGGACTTGAAAAAGATGACCAAATATTAGCCCTATTTGGAAACGAAACATTGCTTAAAGCAACAATGGAAAAAGATCCAATCAAAACAATGAATGAAGCTTTAATAGAAATTTACAAGAAACTAAGACCAGGTGAATTACCAACAGTTGAAGCAGCTCGTACATTATTTGATAGATTATTCTTTGATCCAAAGAGATATGACTTAGCTAAAGTTGGAAGACATAAATTCAATGATAAACTAAGTCTTGCAAAGAGAATAAGAAACCAAGTATCAGCAGAAACAATATCAGATCCAACAACAGGTGAGATATTAGTGGATAAAGACGAGAAAATTTCAGAAGAAATTGCCTGGAAGATTCAAAATCTAGGAATTAATTCAGTAAAAATTAAATGTGGAGATTCATTTATAATAGTTCTAGGAAATGGAACAGTAGATATTAAGAATTATGTGGATATTGATATATCTGATTTACATATAAAAGAATTTGTAAACTATGCTGTATTAAAAGAAATAATGGAAAAAACAGCACCAGAAGATTTACATGAAGAATTAAAAGCAAGAAAAGAAGAATTAGTACCACGTCATATTACTAATGAAGATATAATTGCATCAATAAGCTATTTATTAAATTTATATCATGGATTAGGCAAAATAGACGATATAGATCATTTAGGAAATAGACGTATTAGATGTGTAGGTGAATTGTTACAAAACCAATTTAGAATTGGACTAGCAAGACTAGAAAGAGTTGTTCGTGAAAGAATGACAATACAAGATCTAGACTCAATCACACCTCAAGCATTAATCAATACAAAACCAATATCTTCAGCAATTAGAGAATTCTTCGGAAGTTCACAATTATCACAGTTCATGGATCAAACAAACCCATTATCAGAACTAACACATAAAAGAAGAATTTCAGCATTAGGACCTGGAGGATTAACAAGAGAAAGAGCAGGATTCGAAGTAAGAGATATTCACTATACTCATTATGGAAGATTATGCCCAGTTGAATCACCAGAAGGACCTAACATTGGTTTAATTTCAGCTTTATGTTCATTTGCAAGAATTAATGAATATGGATTCATAGAAGCTCCATATAGAAAAGTTGATAAAGAAACAGGAAAAGTTACAGACCAAGTAGATTATCTATCAGCAGATGAAGAAGATAAATATACAATAGGTCAAGCAACAGAACCATTAGACAAAGACAACAGATTTGTAAATAAGAGAATCAAAGTAAGACAAGTAACAGAATTTAAAGAAGTTCCAGCAGAGCAAGTAGACTACATTGAAGTATCTCCAAAAGAATTAGTATCAGTAGCAGCAGCAATGATACCATTCTTAGAGCATGATGACGTTAAGCGTTCTCTAATGGGATCAAACATGCAGCGTCAGGCAGTACCTCTATTAAAACCAGAAGCTCCAATAGTTGGAACAGGTATGGAATATAGAGCAGCCAAAGACTCTGGAATAACAGTAACAGCTAAAGAAGATGGAATAGTTGAGAAAGTTACTGGCGATGAGATTCAAATAAGAAATAAGAAAAATGAAGTAACATCATACAAGCTATTAAAATTCAAGAGAACAAATGGTGGAACATGTATTAATCAAAGACCAATAGTACAAGTTGGCGAAAAAATTAAAGCAGGCGACACAATAGCAGATGGACCTGCAACTCAAAATGGAGAGATGGCATTAGGAAGGAACGTACTAATTGCATTCTCAACATGGGAAGGATATAACTTCGAGGATGCTGTTCTTATCAGTGAAAGACTTGTAAAAGAAGATGTATACACATCAATTCATATAGAAGAATACAATTGCGAATGTCGTGATACAAAACTTGGACCAGAAGAAATCACAAGAGATATTCCAAACGTTGGTGAAGATGTATTAAAAGACCTTGATGAAGACGGTATCATTAGAATTGGTGCAGAAGTTAGACCAGGTGATATATTAGTTGGTAAAGTGACTCCAAAAGGAGAAACAGAGCTAACAGCTGAAGAAAGGCTTTTAAGAGCAATCTTTGGTGAAAAATCAAGAGAAGTTAGAGATACATCATTAAGAGTACCACACGGAGAAGCAGGAACAGTAGTAGATGTTAAAATATTTACAAGAGACAATTCAGACGAATTAGGCCCTGGAGTAAATCAAGTAATAAGAGTATATATTGCTACAAAGAGAAAAATCTCAGTAGGTGATAAAATGTCTGGACGTCACGGAAACAAAGGTGTTATATCAAGAATATTACCAGAAGAAGATATGCCTTTCTTACCAGACGGAACACCAGTAGACATAGTATTAAATCCAATGGGTGTACCATCTCGTATGAACCTAGGTCAGGTACTAGAAGTTCACTTAGGAATGGCTGCAAGAGCACTTGGATGGAAAGTTGAAACACCAGTATTTGATGGTGCTAAAGACTGTGAAATTGAAGAGTTATTGAAAGATGCAGGATTAAGAAAAGATGGAAAAACAGTAGTATATGATGGAAGAACAGGAGATCCATTTGATCATCCAATCACAGTAGGTGTTATGTACATGTTAAAATTACACCACTTAGTAGATGATAAGATCCACGCTCGTTCAACAGGACCATACTCATTAGTAACACAACAACCTTTAGGTGGTAAAGCACAATTTGGTGGACAGAGATTTGGTGAAATGGAAGTTTGGGCACTTGAAGCTTACGGTGCAGCATATACATTACAAGAAATGCTTACAACAAAATCAGATGATGTTGTTGGACGTGTAAAGACTTATGAAGCAATCGTAAAAGGTGAAAATATTCCAAAACCAGGAGTACCAGAAGGATTTAAAGTTCTCGTAAAAGAATTACAATCATTAGGACTAGATATCAAACTATTTACAGATAAGGGATCAGAGATAGAATTAAAAGAAAACATCGAAGACGGTGTAGACTTTAACTCAATCAATGACTCAAATGATACAAAACCACAAGAAGCAAACATTGTAGATGAAAAAGAATTATCAGATGGTTACACAGAAACTGATGGAACAGATGAATCAGAAGAAATAAGCGAGATGGAAAGCGATAGTGATGAACTATTCTCAGATTTAGCTGATGAAACTGATGATGAACTATTATCTTCAGGAGATGATAGTGAATTAGATGATTATTCAAATGATTCTTATGACGATTATGATGAATAAAATTAAGAAAACTTAATAGCCTAAAGTCAAGCTTCTAAGTAGACAACAAAGATTGAAGCAACAGTGCAATACTTAGAAAGCTTAAGACAAGGCAAACAAAATTTATATAGGGGGCTATAATAGTGGACGAATTAGAATATCTAAGCAAAATTCAAGTTGGCTTAGCTTCAGACGAAAGAATAAGAGAATGGTCTAAAGGTGAAGTTAAAAAGCCAGAAACAATTAACTATAGAACACTAAAACCAGAAAAAGATGGACTATTCTGTGAAAGAATATTTGGACCAGTTAAAGACTGGGAATGCCATTGTGGAAAATACAAGAGAATTAGATATAAGGGCGTAGTCTGCGACAGATGTGGAGTAGAAGTTACAAAATCAAAAGTTAGAAGAGAAAGAATGGGACATATTGAATTAGCAGCACCAGTAGCACATATCTGGTACTTCAAAGGAATCCCAAACAGAATAGCATTAATGCTAGACATTTCTCCTAGAGCGGTTGAAAAAGTAGTATATTTTGCATCATACATTGTTACAGATAAAGGAACAAGTGGACTATCAAAATGCCAAGTATTAAACGAAAAAGAATATCATGAAGCTGTTGAAAAATATGGTGAAGGATCATTCAAAGCTGAAATGGGAGCAGAAGCTTTAAGAAAGTTACTAGAAGAAATTGATGTAGTAAAATTAACAGATCAATTAAATAAAGAACTTGAAAAAGCAAGCGAACAGAAAAAAGCTAAGATAATAAAAAGATTAGATACAGTAGAAGCATTCAAAACATCAGGAAATAAACCTGAATGGATGGTAATGAATGTTATACCAGTAATCCCACCAGATTTAAGACCAATGGTACAACTAGATGGTGGAAGATTTGCAACATCAGATTTAAATGACTTATATAGAAGAGTAATCAACAGAAATAACAGATTAAAGAGACTACTAGAATTAGGTGCTCCAGAAATTATTGTAAGAAACGAAAAACGTATGTTACAAGAATCAGTAGATGCACTGATAGATAACGGAAGACGTGGAAGACCAGTAACAGGTGCTGGAGGAAGACCTTTAAAATCATTATCAGATATGTTAAAAGGAAAACAAGGACGTTTCCGTCAAAACTTATTAGGAAAACGTGTTGACTATTCAGGACGTTCAGTTATCGTAGTTGGACCAGAACTTAAGATTTACCAATGTGGTGTTCCAAAGGAAATGGCAGTAGAATTATTTAAACCATTTGTAATGAAAGAATTAGTTGGAAGAGGATTAGCTCACAACATAAAAAATGCAAAGAGAATGGTTGAAAGATTAGATCCAGCTGTATGGGAAGTACTAGAAGATGTAATAAAAGATCATCCAGTAATGTTAAACCGTGCTCCAACTCTACATAGACTAGGAATCCAAGCATTTGAGCCAGTACTAGTAGAAGGTAGAGCAATTAAGTTACACCCATTAGTTTGTACAGCATTCAATGCTGACTTCGATGGTGACCAAATGGCTATTCACTTACCATTATCACCAGAAGCACAGGCAGAAGCAAGATACTTAATGTTATCAACAAACAACTTATTAAAACCAACAGATGGTGCTCCAATCACAGAACCATCACAGGATATGATTTTAGGTGCATACTACTTAACAATGGATGTAGAAGCAGATCCTAATGACACACCAGAAATGGTAGATAGAAAAGGAACAAAAGGAGCAGGAAACTATTTCTCATCAACAGATGAAGCAGAAATGGCTTATGCAAACCATGATGTCGGAGTGCATGCTAAAATACATGTTAGAATGGCTGAATATGATGAAGAAGGAAAAGAAATAAGTCATGGATTTATCACAACAACAGTAGGAAGAATTATATACAATAAAGGAATTCCACAAGATTTAGGATTTGTTGATAGATCTGATCCAAAGAATAAATTCGAGCCAGAGATTGACTTTACAATAGCTAAAAAGCAATTAAAACAAATAATTGGTAGATGTATCGAAGTACATGGATTATATAGAACAGCAGAATTACTAGATTATATAAAAGCAACTGGATATAAATATTGTACAACTGCCGGAATGACAGTATCAATTGATGACGTTAAAGTGCCAGAAGAAAAGAAAGCTTTATTGGCAGAAGGCCAAGCACAAGTTGACCAAGTAACAAAACAATATGCTCGTGGTTTAATAACAGATAATGAGCGTTATAATAGCGTAATTAAGATATGGGAAGCAACAACAGATAAGGTTGCAAATGCAATGCAAAAGAATTTTGACGATATGAACCCAATATTCATGATGTCAAAATCAGGAGCTCGTGGTAATATAAGCCAGTTAAGACAGGTAGCAGGTATGCGTGGACTTATGGCTAGTACAACAGGTAAAACAGTAGAGATTCCTATTAAATCATCATTCCGTGAAGGACTAGATGCATTAGAATACTTTATTTCTGCCCATGGAGCACGTAAAGGACTTTCTGATACAGCTTTAAGAACAGCCGATTCAGGATACTTAACAAGAAGACTAGTAGATGTATCACAAGATATAATCGTAAGAGAATTAGATTGTGGAACAAATGAAGGTCTTGAAGTATATGCAATCAAAGACGGAAATCAAGTAATTGAAAGCTTACAAGAAAGATTAATAGGAAGATATCCATTAAATGATATCAAAGATCCAACAACAGGTGAAATATTATGCGACAAAGACACAATGATTAGTGAAAAAGTTGCTAACAAAATAGTTGATTTAGGAATTGAAAGAGTAACAGTTAGATCACCATTAAACTGTAAAACACAACATGGTGTTTGTGCAAAATGCTATGGCATGAGTATGGCAACAAGAGAAAAGATTAACATAGGTGAACCTATTGGAACAATTGCAGCTCAATCAATTGGTGAGCCAGGTACACAGCTTACAATGAGAACAATTCACTCAGGTGGTGTAGCAGGTGTAGCTGATATTACACAGGGTCTTCCTAGAGTTGAGGAGCTATTCGAAGCTCGTAAACCAAAGGGATTAGCGATAATCACTGAAATTGCAGGAAAAGTAACAATTACAGAAGAAAAGAAAAAGAAACAGGTAACTGTTACATCAAATGACAATAGCAAAACATATTCAATACCATTTGGATCAAAAGTATGTGTTCAAGAAGGCCAAGAGATTGGAGTAGGAGATCCATTAACAGAAGGATCAATCAATCCAAATGAAATTCTTGCAATAAAAGGACCAGAAGGAGTTCATGAATATTTAGTTCAAGAAATCCAGAAAGTTTATAGAAATCAGGGTGTTGATATTAATGATAAACACATTGAAGTTATAGCAAGACAAATGCTTAAGAGAGTAAGAATTGAAGACTCTGGAGATAGCAAACTACTACCAGGATCATTAATAGATATGAATGAACTAGAAGTAATAAACAAAGAACTTGAAGAACAAGGAAAGAAACCAGCTTCAGGAAAGAGAATATTACTAGGAATCACAAAAGCATCACTTGCAACAGAAAGCTTCTTATCAGCAGCATCATTCCAAGAAACTACAAAAGTATTAACAGAGGCAGCTATCAAAGGTAAAGAAGATAACCTAATTGGTTTAAAAGAAAACGTAATCATAGGAAAACTTATCCCAGCTGGAACAGGTATGGCAAGATATCAAAATACTCATATTAATACAGAAGAGGTAGAAGAAGATACAGCTAAAGATGTAAAATTATATCATGCCGATGATGAAGACGAAAATAAACAATAAAATATAAAAACTGTTAGATTTTTATCTAACAGTTTATTTTAATTTTGAAGTATTTTTTTAATTTCTTTATGAAGAAAAGGCTTGTACTCTTTAATTGGTAAAGGTTCACTATATAAAATAGAAGTAAAGCAAGTACTACTAACAAGCTCAATAATCATAAATAAAGAAACCTGAGGATTATCTAATTTTATATTATTTTCTTCTACCCCAGTTAAAAACAAACTAACCAAACCATCTTCTTCGGCTTCTTCTCTTGAATATAACTCAAGTATAGTTTTATTGAAAACTCCCCAAGCCAAATCCTTTGCAATAAACTGAATTAATATAGGATCTTTTACAAGTTCATCAATAACATAATCAACAATATATATAATCTGATCGACAAAATCAGTAACTTTGTTTTTATTAAGAGAATTAAGTGCATCATTAAAAAGCTTCTTCGATTTCTTCATAATAAGAATATCGTGAAGTTCATATTTATCTTTAAAATAAAGATAGAAAGTGCCTTTGGCAACATTAGCTTTATTAACAATATCCTGAATAGAAGTGTTTTTAAGTCCTTTAGTAGTAAATAATTTAAATCCTTCATCAAGAAGCCTTTCTTCTTTATTATCTTTATATGTTTTAGTTTCTTTAATTTCATTACAATTTTTATTATTTCGATTAGATAAATTTTTAATAATATTCATAAATGTCTCCTCATAAATATATTATTGCACAAAAATGACCAAAGGTCAACTTTTTTCATAAAAAGTATTGACCAATGGTCAGGAAAGTAATATAATATAAAATGACCGTTGGTCATAAACCTACAATAAGAGAATAACAAAAGGAGGCTCAAATGCAAAAATTTGGCGAATTTATATGTAAACATAAGAAAATAATACTAATCATAGCTCTTATATTGCTTATTCCATCTGTAATTGGAATGAAAGCAACAAAAATAAACTATGACATATTAATGTATCTACCAGATGATATTGAAACAGTGCAAGGAGAAAGCATATTAGCACAAGACTTTAACATGGGTGCGTTCTCAATGATAACTGTTGACAATATGAAAACGAAAGATATATTGAAATTAGAAGATAAACTAAAGAAAATAGGAAATGTAGAGAAAGTTGTAAGCATTGCAGATGTAATAGGAACTGATATTCCAGAAGATGTACTACCAGATGAGATAAAAGATAAACTATATAAAGATGGAAGTACAATAATATTAGCAACATTTAAAGACTCAATATCAGATGAAGAAACACTAAACACAGTAGAAGAAATAATAAAAGTAACAGATGGACAATGTAAAATTGGTGGAATGACAGCAACAACGCTTGATACAAAAGAAGTATCAAACTCAGAAGTAATAGTATACATAGTAATAGCAGTAATACTATGTTTAGTAATATTAGAGATAGCACTTGATTCATACCTAATTCCAGTATTATTACTAGGAAATATAGGAATAGCAATATTGTATAATATGGGAAGCAATATATTGCTAGGACAGATATCATATATTACAAAAGCAATAAGTGCAGTATTACAATTAGGTGTAACAATGGATTTTGCCATATTCTTATATCATAGTTACAAAGCAGAAAAAGAGGAGACAAACAACAATGATGAAGCAATGAGCAAAGCAATAACATCAACTCTAGTATCTGTATTAGGGAGTGCTACAACAACAATTGCTGGATTCTTAGCATTATGTAGCATGAACCTAACATTAGGAAGAGATATAGGATTGGTAATGGCTAAAGGTGTATTAATTGGATTAATATGTGCAGTTACAATATTACCAGCAGCAATACTAATGTTTGACAAAGCAATAGAAAAAACAAGACATAAAGAAATCTTACCAAAATTCACAAAAGTAAGAGATTTTAGTATAAAACATTATAAAGCAATAATAGTAGTATTCTTGATAATATTACCATTTGCAGTATATGGATATACACATACAGAAAATTATTACAACCTAGACAAATCATTACCAGACACATTACAAGGTGTTCAAGCAAATAATGAATTAAAAGAAAAATTTGGAATTGTATCAACAGAATTAGTACTAGTTGACAAAGATATGCCAGATTATAAAGTAAACCAGATGTTAGACGAAATAAACAATATAGATGGAATAGATATGACATTATCTTATGCAAGCATAAGCAAAGGACAGATACCTAAAGAAATATTACCAGATGAGATAAAGAGTATCTTCCAAAGTGATAAATATCAAATGATAATAATAAGTTCAAAATATGAATTAGCAACAAATGAGCTAAATGATCAAGTAGAAAAAGTAAAAGAGATAGTAAAGAGATATGACAGCAATGCCTTACTAGCAGGTGAAGGACCATTAATGACAGACTTAGTAGAAATAAGTGATCATGACTTTAATAGTGTAAATTCATCATCAATAGTAATCATATTTATATTAATGATAATAACATTAAAATCAATATCATTACCATTTATATTATTAGCAGCAATCGAATTTGCAATATTTATCAACATGGGTATACCCGCATACACAAATACAGTATTACCATTCGTTGCCTCAATAGTAATTGGAACAATACAATTAGGAGCAACAATAGACTATGCAATATTAATAACAACAAAATATAAAGGACTAAGAAAAGAAGGAAAAGACAAGAAAGAGGCAGTATCAGAAGCACTAGGAACATCAATAAGCTCAATAGTTGTAAGTGCACTTTGCTTCTTCGGAGCAACATTCGGAGTAGGAGCATATTCAAAGATAGAAATGATAAGCTCACTATGTACTCTAATGTCAAGAGGAGCAATAATAAGTATGGTAACAGTAGTAACTGTATTACCAGCATTCCTACTAGTATTTGATAAATTAATATGCAAAACTACAATTGGAATGAAGAATGAAAATAAAGTTAATTAAAGAAAGGATAAAAAAATGAAAAATAATAGAAAAATCGTTTCAGCACTTTTAATAGGAACAATGTGCATGACAACAATGCCTGTATTTGCTAATACAAAAGATGAAACTGTATATACAAAATTAAATAATAACAGTGAATCATATAGTACAATAGTAAGCGACAAATTATCTAATGACAACAATGATGAATTTCTTAAAGATATCACAGATTTATTAAATCTAGAGAACACAAACGGAGATGAGAAATTTAGTCAAGATGGTGAAAACATTACATGGGAAGCACAAGGAAAAAACATACAATATAGAGGAGAAACAAATAAAAGCTTACCAGTTACATGTCATATAAAATATGAGCTAGATGGAAATGAAGTAGAAGCAAAGGATATAGTCGGAAAAACAGGAAAAGTAAAGATAACATTAGAATATACTAACAATGAAGCTCATACAGTAAAAGTAAATGGAAAAAATGTAAAAATGTATACACCATTTGTAGTAGTTGCAGGAACAATATTTGACAATACAGAAAATTCAAACATAAAAATTTCATCAGGAAAAGTAATTGAAAATGGAAACAAAACTATTGCAATAGGATTAGCAGTACCAGGAATGCAAGAAAGCTTAGGAATATCAAGTGATAAATTTAATATCCCAAGCAATATAGAATTTGAAATGGATGCAAAAGATTTTGAAATGAATAACATAGTAGCTTTTGCAACACCAAAATTATTAGAAACAGAAGATTTAAAAATGTTTGATGAATTAGACAAAATATACAGTCAAGTAAATACATTACAATCATCAAGCAGACAACTAGTTGATGGAGCAAATCAAGTAAAAGACGGAGCAAAACAATTAGATGAAGGAGCTAATACATTAAAATCAGGAATTAGTGTTGCATATAATGGTGCAAGTACAATAAAAACAGCAGTAGCAAAATCAACAAATAGTTTATTAAATGATAAATCAGATGCCCTTGACTCAAAAACATTAGAATCAATTGGTGTATCTGCATCAAAAACAGCACTAGCTACAATCAGCTCTCAATCAGAAGCAATAGGAAGTTCAGCAAAAGAGCAAGCTACAGAAACAATAAAAGGACAATTAAGTTCAATAGAAACTTCAGCAAAGGAACAAGCACAAGCATCAATAAAAGGACAATTAAGTTCAATAGGAACTTCAGCAAAGAAACAAGCTACAGAATCAATAAAAGAGCAATTAAGCTCTATTGGAAAACAAGCAGAAACAGAAGCTGCAAATGTACAATTAACAGATAAGCAAATAGCTGGAATAAAAGCACAAGTAAAAGCAAATCTAGAAAAAGACAGTAACTATATTGCAATGTCAGAAGATATGCAAGCAATAGTTTTACAATATTCACAAGCATCAGCTGTATCAGCAGCAAAAAGTACAGTTACAACAACTGCAAAACAAGTAGCAAATAAAACAGCACAAAGCACAGCAATGCAAGTAGCAGGAAGCGTTGCAGACCAAACAGCACAGAATGCAGTAATGCAAGTAGCAGGAAGCATTGCAGAACAAACAGCACAAAGCGCAGCAAGCCAAGTAGCAGGAAGCGTTGCAAAACAAACAGCACAAAGCACAGCAATGCAAGTAGCACAAAGTGTTGCAAACCAAACTGCTAAAACAGTAGCTGGAACAGTTGCAAATCAAGTAAAAGGAGCAGCTTTATCACAAGTTGCAAGCCAAATGAGTTCATTAACAGATGGCTTAACAGAATTAACATCAGGATTAGCACAACTAAATAAAGGTGCTGGAACATTAACAGAAGGAACAAGCACTTTAGCAGATGGAAGTAACACATTAGCAGAAGGAATGAACAAATTTGATCAAGAAGGAATAGAAAAGATTGCAAACTACATTAATGGAGATGTAAAAGATCTAACTTCAAGATTAGAAGCATTAAAGAAATTATCAGAAGAATATAAAACATTCACTAAAATAAATGATGGTGACAAAGGATCTGTAAAATTTATAATGATAACAGATAGTTTGAAAAAAGAAAATTACACTCAAAACACACAATCAAATGAAAATGCACAAAATACAGTAAATGAATCAAGTAGCACAAACAAAGAAAACGAAACAAGCGGAAAAAAATAAAAATAAGGCCTCAAATGGTCTTATTTTTTTACTCTTCAAAAGAAAAATATGGAATTCACAAAAAATTGACAAAATCCCATAAAAATAGTAAAATATACATTGTATAATTGCCTAAATTGATTATACAAGATAGGGGAATAATATGCCGAGTGGAAATAGTATAAACTCAGAAAAATTTATATCCAGAACAATGATATATTTAATAATAATAGCAGTATTATTATTATCAATATGTATATATAACTACAGACTAATACCAGTTGCAGTAGCAATATATACATTATTAATCATATACACAAATTGGACTAATAAAAAAAGAAAAGCAGAATTATCAGACCAATTAAGAGACTTAACACTAAATGTAAATAATACAGCAAAAACTACATTAATCAACTCTCCATTTCCATTAGTAATGATTGAGACAACAGGAAATATAATATGGAAAAGTGAAAAATTCGTAAATGAATTTGCCAATATAGATATAAATCAAGAGCTAAACGAAATTTTAAAAGAAATAAAAATAACAATAGAAAATTCAGAGAAAAAAGAAAAAGGCAATATAAACACAAACGTACAGATTAATGGAAGAGACTATAATATATTAGGTTCATATGTAAAGTCACACAAAATAAAAAGAAATAAAGAACAAGAATATACAACAATGTTATACTTCATTGACGAAACATATACAAAAAAATTAGAGAAAAAAGCCGAAGATGAAGACATTTGTATAGGAATCATAATGATTGATAATTATGAAGAAATAAGTCAGAGAATATCAACAGAATTTAAACCTCAACTAATAGCTCAGGTAGAAAAATATATATACGAATGGGCGTCAAAATACAATGCACTAATATTAAAATCAGATAGAGATACATTTTATTGCGTTATAGAACAGAAATATTTAAAACAAGCAGAAAATGATAAAATGACAATACTAGATGAAATAAAAAATATAGAGATTCCAGAAATAGTACAGCCAACATTAAGTATTGCATTTTCAGATGACGGAAAAACTAATAGCGAGAAAGCAGATTCAACAAGAGCAGTAATAGATATAGCATTAGGAAGAGGCGGAGATCAAGCAATAATAAAAATGGATGGAAGATACGAATTCTTTGGTGGAAGAACACAAGAAGTAGAAAAAAGAACAAAAGTAAAAGCAAGAATGGTATCACATGCATTAAAAGAATTGATACAAGCTTCAGACAATGTAATAATCATGGGACACATGAATGGTGACATGGACTCAATTGGTTCATCAATGGGAGTATACCGTTTATCAAAAACATTAGGAAAAGAAGCTAAAATAATAAATGAAACAACAGGAATAGGATTAGAAAAATTCTTAGAAACAGCTAAGAAAACAGAAGAATATGCAGATTGCTTTATAACAAGACAAGAAGCAGGTTCAAAAATAAAACCAAATACATTATTAGTTGTAACAGATACAAACAAAAAGAACTATGTAGAAGCACCAGAATTATTAGAACAAATATCAAAAATAGTTGTAATAGATCACCATAGAAGAAGCACAGACTACATTGAAAATGCAATATTAACATTCCACGAGGTATATGCTTCATCAGCATCAGAATTAGTTACAGAAATATTAGAATATTCACAAGCAGATATCAAGTTAACGCAGCTAGAAATAGAAGCGCTATATGCTGGAATTATGCTAGACACAAAGAATTTTACATTTAAAACAGGTGTAAGAACATTTGAAGCAGCAGCATATTTAAGAAAATGTGGAGTAGATATCATAAAAGTAAAGAAATGGTTCCAAAGTGATTTAGAAACATATCAAACAATATCGAACATAGTATCAAAATCAGAAATAATAAATGGAAATATAGCAATATCAATATATGACCAAGCAGATGAAAATGCCAACATAATAGCAGCTAAGGCAGCAGATGAGCTACTTACAATAGGCGGAATTACAGCATCATTTGTACTAGGAAAAATAGATGACAAAGTATATATAAGTGGAAGATCAATAGGTGATATAAATGTACAAATAATACTAGAAAAGCTTGGCGGAGGCGGACATATAACATTAGCAGGAGCACAACTAGAGAACATAAGCTTAGAAGATGCAAAGCAAGAGTTGATTAATAGAATCAATGAATACTTTTTTGAAAATGAGAACTAACAAGAAAGGAGAACTTAAATGAAAGTAATCTTATTAGAAAATGTAAAAGGCGTAGGAAAAAAAGATGAGATAATCAATGCAAATGATGGATATGCACGTAATTTCTTATTTCCTAAAAACTTAGCAATAGAGGCAAATAGCACAAATTTGTCAAAATTAAAATCTAAACAAGATTCAGCATCATTCAAAAAAAGTGAAGAAAAAAAGAATGCTGAAGAAATGAAAGAAAAACTTAGCAAAATAGTATTAAAAATAAACGTAAAAGCTGGAGAAAACGGAAAGATATTCGGCGGAGTTACAGCAAAAGAAATATCAGAGCAATTAAAAAAACAATACAACTATAACATAGATAAAAAGAAAATTGATGTAAAAGAAACAATAAAAACAATAGGAATGTTTACAATAGACCTAAAACTATTTGAAGGCGTCGTTGGAAAATTAAAAATACATATAATTGGAGAATAATCTATAAATAATATGCAAAAGGAGGCTTTGAATATGGAACTTGGAAAAGTACCACCACATGACGATGAAGCTGAACAAGCTGTGTTAGGAAGTATGCTAACAGATAAAGATGCAGTTGTAGCAGCAATAGAGACATTAAAGCCAGGAGACTTTTATCGTAACGACAATATGACAATATATGAAGCAGTGATGACGATATATGGTAAAGGAGAACCAATTGATATAATTACATTAAAAGATGAACTAACATCAATGGGAAAATTAGAAGCAGTTGGAGGACTAGAATATCTAGCAAGCCTGCCAGACAAAGTGCCAACTACTGCAAACGTTGATAAGTATGTAAAAATAGTAGAAGAGAAATCTCTACTAAGGGGATTAATAAAAACAGCAAATGAACTAATAGAACTAGGATATAGCCAAAATGAAGAAATAGAAACCATCATGGATGGAGCAGAAAAAAAGATTTTTGATATAATGCAAAGAAAATCACAAAAAGGCTATGAATCTATAAAAGATATATTAGTAGATTCATTTACAGAGTTACAAGAATTATATAATAAGAAACAACATATAACAGGTGTAGCAACAGGATTTGCAGACTTAGACAATAAAACAGCAGGCTTTCATAAATCAGAACTAATACTAATTGCTGCAAGACCAGCTATGGGAAAAACAGCATTTGCACTAAATATAGCAACAAATGCAGCAGTGGGAAATAATACACCAGTAATAGTGTTCAGCCTCGAAATGTCAAAAGAACAGTGTGCAAACAGAATATTATGCGCACAAGCAATGGTAGACAGTGGAAAAGTACAAAGAGGAGATATAACAGACGAAGAATGGTCGAAACTTGCAATAGCGTCAGGTGAATTATCAGAATCAGCTGGAATATTTATAGATGACACACCAGGTATCACAGTATCAGAAATACGTGCAAAATGTAGAAAATTAAAATTAGAAAAAAACATAGGATTAATAGTAATAGACTATTTGCAGCTAATAAATGGAAGTGGAAAAGCAAGTAGCCGTGAACAAGAAATTGCAGAAATCAGTAGATCATTAAAAATTCTAGCAAAAGAAATAGATGTACCAGTAATAGCACTATCACAGCTATCACGTGCTCCAGAAGCTAGACCAGATCATAGACCTATGCTACAGGATTTACGTGAATCAGGATCAATAGAGCAAGATGCCGATATGGTATTATTCATATATAGAGATGATTATTATAATCCACAAGGCGAACAAACCAATATAGCAGAAATAATAATAGCCAAAAACAGAAGTGGCTCAACAGGACCAGTAGAATTATTATGGATGCCAAGTTATACAAAGTTTGTAAACTTATTAAGAAACTAATAAATAAAGGAAAGAAAAATGGCTCAAAGACTAGATATAGTTGAGGAAAAATTTCTTAACACAATAAAAAAAGAAAAGTTGATAGAAAAGGGAGATGTAATAGTAGTAGGGGTCTCAGGAGGCCCAGACTCTATTACTCTTTTAACATGTTTAAATAAATATAAATCAAAATTAGGATGTAAAATAATCTGTGCTCACATAAACCATCTAATAAGAGAAGATTCCACAGAAGACGAACAATTTGTGGAAAACGTCTGCAAGAAAATGGCTATACCCTTTTATGCAAAAAGAGTAAAAGTAGAAGAATTAGCAAAAATAAATAAAAAAGGAACAGAAGAAACCGGTAGAAAAGTCAGATATGATTTTTTTAACGAAATTTGTAAAAAAGAAAATGCAAATAAAATAGCAATAGCACATAATCAAAATGATAATGCAGAAACGATGATATTAAATCTTGTAAGAGGCTGTGGAATGCAAGGATTAGAAGGAATACAACCTAGTGAATATGGAAAATATATACGACCATTAATCTATGTATCAAGAAAAGAAATAGAACAATATTGTGAAAAAAATCAATTACATCCACGAATAGACAGCACAAATAAGGAAAACATATATAAAAGAAACATAATTAGAAACATAATAATGCCAGAACTAAGAAAATTAAATCCTAATATAGAAGAAAGTTTAAGCAGAACATCAATATTAGCAAAAGAAAATAATGAATTTGTAGAACAATATGCTAAAAAAGAATATGAATCGATAGAAAGCAAAAAAAATTCAAATGAAGTAGAAATTGATTTAAAAAAATTTAATCAAGAAAATATTTCAATAAAGCAAATTATAATAAGAACAGCAATAGAAAAACTTACGGGTACAACGAGAAACATATCAAAAAGCTATATTGATAATATAATTTCGATGGCAAATAATAATATTGGTGGAAAACATATAGAATTTAACAAAATACAAGTGGGAGTAACAAAAGGTAAGATAATTTTTACTAAAAAAGAACAATAAAAAATAAATAAAATATTTTTTAGAACGTCAAGGCATATATCCGTAAGAAAAGCCTTGATATATCAAGACTTGAGTGAAAAAAGTTATAAAAAAACACTTGCATAAAAAAAATAGATGTGATACTCTAATTTTGATAGAATACAATAATAAGGGGATAAAACAGGGAGGAATAGAGTTGAAAAACGGAATAAAAACATTAGCAATTTGGTTAGTAATAGGAGTCATAATATTATTTGTTGTACCAGCTGTATTAGATGGGACTAACAAACAAATGACATATTCAGAATTACTATCAAAAATAGAAGCAGGAGAAGTAACAGACATAAGCATAAGTTATGATGGAGATTCAGCAAAAGTAAAATTAAAAGACGATAATAGTATAAAAAATGTTAATTTACCAGGAATCAATAATCTATTAGATAATTTAAATGATTCAATGAAAGAAAACAATGTAAATGTATTTAGAGAAGATGAATCATTTCTTGCAACAATAGGAGACTGGATATTACCAGTAACATCAATAGTAATGTTATTTGTTTTAATGATGTTATTCTTAGGCGGAAACCAAGCAGGACAAAAAGGAACAATGACATTTGGAAAAAGTAGAGCAAGATTATTAAATGGAAATGATAAAAATAAAGTAACATTTGATGATGTTGCAGGAATAGACGAAGAAAAAGAAGAACTTCAAGAAATAGTAGAATTTCTAAAAAATCCAAAGAAGTTTACAGACATGGGAGCAAGAATACCCAAAGGAGTATTATTAGTAGGCCAACCAGGTACAGGAAAAACATTACTAGCAAAGGCTGTAGCAGGAGAAGCAGGAGTACCATTCTTCATAATAAGTGGATCAGATTTTGTTGAAATGTTTGTAGGTGTAGGAGCATCAAGAGTAAGGGATTTATTCGAAGAAGCAAAAAGAAATGCACCATGCATCATATTTATAGATGAAATAGATGCAGTAGGACGTCAAAGAGGAGCTGGACTTGGTGGAGGACATGATGAAAGAGAACAAACTCTAAATCAAATGTTAGTTGAAATGGATGGATTCTCTGCAAACGAAGGAGTAATAGTATTAGCAGCAACTAACAGACCAGACGTATTAGACAAAGCTTTATTAAGACCAGGAAGATTTGATAGACAAATAGTAGTACCAGCACCAGACGTAAAAGCAAGAGAACAAATATTAGAAGTACACAGTAAAAAGAAGAAGTTAGCAGAAGATGTTGACTTAAAAGTAATAGCAAAAAATACATCAGGTTTCACTGGTGCAGACTTAGAAAATTTATTAAATGAAGCAGCATTATTGACAGCAAGAAGAGATAAACAAGAAATTGGTGAAAAAGAAATAGAAGATGCAATGATAAAAGTCACAATGGGACCAGAAAAAAAGACAAGAGTAAGAAGCAACAAAGAAAAGAGATTAGTTGCATATCATGAAGCAGGTCACGCAGTAGTAAGTAAATTCTTACCAACACAAGACCCAGTACATGAAATATCAATTATACCAAGAGGAATGGCTGGAGGATACACAATGTATAGACCAGCTGAAGATAAATCTTTCATATCAAAAACAGAAATGGAAGAAAACATCGTATCATTACTAGGAGGAAGAGTATCAGAACAACTAGTATTAGGAGATATATCAACAGGAGCAAGTAATGATATAGAAAGAGCAACACAAATAGCAAAATCAATGTGTACAAAATACGGAATGAGCGATAGAATAGGAACAATAACATTAGGCTCAAGCCAAGACGAAGTATTCCTAGGAAGAGATTTTGCACAAGAAAAATCATATTCAGAAGAAACAGCAGGAATAATTGATGAAGAAATAAAAAACATCATAGATCATGCTTATGAAGAGGCAAAATCTATATTAAGCAAAAATAGAGACAAATTAGACAAAGTAGCAGCTGTTTTAATAGAAAAAGAAAAAATAACAGGAGATGAATTTGACCAAATATTTGCAGAAAACTAAATAAAAATAAAACTCTCAATGTAAAAATAAACATTGAGAGTTTTTACATAACTACTATTGATTTTTCTACCAAACTAATGTAAAATTATATATGATAAAAAGGGATAAAATTATTCAAAAAAGGATAAAAAATGGGAAAAGGAAAAATTATACCTATAAATAAAAAAGCTAAAGAGGATAACAGAATCCAAAAAACAGTAAAAGTATCAATAAAAAGACTAAAAGGATTCTTGGTATTCATATTTATAGTATTTATAGCATTAGTAGCAAGAATAGGAGCAATACAATTTATAGATGGAACATGGCTAAAAGAACGAGCGTATAGTCAATCAACATCAAGTACAGTAGTAAGTGCAAAAAGAGGAACGATATATGACAGCAATGGAAAAGCACTAGCAATAAGTGCTGAAGTTGATACGGTTTCAGTAAATCCCGAATATCTGGTTGTAAAAGAAAAAGGTGAAGTCAATCAAGAAAAAACACAAGAACTAAGAGAGAAAATGGCACAAAAATTTGCAGAAATATTCTCACTAGAATATGATGATGTACTAAAAAAACTAAATAGTTCTAGAAGTGTCGAAACAATAGCATCAAAAGTAGAAACAGATAAAGTAACAACTTTAAAAGCATGGCTAAAAGAAAACAAAATATCATCAGGTGTAAACATTGATGAAGACGTAAAAAGATATTATCCGTATAATAATTTAGCATCTAATTTAATAGGATTTTGCGGAACAAATAACCAAGGACTAGACGGAATAGAATTAAGCTATGATGATGAACTAAAAGGAACAAATGGAAAACTAATAACAGCAATATCAGTAATACAAACAGCAATTCCAGACCAAAATGAGCAATATATTGCACCTGAAAATGGAAGCAATATATATCTTACAATAGACTCAAATATACAAACAATAGTAGAAAAATATTTAAAACAAGCAGTTGAAGAAAATAACTGCCAAAGAGGTGGAAATGCAATTGCAGTGAACCCTGAAAATGGAGAAATATTAGCAATGGCAACATACCCAGATTATAACTTAAATGATCCATACACTCCAAATGAATCAATAAGTGAAGGATGGGACAAACTATCATCACAAGAGCAAAGCAATAAATTATATTCAATGTGGAGAAATAGAGCAGTACTTGATACCTATGAACCAGGTTCAACATTCAAAATAATAGCAGCATCAATTGGACTTGAAGAAAAAATAGTAGAAACAGACACACCAGGAGATTTTTACTGTGGAGGTTCAGAAACAGTATCAGGAACAAGAATAAGTTGCGCTAATAGATCAGGGCATGGTTCACAATCATTAAGAAATGCACTTGAAAATTCTTGTAACCCAGCATTAATCCAACTCGGACAAAGAATAGGAGTATCAACATTTTATAAATACTTAGATGCTTTTGGATTTTTCAAAAAAACAGGAATTGACTTACCAAGTGAAGGAACAAGCAGCTTCTGGAAAGAAAAAAATGTAGGTCCAGTAGAACTTGCAACAATGTCATTTGGACAAAGATTTACAATAACACCAATGCAGTTGGTAAAAGCAGCTGCAGCAATAGCAAATGAAGGAAAACTAGTAACACCACATGTTGTAAAGGAAATAGAAAATCCTGATACAGGAACAGTAAAAACAATTCAGACAAATGAAGAAAGACAAGTAATATCAGAAGATACAGCAAACAAAATAAAAGATATGATGAAATCAGTTGTAGAAACTGGTGGAGGAAAATATGCACAAGTTAAAGGCTATGAAATTGGAGGAAAAACAGGAACATCAGAAGCAGATCCAAATCACCCAGAAAACGGATATGTAGCATCATTCCTAGCAATAGCACCAGTAGATAATACAAAAATAGTATTACTATTAACATTATATGCACCAAAAGTTAGGAACTATTATGGAGGATCAATAGCAGCACCAGCGGTATCACAAATGCTATCAGAAATATTACCATATTTAGATATTCCTTCTAATAATTCAGACGAAGGAAATGTAGAATTAGTAAGCGTACCAAATGTAACAAATAAAACAATAGCAGAAGCACAAAAAATATTAAAAGCAGCAGGACTAGAATATAGTAGCGTAGGAGACGCTGATAATATAGTATCAGAACAAGTTCCAAAGAGTGGAACACAACTTCAAAAAAACGGAATAGTAAAAATATATGCAGAAGGAAAAGACGAAAGGGTTTCACAAACTGTACCAGATTTAAAAGGAGTAAGCTTAGCACAAGCAAAAGTAATGTTAAAGGCACGAAACCTTAACATATCAAGCAAAGGAACTGGAATAGTAATTGCACAAGATCCTAAAGCAGGAACATCAGTAGATGAAGGAACAGTTATAAATGTAACACTACAAGAAGCAACAACATCAGGTCAGCATTAATAAAAAATACAAGGAGGACTAATGAATCTATTACAAGAAACCAAATACATAATGGACAAATATGATGTACATCCCAATAAACGACTAGGACAAAACTTCTTATTTGATGAAAATGCACTAAACCAAATAGCTGAAAACGTAACTAAAGAAGATACAATAATAGAAATAGGACCAGGACTAGGAACATTAACTGCTATACTTGCAGAAAAAGCAAAAAAAGTAATAGCAATCGAATTAGATCCTAAAATGTATAACATAATAAAAGAAAGATTTATAGCATATAACAATATAGAGATAATTAACGAAGATGTATTAAAAGTTGATATAAGTAAATTAGCTCCAAAAGCAAAAGTTGTAGCAAATTTGCCATATTATATAACAACATCAATAATAACTAACTTATTAAAAACAGATATACAAGATATAACGATACTAATCCAGAAAGAAGTAGCACAAAGAATATGTGCTATGCCAGGAGATAAAGAAGCAGGAGCAATTACGTATTTCGTAAATTATTATGCAGATGCACACATAATAGGAAATGTATCAAAAGAATCATTTATACCAAATCCAGAAGTAGAATCTAGCATAGTAAATATACAAAAGCTAGACAAACCACGAGTACAAGTAAAAGATGAAAAATTATTTTTTGAAATAATAAAAACTAATTTTACAAAAAGAAGAAAGACTATATTAAACTCATTATCAACAATAGCAAATAAAAATGAATTAGAACAAATATTAACAAAACTAGGAATATCATTAAACGAAAGAGGAGAAAATCTAAGTCTAGAACAATATGCAGAAATTGCAAATGCACTATCAAGATAAGAAAGGAGGAACACTGTTATAAATGAATCAAATATTAGTATCAAAAAAAGTATATGTAACTAAGGAAATGAGAAGAAAGCAAAAAATTTATAGAGCATTATATATTATATCAGTTATAACAGTGCTAATCTTAGTAGTATATTACATATATGCAGAAAAAAACAGAGATAATCAAGAAGGATTATCTCATGAAATACTAGCACAGATAAATTCAGATAACACAACTGTCTCAGAAAAAACAATAGTAGTTGCACTTGACAATAATAATGATGACTCAGAAGTAATACCAATAGAAGAAACACAACCAACAACAAATGAAACAATAAATGAAGTAACAACAAGTAATGGAACCTACACAGCTGAGGCGGTCTTTACTTATTCAAAATTAGGAATAAGTTATCCTGTATTATCAGAAGAGTCAGATGAACTATTAAAAGTATCACTATGCAAATACTGGGGACCTAAACCAAATGAAGTAGGAAACTACTGCATTGTAGGACATAATTATAAAAGTGGTAAAATGTTTGGAAAGTTAAGCCAATCAGCAATAGGAGATCAAGTTACATTAAAAGATATAAGTACTGGAACAATTGTAACATATTCTATTTACAATAGATATGTAGTAAAACCAACAGATGTAAGCTGTACATCGCAAAGAACAAATGGCAAAAGAGAACTAACTTTAATAACCTGTACCAATTATGGTCAAGAAAGATTAGTAGTAAAAGCAAGAGAAATATAAAATAAAAATGAAGACTTTTGAAAAAATGATTTTTTAAAAATCTTCATTTTTTATTTATTTTTAAAAACAAATGTAACATAAATGTTAAATACAAAATAAAGCTTGGTAAATAGCATAAAACGACCAAGAGTGACATAATGATACAAAAAAGAATAAAAACAAGAAAACACTGAAACTGCTGAAAATACTATAATTACAACAAAAGATAAACATAATGAATACACATATATTATTTTTGATAAACTATTGACGAAAACACTTTTATGATGTAATATGTGTTTGCAAAACAAAGAGAAGAAGATTACATAAAAATGAATAAAATGAAAAAATCATTTTTAAAAAATCTTTAAAAATCTCTTAACAAAATAGGAGGGACAAAATGAAAGTAGTAAAAAGAGATGGAAGAGTTGTTGATTTTGATAGATCAAAGATAGTAACAGCAATCCAAAAAGCAAATGCAGAAGTAAGACCAAAGGAAAGAGCTAATAAAGAGGAAGTAAAAAGTGTTATAGAATATATTGAATCTCTTGATAAAAAGAGAATATTAGTTGAAGACATTCAAGATATAATTGAAGAACAACTAATGGCAATTGGCAAATATGAATTAGCCAAGAAATATATAGTATATCGTTATACAAGAGCATTAGTTAGAAAAAGTAACACAACAGATGAATCAATATTGAAACTAATAAAAAATGAAAATAAAGAATTAGCAGAAGAGAACTCTAACAAAAACACAATGTTAGCCTCAACACAAAGAGATTACATAGCTGGAGAAGTTTCAAGAGATTTAACAAGAAGAATATTACTTCCAGAAAAAATATCAAAAGCAAATGACGAAGGAATATTACACTTCCATGATGCAGACTACTTTATACAACCAATATTTAATTGCTGTTTAATTAATATAGGAGATATGCTTGACAATGGAACAGTAATGAACGGGAAAATGATAGAAAGTCCTAAGAGCTTCCAAGTTGCATGCACAGTATTGACACAGATAATTGCTGCAGTAGCAAGTAACCAATATGGTGGACAATCAGTAGACCTAATTCATTTAGGAAAATACTTAAGAAGAAGTTACAACAAATATAGAAAAGCAATAGAAGAAAAATACAAAAACAAAATTCCAGAACATATAATAGAAGACATTGTACAAGAAAGACTTAGAGCTGAATTAAAATCAGGAGTACAGACAATACAATATCAAATAAATACATTAATGACAACAAATGGACAATCACCATTCGTAACGTTATTCCTACATCTAGAAAAAGATGACCCATACATCAAAGAAAATGCAATGATAATAGAAGAAGTAATCAAACAAAGATATGAAGGAATAAAAAATGAAGCAGGAGTATATGTGACTCCAGCATTTCCTAAACTAGTATATGTAATAGATGATTTCAACAACCTAACAGGTGGAGAATATGATTACTTAACAGAACTAGCTGTAAAATGCTCAGCAAAGAGAATGTATCCAGATTATATATCTGCTAAAAAGATGAGAGAAAACTACGAAGGAAATGTATTCAGCCCAATGGGATGCAGAAGTTTCTTATCACCTTGGAAAGATGAAAATGGAAATTATAAATTTGAAGGAAGATTTAATCAAGGTGTAGTAAGTATAAACTTACCACAAATAGCAATAATTGCAGATGGGAATGAAGACAAATTCTGGAAACTACTTGATGAAAGACTAGAACTATGCAAAGAAGCATTAATGTGCAGACACAATGCTTTAGTTGGAACATCATCAGATATAAGCCCAATACATTGGCAATATGGAGCAATAGCTCGTTTAAAGAAAGGTGAGAAAATAGACAAGCTATTATATGGTGGATATTCAACAATGTCATTAGGATATATAGGAATATATGAAATGACTAAATTAATGACAGGAGTATCTCATACAGATTCAAAAGGTCATGAATTTGCAATAAAAGTAATGAATCACCTAAGAGAGACAACAGATCGTTGGAAGAAAGAAACTAACATTGGATTTGCACTATATGGAACACCAGCAGAAAGCTTATGCTACAAGTTTGCAAGAATAGACAAAGAAAAATTTGGAACAATAAAAGATGTAACAGATAAAGGATATTATACAAACTCATATCATGTTGATGTTAGAGAAAAAATAGATGCATTTGATAAATTAAAATTTGAAAGCGAATTTCAGAAGATTTCTTCAGGAGGAGCTATATCATATATCGAAATACCTAATATGCAAAACAATTTAGAAGCATTAAGAAGTGTAGTAAAATTCATATATGATAACATTCAATATGCAGAATTTAATACAAAATCAGATTATTGCCATGTATGCGGATATGATGGAGAAATTAAAATAAATGATGATAATGAATGGGAATGCCCAAACTGTGGAAACAAAGATCATAACAAGATGACAGTAGTAAGACGTACATGTGGATATTTAGGAGAAAACTTTTGGAATGCTGGAAAAACTAAAGAAATAAAACAAAGAGTTTTACACTTATAAAAATTAGAAAGGAAGAATAATATACCAAAATTCTTCCTTTTTAAAAACAAAAATGCACAAAGAAGGGAGCAATAATAATGAATTATGCAGATATAAAAAAAGTAGACGTTGCTAATGGAGAAGGAGTAAGAGTATCAATATTTGTAAGTGGTTGCCATCATCACTGCAAGGGATGCTTTAATGAATGTGCATGGGACTTTGGCTATGGAAATAAATTTGACGAAAATGCCAAAGAAAAAGTAATAAATTATATGAATCATGATTACATAAAAGGATTATCACTTCTAGGAGGAGAACCACTTGAACCATCTAACCAAGAAGGATTATTACCACTTGTAAAAGAAGTAAAAGAAAAATTCCCAGACAAGACAATATGGTGTTATACAGGTTATGATTTTCAAAAAGATATTGTAGATGGAATGAACAAGACAAATCCAACCACAAAAGAACTTTTAAAATATATAGATGTAGTAGTAGATGGAAAGTTTGATGAAAATCAGAAAAGTCCAAAGCTTAGATTTAGAGGATCTGCAAATCAAAGAATTTTAGATGCTCAAGAAACAATAAAAGAAGATAAACCAGTAGAAATACCGTCATTATATGAGAAAGATAGACCAACATTCAAATAATCCGCGGAAACTTCTAACAAATAAAGAAAAAACTATTGACAATTAAAAGTAAAATAATGTATAATAAATAAGTATTTGAAAAATTGGGCAAAACCCAATATCCCATACGATAAGCTAAAAGCATTGGAAGGAGGGGATAAAAGATGTCAGAGATAAAAGTTAATAACGGAAATATAGAAGATGCCTTAAAAAGATTTAAAAGACAATGCGCAAGAAACGGCGTATTACAAGAGGTTCGTAAAAGAGAATGCTATGAAAAGCCAAGCGTAAAAAGAAAGAAGAAATCAGAGGCTGCTAGAAAAAGAAAGTTCTAGACTATAATTCAAAAAATTAAGCTTAAATAAAAGCATGAGCAACTTAACTTACTAAGTCAGCTTATGTTTTTTTTATTTTGACAAAAATAATACTATAATTGTAAAAAAAGTGTATAATATAAAACAAAAGGTTTATAGATATAACCCAAAATCTAAATAAAAAATAAGGAGTTTAATATGTTAATAAAAACAAATAGATTTAAGACAAATTTATATGCAATATTTTTAACAATCCCAATGAAAAAAGAAGATGCAACAATAAATAGTTTGATTCCAGCAGTATTAAGAAGGGGAACAGAAAAATATCCAACACAACTAGAAATAGAAAAAAGACTAGAAGAAATGTATGGAGCGTCATTTAACTGCGGTGTAGACAAAATTGGAAATTATCAAGTATTAAAATTTTATATAGAAGGTTTAAGTGATGAATATACAGAAGAAAAGCAGAACATAGAAGAGCTATTAAAAGAAATAATATATTCACCAATATTAGAAAATGGTTATTTTAAAAAAGAATATGTAGAGCAAGAAAAAGAAAACCTAAAGCTAATAATAGAATCAAGAAAAGATAATAAAGCAAGATATGCGTATGAAAGATGTATAGAGGAAATGTTTGAAAATGAACCATACGGAGTATATAAATATGGAACAGTAGAAGATGTAGAAAAAATAACACCTGAAAGCTTATATAATCAATATAAAAAAATATTAAAAAACGCTCAAATAGATGTATTTGGATGCGGAAATCAATTAGAAGAAATAGAAATACCACATAAAAACACAATAGAAATCAAAAAAACTATACATGAAAATAAACATAAAGAAATAAAAGAAAAAGCAGATGTAACACAAGGAAAATTAATAATAGGATTAGATACTCCAGAAGAAAACAAACCAGCAATAACAATGTATAATGCAATATTAGGTGGTGGAGCAAATTCAAAGCTATTCCAGAATGTAAGAGAAAAAGCAAGCCTTGCATATTCTGCGGGATCATCATATATAAGAAGAATAAACAGTATATTCATAAAAACAGGAATAAAGAATGAAAATTACGAAAAAACACTAGAAATAATAAAAAAACAATTACAAGATATGAAACAAGGAAACATAACAGACAAAGAATTTAGAGATGCAAAACAACTAATCATATCATCTTTAAAATTAATTCCTGAACAACAAGAAGATTTAATAGCATTTACGTATGATCAGAAAATCTTTGGAGAAAACCAATCAATTGATGAATATATATCAAACATTTCAAAAGTTACAAAAGAAAATGTAATAGAAATTGCTCAAAAGATTGATATAGACACAATTTACTTCTTATATGGGGAGGAAAAATAGTATGGAAAAAATAGAAAACAAAAAGATAAAAGAAACAGCATATATTGAAACTTTCGAAAATGGAATGAAATTAATAGTTGTACCTAAAAAAGAAACAAAAAAGAAATATATAATATGGGCAACGAAGTTTGGCTCGATAGATAATCACTTCATAGACCCAAGTAATAATAAAGAAGTAAAAGTACCTGATGGAGTAGCACACTATCTAGAACACAAAATGTTTGAACAAAAAAATGGCGTAGATAGTTTATATACTTTAATGGCTCTAGGATTAGACGCAAATGCATATACAACAAATGATCACACAGCATATTTATTTGGCGGAGTAGACAATTTTTATGAAGGATTAGATGAATTAATGGATTATGTTCAAAATCCATATTTTACAGACCAAAATGTTGAAAAAGAAAGAGGAATCATAGGACAAGAAATAGGAAGATATGATGATGAACCAACATGGAGATTATATATAAATACAATGGATTGCTTGTACACTAATAATCCTATAAAGTTAGATATAGCAGGAACTGTAGAATCAATAAGTCACATAACTAAAGAAACATTATATGCATGCTATAATACATTTTACCATCCATCAAATATGGTAATGTGTATAGCAGGAAATTTTGAACCAACTCAAATAATTGAAGAAGTGAAAAAGAGACTATTACCAAGAAGTCCTATGGGAGAAATAAAAAGAATTTATCCAGAAGAGCCACTAGGAATACACAAAAAAGAAAAAGAAGAAATAAAAGGAATAAATATGCCAATATTTATGGTTGGATATAAAGATGAACTTAAAGAAGACAAAGTAAAAGAACAAATAGCAACAGAGATAATATTTGGAGCATTACTTGGAAAATCATCAGAAACATATCAAAAAATGTATAATGAAGGATTACTAATGAGTGAATTAAGCTTTGACTTTGAAAGTTCAAAAGAGTATTCACACGCACTAATTTCGGGAGAATCAAAAGATCCAAGAAAAGTATATGAAATAATAAAAGACACAATACAAAATAAGAATGTAACTCCAGAAGCTTTTGAAAGAATGAAAAAGAGAATATATGGAGAATATGTAACAGAATATGATGATGTAGAATCAATCGGAAGAATATTTATAGCAGATGAAGTAAGAGGAATAAATAGCTTCGAATATATAGACAAATTTGAAAACATAGATTTAGAATATGTAAATAAGATACAAAACGAATTATTTAGAAATAATGAATCTGTTATATCAATTGTAAAATAAACAATATAAGCTCTATCCACTATGTCGAATTATGTCGATTTATGTCGACAAAAAAATCACTAAAATACGACAAAATATATTGACAACTATGTAAAATTATGGTATTTTATATATAGATTTAGGAATAGGAGTGATAGAAAATGTTGAACAAGAAAGAAATAAACAAATTAAGAGAAGAACTTGACGAAAGCATTTTAGAGAACAAAGACTATAGTATAATCTATAGCATAAGCGTAAAGCTTGACAAGCTGATTGCACAATACTACTTGGAAAACGGACCAAAAGAAGAAAAAGCATTTTAATTAAATAAAATTTTACAAAAAGAACGTAAAAAATCCTTATATAGGCTAAAAATATGAAATTTTATATAAAATAATTGACAATTTAGAATAATTATTTTATAATAAAATTAGTATTCAACAAAAAAAGGAGGATAATTGTATGTCTATAAAGAAAATGACAAAGATCGTAACAGTTCTTTTAATAGTAGCTACTTTATTATCAGCATTTAGCATGGTATTTGGAGTAGAGATTCCAGGTGGAACAACAGGTGGATACGAAGGTACAGGATTAAGCGCAACTGTAGGAAATATAATTGGTATAGTACAATTTATATGCTATGCTGCAGCTGTTATATTATTAGTAATGTTAGGTATCAAATTTATGACAGCTTCTCCAGATGGAAAAGCTGAAGTAAAGAAGAGTGCTGTAATCTATGTAGTAGGAGCAATCCTAGTATTCGCAACAGGATTATTATTAAATTTAATCATGGAAATTGCAAAGAAAACTGTACAAGCAGGAAATGGTCAATAATATGATAATTAAAATATATACTTATTGAAAAATAAGTATATATTTTTTTATTTGCATATTGCATAAAAAAAGAAAAAATAGTATCATAATAATATAGAAAATATAGAAAGAATATGATAATCATATTTTATGAGGAAAACAAAATGAAAAAGAAAATAATGACCGCAACAATACTAATAACTGCAATAGTATTAATATGCATACTATCACAAGCTTGTTATGCAAATGGAACAGACTTTTCTGGATTACAAAACATATACAATAATTCAGACGATGAGGCATATCAATCAATTGGTGGAAAAATAATAGGAACAGTACAATATATATGCTATGGAGCAGCAGTGATTATAATAATCTTAAAAGGAGTAAAACTAATGAATGCAGCACCAGAGGCCAAAGCAGATGCAAAAAAAGAGATGATAAGCTATACAATAGGAGCAGTATTACTATTTGCAGTAGGACATATAATAAAATTAGTAGCTGAAATTGCAACTAAAGCATTTTAATAAAAAATAGGCATTTATACAATAATTGTGTAAATGCTTTTTTCTTTTATAAAAACAAGATTACAAATTAATGAAATTTTCATAAAACTATTGAAAGATTAGGCTTAAAATTATATAATAATACTAAAAATGGATAAATGTATCTAAAGACAGGAGAGAACATGAAAAATACAGTAAACAAGAGATTATTAACAACAATAATAGTTGGAATATTATTAATAAGTCAATTAATAGTACCAATCACATCTTATGGACTAAGTTTTGGAGGAATGAAGGGTGATGCTGATAATTTCATAAACAAAGGAACTGAGGGACAAAAAATTACACTTCAAGAAGCAATAACAAAATTAGTTCCAATAGGAAATGTATTAGTATTAATAGCAACAATTGTATTAGTTGTAGTGGGAATGATAATGGGACTAAAATATATGATTGGTGGAACAGATCAAAAAGCAAATATGAAAGAAAAGCTAATATGGTACATCATATCAATAGCATTAGTATATGGAGCAGTAGGAATATTTACAATAGTAGTAAATATCATGAAAAAAATTTTAAGCTAATAAATTATTAGAACAAAGGAGGATTTTATGGGAAGTTATTATATACCCAGCAATAAATTAAAAGGTGAAAGTAGAATACTATATATATTTACAGCAAAATCACTTATTTATACAGGAGTAGGAGGGCTTATTGGATTAATATTTTATTTAATCTTTTCTGCATGTGGACTAAAACAGGTAGGAATTATTATATTAGTCATTCTAGCTGCAATAGGATATGGAATAGGAACTATAAAATTCCCTTCAACAGGAACAGGAAAAATAGCTAAAAATGTTGGTGGAGACTCTGTAGATGAAGTAATAAAAAACTACATAATATTTAAGAAAAACAGAAAAGTATATACATATGCAGTTCCAAGAGAAGAACCAGACTATGCAAGTATACCAAATCCACTAGATATATTGAATTTAACAGGATCAAAAGATAAAGGAACAAAGGAGGAAAGAAAATAATGAGTACAGTGCAAATGTTAAATATAGTATTAGTAGTAATACTAGCATTAATTTTATTACTAGGACTTGTAGCAATTCTTTTAATATATAAAATTAGGAAAAAGGAAGAACCACAAGAAAAAGAAAATATTCAGATAAAAGACAAAACGGAAAATCCTAATCTAATAACAAGAACAGGAAAAGCAATAAATTCAATATATAAATTCATGGAATTTGATGAAGTAACAGACAACATGATAATAAGAAAAAATAGACAACAATATGTAATGGTAATTCAATGCAAAGGAATAAACTATGACTTATTATCAGAAGATGAGAAAAATGCAGTAGAAGCAGGATTCGTAGAATTTTTAAATACATTAAGATTTCCAGTACAATTATACATTCAAACAAGAACATTAAATTTATCAGAGATATTAAATGAATATGACAAGAGAATAGAAGATATCAATTCACAAATAATCAAAATCAATTCACAAATACAAATGGCTCAAGCAAGAGGAAATCTTGAAGCAGTAAATAGATTACAATTTGAAAAGAAAAGAAAAGAAAATATACTTGAATATGGAGAATCAATAGAGGAATATACAGAAAAGATAAGCGAAAGCAGAAACATATTACAACAAAAAACATATATAGTAATATCATACTTTACATCAGAATATGGAGATGTAAGCACATATTCAAAAGAAGAAATAAATGATATAGCATTTACTGAACTATATACAAGAGCACAAACATTAATTAGAGCATTATCATCAGCAGAAGTTTCTGGAAAAGTACTAAATTCAGAAGAAATAGCAGAATTATTATATGTAGCATACAACAGAGATCAATCAGAAAGATATACACTAAGAGATGCACTAAATGCACAATATGACAGATTATATTCAACAGCAAGAGATGTATTAGAAGAAAAGAAAGCACGTATAAACAGACAAGTAGAAGAAGAAGCATCAAGACTTGCTGCTAAGAGTTTAGTAAAAGCAGATGAAATCAACAAAAAGGAAAAAGAGAAAAGAGTAAAAGAAAGAGCAATGGAAATGATTGATGAATACAAAGGAGAAATAAGTAATCAATTATATAAAGAAACACAGAAACAAATCCAGAATGCAAATCTTGATGAACAAAATAAAGAAGGAACAAAAAGAAGAATAATAAGAAAAAATGTTTAATAAAACATCAATAACCAAAGAGGAGGTTAACTAATGGGAAAGAAACAAGAGCAAGCTAATAACATAATGCCAAGCTCAAACCAAAGGGAAGAAAAAACTTCTTTAATGAAAAATAAGAAAGATATAAAAGATTTAATTGCACCATCAGGAATAGATGCAACAAGCACAAATCACCTTGAAATAGTATCATATAATACAAAATACGCGAGAACAATGACAGTTGCAACATTACCAAGAATGTGTACATTCCCAGAACTATTAAGAAGTATGTATACATTTGGAGATATAAATGTTTCAGTATTTATTTCTCCAATAAGTGAAGCAAAATCACAAAATGAATTAAACAGAACAATAAATGAACTAGAATCAGAAAGACTTGTTGCAGCAGACAGAGGAAACATTAACCGTGAAAGTTTGTTAGCACAGAAAAGACAAGAAGCAGAAGAACTAAGAGATGCAATATCAAGTGGTTTGGACAAACTTTTTGAAGCATCAATAATATGCACAATATTTGCATATACAATGGAAGAATTAAATAGAGAAACAGAATTATTATCATCAGAAATGTCAAAAACATTAACAGGTGTAAAAACAGCATGGGCAATGCAAGAAGATGCATTCAAATCAAACCTTCCATTAGCAGAAGACAAAATAGGGAAGAAACATACTTTTGACCGTAGATCAATGGCAACAGTATTCCCATTTATAAATTCAGATGTAGGACATGAAAATGGAATACCAATGGGCTTTAACAGACAAACAGGATTACCAATATTATATGATAACTTTAGCCCAACACTAAGTAACTATAATATGGTTGTATTCGGTAAATCTGGAGCTGGTAAAGGTGTTACAATAAAAACATTAATTGCAAGATCAGCAGTATTGATGGGAATTGAAACATTAGCATTAGACGCAGAAGGTGAATATGGAGTTGTAGCTGATGCACTTGGTGGATTAAATGTAGTAATTTCTCCAAATACTAATACAATAATAAACCCATTTGATATAGAACCAGAAATAACAAGAGATGAAATAACAGGAAGAGAAAGAGTAGTATTAAATGTAGAAAACAAAATCGAAGATGTTACACAAATATTACTAACAATGGCAAGAGGAAGTACAAGATCAGAAGATGATGTAAACGAAGTAACAAAGCAAATTATAGCTGAATCAGTTGCAGAAGAATATGCTGGACTTGGAATAACAAATGATGTAAACAGCTTATATGCTATGGATCAAAGAGGAGTAATCCAAAATGATTACTTAGGAAGAAAGAAAAAGCCAATGCCTACAATAGGCTCATGGTATAGAAGAATGATAAACAATGCTAACCAGAACACAAACCCAGATTATAGAGTACACTATAGCTATCTTGTAAAGGTTATGAAACAATATGTAAGAGAGCTAAATGGACAATTATCATACTTTGATGGACAATCAACATTTGATTTATTAGAAGGAACATCATTTATAAACCTTGATATATCACAATTAGAGGAAAGATTTGCAAGACCACTTGCTCAACAAATATTATTAACATGGATTTGGGAAAAATATGTTAAGAAAAATAGTGAAGATAAAGCAAAGGCTGGGAAGAAGAGAGTACTAATTGATGAAGCATGGATGTTATTACCATATCCAGAAGCAGTAGACTTCTTAAACAAAATGGCAAGACGTGCAAGAAAAAGAAATGTATCATTAGCAGTAGTTTCTCAGAGATTCCAAGACTTTTATGAAAAATCAGAAGTACAAGCAGTACTTACATCATCAGATACAAAGCTATTCTTAGCACAAGATAAATCAGAAATACAATATATAAAAGAAGTATTTAAACTAAGCGAAGGAGAAGCAGCATTCCTAACAACATGTGCAAGAGGACAAGGACTATTTAAAGTAGGAGAGCAAACTGCAATTATAGAAATACGACCAACGAAAAAGGAATTTGAATTCATAGAAACAAATGTAAATAAATTAAAAGAAAGACAATCATAATGGGGTGTTAAATGAAGAAAATAGCAATAACACTAATAGCTATAATAACAATAACAACAATGTGTTTCTCATCTATATATGCAGCAACTGATGATAATTGGGTAATACCATCAGGTACAACTAGTCAAGAACAACAATTCAATAGTTTGATGAATGATGGTACATCAACAATCACATCAGATGAAAATGAAAAAACATTGCAGGAAACAATAAAAAACAATGAAAGCAGTGGGGATTCATCATTTATATTAGTTGCAAAAGCACTATCAGTAATTCCATTAATAATAAACAAAATGCTTGCATTAGTAGCTTTCAATGATCAAACTACAATGAATGTAGATGGTAAAAGTAAATCAGTATTTACAATAGAAGGTCTATTAACAAATCAATATCCAATATTTAATATAGATTTATTTTCAGAAACACCAAGTGGACCAAATTCTAAATTTTCAAATGACATAAAACAATCAGCAGCAGTTTGGTATGTATCTATAAGAAATATTGCTCTAGTTGGAATGGTAATTTCTCTTATATATGTTGCAATAAGAATGGCAATCGCAACAGTAGCAGAAGAAAAAGCAAAATATAAAAAAATGCTTACAAGCTGGTTTATAGGATTAGTATTAATATTCGTAATACATTACATAATTATAATAATGTTAAGACTTTCATCAGAATTTATAGATTTTATAAAAACAGCAATAGAAACAGATACATCAACCAGTGGAATGGAAAAAGATATTTTAGGAAATCTATGGAATACATTAAACAAAACTGATGGAGCTCAAAAGATATACATAGTAATTCTATATATGGTATTAACATATTATGAACTAAAATTCTTTATAATGTATATGTTCAGGGTATTTAAAGTATTTATATTAACTATAATAGCACCAATAATAGCATTAACATATCCGATAGACACAATAGGAGATGGAAGAACACAGGCATTCAATCATTGGCTTAGAATGATAATGATGGAGATATTTGTACAACCAATACAATTAGTTATATACATAATATTTGTATACTCAGCAAGTGAAATAGCAAAAACAGTGCCAATAATAGGAATTATATTTATAATAGCACTAGATAATGGTGAAAAAATAATAAGAAAAGCACTAAAGATAGAAGGAGGACCACAACTAAAAGACATCAAATTAATGAGAAAGGGAAAATAAATACCTATGAAAAAAAGAAAAAAAGCAATTATAATTACAGTTATTGTAGTAATTATAATATCAATAGGTTTAATAAGCTATTATGTGTATAGATCAAAAGACAAAACACATATAAATGATTTCTCATCAATAAAGGAAATTGTACAGTACGACGGGCATCAATACATAAAAACAACAAAATCAAGTGAAACTGGATATGATAAAGATATTTATATAACTTTTAATAAGCCACCTATAAATGAAGATGGTACAACAAATAGAAATATATATGAAATATTAATAAGTCATATAGCAGGAAAACTAGATCCAGAAGATTTTAGAATTATAGACGAAAATAGAAATTTAATAATAAAAATAAAAGTTGAAAATAATCAGATAACTACTTATACAATAAATGGAGATTCAAAATATTGGGAGCATATAAAAACAAGCTATCAGATAGAAAATGAAAAAAAAGAATCAATAACCAATATAACGATTAAATCAAGTTTACTGAACAATATAATAAATCAAAATTGGATATACAACAATGTTAGACTAGGAAATAAACAGTCTATATCAAATAATTATGAAATCTATTATGAAAATGGATATAAGATAAGAAAAATAGGTAGCAGAATTTATAACATAGTTTTTACAACAAAATATCAAAATGAAATAGCTGATGGAATTACAACATCATCAAACATAAATGATATAGAGGCAATGTACGGAACACCTACATACTCAGATGTAAGTGAAAAAATATATGGCTACAAAACAAATAATTGTTACATATTCATAACTGATAAAGAAATTTCAATATATCCTCTTGAACAATACAATGAAACAGAAAGTAGTAAATTCGCAAATTTAGTAACAAACTTAAATACAACAGGAGAATCAAATACATTTATAAACAAATTAACAGACTTATATTCTGATTATGAAACTTTTTACAAGACGGAAAATTATATAAACATCATATATCCATTAAGAGGATTTACAGTGACAATTGGAGCTAGTAAAAATAATGGAATAACATTATATAGTAACTTTGCAGGACAAGTCACAAATGATGTTTCAATAGACACAATAAAAAATGAAAAGAAAATACCTCAAAATGTATATACAAAATTTGATACTAATCTGGTATTTGAATCCGAAATAAGAAGAAAGACATCAGACGAAATATTGCGAAATCCGTATGATAACAATTGGATAATACAAACTGATACATACACTGTACAAAAGAATAATAATGAATATAATTTTTATTCAAGAGATAAAGAAAATATAGACTCGGCAATAACTGTAAATAATTTAACTAATATAGTAAGTTTTGACGAAGTAACATTTATATATGGTATAAAAAATAAAGGAATATATGCATACAATGCTCAAAAGATGCAGTTATTAGAATTAGTAACAGGTAATGATGAATTTAATATAACAAAATATGAAAACAACAAATTATATTATGATAACAAAGAAATTGACGTAAATTAAGTAAAAGGAGGAGTATATGAGAAAAAACATAGCAAAAAAGATAATATGCATATCAATAATAATAAGTTTAATATCAATATATACTCCTAAAAAAATATATGCAACAGATGATACACAAGTAACAGTAGAATCAGCAAGGCAACAGATCGTAAATTGGGCAGTTAATTTTGTAAATTCAGGAGAAGCACAAAAAAGTATATATCATTGTAAAGCTGGATATCAATCTGCTAGAGCTGCCACATACAATGGAGGATATCCACAAAGCTCATATCAATACGATTGCGTTGGATTTGTTAACTTTGTACTTCATCAATCACTTGGAATAGATTATGCACCAGCTGCAAGTGGAGCAGGAGGATTTGTAACACCAGGTGGAATAAAAGCTACATCTTATTTTTCTGCAATAGACATATCTGAAGGCAAAATATCAGCAGCACAACCAGGTGATATACTAATTTCATCATCACATGTTGCTATAATGGTTGCAGATGGGCAAATTGTTGATTGTATAGACTCAAATGGAGGAAGAGATAATTACGATACATCTGGAAATGCAGTAAAAATACGCTCAATAGCAAGTGAATCAGGATGGGCAACGTATACAACTGCAGCAAGACTTGTATCAGTAGATGGAGTAAATTTTTCACCAATAGATGGAGGAATATTCGTTCCAGATGGTGGTGATGATCAGAATGGAGATAGCGATGATGACGATGAAAGTGGGCAGGCAGTTGATTTAGATATAATCGCTAATTTATTTAAATATCAAGGAATGCCATCAGATGTTACATATAAACACCAAGAAGTAGATGGATTTAGATGGTTATTTAACTCAATAGGAGGTATATTAAATTACTTAGTCGGAGGATTAACATTCTTAATAAGAGCATCAATTATGGGATGGCTTGAAGTAATCCAAGATACAGTAAACAATGTATTACATATAGTAAACTAAAAATAACAATATAGAAAGGAGAATAGAATGAAAAAAGTACTAAAAAGAATTGCAATATTAATGTGCATATTATTAGCTATGAATTCTATTCTTCTTTTTAATAATGTACAGGCTGTAAGCGATGAACTGAAAGATGACAAAACCTATACAGCAAAAGTAAAAAATACAACAACGATGTCAGCGAGAGGGTCGCAAATACAGGTAACAGAAATAACACCTCAAGGTAAAACAGCTCCAATGGCATTAGTAGTAATGTGCCATGGATATACAGGAAATAGAAGAGGTGACGGAGACGCATTTATAACATTAGGAAAGAAACTTGCGGAAAATGGAATCGCAGCAATAACACTTGACTTTCCTGGTTGTGGAGATAGTACAGAAGCAAGTCAATATTATACAATAGGAAATATGAACTCAGATATATCAAGTGCAATCAATTACATGAAGAGCAATTACAATATTGCAGATGGAGAAATTGGAATCACTGGCCATAGTATGGGAGGAAGACTTGCTGCAATAAATTCAAATAAAGCAAAAGCATTAGCTTTATGGGCACCAGCTAATGGAGAAGGATCAAATGCTTGTGATTTCTTAAGTAGAGGAAGTTTTGATTTTACTCCAGGTTCAAGCTTTAGAAGTGAGATGGAATCAAGTACTCCAAACTCTAATATATCATCATTTTCAGGACCATTATTAATTGCTTATGATAGTGCTGATACAGATGGAACAGGACCATTAAGTCCCGAAACTGTTTCAGGAACAAAGCAGGCTTTTGAAAATTCACCATCAACAAATAAAAAATGGTTAGACTATTCAGATAATCACAATTTTGACTCATCAAGATCAACATTAATAAACGAAACAGCAAATATGTTTGCAAAATATTTTGTTGGACATGAGATAAATGACACAAATAAATCAAAGATTTATACAATAGAAGATATCGTATTTAATCGAGTACCAATACTAGATGTAAATTTCTTCTCAGACAAAGCAGGAGGAGAAAGCATATCAGAAGGAAGCATAATATATAAGATAAGAAATGTTGTAGCGACATGGTATGTATCATTTAGAAATTTAGTAATAGTAGCATTAGCAATAATTCTAGTATACATAGGAATTAGATTAGCAATGTCAACAATTGCTGAAAGAAAAGCCAATTATAAAAGACTTATTATAGGTTGGCTAAAAGCTCTAATAATAGTAATGATAGTTCATTATTTAATGTACATAGTACTAACTCTTAATAGTGACTTAGTACAACTAATCTCAGAAACATCAATAAATGCAAATGTTATAAATGGATATGGAGAAAACTCAATGTATGACACAATAAAAACAAGAGCATTAGATATACGTGCAGGAGTTGGAATTGGTTCATTTATTATATATATTGTATTATGGATGACATGGTTTAGATTCTTATGGGTATATACCAAAAGAATGTTTACAGTATTATTACTAGTTGTAATAGCACCATTTATAGGAGCAAAATATGCAATAGATAGTGCAAGTGGAAAGAAAGGCTCATCTTTTACTAGCTGGCTAACAGACTTCACAATGAATGTATTTTTACAGTCAGTACATGCACTTGTATATACAGTATTTATAAGTACAGTATTATCTTTATCACAACAATCAATAATGGGATATGTATTATCATTAGTATTTATGAACTTTATGCTAAGTGCAGACGAAATCTTTAGAAACATATTTAACTTCAACAAATCAAAGTTAATGCAAGATGCTGCAAAGATACAAAATTTCAAAGACATAAAGAAAGAACTTGCAGGAGGCATATTTGCATTACAACTTGCAAAAGGAACTATAGGAGCAGCAAAAGGAGTAGGAGCATTTGCAGTTAATACAGGGAAAAATGCATATAAAGATTTAACAAAGTATAATCCTAATATTAAGAAAGATGTAACAGAATTTCAAAATAATACTGACAGATTAATAGAAGATTTTATCGTATCATTAAAAGGAAATCCAAATACAAAAAATCCAATAATAAAAGTAAAGAATGATATGTTAAAATCAGCAGAATATTCATTAAAGATAAGAAGACTATCAAGAAAAAAAGGAACATTAGGAATAAAAGCAAAGAAATTAAAAAAGAAACAAGCATCATTAAAAAAGAAAAAATACACAAGTAACTTTAAAATTATAAAAACAACAGCAACTGGAATGGGAAGTATTTTCTTAGCAGTACCATTAACAGTAGTAAATACAACAGCTGGAATGGCAATGCTAACTTCAGGAATAAATACAATGAGAAAAATACCTTCAAAGAAAGACTACTCAAGAAAGCCAATAAAAGGTGCTAAATCTATACCAACAAAAGTATGGAGAAAAGTAACAATGGCTGATACAAGATACGCAAGAGATGAAGAAAAGAAGAAGTATATTAAAAAGAGAGATAAGCTATACAATGCAATTGACAATTTAAATCAAATAAATGAACAAGAAGAAGAAATTAAGCAAGAGTTAAATACAATAAAATCAAGTCCTACAGTTAACTTAAAAGACATAGGAGAATATAAAGAAACAGCATCAGTACTTTTAGTCGAAGCTAGTTCATCAAGAATAGACGAAATAATAGAAAACTACATAGAGAAAAATAATATAGATAAACTTGATAAATCTTCAATTGATGGTATAATAGAAGAAGTAGTTGATAAAATTGGAGACAATATGAAACTTAGCCAAAGTGCTAAAGAAAATATTACAAGCAGAGCAAAATCATCAATTTTACAAATAAATCAAAAACGCAAAAAGAGAGCACAACAAAATATGAATTTTGGCGGCACACAAGATAATGAAATAACATTTTCAAATGATGATATAAGAAAAAGTATTCAAAGAAGTGGCGTAGATTCTATGATAAAAGAAGAATTTAGAAAAACAACTAATAAGATGTTTGAACTAGATACTAAGATAGATAAGCTAGAAGACCTAGCTGACACAAATTACAGCCACTCAAATAAATTTTTAAGAAACCTATAACAAGAGGTGAGAAATGATAAAACAAAAACTAAAAAAAATATTGATAATAATGACAATCATAATATTAGCAATAAGTACCCAGCAAGTAAATGCAGAGACATTTGAAAATAATGAAATAGAAAGTACATACACTTTAGCACAAATTGAGGCCAAGGGTGGCACAAGTGCAGGAGATGCAGTTGCAGGATCAATTGGATGGTTGCTTGATGGAGCAGCTGGAGTTGTATTTAAGATATTTCAAGTAATACCTCTATTAATTGCAAGAGTAATGATGTCAATAATTTCACTAGCTATAAATGGAACTGAAGGTGTTGTTTCAGGAATGTCAATAGATAAAGTATTATTTAATGATATTCCGCTGTTAGGAATAAACTTCTTTGAAACAGCAGAAAATGGATATAATGTAGCAGTTATAAATGATTTAAGAGAAAATATTGCAGCATGGTATGTATCAATAAGAAATCTAGCAATAGTTATATTAGCAATAATGGCTGTATATGTTGGAATTAGAATGGCAATCTCAACAGTAGCAGAAGATAAAGCAAAATATAAACAAATGTTAGTAGATTGGTTAGTAAGTTTAGCATTATTATTTGTATTACATTATATAATGATTTTTATAATAAACTTAAATAACTCAATGGTTGATTTACTAAGAACAGTTAGAGATAATTCAATAACATCAAATGGAGCTACATCAGTATTAGATGAGATATTTGAAGAAGCATTAAAAAGTATATCATTTATAAAACAATTATCACTTACATTTATCTATTTTATGTTATGTGTAATGACTTTTATATTCTTTATTACATATGTAAAACGTATGGTAACAATAGCATTTTTAATAATGATATCACCAATAATTACAGTTACATATTCAATAGATAGAATGGGAGACGGAAAATCACAAGCATTAAATACATGGTTAAAAGAATTTATATACAATATATTATTACAACCATTCCAGTGCATAATTTATCTTGCACTAGTACAAACATCGGTAAATGCACTAGCAAAGCATTCAACAAATTTGGGCGAAGCAATTATATGTATAGTAATGATATTATTCTTATATCAAGCAGAAGATCTAGTTAAACATATATTCCACTTCGAATCAAAGAGTGTGGCAAATACAATAGCACAAGCAGCTATTGTGTCATCAGCAGTTGGACTAGTTGGAAAGGCAGCAGGAAGTAAGGCAAAGGGAGGATCAAACAATACGGGAGGAAGAAGACAACCACGTCAAGCAAACCAAAATCCAAATCCAAACCCAAATCCAAATCCAAACCCAAACCCAAACCCAAATCCAAACCCAAACCCAAACCCAAACCCAAACCCAAATCCAAACCCAAACCCAAACCCAAATCCAAATCCAAACCCAAATCCGAACCCAAATCGACAAAATCCAACGATTCGTGGAGCGATTGGAAGCGTAGTTGGAGGATTTGTACGTAATGCAGCAAAGACAGGGTTAAATGAAATGAGAAAATTACCAAAAGAATTATTCTTTACTGCAGCAGGAGCTGCAACAGGTAACTTATCAGCAGCAATAACAGGATTCCAAACTGGAAGAAGTAGTGCAGAACAGAAAATGAGCCAAGAGGCAGAAGAAGATGCACAAAACGAATTTGCAAGAAAATACAATGACATTGTTGATGCGAATGGACAAGACATATATGCAGGAAGACCGGCATCATGGGTACGTCAACATACAAAGGATATGCTTAATGGTGATGTGGATCCAGAAGCATATGAACAAAGTTATTATGAAGCAGCATTAAAAATGAAAGACTTTTACAAAGATCAAATGGGACTTTCAGATGATGATGCAATATCAAAAGTAGAAAGCAATGTTGCAGGTGTACAATCAGGATCAATTGGTGAAGTACCAAGAAGCATTAGAAGAAGATTTACAAAGGCGGCAGGACAAAGATTTGCTGATTTAGCAGCACAACAAAGAGCACGAAGACATAACAATAACCCAAATCCATAATTATAATAAAAGAAGGGAGGTGTGTGCAGTTTGAATGATAATGAAAATGACGATAGCAATCTAAGTACGGTAGGACAAGAAGAAAGAAACAAAAAAGAAAATAAACCAACAGTGGCAGAAAAAGCAGATAAAACAATAGAAAAAGGCAAAAAAATTGCTGATGCAGCAAAAAGCAAGAAAGGTCAAGCTGTTATAAAATTTTTAGCTGCACACGCTGTTCCGATATTAATTATAATTGGTATAATATTATTAGTATTTTTAATTATAGGATTAGTATTTTTTATAGGGAAAATGCCAGGACTTTTTATTGAAAATATAAAAGAATATAGCAATAAAATATGGACGAATGTAAGTGGATTCTTTACAGGGGATACAATAAGTCCAGGAGTAACAGACGAAGATCAACTGGCATTAGCAGAAAGAATCCAGAAGATGGGATATGACATTGTAGGATATGGCTTTGGAGATGCACAGTATATATATGATGATACAAGTGAAGGAAAAGAAATGGATGGAGTAACAAATGGACAAATAAAGTCCATTACTTCATTAGCTGACTCCAGAGACTATCTTAAAGCATACATAGCACAAAGTGAAGCAACATATACATTAGCAAATTGGAATGTAAAAGGATTCTTCGCATCAATATGGAATGGAATAAATTCATTAGGAGAAGATAGCCGTGATGCAAAAGCGTATTCACGAGGACTCATAAATGTAAATCAACAACATTCAATAAATGGATTAAAAATTGGAATTGATAGAACAAATAGAAGATTAATGATGGAATACACTAGAATGCAGATATTTGCTTGGTCAATAAAAGACACATATTATTTTGATATGTCAAACTGGACAGCTAGATATGGAAAACCACTTGAATTATTCTTATCATTACATTTATCAACAATGATGCCAGACTTAGCGTATGACTTTGCAGTAGAAGATTGCTTTAATACAAAAGTAAATATTGATTTGCAAGCAGTAAAAGCAACATACAAAGTAATTTATACAAACGAAAACGGAGAAGAAAAAAATCAAAACGACATATTAAAACTATATTTAAAAACAGTATATGGACTAAATGATACTGAAATAAAAAGATTTGAAGATGCAGGTAAGTTAGAACAAGCGTATGAAAAAATAAAGAATAGCATTATATCAATAACTGATAGTTATTTTGGAATGTATGAAGGCTGCTCAATAGATTTGACAGGAAATCATAACAAATATAAAGGATTTAACCTTGCAAATGTTGAGAAATCAGTATTAGGACAAGAATATAGTATATTTAATGTAACAAAGACAGAAGAAGTAGAGATACAAGTTCATGGTGAATCAGATTCATCAATAAAGCCTAGTGAGGGACAGGTAGCAGCTAATACAAATAATACAAACAATACCAATGAAAGTAGTAGTACAACCACAAAAAGAAAACGTACAATACAAACAAAAGAAGGAAAAAGAGTTAGAGTAAGAGATATAACAGCAGATGCAGATGCTATACAAGCAGATTTTAATGGCACAGGATTTGAGGGATTAAACCCTGCTCAACTAGAAGAACTTATAAGTTTGATTTTAGCAGGAAAAAAGAAAAATGATACATATCTACCTAGAATTTCAAGTGTAACTAACCATTGGTATTATGACACAATAACATTTAGTTATGGCCAAGCTAAAAGAGCAAAAAAGAAAATTAGTTATACGCCAGAAGAAGGCAAAGCATTAGCAAGTTTACCAGAAGGAAGCTTAATATTAGATACAACATTTAGAGCAAATGATGGATCAAGCGGAGTATATTATCAATTAACAGAACCAGAAGCAGACGGACCAAATGAAGCAATAGTAGCATTATTTAAAGGCGGAAGTGGAACATTTAATGGAGCATCATACAGCTTTGATGGAAAATATTATAGATATGACGGAACTAGAGACACAGCATTTAAAATAGCAAACGCAAAAGCGGTAGATGAAAATGGAGCAGGATCAGAATTTACATTTTTAGGAGAAACATATACAGCAGTTGATCCTAATAGCAATGATGAGATTTTTGTAGAAAAGCAACCAGTAACATTTGCAACAGGAGATGAAGACGGAAATAAATCATACACAGATGCTTATAATGCATTTTCAATATTAGAAAACACACATACAGAAGAAGCTGAAACAGTATATAGAGACTTTAGAAACTTATTAGTAAAATTAAATTATTTTTCTAAAGAAGATTTTATGAAACCATTAACACAAGTACTATTATGGCCAGTAAAAGATGTAAAACCAGCTAATTTAACCAACAAAGAAGAAGCAAATACAGAAGGAATAGAAAAAGACGTAAATAACTATGGTTTAATATTAAGAAATGGAAAAGCATTCAATGCTGGAGATGAAATAATTGCACCAGGAGATGCAACAGTAGAAAGCATAGAAGATGGTAAAATAAAATTAAAATTCAAATCATTATCACAAGATGTAGCAGAAAGCTTAGGATTAGAATTTGGAAGTGATTACAAATCAGTTGATTATGACATAATCCTAGATATGGAAATGACTATATCAGGAATAAATCCAAATGTATCTGCTGGAAGTACAATAAATAGAGGAGATACACTAGGGACAGCAACAGGTGAAGACATAAAAATAATTATGTACAATACAGATAAATCATTAGTAGAAAATATTGAAGATTATATGTATCCATCATATAAAGGAACTAAAGAAGATGACTTTGGACAAGGTGGAGGATCTAGCTCAGATGCTATATCAGGATCTGATTCAGACTCTAGTTCTTCTGGAAGTAGCAGTAGTTCATCATATTATAACCCAGACTATGATTTAGGAGTATTAGGAAATACTGAACAACAAGTATATAGCTATTTAACCAGTAACGGCCTAACAAAAGCCGGAGCATGTGCTGTAATGGGATGCATTAGAGCTGAAAGTGGATTTAATCCAGGAGCAACAAACAGAAGTGATGGAGGATATGGTTTATTACAATGGACATATTCAAGAAAAACAAACTTGCAGAACTGGTGTAACCAAAATTCAAAAGACTATTCATCAGTTGAAGGACAAATGGCATTCTTTATACATGAATTACAATCAAGTTATTCTAAAGGAAATGGATATAAATATCCGGTATATGAGACATTAACAAAAAGCACGGATGTAACAGAATGTTTGGAAATGTTTTTCTGCCATGCAGAAGCAGGATACAATGTAACAATAACAGATTCAGGAGAATATGCAGCAGGAACTGGCTCGACAGCCAAATTATTTGGAACAAGAAAAACGTATGCAACAGCGTATGAAAGAGAATTTTAAAATAAAAACAACTAATCTATAAAAAATAGACTAGTTGTTTTTTATATAGTATGATATAATAAAATTACAAAATAAAAAACAGAAGGTAAAAATATGAAAAAAGTTCTTATAAGTATAATAATTATATTAACAATTTTATTAATTGGACAAGGGATATACTATTCTTTAGATATAAAGGAAGAAAACATAAACGAGAGCAGAGAAAACAGTATAAGTAATACAATGCGAATATTTAATGATGTAAATACAGTAGAAAAAATAGAAAATGTTATAGTACCAGATGGAATGGATGAATTCATAAAGAAATATAGTGGAAATCAGAAAATAATACCACTTGAAAAAAACTTTTATGAATTTATATATACAACAGTTCCAAATATATATGGAACAACGATAAAACTAAGTAATAATAAAATAGCACAGTTATATGATTTGAATAAAGAAAAAATAAATAATATGAACATATATTCATCTGATGACTTTTATAATATAACTAATCAAATAAGGCTAGTCGGAAATAAAGCAACATTATCTAAATCAGTCATAGATATGACAACGTATAAAGCAGATGACAATAATGTTAGTGTCAATGTAAAATTCACATATTCAAACAATACAGAGATAACAATAAAAGTATACTATGCAGTAAAAGAAAATGTGACACCTGCAATAAGTTTTGCAAAACCAGAGTAAATGACGAAAGGAAAATGATATGAACGAAAAAGAAAAACTTATAAATATATTATTAGCAATAGCGATTCTTATCTTAATAGCTCTAAACATAAGTTTATTTATAACTCATAATTCACATTTATCAGAAGAAAAGAATGTAACAGCTACTAATAATATAGAATTAGATTTAAATAATAGAACACCAACAACAGAGAAGCAAGATGAGCAAAATAGAAGAGAAAAATTAGCATCATATACAGAAAGACAAAGGATACAAACATATTTCGGAGAATATATATCATTTGTTGAATCACAAAAATATGAGAAGGCTTATAACCTTCTATATGATAGCTTTAAAGAGAATTATTTCCCAACATTAGAATCATTTACTGAATATGCAAAAGCTAATTATTCAAATGAAATGAGTGTTAAATATAATGATATTGAAAGAGAAGGAGAATTATATATATTAAAAGTAAACCTTATTAATATAGCGAATAATCAAGCTTCAAATGAAGCACAAGTCGTAATAAAAGAAAGCAATATAGATGATTTCAAAATATCATTTGAAGTAAATCAATAATATAAGAAAAGGAGAAGGCTAATGAAATTTAGTGACAGAATAATAACTGCTATACGACATTTTCTACAAAAATATTGGCTCATAATAGTAGCAGTTGCAGTAATATGGATAGGAATAATATTATTAAATAATTATTTAAAAAATAAACCTAAAGAAGTAACACTAAAAAATACATTAACACAAGACACACCGGTAATAAATAAGGATGCAACTGTACCTAAAAACGAGGTGGATGAAGTAAAAAACATAATAAATAATTTTTTCAACTATTGCAATGACAAAAAATATGAACAAGCATATAGATTGCTAACAGATGATTGTAAGAACTATATGTATGGCGGAAGCATAGACGAGTTTCAAGAATATGTTGATGGAATATATACAAAAAAGAAAATATATAATATTCAGAATTATTCAAATGTTGGAACAACATATATTTATAACATACGTATATTAGATGATATAATGTCAACAGGCACAACAGGAGGGTATGAGACATATCAAGAAAAAATTGCTGTAATAAATGACAATGGTGAGATGAAAATATCAAATCAAGGTTATATTGGAAAAAGCACATTCAGCAATGTGGTTGGAGAAGACGAATATTTAAAAGTAAAAGTATTATCTAAAAATATGAGCTACACAAGAGAAGAATACATGGTAGAAATTAAAAACAAAACAGATGGATATATTCTAGTAGGAAATGGAGCAACAGCAAATGAAATAACACTAAATCTAGGAGATCAGACTAGACAGGCACTAGACCTATCCAATAATGAAGTAATACTTGCACCAGGTTCAAGCAAAATATACTATTTATTATTTGACAAATATGTTGATGATGGAAAAAAACCAACAGAATTAAACTTAAATTTGATAAGAGTATATGGCAATAATAAAGAAAACGCTGATAACGGAAGAACAGAAGATGCTGCAAAAGCTTATAGCATGAATATACCATTAAAATAAAATCATAAAAATCATCTAACAACATATAATTTGTTAGGTGATTTTTTATGATGAAAAAATATAAGATTCAAGCTTTAGCGATATGTTTAATACTTTTAACAATATTATTTGCCCCTAATATAAGCTTTGCAGATGATGAAAACGAAACTGAAAACAATATTGAAGATGTAATAAAAGAGTTACAAACAGAAAGTTTGCAAACAAGTACAAATACAGAAAAGTTACAATTAAATTCGAGAAGATATGTCGTATATGATAGGAATACACGGATTAAGTATATATGGAAAAGATGAAAACAAACAAACTGCAATGGCATCAACAACCAAAATAATGACAGCAATAGTAGTACTAGAAAATTGTAAAGATTTATCAGAAATAGTAACTATTGATTCAAAAGCTGCTGGAACAGGAGGATCAAGACTAGGACTAAAAAAAGATGATAAAATTACAGTAGAAGGATTACTATACGGTTTATTAATGAGGTCAGGAAATGATGCAGCAGTTGCACTAGCAGAATATATAGCAGGCAGCAAAGAAGAATTTGCAAAACTTATGAACAAAAAAGCACATGAACTTGGATTAAAAAATACAAACTTTGTGACGCCTCATGGGTTAGATAATCCTAAGCACTATACAACAGCGTATGAATTAGCACAAATAGCAGATTATGCTTTGGAAAATGATAAATTCGCTCAAATAGTAAAAACGCAATATGCAACTATTAATATAAATGGATATTCAAAAGAATTAAAAAACACAAATGAACTACTTTTAGGAAATATAGAAGGTGTATATGGAGTAAAAACAGGATTTACAAATAATGCTGGTAGATGCTTAGTAACAGCTGTAAAAAGAAAGAATATGGACTTAATAATTGTAGTACTGGGTGCAGATACAAGAAAAGATAGAGCAAAAGATTCATTAAAATTAATAGATTATATATATCAAAATTATAGAGTAGAAAATATAGAAGAGCAAATACAAAAACAATTTGATTTATGGAATGAAATAAACAAAAATAGAATATACATATACAAAGGAACAAAGTCAATAGAACTTGAATTAGGAAAAATAAAATATGAAAAAATTATAACAAATAAACAAATAACAATAGAGATAAACTCATTAAATTATTTAGAAGCCCCAGTAGAAAAGGGAACAGTAATAGGAAATCTAATTGTGAAAAATGGTGGAGAGATAGTGGAAACAATAGATATAAAAACAGCACATGAGATAAGAAGGAAAGGAATATTTGACTATTTAGAAATGTTTGCAAAAATAATCACCCAATAATTAGAATTTTTATATCAAAATTTAAAACTAAGGGTTGACAAGAAACAAAAAATTTGATAACATAGTAATTGCTTTTGATTGGAAGCAGTTACATGCGGGAATAGCTCAGTTGATAGAGCGTCGCCTTGCCAAGGCGAATGTCACGGGTTTGAGCCCCGCTTCCCGCTCCACTTAAAGGCTTTTATTATATAAAAGTATATTACCAGATAAACTCGCGGAAGTAGTTTAGTGGTAGAATGCAACCTTCCCAAGGTTAAAATGCGAGTTCGATTCTCGTCTTCCGCTCCAAAACTTAATAAATATGGCGCCTTAGCCAAGCGGTAAGGCACGAGTCTGCAAAACTCTGATGATCGGTCCGACTCCGATAGGCGCCTCCATATCATAACTATTTAAGGTAAATTTTTAAGGGTATCGTAGAGTATCACAAATTGACACAAAGTAGTGTAAATACACTCTCACAAGGGAGTGTATTTTCTATTCTATACTATCTCCCTATCGTAAATTATCATAAATTAGTATAAAATTTACTGTACAATTACTGTACATTACTGTAATTGTATCTGGTTTATATCAAGGGAAAGCGACCATAAGGCAAGTTAAATTACTGTACAAATCTAAAACATAAATTCATAAGGCACCTATTAAGGTGTCTATTATTATGTATAAAAGTACCTAGTATTAAAACTATACTAATATAAGGAATGTAATTGAAAATAAATACAAGGAATATCTATAAATGTATTCCTTGTATTCTTTAATTCTTAGAATTTATATAGTTGATAACGTGTTCCACCAATTCTTTGGAACTATCATCAAACTTCTCAAAAGATTTATGCAGAAAGCTATTATTATACATATTAGAATTATCTAATGTACCAGCAAATATAGAGTTAGTATCTATGTTAAGAGTTCTACATATATCAAGTAGTGTTCCAACCGAAAGCCCACTCTCCCCACGTTCAAGCAAACTAATAAAATGAGCAGACTTGCCAATTAGTTCAGCTAAACGTCCTTGTGAAATCTTTTCGCTAGTGCGAATATTCTTTATATTATTACCTATTATTACATTGATATTATTTTCATTAGTTCCATCGTTCATAAATACACCTCACTATCAAAAGTCTATCAATTAGTAAGTAATATTGCCAGTAAGTAGTATTTACAAAATAGATTAAATGTATAAGTTACATATACAAATCAATTAAAATGTGCTATAATTAAATTAGATATGTCGAATAATGTCGAATAAACACGAGATAAAGGAGTGGTGTCTATGTATTGTAGTAAATGTGGAAAAGAGATACCTGATGATAGTAAATTCTGTGAGCACTGTGGATTTCAAATAAACTCAAAGAATAAAGTAGAACCAAAGAATAATGAAGAAAAATATAATAGTAATCATCCCAATATTAAGAAAGTGGTAATTGTAATTTTTAGTATAATAATTGTTATTGTGGTTGTTCTAGGAATTATGTTTTATATAAATTATAGTAATGAATTAAAAAGAAAAGATATTGCATTCAATAAAATAAGACAAGATTTGCCTGGAATTACTATGCAAGAATTGGCAAGTATGTATAACTGTTCTTTGGAAGATTTAACTTCAGAAAAGCTAGAACAAATAATAGCAGAACATGAACAATATTTAAGTGAACAGAAACAATATGATAAAGAATATAAATCAAAGATAGAAGAAGCTAAGCAACAATGTATTGATAAAATAGAAAAGGAAGTTCTAAACAAATCTTTAGACGGACACAAAAATGATATGTTAATATCATATTACCCTAAAGAATTAAAATCATTGGACCTTGTAGCTGTTTCACTTGATACTTCAAACAAAACTGTACCAAGCTTAGTAATATTTATTACTTATAATGCTTATTGTTACGCAAGGTCAACGACTCGGAGAGAAAAATTTTGAAGCTATAATAGTTATACGGAGCAGAATTAAATATTACTACTAATGAATGGATTGAACTTAGCATTGTTGGAGATGATACACTTGGAAGAGGGATATATAGTGTTAGTCAAGGAGAACTAGGAGAACTTACAGATTGGGGGACAAGATACGCTAATATTCCAGTTGCTGTAAGTAAAGATAATTCAAATTATATATATATTAATATGGATAAAGCAATTACAAATGAAGACAAGTTATATAATTCAAATGTTAATGAGCTATTAGATAATTCGGTTACAAATATATATAACGAAGATAAAAACGAAAAATATGAACCACTTGAAGTTCCTGAAAATTATAATACTAACAATTTTAATATAACTGGAACTTATACTGATAGAATAGCAGCGATTAACTCAGAGGGTTATGGAACATCATATGATATATATATTTTTAATTCTGGAATTGTAGAACATACGGAAGATATGACAACCTATAAAGGAACATACACAATAAAAGATAGTAAAATAACTATAACATATACTGGAGCTTATGATATAGAAGACCCAATACCATTAGATAAATTCAATGATGAATTAACAATAAAAGATGAGAATACATTAGTTACATCAAATGGTACAGAATATTTAAAAGAATAATAAATAAAATTCAAATAAGCGTTAAAACTTATTTGATACAAAGGAGGAATAATTATGTATTGTAGTAAATGTAAAAAAGAAATTTCTGATAGTAGTAAATTTTGTAAATACTGTGGAAGTTCAATAAGTAATAATATGCAAAATACAAATATTAATAATGATACAAATAATAAATATAGAATACACAGATATTATGGAATCATTGTATTTGGAATATTTATTACAATTCTTATATTCCACCCAAAAATAATAATGGATTTTCCTGCATATAAAATTGGAGATTTCTTATTAGATATAATTGAACACTTTGATACATTCTTATTTGAAATATTCGGTTGTATATTTTTTTTGGGGGCTATAGTATTTTCAACATCTGAATTATTGTTCAAATGTCCTAATTGCAAAGAAGATATAAAACTAACTAGAAATAAATTAGAAGATATAAACGACACTATACAGACTTGTAAATGTCCAAAATGTAACCAAGATTTAGTATTTAATACAACAGACAAGACAGTCAGTATAAATGTTATAGCCCACAAGGAAGAAGAAATTACACATAGCACAACATCTAAACTAGAAGAACTATATAACTTGAAAAGCAAGGGAATTATAACAGAGGAAGAATTTGAGAGCAAAAAGAAAGAATACTTAGACAAAATGTAACTCTCAAATCTATTATACTTAATACCATTTGAAGAATAAAAGGCACCTTTTATAAGGTGTCTATTATTATGTCCGTAACTCTTAATTCAAACACAACAAGATTTCATATAACATATTGATTTATAATAAAAATCAATATGTTAGAGAAAGGAGGTGTTAGAATGGCAGGACGACAAGACTATGAGGAACGAAAGGAAAGAAAAATTGAAAGGTATCAAGAACTAGCAGAAAAATCCAGAGAAGATAGCAAACAACATTACAAACATTATGAAAATATGAGTGCAGGAGTTCCATTTGGGCAACCCATATTAGTTGACCATTATAGCGCAAATACTATGAGGAACAGATATAAGAAAATGAATAATGCAATAGATAAGTCTATCGAGGCAGACAAGAAAGCTAAATATTATAAAGATAAAATTGATACCATAGAGAATAACAAAAGTATTTCACTAGACGACCCACAAGCAACCGCTAAATTACAGGACAAGCTAGAAAGACTAGAGAACGAAAGAAAGAATATTAAAGCACGACCTCACTCTACTTGGGAATTGCAGAATATAGGAGCAGAAATACGTAGGATTAAAGACAGAATAAAACAAATTGAAGAATTAGAAGAACTACAATTTAATGATATAAAATTCACAGGAGGAAAAGCTATACTCAACAAAGAAGTCAATAGAATACAAATACTATTTGACGACAAACCTAGTGAAGAAGTTAGAGACATATTAAAACACAGAGGCTTTAAATGGTCGAGATATGAGAAGGCTTGGCAAAGATTATTCAATAAGAATTCTATTTATGCTACTAACAGAGCAATAGAAGAAATAGAAAAGAACAGTTAATTATAGAGGAGCATAAAAACATCTTAGAAAGGGGCAATTATGGAGATAGAGAGTATAATTCAATTCCTATATGAGCAAGTGCAAATGAGAAAAAGAACTTCTCCTGAATTTAAGAAATTATCAAAGGTATATAGTAACAAGAAAGAGGAGTTTCAAAAAGCACTTAACCAAGAGCAGATAATTAAATTAGACGAATTACTAACATTAAAAGGAGATACAGACATACAAGAAATGAAAGAATACTTTGAGCAAGGATTTATATTCGCAACTAAGCTAATGACAGAAGTATTTAATACAGAAACAGTAGATTTATCTGAATTCTGATACTATAAAAGCCCTTATGTGTAAAATTATAACACACAAAGGGCTTAATCTATATACTACTTATCACTCTTACTATTAAAGATATAATCAACCAAGTTAGCGACAATAGCTCTATCTTCATTTTCTAATAGGGCAACAGATTTCATAAGTGTAGTATTATCTGTTGGAGTAGTTGCTGTTATTAAACCTTTGAATATAACAGAAACATCAACATTTAAGGCATTACAAATCAATGTAATAGTAGTTAAACTAGCACCACTATCTCCGTCTTTCTATAAGTGAAATAAAGTTAGTAGAAAGTCCAGTAGCTTCAGCTAACATCTGTTGAGTAAATCCACGTAAAAGCCTAGCTTGTTTAACATTAGTACCAATAGCACGTAGTACCTCTGCTTTATCTCTATTCTGTGAATCTTCCATAAAAACCTACCTCCCACTAGCATTTTACTAACAATAATACTGTATGAGAAGAAAACAACTCTTTAATTACTATAACCAATACTTGAAACAATAAACAATAAGTGATAGAATGGACGTGATACAAATTAAAATAAGAATATTGAAACGGAACAAACACTATACGGAGGGGCATTTACAGAGATACAAACAGACAAATCAAGAATACTTATAGATTTTGGAGACGACCTAGACGACCCTGACCCTAAGAGACTTCCTGAAATAGAACGGACTAACTAAAGGAAAACCCATTTATGATTTTGTATGTATAACACATCGGACACTCTGACCATTGCCGGAAGAATACGGAGAAATTTTACCTGAAATACCTGTCTACTTCTCTGACATAAGTAGGAGCATACAAGAAACAGTATTTACATTTACAAGAAAAGGCAAGATAACCCACGACACAATGGATATTCAAGACCAAGTACCTATAAAGATAAAAGACATAACAATAACACCATACATAGTAGACCACTCAGCTTATAACTCATTTATGTTTCTAATTGAGGCAGACGGCAAAAGAATACTACATACACGGAGATTATAGAAATCACGGTTACAAAGGTAAATTATTCAAACCAATACTAAAGAAGATACGGCAAGATAGATATACTAATCACAGAGGGAACAACCCTATCAAGACCAAATGTAAAAGCACAAACAGAGGCAGAACTTGCAGTAGAGATAGCAGAAAAAACAAAGGACTACGACCAAGTTCTAGTATTAACATCTACAACAACAATAGACAGAATAACCACCATAACAAGAGTAGCAAACAGAACAGGTAAAACTATAATATGGGATATTCTATTAAATATGGTACTTCAAAAGGTAACGCAGAAGATACCCAATGCTCTCAATTCTCCTAAAGTGTACTGTTATCTTCCCTCATACCTATACCGCCTAAGGAATAAGGAGCCATACAGTCAATACATAGAACCATACCTAAAGAAGATACAACAAACAGGTAAAAAATTACACGAACGGACGATTTATAATGAACTGTCGTCTAAGTATGTGGCGAGATATAGAAAAGCTAAAGTTAAAAAATAAAGTATTAGATAATTGTTGTGTAGTATGGAGCCTATGGAATGGCTATAAAGAGGAAGAAGAATACAAGAAGTTCCTAGATAAAATGAAAGAATTACACATTGACGTAATCGACCGGACATACATCACGGACACCGGAGATTATACAGCATTTAAGCAACTATTCGATATTACTAAACCTGATATAGTTATACCTATACATACCGAAGACAAGTACAAAATTAAAGAATACACAGACAAAGCCGTTATCTTAAATGATATGGAGACGTTAGAAATTAACCAAAAAGGAGATTATAAAATAATTATGAATGAAAATATAGAACTAGAACACGAAGAATTACATCTACCACAAGACGAACTAATAGTTATAGGAGCAAGACAAGGACATAATTTAACTACAATAGGATTACACATAGCTGATAATATATCAAGGCAAAATAAGCCAGTAGCCATATTCAGCTTAGAATATTCAAAACAAGCATTATTAGAAAAATTAGAAAACACGAAAAATATCTATATAGATGATACACCTAATATACCTATTACCTATATAGAAGAACAGACAAAACAACTAATAAAAGACCATAATATTAAGTTAGTAATAATAGACTGTTTGCAAAAGATTAAAGATTATAATAATGCGGAGATAATTAAGAGGTTACGAACACTAGCAAAAGAACAACAAATATGTATAATTCTTCTATCACAACAAACAACTGATACTACAACAGAACTAGGCAATATAAAGAACAAATCTGTACGTGATTTAATAGATTCTTTCATATTTCTATATGAAGAAGATGACGATAGAGCAACAACTTATGAAGAAGTAATTACTAGATTAAAAGGAAAGAAACTAGAAGACTATACTAGAGAGGACGTAAACGACAGATATATAGCTTACGGTAACGATACAGAATTAAATACACCTGAAATTCAAAGGTTACTGATAAAACACAAATTTTACAATGCTTTAATGGACAGTATAGATGTAATTGAAGATAGACAAACTATACAAGAACTACTATCAAGCAACCTGTTCGAAGATACAAACTATACTATTATGGAGGGCAGAATAATCAATGTAGAAAAAGAGCCTTTTACGTTATTAAAAAACGAACACACAGTATACAATTTAATTGTAACTTTTGAAGAAATGAATACTAATAAACAGTATAAACTTAAAGCATACATAATATTAGAGGACGAGGAAGAAGAACTTGAACGATACAAGAAAGAAATAAAACCATATACAAACAATGTAGCTGTAATAGTTATGAATAGAGATAATGACCTATATATAGGGTGTTATCTAAAGTATTATGAAGATATAGATTATAACTATAAAATTTGCTTATAATAAAAAAAATGGTATAATAAGCATAAGAAGTGTCAATTTTTGTCGAAAAATGTAATAATAAAGGAGGAGTTTTATATGGGAAGAATAGAAGATTTACAAAAATTAAAAGAACTAAAAGATACAGGAACATTAACAGAGGCAGAATATGAAGTAGAGAAATATAAAATCTTAAATTCTAATGATGAAAATAATTCCAATAATACTAACAATAAAAATTCAGTAAGAGCTTTAACTGGATTTATACTAGGACTATGTTCGTTAGTAGCTTGGTATATACCAATTATAGGATTTCCAGTAACAATTTTAGGAATTATATTTAGTGCATTTGGAATTAACTCTAATCGTAAAGGTATGGCTATTGCAGGTTTAATACTATCAATAATATTCTTTGTAATAACCATAATAAATAGCATAGCTGGGGCTGTTGTAATGAGTAGAGTTTTCTCAAACTATTTTTAATACAAAGGAGGAATTGTTATGGAAAGTAAATATACAGAATTAGAAAAATGGAAACAATTAAAAGATAATGGAGATATAACAGAGGAAGAATTTAATGTTGAAAAACAAAGAATTCTAAACTCTAAAGAGGAAAATACAAATAGTAAACCTAAAAGAAAAGGTATAAAAGTAATTACACTTTTAATAATATTTATTGTTATAATAGGAGTTATCGCTGCACTTATTATAACTGCAAATTTAAGAGATAAGATACAATATGAAAGAATAGAAATAACTACAAATGAGGGTGTAACATTACAAGTTAATAAAACTAATTTAGATAAAGGAATAGCAGAGATAGAAAACAAACTTTCTGTAGCAGACACAATAGGAATTGTTTATACTGGAAACACTATAGCGTATTATTTAGTTCCAACATTTGATAGTTCAAAAAGTGAAGCAACAAATCCGTGGGATTATTATTATGGAACTACAGATAGCATTAGGCAATATACTGTATATACAGTATATTGTACTGGAACTGTTTTAAATTATGTTCCAATAAAAGATAAAGGATACGGTTATGCTACTCCTTCAGCTTCTATGAATGAACTCCTAGAAATGATAGGAAACTATATTATACCAGAAGAATATGAAATACTTATAATATCTTATACTAATGGAAATATTAAAATACTAAATGACCAAACTATTAATATTAAAAATTCACGTGAAGAATTTAAAGCAATGTCATCACTAGAAAAAGCAAGGCAATTTTATTCTATTAGTGATGATGGAAAACTCGAAAGGGATTTAAAAAATTTATATGATAACTATTACTTATGCTTATTTTATGATAGTTGGGAAGAATGTCTAGAAGATTTCCGAAAAGCTAACTTAATAATTGAAAATAATCTAAAAGGGAAAACATATAAAAATAAAGATGGCTCAATTATTTTAAAATTTATAGATAATGATACAGTTCAGATAAATAATCAAGACAAGTATAAATATGAATTTTATGCTTATAGCTTTGAAATCATATATGGAGAAACAGATAGCAAATACTTTTATTTTACAGAAGATGGCCGTATAGAATATTATAATGAATTTTTAGAAGAAGTTTACTAATATAATTGAAATTATATTTAAGTAACCTATAAACCTAATTCTTTCATAAGATTAAAGACATTGAGCCTATTACTCAATGGCTTTAATTTTATAATCTATAACTATAAACTCAAAGTTCACAGCACTGGAAACGCATATTCAAAGCTGATACAATAGTATGCAGAGGGAGATTATGAAATATAGTTATAGTAAATTGGAACAAGAGATAAACAACAAAGAATTAAAATCAATATACCTTTTATACGGAGAAGAACAATACCTAATAGAACTACTATTGAAGAAGATTAAAAAGAAGTTTGTAAATCTACAAAGAGGAATAAACTACATAACCATAGACGAAACTAACATTGAACATCTAACAGAGGAAATCGAAATACCTACGTTTAGCAATGATAGAAAACTTATAGTAGTTAGACACTCTCACTTATTCTTACCTAGTAATCATAAACCTAAGAAAGACGACGTCAAAAAGGACTGGAAACATATTCGCGAAGATATATCACAATATATTGTAAAGAACTTAGATACACTAACAGAAAATTCTGTAATAGTGTTTATAGAGTATGAAGTAACTAACAATTCTCTATATGAAGTTATAGAAAAGCACGGAGTTATACATCAAAGCAATTATCTAAAACTACAAGAATTAGTACAGAAATTAGTTAAGATATGTAGTATGTATCAAGTTAATACTACAAGCGATACTATGAAATATCTAGTCGAAACATCTGGAGTAAACCTTATGGACTTAATAAACGAAATAAGAAAGCTAATAGAGTATGTGGGAGCTAATGGAACTATTACAGAAAAGGAAGTTGACCTATTAAGCACAAAGTCAATGGAAAGTATGATATTTGAACTAACTGAAAGTATGGGGATGAAACATATATCAAAGGCACTAGAACAATTTAATACCATATTACACGAATATACAGATATACTGAAATACGATAACCCTGCACAACCAATTCTAATATCAATATATAAGCACTTCAAAAAGTTATATCTATGTCAGTTAGCAATAGAAAGCAACAGAGATATAGCAACAACATTAAACTTGAAACCAAATCAAGTATGGCTAGTGAATAAGTATAAAAAGCAAGTGTCATTATTCAATGCAGACCTAAGACCAATGCTACAAGACTTAATAGACCTCGATTATAAATCAAAAACTAACCAAATAGACTTAGTATTAGGAATAGAATGTATAATATGTAAGTATTGTTAGTTATAATTATAAATGAATTTATTGTTTATTCCTCTTATTTTAGCTATTTTACCACAAAAGTAGCAAGGTAGATTTTGTTTATTTAGTTACCTAGTTAATTACCCTATTTAGCCCAAAATTAAGGTAGTAAAAATTCTTGAAAAATTTTTCATACGAAATTTAATTATTAGTACCTCAATTTTTTCATTTATGTAAACGCACTTATATTAAATTAAAACAATATAAATCGTATATATCTCTCGAGGGGAACTATAAATGGATTACAAATAGATAATATAAATTGCAGTTAAGCAGAGGAAGTAATATAAGTAAGCCCCATCTCTCCCACAACCAAGAATGAGCAGAACTGGAATAATCTCTCCTGTAACGTTAGAATAACGTTAAGGGAGGGATTTTATTATGCAAGAGAAAGAAGAATTACTAAATTCAGTAATAGAGAATGCACAGAAGACTATCGAGCAGAGCAAAGACTGGCATGTCAAATACGATACGCAAGTCAATATAATGTTAGATAGCAGACAACTATTAGACCAATTTAAGATTAAGAGATTAACTAAAGAATATGCTGCTTTGCAATTTTACCTAAATGAAGTTACACAACCAGATCTACTTACTATCACAGTAAAGTATAAAGGGAACGGCATTGCAACTATAACGATAACTAAAGATACAGCCCAAATCTCAACAGAAACCTACGACAAAACGAATAAGGAACTATTTAATTGTAACACCCAATTAAAGAATGAAGACTTAAACACAATACAAACACATAAGTTCCTAGAACACTTTAATCAAGATATAAAACCAAAGAATAAACCCAATAAGGAAACTCGAGAGAGTATGCTACTAGCAGAATTCTCAAAAACAAGTTCCTATGACAAGCTACTAACAGGAATACAACCAATTAAATATGAAGATACTCTGTATTACAGAATACCTATGACTATAAGTTCTAACCCAACAGAATATATCAACATATTAGCAAGAACTAAAGTAAGGAAAATAACAATAATTGAAACGTTAGAAGATGGACAAGACCTAGACACTATACTAGCCCAAGCAACAGCAAAAGCAGTATTTCTAACTAACCTATTACATACAGAGCAAGGCGATAAATGGTATAAATTATTTGGCTTTCACGGAAGACTACCAACAACACTAACAATTAAGACTTGCATTGCTGTACCAAAATCTTCTAAAATAAAAGAGTTCCAGCCGTTCCAAGTTCAAAACGGAATAGATACATTAGATTATAGGTATTTACAATATGAGAACGACCAAGAGCAAATAACATCTATCAAAACAAACGTGAACGACTAGAACTAAATTGTCAGCCATTGACACCCCTATAATAAACAGCTAGACTTCCCACTAGCTGTTTATTCTCTATTCAGTATATTTAAGTAAATCAAAATGAAAGGTGGAAATTAAGTTATGGGAGAAAAGAAATTTATATTAAGTCAAGAGATACCAGCAAACTATACTATATTAAAAATCACAACAATAGATAATGAAATTATAGAAGTAGGAGCTGTCAAAGTAAAAAATCATAAATCTATTGGAAAGTATATAGGCTATATCAAACCAAATAATGAAATCAATGAAAAATGTCTACACTCAAAGAATATTACAAATGAAGAACTAGAAAATGCTGAGAGTATAGATACAGTAATTCCAAGAATCTTAAATATGATAGGTACTGATACTGTTATCTATATGAATACAAACAGAGAATTAGACCTTCTAAAATCTAAATGTGAAAGTATAGGATTACAATTCAATAATACTATCATAAATGGAAGAGCATTAAAGGAAGAAATAGCTAACGAAATGAAATACTTTGTATGTAATTTATTAGAAATTCTATCATTATTCTAAACTATTTATAATACACACCAGTTGAATTACTATTTTATTACTCTTATTTTAGCCAAATTTAAAACTTTAGTATAGGGTTGATTTTATTACTTTGGTCGAGCCTATAAGTGCCAACATTACCCATAAAATTAAGGTAGAAAGATTTTCAAGCGAGAATTCATACAGAGGACAACTTTTGCCACTTGTAAATATATAAATAACACTATATAAAAACGTATATATAACTATGAGGGGAAAAGTAGGAATTAGAATACAATACCCTACAAAACAGTATGCCATATTCCCCTCATCTTCCATATATAAGTTATCCATATATATAGTTGACAGCCCTGACAGCCCAAAATCATATATATTAAAATTTTACATCTGTCATTGCTGACATACCTGACAGGGCAAAATAACACTATTTCAAATATAGAAAGAGAGAAAGGCAAAGCCTAACTCTCCTTTAATATATCACTATTTAACGATATAATATAAGCATTTATTCCCATTGGTGTTTCTCCCTCTGGAACAGAGGCACAATACTGTTTATATTCAGCCTCTAATGTAGTTTTACTAAAATCTGCAACTTTGAAGAAATTAGTTCTAATCTTATCAAATGTTAGTCTATCTGGTAAATACCCAAAAGACAATACAGTTGTGCAAAACTTCTCATAACTTTCTTCTATCATATCATTACGCATACACCATAGTTTATAATCTCCATAATAATCGCCCTTTGCTACAAGTGTATTTATAGGGTGTGTCATTATAAAGGCTATTGAAGAATTATTATCGAAGAAGTAATTTAATGTGTCAGCCTCAACTTCTTGCGAAGTATGGAATGTCTTGTCAGCTAATACCTTACTAAATGCCTGTATAGCAAGAGTAGCAATAATATCTAAATACTTAGGTTGACAAATGTTCTCTTTCATATCTACATCACGGCTATCGTCAAAGTTAGCTGGGAAAGGTATTACTTTGAATCTTCTAATAAGGCTCTTATTGAAATTCTTAAATCTTAACATATAAGTAGTTGCTATAAGCATTGTACAATATGGTCTAAACTTCAATTCACTTCCACCAGGAAGTTTAATCGTAAATAAAGCACCTGTAATAATTGACTGCAATTTCTCTAAATCAATATTACCTGTCTGTTGCATATCGTCAATGATATTAGCTGTTGAATTATATAAGTCAGCAATACATCTGTCTTTAGATAATTGAGCCAGTTTCACATTAGAACAGTAATTGTGTAGTAAAGCTGTTATTATATCTAAATAAGTCGACTTACCATTGTTAGCACTACCCTTTAATATAAAGCCTAATTCAAACTTGGGCGTCCTAGCCATACAATACCCTAATACTTCTAAATATAGTCTTGATAATTCGTCATTGTTACAGCTTAAAGTTGAAAAGAAAGTATTAACAAAATCTACATCTTCTACTTTAGATAATACAAGTTCTGGTTCATAGTTAGCATATACCTTACTTGTAATAATGTACTTCTCTGGTGTAAAGTCCTCAACTGGTTGTAATGTCTTTATATCAAGTACGCAATTATTAAAAGCTACATATCTATAATGAGATACTTCCTTAACAGTTGCACATCTACCTAAATCATATAATACAGCTTTAATATCTGACAACTTAATTGCTGGTACTAACTGCATAATAATATACTCAAAAATTTTAGTGTCATTTACATATATGAAGTTATCTTTATCAGCTATGTATAACATACCGTCTATACGTATAACTTTGAAATGGTTGACAATACATTGAGCCACATTATAGGGCTGTATCTTCTTACCATTATAAAAGCCATATTGTGCTTCAAAATCTTGACGTTGCTCGTCAGTTAGTGTATAATACTTATTATAGAGAGGAACAGAGTTAACCTCTGTTACCTCTGAACTGTTTAGAGATGTTGAAGTTTCGCTGACTGACATCTCTTTATTATTTGTCTTTGCCATTATTAGTTCCTCCTTCATCAAATAAGCTTATTAGTGAGTTTATCTGTTCGTCTGTATAGTAATCTATAACTCTGTAAACATTATTCTCACGAATATTCCTATAATTCTCCAGTATTTCTTTATCACTTGGTACCAATGTTGACATTACATCTTTAAAGTCGTGATATAAACGTAAAAATACTAAATTGTAATGGTCTGTATCCATTTTTAGATTAGAGAAATAGTAAATAAAGCAGAAATTATCTTTGTTATCAATTTGTTGCATTATTAGACTAGGAACCAGTTGTGCTAAAGATAATATATTATTAAGGTTACTCTTTCTAAATGGAAATAATATACCTGTTCCATCTTCATTTGAGTATGGTTTATTAAAATGTTGTTCCATATCTTCAGTATCATATGATATACTAGCACCTATTATAATACCTAAATCTCTAATATGACCTACTTCCCCACAATAATTGCAATGATATTTTCCAGTTGTCATATCTACAATAAAGTTATGTTTTCTACTTCTGTAAAAAGGACATCTCATTGTAGCAATAGTTCCATTGTATTTAATTCTGCCCAGTTCTAATATGTCGGCAACTCTATCAAGTTGTTCTCTAGTTATATGTTCACTACTTTTCATAGCCCCAACCCTCCTTTCTATACTGAGAATTACGCCACCAGTCGATAGCAGACTTCTCAAACATATACTTTCCGTCTAACCTTATAGAACGGAATAGCTTTTGAGCGATAAAGATTTCTAGCAGTAGTTTCGCCACAACCTAAGTAAGCACATAAACCTTTAACGTCCATAACTTTTGTATCTTGTTCTTCCATAGATACTGCTCCTTTCTAAATATTTCTAATAGCCCTTGACAATACTTCATAAACGTAGTAAAATAGTTGTAATAGCAAAATGGCTATAAAGAAACAATCAAGTGCTACTATTAACATAATACAACATTTCTTATCAAATGTCAACACTTTTGACATAAATATTTAATCATATAGCCAAAATGATTTATAGGAGGCGAAATTATTATGAGGAAGAAAGAAGATAGAAACGATATATATTGGGAACGATTATCTGTTAGATTAGTTCAAGAACGAAATAATAAAGAATGGACACAGCAGGAGTTAGCAGATAAAGCCGAAGTGTATAGAGAGAAAATAAATTATGCTGAACTTAATATAACAGGAAGAACATTACAAATAAATGAACTTGCAAGAATAGCTAAAGCATTAGATATATCAATGGACTACCTAGTAGGCTTAACAGATAGTAAAGATACAACTTCATATAATGGGCTATCTGACGAGGCAAACGAAGTCATATCAAAGTTAGATAAAAGTTCATTAGAAATGTTTGGAATGATAGCAGAACAATTTAATAATACTGGAGCATTGCAGGACTGGAAGATATACAGAATTGTAACTAAGATTATTAGTCAATTAAATTCAAATCTATTAAAAAGTACAGAAACAAAAGTAATCAATAAAGATAGAATACCTAACCCAGACGTGCAAAAGTTTGCATTTATATATACCTATATACAACAATTAAAAAATCAAATAATAGGCTTCCCTCAATATGCAAAGGTATTATGGGAGGAGTACGAAACTAAAATACAAAGTGCAATAGAACAATGTGGAAATGTATTAAACTATAATGAAGACAGAACTGTTAAGATTAACTTTAATCAAATTAAAGATATAGTTGAGCCTTTAGCAAAGTTTAAAGATTATGTAAGATATAACCTAGATAATAGTATAAAGTTATCAATAGATAATATAACAGACCAAGATATTAAAGACGACAAATCATATAACAAATTAAAACAATATTCAAATGACATATCACGAGCTGAAAACTTAACAAGAATGAAAGATAAAAAGAAGTTGAAATAAAGACTTCTATAATATATATTATAAAGATGATAGATACTATAACTCTATAAGAACTGGAATTAAGGGCAATATTAGATTTATCATTATTATTACATACCAAACTGTATATGAAATTCTAATAGGTAAATTTCATTAGCAGTTCAAAATTTAATACCTGAAAGAACAAATTAACAAAGCTACTTATCAAATAGCATATTGTAGGTTCTTTTCGTGGTACAAAGGAGTGTAATAATATGAAACAAAGACGAAATTATGGTACAGGAAGTATCTACCCTAACAAAAGAACTGGAGGCTACACAGGGCAATATATGTTTAATGGAAAGCCTAAATATGTGTACGGAGCCACAAAAAGAGAAGTTGAAGAAAAGTTACAAGAAAATCTAGTAAATATACGAACGAAAAGATACATTGAAAGTAACGATATGACAATAATGCAACTACTTAAGATAATTGCAGCCGAAGAAGAAAACGCAAATATAGTCAAGGAAAGTACAATAGTTAGAAACAGGCAGACAGTAAAGATAATAGAAAGAATGTATATAGCATATATGAAAATACAAGATGTTACAGCACCTCAAATCAATGAGTGTTTAGCCAAACTAATCAACGACTATGCAAACAGTTCAATTCTAAAGGTATATATGAAATTAAGTGAGGCATTTAATAAAGCTGTACTATTGAAGATACTACCGATTAGCCCATTTATGATTAAGGGCAATATAATACGTCCAAAGTCTAAGAAACCTGTTCGCAAAGTAGAAGCCTTTACATTAGAACAACAGCAAAAGATAGCATCTCAACTTAAAGAAAAGGACTACAAATATTCTTTAGCATTCTGGATTATGCTAGAAACAGGAATGAGAGTTGGAGAATGCCTGGCATTAAGGAGAGCCGATTTAGACTTCAAGAATAATGTAATCCATATAAGAAGAAGTTTGACTAAAGATATACACGATAAAATCAAGCTAGGAGATACTACTAAAACCTATGCAGGAATGAGAGATGTCTATATGTCAGACTTCTTAAAAGCAGAATTCAAGAAAAATCTAAGCTTTGACTTCTTATTCAAGCACCCAAACGGAAACTTTGTAACACCAGCAACAATAAATGCACACTTCAAAAGATTATGTAAGGATGCAGGAGTAATGACATATACCTATGAATTACATAGAAAAGGTAAGATTATCAATTTACAAAGTAGTAAAGCCCACGTACATATGATTAGGCACACGACGATAACCCGTGCCCGTGAGGCTGGTGTAGATGTTAAGGCTGTTCAAGTTATGGCAGGTCATAAGCGAATAAAGACTACACTCGATATTTATACTTCTGTAACAGATGACTTCAAGAAGAAAGAAACAGACAAATTAAGTGAATACTATGAAATGCAACAATTACGTTAATATATGAAATAAGAGCAATAAATTATACAGGAATAGCACAAGATATCTCCTAACAAAAATTTATTGCTCTTATTTTGGCTGATTTAGGCACAAAGAAAATGAATTGATATTATTTATTTACTTACTTCAAGCATAATCTCCACAAATAGCACCGTATATTAAGGAAGTATAAGCATTATGAGACACTACAACTATAATATTACACTCCATAGAAGTAGAGTATGTCTGTACTCTACTTTCATAATATCAATAGAGGCAGTAAATATATCAGTAGTTAGTAACTCTTATAACCTCTCAAAATATGTTATTTAAGCACATTTTATATAAGATTACTGTACAATTACTGTACATTAAGGGTATGCGTTCTCTGAATACAGCTATTTTACTGACATTGTAGGTTCTTCTTATCTGGTTGGCGCCTCCAAAAATATAATAAAAACGTTGACTTTTCAACGTTTTTTATTTTTGTTATATAAATTTACTTGTTACCATACATCCCTAGTAATAGGGCGTGTTCACTTTCAAAGTTATTTGAGTTTTTTGAGTACATCTTAAAACAAACCTAACACTTTTTAATTATAATAAATCTTTTTGATTGATTAATTTTATTACATTTTATATGATACAATGATAGGCAATAATAATTTGCAAAAGTTTGTAATGTTCACTTGTTTTTTATAGAAAAATGTTGTAATATAATTAACATAGGAAATGAGATAAAAGCAGATGTGGGTGTTACCTTTAATTCCTCAACAATAGTTGAGAGATTGGAGGTGGTGTTTATATGTTAGAATTTTTAATGTTCTTAATAATAGGATTTATGATTTCAATAACTATAAACGTTGCCTTATTAAGTGTTATATACATAATACTATCAAATAAGCAACAATAAAAAATACACCACATACGCTTTCGCAGAGCTAGTGGTGTAATTCAATTATATTGGGTAACACGCATTATTTGTGTTCTCATTTTCTATCTATATTATACACCCTAATTAAATTATTTGTCAATGAATTTTTAGAGTGTGTTATAAAAATATTGGGTTAAAAATGTGTTGGAATGAGGCTTTTTCAACACAAAAGTACAGAATACAAGAGGAATACAGGATACACTCAACCTGACTATCGCCTCCAAATAAAAAGAGAAAGAATTGAGTATCAATACTTTCTCTTTTTTGATTTCAATAACTATAAAAAGCCAAACTAAACAAAACATTAAACAATTTGTAAAATTGACAGCAAATGTCAAAAGAAAATAATAAAAAATTATGACTAACTGTTGATTTTAAGGATAGAATAGTTTATAATAATGATATATGTAAAAATAGGCGTATTATATACGGAAGAAAGGATTATAAGTGATGAATAAAGTAAAAAAAATTAGTTTGATTTTTTTAAGCATTATAGCAATGACATTATCACTAACAGGGAGTAACTTTGCCATGCATGATACATCTGGCAAATATTTAGGACTAAAAAACAAAGGAAATGGAAGAGCAACAGGATTTTATACAACAGGAACAACAACTGGAACAAAAAGCTCAATTCCAGTAATAAAAATTGTAGAATATAATAGTGCCGGAACTGCAGAAGATCAATCAAAAAGCACTCAAGCAATATACTGCTTAAAAGATGGAGTAGGATTTGGATCAGTAGGATCATCAGGAAGTATAGTAAAATATACAGAATACTTTGACTTAAAAGATCCATCAAGTATTGATGCAATATACAAAGCGCCATTACCATCAGGCGAAAATTATAATAAGCTAGTATGGCTATTGGATAACATTTGTATACCAGAAGATGATGCATCAGTAAATAAACTATTAGCAAAAGTAGGATTAGAAAAAACTGATTTCACACAATATATAACAGATGAAAGCGAATTAAAAGATATATTGGAAGTAATTCAACAAGCAGCAATTTGGTATATAACAAATGAGGGTGATGATTATCAACCATCAGCACATGACACTTTTTCAGTTGCTTCATCAAATGGTGCAACAGGAGTAAGTTTAGGAAGCAAATATGATATAGATGAAGTAGATAATCCAATTTCAAAATTATATGAATATTTAATAACAGAAGCACAAAAACAAGGATCTTATGAATATAAAGCAATACAAACAGCATCACCAGTTGAACTTGATAAAACAAGAGCAACAGTTACCTTAAATGGAAGCAACTATTTAATAGGACCATACAAATTAACTGAAACAAGATCAAATTATACATTAACAGGAAAAGTATTAAACGGAACAAACGAGATACAAAATGTATCATTAGTTGGAGCTGATAAACAAACAGAATTAACTGGAAACACAACAACAGATAAAATAAAATCAAATATAGGAAAAGACTTCTACATTAGTTTACCTTCAAATACATCAGTAACAAATGTAAAATTACAAATAAATACTGAATCAGAAGTTACAACACAAATATACTGGTCAACTCCATCATCACAAGTTGCTACATCACAACCAGTAGTAGTAGTAAGCAAAGTAAATGTGCCAGCTGAAGTTACAGATACACAAGAAATAACAAAACCAGTATTCGATTTAGCATTAAGAAAATTCATAACACAAGTAAATGGAGTAAATGTAAAAGTATCAAGAGAGCCAAAAATAACACAAGAAAGTTTACGCAATCTTGCAACAGGAAGCTCATCAGCATTAGATAATGGAACTACGGCAGTAAAAACACACACAAAAGATGCTTTAGCTGTTAATACAAATGACCGTATATTATATACAATAAGAATATATAATGAAGGTGGAATTGATGGATATGCTGATGAAATTGTAGACTACTTACCAGAAGGACTTGAATTAATACCAAGTAGTGAAAGCGAAGTAAATGCAAAATACGGTTGGACAGCAGACAATGCAGATAGTAGAAAGATAACCACAACATATTTATCAAAAGCAACAAATGCAGATGGAAATCTTATAAAAGCATTTGATAAATCACCAGCAGATGGACAATATACAATAAGTTACAAAGATGTACAAGTTGAATGCAAAGTAGTAGCAACAACAAAATCAACAGATACACATTTAAAGAACGTTGCAGAAATTACAAAAGCATCAAACTCAGCAGATGCAGCAGATAGAGATTCAACACCATCAAATATAACAGAAGACCAAAAGAATAATTACAATCCAGGAACATCAACAAATGGTAAGGGATATGAAGATGATGATGACTATGAAGATTTAGTATTACCAGGAAAATATTTCGACTTAGCATTAAGAAAATTCATAACAGCAGTAAATGATACAGAACTAAAAACAAATGGAGTATATGAAAGAACTCCAATAGTAAATGTTTCACCATTGTTAAATGGAAAGACAACAGCAGAATATACTCATATAAAGAAACCTGTAAGTATTGAAGCAGGAGACATAGTAACATATACAATAAGAGTATATAATGAAGGTCAAATAGATGGATATGTTGATGAAATAGTAGATCATTTACCACCAGAATTAGAATTCTTACCAGATGATAAACTAAATCAACAATATTTATGGACAATAGATAGTACAGACAAAACACAAAGAACAATAAAAACATCATATTTATCAAAAGAACATGATGCAGAAGAAAATTTAATAAAAGCATTTGACACAACCAAAACAACATTAAGCTATAAAGAAGTACAAATAAGATGTAGAGTTAAGGCAGATGCTCCAACATTAAAGCAAATTACAAATATTGCAGAAATTACAAAATCATCAAATGATGCAGGACTAACAGATAGAGATAATCAAAAAAATGCAACACTTCCAAGTGATACTGATTTACCAAAATACAGAGGAAATGATAACAACAAAGAAGATTTAGCAGACAAAGATTATTACTATGAGGGACAAGAAGATGACGATGATTTCGAAAAAATAATATTAGAAAAATTTGATTTAGCATTAAGAAAATTCATAACAGGTGTAAATAATCAAGAAATAACAGATAGAATACCACAAGTAGATACATCAAAATTCGGAACAATAGTAGATGGAAAAGAAGTAACAACATTTACTTATAATCATACAAAAGAACCTGTAAGAGTATGTCAAAATGATACAGTAATTTATACAATAAGAATATATAATGAAGGCTCACAAAGCGGATATGCAGCAGAAATAAAAGATGATATTCCAGATGGATTACAATTTATTGTAGATAATAGTATAAACACACAATACAGATGGGCAATGTATGATAAAGATGGAAACATTACACAAGATGTAAAAAATGCTACAACGATCAGAACAGATTACTTATCAAAAGAACAAGAAAAAAATGAAGGTGATAACTTACTAAAAGCATTTGACAAAGAGACAATGCAACAACCAGATTACAAAGACGTAAAAGTTGCTTTCAAAGTATTAGAACCAAATACATCAGACAGAATATTAATAAACCATGCAGAAATAAGTAAAAACAAAGACAAAGATAATAAAGATGTAACTGATATAGATTCAACTCCAGATAAATGGAATGAAGGAGAAGATGATCAAGACATTGAAAAAATATATGTAAAATACTTTGATCTTGCATTAAGAAAATGGGTAAGCCAAGTAATACTAATTGAAGATGGTGTACAAAAGGAAATGGATACAGGACATTATGCTGAACAAGATCCAGAACCTGTTGTAAAAGTAGAACTTAATAAAAAGAGAATAGAAAACACAATCGTAAAATTTAGATATTATATAAGAATTACAAATGAAGGCGAAATCGAAGGATATGCAAAAGAGATTTCTGACTACATTCCAGAAGGATTAAAATTCAATCAAGCAGATAATCCAAAATGGAAAGAAGTAAATGGCAAAATAGTAACAGACCAATTAAAAGATACTTTGTTAAAACCAGGCGAATCAGCGACAGTAGATGTAGTACTAACATGGATAAATAATGAAGAAAACATGGGAGTAAAAACAAACGTTGCAGAAATAAGTGAAGACTATAATGAAAGTGGAACAGCAGACATAGACTCAACTCCAAATAACAAAAAAGAAGGAGAAGATGATATAGATGATGCACCAGTTGCATTAACAGTAGTAACAGGATCTGTACCCAAATACATTGCATTAACAGCTGGAATAGTACTAATAGTCGGAGCAGGAGCATTAATTATAAAAAGATACGTTATATAATAAAATAATATAATTTAAACACACTATGTTTTGAAAAATAAACATAGTGTATTTTTATGAAAAACAGTTTACATTAAAAAATGAGTATGCTATAATGCAAAAAAAGCATATAAAAAGGCAAATTTGATAACAATAACAAAAGAAAATAAAAATAAAATGAGGAGAAAAAAGTGAATCAAATATTAGCAATAGGACAAGAACCAGAAAGAAAAAAAACAAGAGAAACAAATCCAAAATATTCTGGAGGACAAAAAGCAGATATAACAAAAGTAATGAGAATATTTAGTGTAATCATAATCATATTTGGAATAGTCTTAATTGGAAAATCAACGTATGCATTTATATCAAAGAAAAATAATTTAAAAGATACACCACAAGTACAAATTGAGAAAATGGGTAAAGAAGCAACAATTAAAATAGGAACAGAAAAACCAATAAAAGAATATTCATATAGATGGAACGAGGGAGAATCAACAACCGTACAGGGAAATGGAAGAATTTCAGTTGAAGAAACTATTCAAATTCCAAATGGAAATAATATATTGAACTTGACAGTAGTAGATTACTATGGAAATAAAACAACATACAAAAAGCAATATATCTATGAAAGCACAGACATCAATAAACCAACAATAGATATTGGAATATCAGGAAGCAAACTTCAAATAAAAGCAACAGATGATACAGAAATGGGATATATGACTTATGCTTGGAACGATGATGAACCAACAAGAATAGAAGTATCATCAGATGATAAAAAAACAATAACAGCAGAAATTGATGTACCACAAGGGCAAAGCAAACTTACAGTAATAGCAGTAGATAAAGAAGAAAACAAAACAACAAGAACAGAAAACATAATAGGAGATACAAAACCAACATTCAAAGCATCAGTAAGTAACTCAAAATTAATAATAGAAGCAGAAGATGATCAGGGAATAAGTTCATTATCAATAAATGTTGATGGACAAGTAACAGACAGTGGTGATACACCAATAAATCAAACTAATATTACAGCCGAATTAACTTTAACATCAGGAAATCATACAATAACAATCACTGTGACCAATGTAAATGGACTCGCAGAAACAAAAACAATGACAGCAAATGTATAAAAAATGCAAAGGAGTAAAATAATGAAATATGTTTATTTGATTGACAAAGACGAAGAGATAGAACAAAAGATAACAAATATATTTAAGAAAGACGAAGGAATAAAAATAGTAAAACATAAGCCAGATGAGATTGAAAGTGTACTAAGAAATGTACCAGATATATTGGTTATAAATGAAGATCGTGTAGAAGAAGATATAATAAAATATTGCAAAAAAATTAGAAGCAATAATGACAATTCCATAACACCAATTATAATAATATCTTCCAATAATAAAACAGAACATATAATAGATATACTAAAAAATGATGTAGAATTAGTTCTAAGTCAACCAATAAACGAAGAAATATTATATTATAGTATAAAAAATATAATAAGACTCTTAAATTCAAATAGAACAGTAAGTCCATTAACTGGCTTGCCGGGAAATATACAAATACAAGCAGAAATGAAAAAAAGATTACAAAATGGAAATGACTTTGCAATGCTGTATTTAGATCTTGATAATTTTAAAGCATATAATGATACTTATGGATTTGCTAATGGAGATGAAATAATAAAATTTACAGCAAAAACAATATGTAACAATATATTAAAAGAAAACTGTGAAAAGAATTTCGTCGGACATATTGGTGGTGATGACTTCATGGCAATAGTAGAAGGAAATAATTATGAAGAAATTTGCCAGGGAATAATAGCAGAGTTTGATGCTGGATTACCTAGATTTTTCAACAAAGATGATTTAGAAAGAGGATATCTTGAAGTAGAAAATAGAAAAGGTATAATTGAACAATTTCCACTAACATCAATATCGATAGGTGTAGTAGAAGTTACAAAGGAAAGATTTAGAAACACATTAGAAATAGGAGAAGCAGGAGCTGCAGTAAAACATTTGGCTAAAACAATATATGGAAGTACTTATGTAATAGATAGAAGAAAAAATAGAGATGCACATTTAGACAAAGCTATAAAAGTATTGGAAAATAAAGGATAAATAAAGATTGATAAAGAAAATGCGTAAAATGTCGAAAAATTTTTAAAAATTTTTTGAAAAAGGTATTGCATTTTCTTTTTTTATGTATTACAATTTAATTGTAAGTGGAACAAAGTGGTGTAAAGTGGTAGGAGGTGAACCAAAGTTGTTAATAGGTGAATACGAACACACCATAGATAGCAAAGGCAGATTAATAATGCCTGCTAAGCTTAGAGAAGATATTGGTGACAAGTTCATAATTACCAAAGGATTAGACGGATGCTTATTTGGATTTTCACAAACAGAATGGAACAACTTTGAAGAAAAATTAAAAACACTACCATTAACTAATAAAAATGCAAGAGACTTTGTAAGATTCTTCTTATCAGGAGCAATGGAATGCGAGGTAGATAAACAAGGAAGGTTCCTAATTTCAAGTAATTTACGAGAATATGCTACTTTAGAGAAAGAAACAATGATAACTGGTGTAGGTACAAGAATTGAAATTTGGAATAGAGACAAATGGAAGAAATACAACAGTGAAGAAAACCTATCAGCAGATCAAATTGCTGAGAACATGGCAAACCTAGGAATGCTAGGAATATAATCGTATATAACTTGAAAAAGTTTATATAAATTAACAAAGGATAAAAAATTTACTTTACAAAAGACAAAAGGCTCAAAGTAGAGCAAATCTCCAAACGAACTTTTAACAAAAGAAAAAGTTGAATGATAAATTAACAAAAGATAAAAATTTAAAAACACAAAAGATAAATCTCCAAATTTTTTTACAAAAGATGATTATAACTATTGTAAAAAACAAAAGAATTTGCAAAATATAACTATTATCTAATGCAAACAAAAGATAATGTATATATACAAAAGAAGGGCATAACAAAAGAAAAAACGTAATTGGCATATATATTATTATATATGCCAATTATTGCAATAGAGGAGTTTAATTAGAAAAAACAAGAGGTGCAAGTTTGGAATTTAAACACATTCCAGTCCTATTAGAAGAAACAATTCAGGGATTAAATATCAATCCTGATGGAATATATGTAGATGGAACAATAGGCGGAGCAGGACATAGCAAAAAAATAATTGAAAAATTATCAGAAAAAGGCTTACTTATCGGAATTGATAGAGATGAGGAAGCTCTAAAAGCAGCTAAGGAAAATCTAAAAGATTACAAGAATTTTAAATTAATACATGGCAATCATGATGATATAAAAGAAATACTAACAGAGCAATCTATCGAAAAGGTAGATGGTATTCTGCTAGATTTAGGCGTGTCATCATATCAATTAGATGAAAGAGAACGTGGATTTAGCTACAACAGTGATAATATTTTAGACATGAGAATGGATCAAACTCAGAGTTTAACAGCAATGGATGTAGTAAACGAATATAGTGAAGAAAAATTAGCAAATATCATATATGAATATGGTGAAGAAAAATTTTCAAGACAAATTGCCAGAAATATATGTATAGAAAGAAAAAAGCAAAAGATTACAACAACAAAAATGCTAGCTGATATAATAGCAAAATCTAAACCATATGCAAAAGATGGACATCCTGCCAAAAGAACTTTTCAAGCAATAAGAATAGAAGTAAACAATGAAATACAACCATTATATGATACAGTAATAAATTCAATTAATTGCTTAAAAGAGGGAGGAAGGTTATGTATTATTACTTTCCATTCACTTGAGGATAGAGCAGTTAAAGATGCTTTTTTAGATGCACAAGGAAAATGTACTTGTCCTAAAGACCTTCCATACTGTATATGTAATTATAAATCATTAGGAAAAATAATAACAAAAAAACCGATAGAGGCCAATAAACAAGAATTAGAAGAAAACAGTAGAGCCAAAAGTGCAAAACTACGAATATTTGAAAGAAGAAAAAAGAAATAAAAATCAAAAGAAAAGAGGTGATAACTAAAATGATAGAATACTATGAATACGAGACTAGTCCTAGAAAAATAGAACCAGAATATCTTCCACAACATACTAAAACTGACAAAAAAGAAATAGCTCAGAACATGGAAAATAAGAAAAAAAGAAGACAAGAACAACTAGCTCAATCAAAGAAAAATGCAAAACATATAATTGAGATAGCAGTCGGATTTGTAGTACTATTAACAATTAGTTATCGCTACGCATTAATAAACTCAAGTTTTACACAAAAAGAAAAATTGAAATCAACACTAGCACAAATACAAAAAGTAAATGCACAACTACAAGTAAACATAGAACAAGGAATGAATATAAACACAATAGAACAAGCAGCACAAGAAAAATTAGGAATGCAAAAGCTAGACAATAATCAAAAAGTATATGTAAATTTACCAAAAAAAGATTATGTTGAATCTTCAGCAAGTAGAGTAATAAAAAATGAAGAAGACGAATCATGGTGGCAGAAATTATTAAATACATTACAAGGAAAATAGATCATATTAACGAAATAAGTTAATAAGGTCTATTTTTTATGGACTAAAATATACATATCATAGGAGGACTATGATATGATAGGAAGAAAATCAACAAAAAAACTAATGAAATTTACAATGATATTAACAATAATGATATTTATTGGATTAGCAATTAGAATAGGGTATATACAATTTATAGATGGAGATATGCTTACAAGAAAAGCTTATGATCAACAAACATCAGATAGAAAAGTAAATCCAAGAAGAGGAACAATATATGACAACACTGGGAAAACTATACTTGCTGTAAGTAGTACAGTGGAAACAGTAACAATAAATCCAATGCGAATAAAAAAAGAGGACAAAGAAAAAGTTGCAAAAAAACTATCAGAACTATTTAAATTAGATTATGAAAAAACATTAAAGAAAGTAAACAAAAGAGCATCAATAGAAAATATTGCAAAAAAAATAGAAAAAGATAAAGCAAATGAATTAAGAAAATGGATGTTAGAAAACAATATTACAGAAGGAATAAATATAGATGAAGACACAAAAAGATATTATCCATATAACAACTTAGCATCACAGATTATAGGATTTTGCGGAAGTGACAATCAAGGCTTAAATGGAATTGAATCAAAATATGAAGAATATTTAAAAGGAAAAAAAGGTTCAATTAGTAGAATAACAGATGCATCTGGAAAAGTAATAAAAAATACATCAGAAGAATATAATGAGCCAACAGACGGAGATGACATTATATTAACAATAAATGCAACAATACAAGGTATAGCAGAGAAATATTTAAAAGAAGCATGCATAGATAATAAGTGTACAGATGGTGGAAATGTAATAATAATGAATCCACAAAATGGAGAAATACTCGCTATAGCTGGATATCCAGACTACAACTTAAATGATCCATTTGCAGTAGATGAAACATTATCTAAAGAAGAGCAAAATAAAAGAATGCAAATGTTATGGAGAAATAAAGCAATATCAGACACGTATGAACCGGGTTCAACATTTAAACTAGTAACAGCCTCTGCAGCATTACAAGAAGGAATAACAACAACTGATAAAGCAGGCGAATTTTGTTGTATAGGATATATAGATGTAGCAGGAGTTAAAATGAAATGTTGGAGATACTATAGACCTCATGGATCAGAAAGCTTAAGGCAAGCACTAATGAACTCATGCAATCCTGTATTCATAGGATTAGGAGAAAAAATAGGAGTAAAAACATATTACAGTTATTTACGAAAATTTGGATTTTTTGGAATAACAGGCATAGACATACCAGGAGAAGCAGGCTCGATATTTCTAAAAGAAGAAAAAGTCGGACCGGTAGAACTAGGAACAATAGCATTTGGGCAAAGATTTGAAATAACGCCAATACAAATGGCAACAATGTTATCAACAATAGCCAATAAAGGTAGATATATAAAACCACATTTAGTAAAGCAAATAATAGGAAAAGACGAAACAATAACAATAGATAAACAAGAGAAAGAACAAGTAATATCTGAAGAAACTGCGCAAAATGTATTAAGTATGATGGAAAGTGTTGTATCAGAAGGAACAGGGAAAAATGCTAAAGTTGAAGGATATAGAATAGGAGGAAAAACAGGAACATCAGAAGATGGAGTAAATACAAATAAATATGTAACATCTTTTATAGGAGTTGCACCTATTGAAAATCCACAAGTAGTTGTATTGGTAACATTATATGATCCAAAAGGGGAAGGAGGACATTCTGGAGGTGCTGTTGCAGCACCAGTAGCAGGAAAGATTTTTAAAGAAGTATTAGAATACTTGGAAATTCCTAAAAATAATATAGAAAATTAAAAAAATAATAATGTAAAAAAATGTCAAAAAAGTATTGAAAATATAAAAAATATGTTGTAAAATGGTACAAAATGTAAAATGAAAGGAATGCTATAAACTAATGAAATGGGTATTCACTAAAGAAACGATAGAATTAAAAGTATTTGTTATTGTTTTAATTTTTATTACAACATATGCAAGGAGTATAATAAGCAATAAAATTGTAATACAAATATTTAATGTAAAAACTAAAAATGAAGTCAAAGCAATAATGATACAAGGTACAATACTGAGCCTTGCACGTATTTTTATAAACAGTGAAGCTTATAGAGTCATAGACATAATAGTAGTAATGACTATGTATAAGTATGTATTTGACATGACTACTGAAAAGACAATTTTAGCAGAAGAAATTAATATATCAACAATTCTAATCACAGAAACTTTAATCATGAAAGTATTGTTTTCTACAATACCTTCTTCAATAGGCAAAATAGATGGCTATCAATATAAAATTGTAGCCTCAATGATTTTATGCACCCTAAAATTAATCCTATATAAAATAGCAATTAATAAAAATATAAGATTCCAGATAAGAGATGGATTACAAGATGCAAATAAGCTAAAAATAATAGCAGTATCAGTTTTATCACTAGTATTAATAGTGTCTATAGAATTAGGAACAATAACTAATATTGCAACAATACCAACATATTTATATGTACTAATAAATGCTATGCTACTATTATATTTTGCAACAGTAATGAACATTGCCAAAGATATATCTATAATGGATGAAGCAGACGAAACAATAGTAGACTTAGAAGAAAGCAAAAAAAGACTACAAGAAGATTACGATAATGTGCGATCATTTAGACATGATTTTAACAACATAATGCAAGGAATGGGCGGATACATATCGACAAATGACATAAATGGATTAAAGAAAATGTATACAGAAATAGTAGGAGAATGCCAAGAAATGAATGACAACAGAAGCTTAAGCAAAGAAATCATAAACAATCCAGCTGTATACCAGTTAATAAATAATAAATTCAAAAAAGCAAAAGAATATAAAATTAGATTTAGAATTAATGTATTTGTAGATATAAATCAATTAAATATCTCACCATATGACTTATGCAGAATATTAGGCATATTACTAGATAATGCAATAGAAGCGGCAAAAGAATGTGAAAATAAAGTAATAAATATAAGATTTATAAAAGACAAAATAAATAACAGAAATTTAGTAATAATAGAAAATGCATATAAGAATTATTTAATAGATCTTAACAAGATATATGATAAAGGTTTTACTAGCAAAAAAGATAAGTTTTACCATGGATTGGGACTATGGAAAGTTAAACAAATAATAAAAAAGAATAAGAATTTAAATATAAATACAACAAGAGGAGATTTATTCAGACAAGAATTAGAAATTTACTAAAATGAGATATCTAAAAAGCAAGATTATTTGAATATAATCTTGTTTTTTTCATAATATTAGGTATATAATATAAACGTAAAAAAATGATAATTATCATTCTTTTCGTCACATAACTCTTAAAAGGAGAACAAAATGGAATTAAAGAAAATTTTGACAGGAATTGAAGGATTAAAAGCAAAAGGAAATTTAGAATTAGAGATACCTAAGATAACAAGTGACTCAAGAGAAGTAAAAACAGGAGACTTATTTGTTGCAATAAAAGGATTTGATGTAGATGGTGTAAAATTTATACCAGCAGCAGTTGAAGCAGGAGCAAAAGCAATTCTTGTAAATGAAGAATCAGTAAAAGATGTAATAAAAGTAATCCCAGAGGATGTAGCATTAATAACTGCACCAGATACTAGAATAGCATTAGCAAAATGTGCATGCAATTATTATGATAATCCATCAAGAAAGTTTCAATTAATTGGAGTAACTGGAACAAAAGGAAAAACAACAACAACATTCATGATAAAGAAAATACTTGAAAAACATGGAATAAAAACGGGCTTAGTAGGAACAATAGCAACATATATTGGAGATAAAAAAATAGAAGATAGTGATAGAACAACACCTGACAGCTTAAAATTACAAGGCTTCTTTGCTCAAATGGCTGAAGAAGGATGCCAAGCAGTTGTAATGGAAGTATCTTCACAAAGCTTAAAATTACATAGAGTAGATGGAAGTGATTTTAATATAGGAGTATTTACTAACTTCTCTGAAGATCACATTAGCCCAAAAGAGCATCCTGATATGCAAGATTACTTTAATGCAAAATTAAGACTATTCAAAATGTGTCCAACAGGATTTGTAAATGTTGATGACATAGCAACTGTACGAGTACCAAAATTAGTACCAGAATGTAATATAAAAACTTATGGAATAGATAATGAATGTAATGTTTTGGCAAAAGACATAACAATCACAAATTCTTATGTAGATTTCAGAGTAAAATTAAATGGAAAAAATGAAAGAATAAAAACATATATTCCAGGAAGATTCAGTGTATACAATAGCTTAGCTGCAATCTGTGTTGCAGAAAAATTAGGATGTGATACTGAAAGTATAAAAGCAGCTCTTGAAGAAGTAAGAGTACCAGGAAGAAGTGAACTTGTAGACAACAAATTAGGATTAACAATAATGATAGACTATGCTCATTCACCAGAAAGTTTACAAAGCATTTTGCAAGCAGTAAAATCATATACTAGAGGAAGAGTAATATCTGTATTTGGATGCGGAGGAGATAGAGATCACGGAAAGAGACCTCAAATGGGAGAAATCTCAGGAAAAATAGCACACTATACAATTATTACATCAGATAATCCAAGAACAGAAGATCCAGAAACAATAGTTAGAGAAATTGAAGAAGGAATGAAGAAAACAAACGGAAAATATGAGTGCATAGTTGACAGAACACAAGCAATAGAAGCAGCTATAAAAATGGCAAATAAAAATGACATCATTGTTTTAGCAGGAAAAGGACATGAAACATATCAAGAAATTAATCATGTAAAACATCCTTATGATGAAAGAGTAATAATAAAAGAAATAATTGATAAAATGGAAAATCCAGAAGTAAAAGAATAAAAGCATAGCTTTTAGGGAGGAAAATAAATGAGCTTTCAGGTAAAGATATTACTATTATCATTTGTTGCAAGTACAGTAATCTCAATGATAGTAATACCAATATTAAGAAGACTAAAAGTAGGACAGTCAGAAAGAGAAGAAGGACCACAATCACATTTAAGTAAAAAAGGAACTCCTACAATGGGAGGAATAATATTAATAATATCAACATTGATAATAAGTGCATTTCTATACATAGATTATTCTGCATCAGAACCAGAAATAGCAACAAGACTACTACCAATGATATTTGTAACAATAGGATTTGGCTTAGTTGGGTTTGTAGATGATTTTAAAAAAGTAATATTACATAACACAGATGGATTAAGTCCAAAAGCAAAAATGGCTGGATTATTAATAATTTCAATAGCATATGTAGCAATGCTTGTATTCGCATTTCAAAATGGAACAGACATATACATTCCATTTATAAAAAAATCAATAGAACTACCAGTATGGATTTACATACCATTTGCAGTAGTAGTAATTTTAGCTACAACAAATGCTGTAAATTTAACAGATGGTATAGACGGACTAGCAACAAGTGTAACAACAATAATATTAACATGTTTAACAGTAATATCAATAATATGGAATATAAAAGAGACAACAATATTTGGATGTATAGTAGTTGGAGCAGGACTAGGATTCTTATTATTTAACTTACACCCAGCTCATATATTCATGGGAGACACAGGATCTTTACTACTTGGAGGCGCAATAGCAGGAATCTCATTATATTTAAAACTACCATTATTGCTACTAATAATAGCAATAATACCAATAATAGAAACATTATCAGTTATATTGCAAGTTTCTTATTATAAAAAAACAAAAAAGAGACTATTTAAAATGTCACCAATTCATCATCACTTCGAATTAAGTGGATGGAATGAAAATAAGATAGTATCAGTATTTAGCTTAATTACATTAGTAGCTTCAATTATAGGAATATTAGCTTTATAATAAAACGAAAGGAGACGCTTTGCTTGATGGAAAACAAAAAGTCAAAAGCAGACAAAAATAAAAAAGCAAAAGCAAGGGTTGCACGAATAAATAGAACTAAGGCAATTGTTCAAAACGAACTAGAACAAGAGTTGCGAAAAGAAAGTAATATAAATAAAACAACTGAACAAAAAGTACATAAAAATAAGAAAAAAGTAACACCAATAAAAACAAATATTGAAACTTCAAAAGCAACTCAAAAAATAACAAAACTACAATCAACAAGCAAGATAGATATGCCATTATTGATAGTAGTTCTAATATTAGTTGCTTTAGGAATAGTAATGGTATTATCCGCAAGTGCACCGTCAGCATTATCCAATTATAATGATAGCTATATTTTTGTAAAAACACAAGCAAAAGCTGCAATATTAGGATTTACATTAATGATTATACTATCAAAAATAAATTATAAAATATACAAAAAATTTTATAAGATAATTTATATTTTCTCAATAGCTATATTATTTACAGTATTAATTCCTAAAATAGGCATCGAAAATAATGGTGCAAGGAGATGGATAAATGTAGGAACTCAAATACAACCATCAGAAATAACCAAGATAGGATTAATAATAGCGTATGCAGGATATTATAGCGATTCAAAAAATAAATTAAATACTCTATGGGGAGGTTGTATAAAACCACTAATAGGAGTAGCAATACCAGTACTTATACTATTAGTAGTACAAAACCACTTAAGTGCAGGTTTAGTAATATCATTTGTAATATGTATGATAATAATAATGGGAGGTTGCCCATTAAAATACATAATGGGAACAGTCTGTGCAGCAGTTTGTGCCGCAGTTGGAGCATTAATATTTTTTAGAGACAAAATAACATCAGGATTCCGTTCAGATAGAATTGATGCATGGTTACATATATGGGAAAATACAAGCGGAACAGCATACCAGACTTCACAAGGATTATATGCAATAGGGTCAGGTGGATTATTTGGGGTAGGACTAGGAGAAAGTAAACAAAAATATTTATATATACCAGAAGCACACAATGACTTCATATTTGCAATACTAGCAGAAGAATTAGGCTTTGTAGGATGTGTAGCAGTATTAATCTTATTTTCGATATTAGTAATAAGAGGAGTATTAATTGCAATGAGGGCGGAAGATAACTTTGGAAGTCTTGTTGCAGTAGGAATAACAGCATTAATAGCAATACAAGCAATACTAAATATTGCGGTAGTAACAAATACAATACCAAACACAGGTATTTCACTACCATTCTTAAGTTATGGCGGAAGTTCTTTAATGATATTATTAGGATGTATAGGTATATTATTAAATATATCAAAATCAGCTAAAAAAATATAAAATGTGGAGGTAAATCTTGAAAGTTATAATAGCAGCTGCCGGAACAGGTGGACATATTAATCCAGGAATAGCGATTGCAAACAAAATAATGTACGAAGAGCCAGATTCGAAAATAATATTTATAGGGACAAATAGAGGATTAGAAAATGACTTAGTACCACGTGCTGGATATGAATTAAAAACAATCCAAAGCTATGGAATTTCGAGAAGCTTAACTTTAAAAAATATACAAAGACTATGTAAAACAATACAATCAATAAAAGAAGCGGAAAAAATAATACAAGAATTTAAACCAGATATTATAATTGGTACAGGAGGATATATTTGTGTATCAGTATGCAGGGCTGCTCAAAAGCAAAAAATGCCATACATAATACATGAAAGTAATGTGTTACCAGGAGTTGCAACTAAACTAATGGCAAAAAAGGCAGTAAAAATATTAGTCGGATTTAAAGAAGCAAAACAAAGACTACCTAAAGGTGTAAATGTAATAACAACAGGAACACCAACTAAAGTAAAAAATCTGCATTTTAGCAGGGAACAAATAAAACAAAAAAAGAAACAAATGGGATTTGAAGAAAACAAACCATTAGTATTAGTATTTGGAGGAAGCCAAGGGGCAGAAAGCATAAATAATAGTATAGTAAAAATAATTAAAGAAAAAAAGAACAAAGATTATCAAATTATATGGGCGGCAGGACCATACCAATATAAAGTAGTAAAAGAAGAATTAGCAAGAGAAAAGATAGACATTGAAAACATAGATGGTATAAAAGCAGTGCCATATATATATAATATGGAAGAAGTAATGAACATTGCTGATTTGGTAGTATGCAGAAGTGGTGCAATGACAGTAACTGAAATAGAAAAAGTAGGAAAACCAGCAATATTTATACCATTTCCATATGCAGCAGAAAATCATCAAGAATATAATGCTAGGACATTAGAAAAAGCAGGAGCTGCAAAAGTAATACTAGACAAAGAATTAACAGCTGATAAACTACATGATACAATAGAAACAATTGTAAAAGAAGAAGGCAAATTAACAAAAATGGGAGAAGAGTCACAAAATCTTTCAATAAATAATGTAGAAGAAAATATATATAAAGAAATAATATCAGCAATTAAGATATAAGGTTTAATAAGTTTTCCTAAAAAACTTAAATACAGATAAGAAAACAGGAAAAGTGTAATGGCAAAGAAATTGATAATAGTTGAGTCACCAGCAAAAGCAAATACAATAAAAAAATTTCTAGGAAGTGATGTAAAAGTAGTTGCTTCAATGGGACATGTTAGAGATTTACCAAAATCAAAATTAGGAGTTGATATTGAACATGACTTTGAACCAGAATATATTAATATTAGAGGAAAAGCACCATTAATCAATTCACTAAAAAAAGATGCAAAAAGTGTAGAAAAAGTATATCTTGCAACCGACCCTGATCGTGAAGGGGAGGCAATAGCATGGCATTTAGCATATATATTAGGAATACCAGAAGACAGCGTATGTAGAGTAACATTTAATGAAATAACAAAAGAAACTGTCCAGAAATGTATAAAAGAGCCTAGAAAAATTGATATGAATTTAACAGATGCACAACAAGCAAGAAGAGTGTTAGACAGAATAGTTGGATATCAAATAAGCCCAATTTTATGGAAAAAGGTAAAAAGAGGATTATCAGCAGGACGTGTACAATCTGTTGCTGTAAAGTTAATTGTCGATAGAGAAAACGAAATAGAGAACTTTGTCCCAGAAGAATATTGGAATATATATGTAACATTATCAAAAGAGGATAATAAATTTGTTGCAAAATTATATGGGCAAAACGGAAAAAAGATAGAACTACATAATGAAGAACAAGTTAAACAAATATTATCAGCAATAGAAAATGGAAAATATATTGTAACTGACGTAAAAAAAGGACAGAAGAAAAGAACTCCAGCTCCACCATTTACAACAAGTACAATGCAACAAGAAGCATCAAGAAAACTAGGATTTGCAATAAAAAGAACAATGAATATTGCACAAGGTTTATATGAAGGTGTAAAAGTACCAGAAAAAGGCTCAGTAGGTTTAATAACATATATGAGAACTGATTCAACAAGAATATCAGAAGAAGCAAGAGCAGCAACTAAAGTGCATATTACAGAAAAATATGGTGCAAACTATTATGAAAACAGATATTATAAAACAAAGGCAGGAGCACAAGATGCTCACGAAGGTATACGACCAACATATATAGAACTAACACCAGAGAAAATAAAAGATTCATTAACACCAGAGCAATTTAAACTATACAGATTAATTTATAATAGATTTATAGCAAGTCAAATGTCAGCAGCAGTATATGACACTATAACAGCTAATATAGATACAAATACGGAAAATGGCGTATACAACTTTAGAGCAAGTGGACAAACACTTAAATTTAAAGGATTTATGACATTATATGTAGAAGACAAAGATGAAAAAGATAATGAAGATGACGAAACTAATATTCCAGAACTACAACAAGGAGAAGAAGTAAAGAAAGAGAAAATAGATTCAAAACAAAGCTTTACAGAACCACCAGCAAGATATACAGAAGCAAGTTTAGTAAAAGCACTTGAAGAAAAAGGAATCGGAAGACCAAGTACGTATGCAACAATAATTTCAACAATAATAGACAGAAGATATATAGAAAGACAACAAAAACAATTAGTCCCAACAGAATTAGGAAAAGTAGTAAACAAACTATTAACAGAAAATTTTAAAGATATAATAAATGTAGAATTTACAGCAGACATAGAAAATCAATTTGATAAAATCGCAGACGGAAAAGAAGATTGGAAACAAGTAATACGAGAATTTTATGGACCATTTAAGCAAGAACTTGATAAAGTAGATGCAGAATTAGAGCATGTACATATACAAGACGAAGTATCAAATGTACAATGTGATAAATGCGGAAAAATGATGGTAATAAAATATGGAAGATATGGAAAATTCTTAGCCTGTCCAGGATATCCAGAATGCAAAAACATCAAGCCATTTGTAGAAAAAATTGAGGTACCATGTCCTGTATGCGGATCAGAAGTATATGTAAGAAAAACAAAAAGAGGAAAGAACTATTATATATGCTCAAAAAATAATCAAGAAGATCCGAACTCTTGCAAATTTATTTCATGGAACAAACCAAAACTAGGAGAAAAATGGGATCCAGAAATTGAAAAAGAATTAAACAAAGAAAAAGCGGCAAAGAAAAGAGCGACTAAAAAAGCAAAAACAACTAAGAAAAAAGCTACAACCAGAAAAAGAAAAACTAAAGAAAAATAATTTTAGTAATACTAAAATGAATATAGAAGAAAGAGAGAAAAAGATATGAAAAAAAGTGAACAAGGATCAGTAACTTTAATTGTACTAGTAACAGTGCTATTTATAATAGCAATATTATCAGCATATCTAACATTTATTATATCAAAAAGAAAAGCACAATTAGCAGAAACAAAACAATTACAACAAGCGTATGATGGAGACTTAGAAACTGCATATACAGATCAAGAAGAAAAACGCAAAATGATTAAAGACAATAAATATACAGCTTTGGAATATATAGAATGTAATGGTAGTCAGTATATTGATACAGGGGTAAAAGCGGATCAATCAACAGAAATAAAGATGACTGTGGAATTTACTTCATTACAAAATAATGCAGCATTATTCTGTTCAAGAAATGGATACCAAAATAATAGCTATACATTATTTGCAGTTGCTTCTGAACAGAAATTCAGATTTGACTATAACACTGGAATGGATACACTAAACACAACACTTGCAACAAACACTAAGTACAATATATATGCAAATAGAAATAAAATATATTTAAATGGAGAATTGAAGTCTACTGAAACAGAAGCTAATTTTTCAGCCAATGGAAATATATACTTAATGGCAAGTTATCAAACACCATATACAAATATAGATAACTATGGAAAATACAAGTTATATAGTGTACAAATTCTAAAAGATGATGAAATAATTAGAGATTTTGTACCAGCATATATGAATGAAAAAGTAGGACTATATGATAAAGCAAATAATATATTTTATCAAAGTAAAGGAACAGATTTAATAAAAAGTGAATAGTTAAAAGATACAAACCTATAATAAGATAATAGGTTTGTATTTTTTTGGTCTGAAACTATTGAAAAATGAGCAAAAAAAAGGTAAAATAGATTACATAAGTAAGGAGGAAAATACATGAAAGTAAGCAAAGAAGAATTAATGCATATTGCAAATTTAGCTGACCTTGAAATAAGTGAAAATGATACAGACAAATATTTGAAAAATCTAGAAGACATATTAAACTACACAAAGAAATTAGATAAAATAGATACATCAAAACTAGATGAAACTATAGGCGCAAATGATAATTATAATGTGTTCAGAAAAGATGAAGTTGTAGAATTTGATAATAAAGAAGGACTTATGGCAAATGCACCTTCAGTAGAAAGAAATATGTTAAAAATTCCAAAAGTAATTGAATAAATAAGCGAGGAAATAAAAATGGGAAAATTATTTGTCATAGAAGGAACTGATGGAAGTGGAAAACAAACACAAAGTACATTATTGCAACAAAGATTAAAAGAAAAAAATATAGATTTTAAATCAGTAAGTTTTCCAAACTACGAAAATGATTCTTCTGCATTAGTAAAAATGTATCTAAATGGGGAATTTGGAACAGATGCAAAAAAAATCAGTCCATATATTGCATCAACATTTTTTGCTGCAGATAGATATGCTACATATAAAAGATATCTTGAAGGATACTATGAAAATGGTGGAATAATAATTGCTGATAGATATACAACATCCAATATGGTTCATCAAGCAGGAAAGATAAGAGATAAAAAAGAAAGAGATAAATTCATAGAATGGCTATGGGACTTTGAATTTAAATTATATGAACTACCAATTCCAACAGAAGTATTTTTCTTAAACATGCCAATAGAATATTCAGAAAAATTAATGAAAGATAGAGAAAACAAGATAACACATGAAACTAAAAAAGACATACATGAAAAGGATGAAGAATATTTAAAAGAATCGTATGAAGCGGCATGTGAATTATCAAAACAATATAAATGGACAGAAATACAATGTGTAAAATATAATCAAATTAGAACAATAGAAGACATAAATGATGAGATTTTACAAAATGTTTTAAAACACATAAACTAAGAGAGGAGAAGATTAATGAAAGATATAACTAGTCTTACAGCATGGGAATTAAAAGAAAAGTTAGACAATAATGAATTAACAGCAGAAGAAATAACAAATGCGTATGCAGATAGAATTAAAGAAAAAGAGCCAGAAGTACAAGCATTTGTAACTACAACAATAGAATCTGCAATTCAGAAATCTAAAGAAATAGACAAAAATAGAGAAAAAGGAACATTAGAGGGAATCCCAATAGGAATAAAAGACAATATATGTACAAAAAATGTATTAACAACATGTAGCTCAAAAATGCTTGAAAACTTTGTATCACCTTACGATGCAACAGTAATGGAAAAAATAAATAAAGAAGAATTACCAATGCTAGGCAAGCTAAATATGGATGAATTTGCAATGGGAAGTTCAACAGAAAATTCAGCAATAAAGATTACACATAATCCATGGAATCTAAATAAAGTACCAGGCGGATCATCTGGGGGAAGTGCAGCAGCGGTTGCAGCAGATATGGTACCATGGGCACTTGGCTCAGACACAGGAGGATCAATACGTGAACCAGCAGCATTTTGTGGAGTAGTAGGATTAAAACCAACTTATGGATTAGTTTCAAGATATGGATTAGTTGCATTTGCATCATCACTAGATCAAATTGGACCCATCACAAAAGATGTGCGAGATTCAGCAATGTTATTAAATATAATAACAGGACATGATGAAAAAGACTCTACATCATACGATAGACCAAAAGAGGATTATGTAGCAGCATTAAAAAATGATGTAAAAGGATTAACAATTGGAGTACCAAAAGAATTCTTTGGAGAAGGAATACAAGATGATGTTAAAGAGCAGCTACAAAATGCAATAGAGACATATAAACAATTAGGAGCAAAAGTTGAAGAATGTTCACTAGACATAGCTGAATATGCTTTAGCAACATATTATATAATTGCATGTGCAGAAGCAAGTTCAAATTTAGGCAGATTTGATGGAATACGCTATGGATATAGAGCAAAAGACTTTACAAATCTAAAAGAATTATACAGAAAGTCAAGAACAGAAGCTTTCGGAGAAGAAGTAAAGAGAAGAATAATTCTTGGAACTTATGTATTATCATCAGGATATTATGATGCATATTATAAAAAAGCACAAAAAGTTCGTACATTCGTAAAAAAGCAATTTGATGAAAACTTTAAAAAATATGATGTATTATTAACTCCAGTAGCACCAACAACAGCATTTGAGATTGGATCAAAATCAAATAATCCAATTGAAATGTATCTAGCAGATATCTGTACAGTTTCAATAAACATCGCAAGTGTACCCGCAATCTCGATACCTTGCGGAGTAGATAAAAATGGAATGCCAGTAGGAATGCAATTAATAGGAGATAGATTCAGTGAAGCTAAACTACTAAATGCAGCTTACACATTTGAACAGAAAATACAATTTAGACATAATCATAAACCAGAATTCAAAAAATAAAATGATTGGAGATAAAGATGAAAAAATCTGTAAAAATCATTGTGATTTGTCTTATAATTGTAGCTATATTTATAGCTATTGATATAATTAATAATAAAGTTGAACAAAATAATATAAACAATAATATAATAGATGAAACTACAAATAATATAAATGAGAATTATATAAGTAATGTAGTAAATAAAAATAATAAAGTAACTGATAACAGTTCAATAATTGAATGCAAAGAAAAAGTCAAGCAAATAATGAGCAAAATGACTTTAGAAGAAAAAGTTGGACAAATATTTTTAGCAAGATATCCATCTTCAGGAGTAACAAATGAAATTAAAGATGGAAAACCCGGTGGCTATATTTTATTTGGAAGAGATTTTGATAATAAGACCAAAAGCAAAATAATTTCTGAGCTTGAAAACGATCAAAAAGCAAGCAAAATAAAAATGATATTAGGAGTAGATGAAGAAGGAGGAACAGTTGTAAGAGTAAGTTCCCATAAAGCATTTAGAAGCTCTAAGTTTTTATCACCACAAGAAATTTATAATAAAGGTGGAATAGATGCAGTATTGCAAGACTCCGAAGAAAAATCAGGATTGCTAAAAAGTCTTGGAATTAATATGAATTTAGCACCAGTTGCAGATATTACATCAAACACCAATGCATTCATTTATAAAAGAACTTTAGGACAAGATGTTCAAACAACAGCAAATTACATTGCAGAAATTGTAAAAAATATGAAACAGTCAAATATAATATCAGTACTTAAACACTTTCCTGGATATGGAGATAATGTTGATACACATACAGGAATAGCAATAGACGAAAGAACAATGGAAGAATTTGAACAAACAGATTTTATACCTTTTCAAAGTGGAATACAAAATGGAGCTCCATGTATACTAGTAAATCATAATATAGTAAAATGCATGGATAGTACAATGCCATCATCATTATCAAAAAATGTACATGAAATTTTAAGAAACAAATTAAACTTTACAGGAGTAGTTATTACAGATGACTTAGCAATGGATGCTGTAAAAAAATATGCAGAAAATAATGAAGCAGCTGTGCAAGCTGTATTAGCAGGAAATGACATGATAATATCATCAGACTTTTTAGCACAAAAGCAAGAAGTTTTAGATGAAATAAATGCGGGAAAAATAGACATAGAATTGATAGATAATGCAGTAGAAAGAATACTATCAATGAAATATGCTTATGGAATAATAAGTGATTAATAATAGGAGGAAAAATAATGGCAAACCAGGATTATGAAGAGATAATTGGACTAGAAGTACATGCGGAATTATCAACAAAAACAAAGATATTTTGCTCATGTCCAACAGAATTTGGTGCTGATCCAAATACACATGTATGTCCAGTATGTATGGCAATGCCAGGAGCATTACCAGTACTAAATGAAAAAGTTGTTGAATATGCAGTAAAAGCAGGACTTGCAACAAATTGCTCAATATCACAAGATAGTAAAAATGATAGAAAAAACTATTTTTATCCAGATCTTCCGAAATCATATCAAATTTCACAGTTTGATAAACCATTATGTAATAATGGATATATAGAAATTGAAGATGATAATGGAAATCCTAAAAAAGTTAGAATTTTGAGAATTCATATAGAAGAGGATGCAGGAAAGCTAAATCACAATGAATTTACAGGTGGAAGTTTGGTAGACTTAAATAGAGCTGGAGTTCCTTTAATAGAAATAGTATCAGAACCAGATTTACGTTCAAGTGGTGAAGCAGATAGATATTTAAAAAAATTAAAATCAATATTACAATATATAGAAGTATCAGATTGCAAAATGCAAGAAGGATCATTAAGAGCAGATGTAAATGTTTCAGTACATAAAAAAGATGAACCTTTTGGAACAAGATGCGAAATGAAGAATATGAACTCTTTCAAATCAATACAAAGGGCAATTGAATATGAAAAAGAAAGACAGGTAAATGAATTAGAGCATGGAAGAACAATCGTACAGGAAACTCGCAGATGGGATGATATAGAAGGACAGACATTTGAAATGAGAGACAAAGAAGATGCTCAAGATTACAGATATTTTCCAGAGCCAGACTTAGTTGCAATACGATTATCAGATGAATATATTGAAAATATAAGAAAAGAACTACCAGAAATGCCAGAAAGCAGAAAAGCAAGATACATTTCTGAATTACACTTATCTGAAAAAGATAGCAACTATTTAACAAGCTCAAAAGCATTATCAGACATTTTTGAAAAAACAGGAAAAATATGCAAGAACTATAAAGCTGTATGTAACTGGTTAAATTCAGACATAGCTAGAATATTAAACGAAAAAGAAATCGAACCAGAACAGATTCCATTTACAGCAGAACAATTAGCAGAATTAGTAGAACTAATTGATGCAGGAACAATAAGTTCAAGCATAGGCAAAAAAGTATTAGATGAATTATTTGAAAATCCAAGAAGTCCAAAAGACATAATAAAAGAAAAAGGCTGGATTCAGATATCAGATGAAAAAGCTATAAAAGATGTAGTATTACAAGTTTTATCAGCAAATCCACAATCAATAGCAGATTTTAAAGCTGGAAAAGATAGAGCATTAGGATTTTTAGTAGGACAAGCGATGAAAGCAACAAAAGGAAAGGCAAATCCACAAATGCTAAACAAAATGTTCTTAGAAGAATTAAAAAAATAAAAAATAAAAAAAGAGTTAAAAAATTAAAATTTAACTCTTTTTTAGTCCATAAATTACCAGAGTAAAAAAGAAATATTTGAACATTATATATAGTGAAAAGGAAATCAATTTAAATAGAATATAAAATATGCTAATTAAAATGATTTAACCTTTTTGAATAGAAATAATTTCAGGAGGTGAAAAAAATGGCACATTCATCAAGCAATAGCAACTATAAGGTAGTACCAGAAGCTACAGACGCATTAAATAAGTTCAAATATGAAGTAGCAAACGAAGTTGGAGTATCTTTAAAAGATGGATATAATGGTGATATATCTGCAAAAGATGCTGGAAGAATCGGTGGAAACATGGTAAAGAAAATGATCCAACAAGCTGAATCACAAATGGCTAACAAATAGTTATAAATAATTAAAGAACATTTAGATAAAGGACGGGCATGCTGATATAGTATCCCCGTCTTTACTATAAAAGAAAAATAAATACATAAAAAAACAACTTTTCCATAATTTTTAACATTAAACACTTGCACTCACATAAAAATCATGATATAATAAATAACGTTATAGTCTAATACACTAAGAGGAGGTGCAAAAAATGCCAAATATCAAGTCAGCTATAAAAAGAGTAAAAGTTGCAGAAAAGAAAACATTAAATAACAATATGATAAAATCAGAATATAAAACAGCTGTTAAGAAATACGAAGCAGCAAACAAAAATGGAGAAGCTAATGCTATTGAATTATTAAACTCAGCAAAGAGCGAATTAGATCATGCAGCTTCAAAAGGAGTTATTTCTAAGAATGCAGCATCTAGAAAGAAATCTAGATTAGAGAAAAAATTAGCTGTTAAAGCTGAAACAAAAAAAGCTCCAGCTAAAAAAGCAGAAGCTAAAACTGAAAAAGAAGAAGCTCCAAAAGCTAAGAAGACAGTTGCTAAAAAGACAACAAAAAAAGCAGAATAATTTAGATAATAAAGTCATAATGTTTAATATGGCTTTATTTTTTTATAAAAAAATACTAGAAACCAATATGATTTCTAGTATTCATTAAGCTAATTAATAGCTAAGCTTCAGGTTCTAACATACCGAAGTTTTTACCATCTTTTAATTTATAAATAACATTAACTTTATTAGTTTCAACATTTATAAAAGGTAAAAATTTATTCTTAGGATCTCCCTCTAATATTAATTTAGCATCTTCTGCTGTAAGAGGCTTAATACTATAATAAATAGTCTTAATAATCTCACCATCAATTTCTACATCGTCATTAGCAGACTGTGCAGCTTGAAATCTAATAGTATTAGTCATGTTTTGTCTGTCTTTTTTAGTTTTACTTTTTCTAATTTGACCTTCTAATATTTCAATATCTTTATCAATAGAAGAATATAAGTCTTTACTTGCTGTAACAGCCTTAATAACCTCTCCATCAAATGAAACTCTAATTTCAGCAACTTGTTCATTTCCTTCAATCTTCAATGTTGCAGTAGCATCAAAATCATCACCAATATACTTAGTTAATTTACTAACCTTTTCACTGATATAATTTCTGATAGCATCTGTTAAATCAAAATCTTTTCCCGTAATGTTTAAATTCATAAAAACTCTCCTTTCAAATAAAAGATTTTACACTCTTATTATATAAATAAAAAACAAAATTTTCAAGCAATTTAGGACAAATTCACAAGACTTTCACCAAAAATAAAAGCTAAAATTATAAATTATAAAGAAAAAACAAGAAAACAAGAGAAAAAATAAGAAAATTATATAAAATTAAGCCAGAATAAATACAGAAAAAGGAAAATGAGTTACCATAAATATTGTACTAATAATCAAAAAGAAGTATACTATTAAAAGTCAAAGAAAGTCAAAGTCAAACGACAAAATAAGACAAAATTCGACAAATGGAAAAAGGAGATGGGAACAAAGTGAGAATATCAGATGTAATAGAAAATTTTATAAAAGACATGCTATCAGATGATAACTCTGCAGTGATTCAAAGAAATGACTTAGCAGAACATTTTAATTGTGTACCATCGCAAATAAACTATGTAATTTCAACGAGGTTTACACCACTGCAAGGCTATTATGTAGAAAGCCAAAGAGGCGGAGGTGGATATATAAAAATTCAGAAGGTAAACATAACACATAGTGATTATCTAATGCATATAATAACAAGCATTGGAAATACACTTACATCAAAAGAAGCAGACGTATTCATCAATAACTTTGAAGAATACGGAATCATAGACAAAAAGACAGCAAAGCTCCTAAAAGGAGCAACAAATGATAAAGTGCTTATAAAAGCAAAAAGTTTAAAAGATGAACTACGAGCAGACATATTTAAAAATATGTTAATAAACCTAGTTTAATAAATTTTGAAGGAGGAAATGAACATGTTGTGTCAAAATTGTGGAAAAAATGAAGCAAACATTAGATATACTCAAATAATTAATGGAGTTAAAAAGGAAGTTGCACTTTGCAGCAATTGTGCAAAAAAACTTGGAATGGATGAATTTGAAATGCCAATAAGTTTTCATAGTTTATTAGGAGATTTCTTTAATGATTATGCAGAACATGCATTTTTACCAGCATTCCATACAAATGAGGTAAAATGCAAGAATTGTGGAATGACATACAATGACTTTATAAATACAGGACTATTTGGATGTAGCGAATGCTATGATGTATTCTCAGATCCAATAGATTCATTATTAAAGAATCTACATGGAACAGCAAAACATATAGGTAGAATTCCAAAAGGAAAAGCAGAAGAAATCAAAGTAGAAGATAAGCAAAAAGTAAAGAGTAAAGAAGAAAATAAAAAAGAAAAACTAGAAGAAGATCTAAAAAAGGCTATCAAAGAAGAGAGATATGAAGATGCAGCAAAAATTAGAGATGAACTAAAGGAGATGAATAAATAATGATTAATTGGTATATGCAAAATGGAAAAGAATCAGATGTAATAATAAGCTCAAGAGTAAGATTATCACGTAATATAAAAGGAATTCCTTTTATATCAAAATGTAGCAATGATGAATTAAAAGCAGTATATACAAAAATGAAAGAGATAACACCTGCTCTTGGATATGGATTAAAATTTATACCACTTAAAGATATTGATGAATTAAACAAACAATGTCTTGTTGAAAAAAATCTAATAAGCTTAGAATTCGCAAAGAGCAAAAATCCATATACAGCCATAATGATAAATGACGAAGAAAATATATGTATAATAATAAATGAAGAAGATCACATAAAACTACAAGTATTTAGCTCAGGATTAGACTTAGAGAATTTGATGAATCTAGCAATAGAGATAGATCAAAAGTTAGAAGAATTTATACCTTATAGTTTCCACCATCAATATGGATACTTAACAGCATGTCCAACAAATGTAGGAACAGGACTAAAAGTATCAGCACTCGCACATATACCAGCACTAGAGTTAACAGGGAACTTAAGAAAAATCTTAAATGTAGTAAACAATTTAGGAATAAGCATCAGAGGTGTAAACAAAGAAGAAGACAACATAAAAGGACAGCTTTATCAAATAACTAATAACCAGACATTAGGAGTTACTGAAAAAGAAATAACTAAAAATCTAAAACTTGTTTCACAAAAAATAATTGAACAAGAAAGAATTGCAAGAAAATTTTTAGCAAAAAAAGAAATTGAATTTGAAGACAAAGTATATAGAGATTATGGAATACTAACAAATGCAAGAAAAATATCTGAAGATGAAGCAATAGATTTATTATCAATGGTAAAAATGGGAACCGATTTAGGAGTTATTAAAGAATTAAATGACCAGAAAATAGCTGAATTAAATCTATATACAAAACCAGCAAATCTACAAAAGCTAACAGGAAAGAATTTATCAGAATATGACCAGGATATAGAAAGAGCAAAAGTTATCAAAAACATAATAAGTGGAAATACAACAATTTAAAAAAGGAGGGATATATATGTATTATAAATTTACTGCAAGAGCTGAAAAAGCACTAGAAGAAGCACAAGAGCTTGCAATGGATATGGGACATGACTACATTGGTTCAGAACATATTTTATATGGACTAACAGCAGAAGGCACTGGAGTTGCAAGTAAAGTGCTAGAAGATCAGGGAGTAATTCCCGAGGGCATAAAAGACGAGATAGATATAATTGTAGGAACTGGAGAACCTATAGAAAATCCAGAAAAACTAGGATTCACACCAAGAAGCAAAAAAATAATAGAAAATGCTTTTATAGAAGCGAGAAAAACAGGAAATGAATTTATCGGAACAGAACATTTATTATTAGGAATATTAAGAGAAGGAGATTGCGTTGCAACAAGAATACTAATAGATTTAAACGCAAGTCCACAAAACATATATAGTGAACTTATGAAATTAGTAAGTGAAGATGAAATGAGCAACACAAATAATGAAAGAAGTTCAAATGCAGGAAGCTATAATCAAACACCAACATTAAATCAATATGGAACAGATTTAACCAAACAAGCAGAAGAAGGCAAATTAGATCCTGTAATAGGAAGAAAAGATGAAATTCAAAGAGTAATCCAGATTTTATCAAGAAGAACAAAAAATAACCCATGTTTAATAGGAGAACCAGGTGTCGGAAAAACAGCAGTGATTGAAGGCCTAGCTGAGAAAATAGTAGCAGGAGAAGTGCCAGAAAGCTTAAAAAATAAAAGAGTTGTCAGTGTTGATCTATCAAACATGGTAGCAGGTGCAAAATATAGAGGTGATTTTGAAGAAAGAATAAAGAAAGCTTTAAAAGAAGTTCAAAAAGCAAAAGATGTAATTTTATTTATTGATGAGATTCATACAATAGTAGGCGCTGGATCTGCGGAAGGTGCAATAGATGCAGCCAATATCTTAAAACCATTATTAGCAAGAGGTGAAATTCAATTAGTCGGTGCAACAACTTTAAAAGAATATAGAAAATATATAGAAAAAGATGCAGCACTTGAAAGAAGATTTAGCCAAGTAATAGTCCATGAACCAAGCGAAGGAGAAACAATTCAAATATTACATGGATTAAGAGATAAATATGAAGCACATCACAATGTAAAAATCAGTGATGAAGCAATTAATGCAGCAGTAGAATTATCATCAAGATATATAAATGATAGATTTTTACCAGATAAAGCAATAGACTTAATGGATGAAGCAGCATCAAGAGTAAGAATGAGAAATTATACAGAACCAGATGAACTAAAAAAATACAAAGATGAAATTGAAAAACTTGATAAAGAAAAAGAAGATGCTATACGTATACAAGAATTTGAAAAAGCAGCTAGTATAAGAGATAAAGAGAATAATAAAAAGAAAGAATATGAAAAAGCCAAAAAAGAATGGGAACAAAAGAATTCAAAAGAGGTACAAATCTTAAAATATGATGATATAGCTGATGTTGTTGCATCTTGGACAGGTATTCCTGTAAGCAAAGTTTCAGAAAGTGAAAATGAAAAATTAAAGAAATTAGAGGAAAATCTACATAAAAGAGTAATAGGACAAGACGAAGCAGTAGCAGCAGTAGCAAAGGCAATTAAGAGAAGTAGAATGGGACTTAAAGATCATAATAAACCAATAGGATCATTCTTATTCTTAGGACCAACAGGTGTAGGAAAAACAGAATTATCAAAAGCATTAGCTGAAAATTTATTTGGTTCAGAAGACTCAATGATAAGAATTGATATGTCAGAATATATGGAATCACATTCGACCGCTAAACTTATAGGTGCTCCTCCAGGATATGTTGGATATGATGAAGCTGGACAATTAACAGAAAAGGTAAGAAGAAAACCATATTCAGTTATATTATTTGATGAAATTGAGAAAGCTCATCCAGATGTAATGAACCTATTATTACAGATACTTGATGATGGTAGATTAACAGATAGTCAGGGAAGAACTGTAAACTTCAAAAATACAGTAATAATTATGACATCAAATGTTGGAGCAAGATTAATAACTGATAAAAAATCATTAGGTTTTATAGACAGCAAAGAAACTGAAGATAAAGAAAAAGAATATGAGAATATCAAAAAAGAAGTAATGGGAGAATTAAAGAAAGAATTTAAACCAGAATTTCTAAATCGTATAGACGAAATAATCGTATTCCATAAACTTGAAGGAGAGCAAATAAGAAAAATCGTTGATTTATTAATTAACAATGTATGCAAATTAATGAAAGAACAAAACATTGAATTGAAAGTTGATGATAAAGCAAAAGACTTAATTGCAAAAAAAGGTGTAGATGAAGCTTATGGTGCAAGACCATTAAAAAGAACAATACAAACAATGGTTGAGGACAAAATTGCAGATGCTATGCTAGATGGCAAGGTAAAAGGAAAAATAAATGTAACAGCTAAAGATGATGAAATCATAATTAAATAACTAAAAAGGATCTTAATTAAATTAAGGTCCTTTTTTATGAAATAAAGATAATAAAAAAACAGTAATACTATATTTGAATAGGTTCTTTTGTTCTTTTCTGTTTATTTTTAGGATAAGGAGATGGAATATCGGTACGGTATAATAGATAATCAACACTAACGTGATAAAAATCTGCAAGCTTAGAAAGTAAACCAAGTGGAATACTACGTTTATTAAGTTCGTAATATGAATAAGCAACTTGTGTTATATTCAAATATTTACTTAAATCTTTTTGAGTTAAGTCACTATCCTCTCTTAAGCTTTTTATACGCGTCCTTATATATCTTCATTCCTACGGAAATTATAAAATAAAATCAGTAATATATGGAATTATAAAACAAATTGTTATATAACAATTCAGTAATGGGCAAAATGAGAAGAAATTAGAAAAGTGGTTGTAAAAATTATTGCGAAATGCTATAATAAATTTGAACAATCAAAAGACAAGGAGAAGAGTATGAAAATACTTGCAATAATTGTAATATTGCTGATAATAATAGTACTGTTAATAATAGCGTCAATATCGCAGATTCAAATGGCAGGAATAAAAGTAAAAGACTTTGTTTCGTTTATTAAAGCTAATGAAGATTTAGACAGACTAGCAATATTCGCTAAAAGATATGAGAAAATGTCACCACAAGAACAAATAATATATTTAGCAGAAGCGGAAAAGGTATTTAATGCATTTGACAAAATACCAGATTCAGTATGGGAAGATGAACAAAGAAAATATGATGAAGTATTAGACACATATAAAAATATAAAAATTCAAAGATGGAATGAAGCAAGAGAATATGAATTATCAACAAAAGTAAAAACAATAAAACCAAAAGAAATAAAAATAACATAAAGCTAATTAAGTAGAAGAAACTTAATTAGCTTTTTTTGAATAAAATAATAGTAAACAGAAAAAATAATAATAGGAAGTAATTATGAAAAAGATAAGAAAATCAATTATATTAGGAATAATAACAGGATTTTGCAGCGGACTATTCGCATCAGGAGGCGGCCTTATTGCTGTGCCAGGATTAATATATTTCTTAAAAACAGATGAAAAACAAGCAAGAGCAATAACCATAATGTCAATATTGCCAATGGTTATAACAAGTTTAATTTCTTACAAAAATTCAGGAAATGTGGATTGGAAAATAGGAATCTTATGTGGAATAGGAGGAATAGTAGGAAGCATAATAGGATCAAATATAATGAATAAAATAAAAGATAAATATTTATCACTAATATTCATCATATTTCTAATATATGCCTCAATACTAATATTTAATAAATGATATATATAGTTATAGGAATAATCTCAGGAATAGTAACAGCTCTTGGAATGGGAGGAGGAAGTATTCTAATTACGATACTTACAGGTTTTATGGGAATAAATCAGAAAATAGCACAATCATGTAATATAATATTTTTCATACCAACATCAATAATAGCCACAATAATAAACATCAAAAATAAAAGAATAGATTGGAAGATAGCAATATGTTTAAGCTCATTTGGAATAATTGGAGCAATAATAGGTTCAATAGTAGCAACAAAATTAGATGTAAAAATACTTCAAAAATGTTTTGCAATATTTCTATTAATAATAGCATTTTCTCAGTCAATCTCATGGTATAGAAAATATATAAAAAAGCCATAATACCCATAAGGAGGTATAAATAATGAAATTTGTAAAAGGAATGATAACAGGAATGATAATAACTGCAGGAGCTGCTATGGTATATACAGAATACACTGTAGGACCAAATAAAATGCTAAAACAAGGCAAAAAAATGATGAAGAAAATAGGACTAATCTAAGCAAAAAAGAATGTTGATAATCTAATTTATCAGCATTCTTTTTCATATTATTGAAAATGGGCTAATAATGTGTTATTATAAGAAAAATAAAAATAGGAGATAATTATGGACAATAGACCGATTGGAATGTTTGACTCTGGTGTAGGAGGCCTTACAGTATATAAAGAAGTAAAAAAGAATATGCCCCAAGAGCAAATAATATATTTAGGAGACACAAAAAGATTTCCGTATGGATCTAAAACCAAAGAAACTATAATAGAATTAAGCAAAAATAATATTGAATTTTTGCTTAAGAAAAATGTAAAGGCAATAGTAATAGCATGTGGAACAGCAACAAGCCAAGCACTAGATACAGTAAAAGAAATATATAAGATACCTATAATAGGAATAATAGATCCAACAGTTCAATATGTAAAATCAAAAGGAATAAAGAAAATAGGAGTTATAGCAACAAGAGGAACAATAAAAAGTGGAAGCTGGGAAAGAAATTTAAAAAAAGCAGATTCAAGTATAGAAATTCAAAGCAAGGCATGTCCATTATTAGCACCAATGGCAGAAGAGGGATGGACAGAAAACAACATTGCTAGACTTACTATAAAAGAATATTTAAAAGGATTTAAAGATATAGATGCACTTATATTAGGATGTACTCATTATCCAATGTATGAGAATATAATAAGAGAAGAGATGCCAAATGTTGAAATAATTAATACAGGAACAGTAATTGCAAAATATCTTGAAAGCATAACTGATGGAAAAGGAAATGG